>Ga0364874_10156_pt1 | contig 40169 bp, 35 predicted proteins | sample ExccelAu500001D4_2_FD_206922 | JGI IMG/M metagenome (GOLD analysis project Ga0364874, IMG submission 206922) | Enriched cells from Trout Bog Lake Hypolimnion, Wisconsin, USA - BchlTB.Aug07.5000.01.D4 | ecosystem: Environmental > Aquatic > Freshwater > Lake > Hypolimnion/Profundal zone | place... | reverse complement strand
GGGCTTCTATCGCGTCCGAAGGGCATACAGAAGCGCAAAGGCCGCACTCTGTACAGTCACTCGGATTGATAACGCGGCTGTTCCCTTTTTCGCTGATTGCACCTACGGGGCATTCCGATTCACAGACGCCGCAATTTGTGCATTTGTCAGTAATGGTGTACGCCATTATCTTCCTCCAGGTATATTCTACGCGGAGAATGTACGCAGAACAGGGGCAGGTGTCAATATTTAAAATATTTTTATAACCCCTGATTCACGATCCAGTCCCAACCCGCAATTCTCCATTCAAAACCTGTTGACAATCAGAACTCCACTTTTAAACAGTCCGACATCATGAGATGCAGAAAAAAAACTTTCAAAAAAGCTCTGAAAATTATAGTACTCTGCCATCTGGCATATGTGCTTGTCATCGCGATCCTGTGTGTGATATTTCTCTTCATTGATCCGCCGTTTACCTCTCTGATGGCATATAGAACAGTTTTCAGCGGCATGCCTCCGCGGAAACATATCTCTGTCTCAATCGACTATCTGCCCAGAAAGTATAAAAACCTTCTCGTATACACTGAAGACCCGACCTTTTACAGTCATTACGGCATCGACCTTCCGTCGATATTCAGTGCATACAGAACAAACCTCAAGTATGGAAGAAAACTCTACGGCGGCAGCACCATCAGCCAGCAGCTGGCAAGAACCCTCTTTCTCTTTCCGGAAAAGCTCTACATACGGAAATATCTGGAGCTGTGGACTGCCCTTACAATGGAGCTTGTTCTTCCGAAACAGCGGATTCTGGAACTGTATTTAAACTATGCAGAATGGGGACGCGGGATATACGGTATTCAAAGCGCAGCATACTATTACTATGGAACATCTGTTACAAAACTCGGCGACGACAGCATCATCCGTCTGCTCACGCTGCTTCCCTCGCCCTGCAGATATACGCCATTCTCCTTTGAAAGCAGAATGGTGCTGAGAATGCGATATGAGAAGTTATCAGAGCTGCTGAATAATATCTACACAGCTCAATAAATGTTATTTTTTGCGCTGCAGCTATCCGCAGCGCGAAAAACCGCAGCTTCTGCACACGGAACAGCCGGACTCATGTTCAAGAGGTCCATGGCATTCAGGACAGACGCCGACCATCGCAGCCTCGCTCCCCTTGCCGCAGGTCTCAGCCTTCTCATGTGCCTCTTCATGCGTTTCCGCAGGCGCAGAATGTTCAGTGCCGATATAACGCTCAAGAGCCTTGCCGATGGCATCAGAGCAGGAATATATCCGTCCGCCCTTCTCCCATGCCTGGTTCGGACAGCGCACACCCTTCATCTGTTTGACAATCTGTTCCGGATCGATGCCGCAGCGAAGGCCGAGAGAGATAAGACGGCTGATTGCCTCAGTCTGGCTGGCTGCACATCCGCCGCTTTTTCCCATTACAGCAAAAACTTCAAACGGCCCGTTATGGTCACGATTCATCGTAACATAAAGAGATCCGCAGCCTGTCGCCATCTTCCGCGTGACACCCCAGGTGAGATCGCCTCTCGGTTTTGGGGTACGGTATTTATCTTCAGGCGTTGCGCATTCTGAGCAGGGAAGCATCTCCGCTTTTTTTTCATCCTGTTTAGAGTTGAGCTGCAGAACCTGTCCGTCACGCGAACCGTCCCGGTAAACAGTCACACCTTTACATTCAAGTTCATATGCAAGACGATAGACCTTTTCAATATCCTCTTCTGTTGCAGTTGAAGGGAAGTTAACCGTTTTAGAAACAGCATTATCAGTGAACTTCTGGAATGCAGCCTGAATCCTGATATGCCATTCGGGAGAGATATCATGAGAGGTGACAAAACTCTGCTTTATATCAGCAGGAATTGCATCGATGTGCGCAACTGATCCGTGTGAAAGAACATCGTTCATCAGAGAATCAGACATCAGCGAGCGCGATTCAAGTACCTCTTTAAAGAGAGGGTTGACTTCAACAAGCCGGGTTCCGTCCATCACATTCCGGGAATACGCAAGTGCAAAGAGAGGCTCAATGCCGCTTGAAGCATTGGAGATAATGCTGATTGTTCCTGTAGGCGCAATCGTAGTACGGGTTGCATTTCTAAGACGCTGACCGGTCTTCGCATAATCAGATTTCTCCCAGTTGGGGAAAACGCCGCGGACGGCAGCAAGCCCTTCAGAAGCATTGTCCGCAGTGTTATGGATAAAGGACATTACTTCTTCTGCAAGTGCAATCCCTTTCTCAGAGTTATATCCTGTCTTAAGACGGATCAGAAGATCAGCAAATCCCATAACGCCGAGACCGATCTTGCGGTTAGCCTTGGTATTGAGGTCAATCTCAGGAAGAGGGTACTTGTTCATGTCAATGACGTTGTCGAGAAAATGAACGCAGTCTTTTACGGCATGTCCGAGTTTTTCATAATCGATCGCCCAGCCGCTTCCGTCTTGTTTCAGCATGCGTGCAAGGTTGATTGATCCGAGATTGCATGACTCAAAGGGAAGAAGCGGCTGTTCTCCGCAGGGATTAGTGCTTTCAACAAGACCTATTGCTTTAAGAGGATTCTTTGCATTTATTCTGTCGAGGAAAACAATTCCCGGCTCACCGTTCTGCCATGCCATACGCACGATGAGAGCGAAAACATCACGCGCTTTAAGCATCTTCACGGTTTCGCCGGTGCGGGGATTGCGGAGCGCATATTCCAGATCAGCATCGACTGCCTTCATGAAATCTTCAGTGATGCCCACGGAGCAGTTGAAGTTTGTTAGAGAAGTAGTATCCTCTTTCGCCTTGATGAATTCAATAATATCAGGGTGGTCAACATTGAGGATCGCCATATTTGCACCACGGCGGGTACCGCCCTGTTTGATCGTCTCTGTCGCTGCGTTGAAAATATTGATAAAAGAAACGGGACCGCTGGAAACCCCTGCTGTCGTCTGGACAACATCATTATTCGGTCTGAGGCGCGAAAAGGAGAATCCTGTTCCGCCGCCGCTTTTATGAATAAGCGCCATCTGCTTGACGGCATCAAAAATGCGGTCAATGGAATCTTCAACGGGAAGGACAAAGCATGCCGATAGCTGACCGAGAGGACGGCCCGCATTCATAAGTGTCGGGCTGTTCGGCATAAATTCAAGACTTGCCATCATCTCATAAAAACGGGTAGCGGTCTTGGAGCATTCGGCCTCAGAAGCCCCGTAGGCTGCATCTGCTGAAGCTATAAAGCGGGCAATCCGGTCAAACATTGCGCGAGCATCCTCAACGCATTTACCCTTCTCATCTTTCATCAGATATCGTTTCTCAAGAACGACCTTTGCATTATCACTTATCTCAGGTTCTTTATCTGACATAACGCTGAGTTTTTTCCAAATGTCAGTAGCTGGCATAGTATACCTCATACAGGCTGCGGAAGATTTAAAAAATCAACAGGCTCCCGGAAGGAGCCTGCCCTGGGAAAGAATATAGCAGATACCCTTAGCGGGCAGCTACCATATCTTTGAATTGCTGAAAAAGATACACAGAATCGTGGGGTCCGGGATTTGATTCCGGATGATACTGCACAGAGAAGAGAGGGAGCTTTGTATGACGAATCCCTTCCACTGTATTATCGTTCAGGTTAACGTGAGTTATCTCAACATCTTTCACCGATTTCATAGTTTCCATATCCACAGCAAAGCCGTGGTTCTGGGAGGTAATTTCGACAGAACCAGTTGAAAGATTCTTCACCGGCTGATTTCCCCCGCGGTGACCGAACTTAAGCTTGTAGGTCTTAGCTCCGAGTCCAAGCGCTATCATCTGATGTCCGAGACAGATGCCGAAACAGGGCAGAGATGCGGCTGCGATATCCTGAACAAGCTTTATGCCGTAATGCACTGCGGCAGGATCTCCCGGACCGTTGGAAAGGAACGCACACTCAGCGCCGTCTTTAAGAGCAGTTTCAAGCGGAGTATTCCCTGGATACACGCGTACCGCGAAACCATGTGAATCGAGAAGACGGAGAATATTTGTCTTGATGCCGAAATCAAAGACGGCAACGTTCGTCTTCCCGGCATGATCGCCGAAATCATATGGTTTTTTGCACATGACGGCAGACGCGAGGTCAAGTCCGTTCATAGATGCATGGGCTTTTATCTTATCAAGAGCACCTTCTTTTGAGCGGAAAATCCCGGCTCGCATCGCGCCTTTATCTCGGATATGGCGTGTAAGCTTGCGGGTGTCTATTCCCTCTATGGCAACAATCCTGTTTTCTTCGAGATACTTTGAAAGGGACTTTGTGGCACGGAAGTTTGAGTAGGTTTTAGCGTATTCCTTAACAACAAAGCCTGCAACCTGAACCCTGGAGGATTCAACATCTTCATCGTTAACACCATAGTTGCCGATCATGGGATAGGTCATGGATACAATCTGACCGCAATAGGAGGGATCTGTAAGAATTTCCTGGTATCCGCTCAGAGAGGTATTGAACACCGCTTCGCCGAGAGTATCGCCGTCGAAACCGAAGGATGTTCCTTCGAATATAGTATTGTCTTCAAGAACAAGAAATGATTTTGTCTGCATAGCCAAACCGGTATGATTGGATTTTATACACAGAATATTTCAAGTGAAAAGTTGTCAAATAAATAATTGGACACTTTCTCCCGCAATTCAGAAAGGAAGAACGACAGCCAGAGAAGGAATGACGCCCCGGTCATCCGCTCTCAGACTGAAGTCAACCCTGGCATTCCCTTCTCTCTCGTATTCCCGGTTATAGAACAGGTAATCCGGCCGGATAAAAGCCGCGTTGAGAATTTCAACAGTCTTAAGACCTGCCAGGAAAGCCAGAGCCGACCACCCTTTTTTGCTTTTACCGTAATAACAGAAAACCGAGGCGGCCATCATCTCCGCAGAAAAATATCCCCAGCCGGCAGCACGATAACCTTTATAGAAGAGACCGCCGCCGGGAATAACCAGAGACGATACGGCAGCCGCTGCTGCCTGATGGTCAAACATCGGAGGAAGTATGCGCGACTGATCATACTGCACCGCAAGCTGATCAAAATATGTCGCAGACCAGGTGAGAGGAATTGTGCACCAGAGGAACATCTCAAGCGATCTCTGCCCGCCTGTCATTGAACGATCCCGGATCCAGGGAAAAGGTGTCGATTTGAAATCTGTCATCAAAGGAACAGCGAGCAGCTGAATAAGCTCAGCGGAAACACCTGCAGCCATACCGGCATATGACGGCTTCGGATTCTCAAATCCCATATAATAGGTTGAAAGATAAGATCCGTATCCGGGCAGGATAAGAGATGCTCCTGCATTGATAAAAACCGTACCCTGAATAAGCTTCGTGTCAGAACGGATCGTACTTCCAAGTTTTGTGTTCTCAATGCCGTAGGTCCGCATAATATTGCGGATAATACCGTCATCGAGATCCTTCTTCAAATAATCGGTATCAGGCATCTGATCAATAATCAAAGATGCAGGCAGTTCATTGTCACTGGAGCACAGCGATGTAAAGCGATCAGTCCTTAAAATCGTAATGGTGCCGCTGCCCGTTGAGTAACTCTTCCCTTCAGCCAGTCCCTGCCATTGGCCTGCATCGAGAGAAAACAGCCCGGCTGCGACCTTCTCTGTCTGAACACGAATAGGTTCATGATCAACAGTAAAGACGACCTCCCGTGCCAGTAGGAGCGAAAGGTTTTGAACGATTGAGCTTGAAACTGTCAAAGATTTCTTCCTGACAAAATCACTGTCAGCTTCATAGATATCAAGACGGACATGGATCATCGATGCGTCCTGGGAAACGTTGACGGTCCAGAACCGGGCAATGCCGCTTGACCGGAATGCCTGACGCATCTGTGTTTCGCCGATAGCACCGCCGGGAAAAAGCTTCGCAATACGGCTGGACTCCTCCGGAAAAAACCGGCCGGAAGAATAGAGGATGCGCCGTACCTCTTCTGCGGAATCTTTTGACACCGCATCTGCTGTTGAATTTCCGGACATCAGCGGGAGGACAAGAACAGACTGATTGCCTTTCACGGCAAGAGGAATCAGCAGAATAAGAAACATGACCGGGATTACGGATTTAAAATACATAACGGACCGCCAATGTCACAGATTTCTGGGAACCGGTGCATTCAAGCGACGGCACAACAGTGCAGTCGCCGGCAACCTCATCTGCAGCATCTATCCTGTCATCCGAGAGAATAACATGCACAATTTCAAATGCTTTCAAGGCAATAAAAGACCCTGCAAAAAAGACACAGCTCCGGCCTCTCTTTACGTCGCCCAGGGAGATTCCGGAATGATCCCTGTCCCTTGATGAGCAGATAGAGCGGATGGTGTAATAAAGAAGGATATTATCCGCCTGAAAGTAAAAATACCCCCATCCTCTATATCCGCGGTAGAACATACCGCCTCCGCCCCCGGCAATGCTGAGCACGACAGCAGTAGCTGTATTTCCGAGATACTGTTCCCTTGTTTCATAAACAGACACATCTTCAAGGCGTGTATGTGCCGCAGCGTCAGCAAATAAAGGAAGATTTCCGGCGCAAAGCATATACCAGAAGAAATAGTGCTGCGCAACACTGTCTGCAGAGGCGGTACTGCGTTGATCATGCATTGCCGGAAAGCCGCCTGAATATCCCTTCCATGAAAGGTATGCCCATGGAGCATAGTTTGCAGCCCAGAGACCGAGTCCGGTGTAATCGTCATATGTATAATAGCCGAGAGGCGCAAGCAGCGGCGTTGCAGCCGATATCACAGGAGCCAGAGCAAAAGTAAAAACAGTCTCGCCGTATGATGGAGACGTAAATACGATCTCCTTCTTCCGGCCTCGCAGGAAGCGGAGCAGATCCTCTCCCTTTTTCTGATATCCTTCAAGAAGAAGATACTGGCCGTCGGGAAGATCCGGCGACAGCGCAGATCCGCCGGAAAAATCAAAAAAACCGAAACTCTTTACCCTGCTGCGGATAGAGGAAATCCCTTCTGATGAGATAACTTCACATCTTCCGGCAGTGTTCTCAGATGAAGTCAGATGTCCTGAAGCCGCAGTGCAGGAAACAGGACGCCGATAGTCATGAAGCAGTGACGAAAAGAAGGAAATAGAGAGTTCTTCCGCACAAGAAAGCTGTTCCTGCTGTGATGCTCTTTTTTTCAAATGGAGGGCATAAGTCTTCTCGGTGATTGTTTTGCCGTTGAAAGGAAATTCGGTGCCGAAACCCTTAAATGAAACTTTGAGATTTTCGCCGTCATCCCGCACGGAACATATGATAAGCACTGCAATTTTCGCATCATGGGCAAAGCCGGTCAGGCAGCGCTCCTCAGAGCATCCGAAGCGCAAAAGCTGATCGTGGAGAAGATCGCTGTTTACGGGATCAAACACACCCGATGAAAAAGATGCTGCTGAAAGATTCCTCTCTATGGCAGAAAGAAGGGCGGTGCCGCGCGCAGAGTCGGAGGAAAGTCCGGCAGCACCGAGCATGGGTCGGTCAGCCATAACAGCGCAGGGCAGACTAAAAATCAGAATCAATGAAAAAAAAACAATAAATGATTTCATGTCATTCGATATGAATTCCGAGAACTGTAATATCATCGCGAATGCTGTTCTTCGGAAACTGTTCAAGAAACTTTCCGAGCCGCCCAACCTTATCGATCACTGATTCCGCTGTCGGCCGGGTAATAACGTCAATAAGAAAAACATCCCCGATATTATTCCCTGACTGATCACTCTGAATCTCAACAATGCCGTCTGTATAAAGAACAACGTCATCTCCTTTTCTGAATTGAACTCTTGAGCGGGCATATACCGCCTCACTGCTGGCGCCGATGATGAGCGAGCGCTCCGGAAAAAAATCACGGTCAACATCGCCTGAACGCAAAAGCACCGGACAGCAATGACCGGCATTGATATACTCACCTACCCGGGTTCTTCTGTCATAGACCATGAGAAACAGCGTCATAATCTCTGTTCCACGGTAGCGCAGAGTAAAAAAATCATTCAGCTCATTGAATATATTTTCCAGTTTCAGTTTTTCATCCAAACACACGGTTATAATATGCCCGGTAACCGCAAGAATTGTTGCGGCAGACAGCCCGTGACCGGCTACATCGCCGATTGCAATCAGTGTTCTGTCTTCATCGATCGGAATAAAATCAAAGTAATCACCGGTAACCTTGATGTATGGACGGCTGAAATATCCGAGTGAGAAACCTTTTCCCTCCAGCATCACTCTCGGAAAAAGACGCATCTGTATATAGGATGCGATATCGATCTCTTTCTCATATTTCCTTTTTTCGGTATATTCAAGGAAAAGAATCTCGTTTTCAATAAGATGGTACAGAAGAATTGAAACAGAACTGAGAAACCGGATATCCTCTCCTGCAAGGGTGACGCCTCCCGATTTGCCGGATGTCTTGAATACTCCGATAATAGTACCCTCTTCCCGGATGGGGATAATGCACTCAGTACTGGAATCATTTTTATCCACGTACAGGTCAAAAAAAGTGCCGAGAAAGAGTGAATGTTTGTAAAGAATATGAGGAGTATCCTGCAGAAACCGGTACAGCGCATTATTTGAACTGTATGAGATACGGCCGTCAATAGAACCGATTTTCCTGATGAGCGCATTTTCAAAAAGTTCAAGCTTTACAGAATCGACACCAGTAATTTCCTCGAGAATATCGAAAATCTTTCCGGTTTTAATCTGAAGATCAACGGGAGCCGCTGTGAGTTCTGAAATCTGCCGGAGAGTAAGCGTAAATGGTTCTCTGAATTTTTTTTTATAAAGCTGCAGTTTCGAAACAACGCCTTTACGGATCCGGAGAAGGATAACGAAAGCGGAAACTGCAAGAACCTCACACAATATGAAAATCTCCCTTCCTGTTTTGATTTTAAATGAAAGCAGTATTGCAACTGAAAAGAAAAGGCTGACTGCCAGATCCAGAAGAAGACGGACGAGATGCCGGCGTTTAAAGATGAAAAGATTCCGGAGATTACCGGCTGCAATGTTCACAACGACAATCATGGGCAAGAATATCGTCATCGATGCGAAAAAACTCAGCGGGATAAAAAGAGGATAAATAAAGGAAAAAGAGATCATTGTGAAAGGGAAAATCACACTGCAGAATGCTGATGCAAAAAGAGCCGCGAGTGAAACTGTCGGAATCGTACGATGCGATGAAAGACGGATAATGCAGAAAATAAAAAACAAAACAAAACAGCTCAAAGCAAGAATACCGTCCGCAAATTGAAGAGCAGCAGGTGAAACAATTAAATGGAGAGCAAGAAAAGGAACAAATAAAAAAACAGGAAGTGCCGCAAGCATGGGGCTCGATATCCGCCTAGACAGGAAAGGCACAAAGAGGACGCCGACCTGCAGCATCGACGATGAAAGCAGAGCAACTGCGGAAAGAGGGATAAACCATAACGAAGGGTAAAGAAGATAGAGAGTCAGCGCAATAAGGTAATAGCCGACTCCGGCTGCGAATCGGGAAAAGTACCGGGAGGCAATATGGTTCTCAAAAAAAATACGTACAAAAACCGCAAGAGCGCAGTGGATATTTCCGCAGAGAAGCAAAAAGACAAAAAATGCAAAGAAATCATTATTGAAAGAGTCATTTGAAATCAGCCTCTTTCTTTCCACAGTACCGACGCGATAGGTTATTGAGCTGACTTTCCGTTCTGCTACCATATCCAGAAGGTTTGATTGGCCGGAAACAGCCATTCCATTAATTTCTGTCAGTACAGAATTGTAAACATCGGAAGACCGGCGCACCACCGTAGGAAAATGCAGTCTGTTTTCAAAAACGACACGGTGGAAAGGATATTCACCCGAAACAAGCCATGCCTTGTGTATTGAGGCAACATCACAGATGATGACGATAAGAAGGACTAGTGCAGCGAAAAAGCGGTTATTCATTGCAGAATCCTCAGCATTAAGAAAAAATCAGGGTTGCCGCCATGTTCAATGATCTTTTCAGAAAGGAGAGTACGTATTGCTGATAGCGGAGCTCCTGCATACGATTCAAGAATTGAAACAATGGCTTCGTAATGATGCCCCATTGTTTTTACAAAGCTCTCATCGAATACGATAAAAACCATCCCGCCCATGCATGGAACGCCGGCATCTGACTCTGTATCATTGAGAAAAGTCGCTTCTTCCTGCTCTGCATCATAACGGAAAACAGAAGGGAAACCTTTTCTGCTCCATTTGAACGATTGATCTATCGCGATATGAATGATCGGAAAAGAGCCTTCCACAAGGGTTTTTTCCGCAATGACCCATTCAGTCTTTTCGACGACATCCCCGGGAGAATAACCCATCCTCGCATATGTTTGCGATACGGGAATGAGAATTGGGGAAAAAACAAATGCTCCCTGATACGACCCGGTCTGTTCATATGCGCTGATATGAATGCCATTCTCTGTAGAAAAGATGCAGTGGAAATATCTCGTTTCCTCCCCCTCTTTAACATACACCGAGTATTCAACATTCCCGATGCGTGTATTACAGGGGGAATTAAAACTCCGCTGGACTTTCAGCCCCATTTCATATTCCCGTTTGATATCGCTTTTAGAAAGCGACTCTTTCCACAGAAAGCTGTTTACAAACAGAATACCGATCTTGGATGCGAAAGTGGACAGAAGTGAAATGTCATCAGCAGAATACCTCATTCTTCTCTCGCCGAGAACCAGCACGCCGAGGAAACGTTCATAATAAAAAATCGGAATTGCAATTTCTCCGCCCAGTCTGGTCATTTCTTCAATAACTTTCTTTTCATAGCCGATCTCGGGATTAAGACGCTTCCGGTACACTATAGCATTCTGATGTATGAAATTCCTGAACAGAGGATTATCTCTGTCAATAAGCGCATTCTGCACAACCCGCTTTTTGATGCCGTTCTGCTCATAGATATCGTAGCTGTCAGACCCCTTATTGTATATAATGATCTTACCCGACCGTACTGAAAAGGCACTAAGGATCTGTTCAAAGCCGTCATTTACCAGCCGGGAAGGTGTCTGTGATTCGAGAACAAGATCAATCTTTTCAGGAGAAATAATTTTATCAGGCTGAATGAGAACAACCCGCTCCAAGAACACATAAAAGTAATCCAGGACAGGAAACGTGATCACAATAATAAGCGACAGATAGAGAACAAAATACTCATCATTCAGACCTACAAAAAAAAGAGGCATGGCCATAGAAAGAATAATCAGTGCAAAAAAAAGATGACCCAGTGCTGCATAGATTCCGGCTGTAACCTTGTTAAACATCCGTGAAAGACCTTCTGATATCATCAAGGATGACAGATAGTGTTTCTTCAACAGTACGGAATGCATCAACTATGACAAATGATTCATCCGCCATCTGACGGTAAAGCGCTCTGACATCTTCAAGGAACGGCCCTTTCTCAAACGCATCATTCTCTTCAGCCCTGTCAAGGTTTCGGGCAGAAATCCGTTCAAGTGCAACCTTGGGGTCGAGATCAAAAAGATACACTCTGTCCGGTTTGGGAAAGCCGAATCGTTCGTTAAGAGAAAGAATCCTTTTGAAGGAAAGTCCTGAAGCTCCCTGGTATGCTGCATTGGAAAAATAATACCTATCCAGAAGCACAACCGCACCCGAAGCAAGATTAGGAGAGATATTGGAAGCAACATCCTCCTCTCTGTCTTTTATAAAAAGTTCCAGCATGAGATCAGGGTCAGGTTTCACCGGCTGAGACAGGAGCTGACGGATTCTGTTCCCATGCATTCCCTTTGTCGGTTCTGCAAGACGGACAACGCTCTCGCCGGCAAGCAACAGGGCTTTTTCAGTCTCTGCACATGCTGTGGATTTTCCGGATCCGTCGATCCCTTCAAAAACAATAAATAGAGGCTTGCGTAAAGACATCATATTACTCCGGTCCGGAAATTGACAATAGAGCCAGGCTGCCGAAGCAGAGCAGATGACAGGAGAAAGAAAACCGATAGCTGACGATCCCCAGAGATTCAGAGGTTGAAACAAGCGCCGTAAAAAAACCGCAAATCGGCCTTTTCCCCTTAGAATATTTCATTGAGATCTCCGAAGTAAAAATGCAGACAATCAGAGATCAAAGTCTACAAAAGGACATGCGGCCTGTCAATGAGTAATCCGCTGTGCGGCAGCCTTTCGAAGCCGGTTCATGACTGCATCGCCCAAGCCGTGTTCCGGAACACGGTGCGCATAGATAATTTCCGCACCGGATTCATCAAGACGCCTCATTGCAGCAAAAAGATTCACCGCTGCTTCGCTGAGATCGCCGGAAACAGACAAGACTTCAGAAGCTTTAAAACCGTCTTGTACGGGTTTGCGAAAAGAAAGCAAAGCGCTGTTAAACGACGGTGTGACCGGATCATCCTCGCTGATAAGTACAAGACGTGCTTTGGGAGCATAATGGGAATCAAGCATACCCGGAGCATGAATTGCCTCATCGGATGAAATATCGGTAAAAATCTCTCCAACGGCCGATTCAAGATCTTCCCTGGAAATTCCTCCCGGGCGGAGAAGCCGGATGACGGATTCTTGAAACGAAACGATGGTCGATTCAACACCGACAGAGCAGGATCCCCCGTCAATAATCAAATCAACATCATCTCCCAGCTGCGCCTCAACATGGGCGGCAGTCGTAGGGCTGATATAGCCGAAAGGATTAGCACTCGGTGCTGCAATCGGCGTTCCTGAACGGCGGATAATCTCCCGTGCCGCAGGATGAGCCGGCATACGGACTGCCACTGTCGGAAGTCCGGAAGTGGCAATATCCGGAACAGCAGCAGAGCGGGGAAGAACGAAAGTCAACGGTCCCGGCCAGAAAAGATCCATAAGGCGCTGAGCTTTTTCGGGTACAGAGGAAACAACAGTTTTAAGCATTTCAATATCAGAAATATGAACAATAAGAGGATCAAAAAACGGCCGCTTCTTCGCCGCAAAAATTCTGGCACAAGCAGCCGGATTGAGAGCATCTGCTCCGAGTCCGTAAACAGTCTCAGTGGGGATTGCAACCAACCCTCCGGAACGTATTATTTCTGCAGCTCTGTCTAAAAAACTGCTGTCGGCTGGAACTATCATTGTACTATCCTTGAAACATCCATTGCATTGAAACAGACAAAGCAAGACAGGATTTGAACTTTGTAATCAGAGAATCCCGGTTCTGTCTGCCCCTGCATGTTTCATCCTTCCCGATTTCCAGCTGATTAAGAATAACGTCTACTGTTTTTTCCGGCAACGCAACAGTAATCAATCATCACACAAACCGGGATCCCCGGATCAGGATCAATGGGCATTAACCATTCAATAATACCAGGCATTACTTCATCACGATTTGTTTCGTTGAGGATATTGTACACAATGACGAAAAAAAGCAGAAAAAGTCTGTCCCATTAATCGGGACAGACTACGTTTATTTCGCGACGACTGCGGTTATCTGTTATGCGCTTTGAGCCATGCAATAACATCTTTGGTAACTTCATCACGATTGGTTTCATTAAGAGTCTCATGGCGGGCATTCTCATAGAATTTCCATGTGACATCTTTAATGCCGTTCTTTTGATAAATAGAAATCAGATTCCGGATAGTCTTTGTTTCTCCGCCGACCGGATCTTTTGCACCGGCATATAGATAAATCGGAAGATCTGCGGGGATCAGTTTCATCGTATTTGCGCTCTGAGCCCAGAGAAGACCCTTTGCAAGATCAAAGAAGAAACCGGCAGTGCAGACAAATCCGCACCATGGGTCGTTGATATATTTATCAACTTCTTCATTGTCGCGGCTGAGCCAGTCAAAATCTGTTCTGTTGGGCTTGAACGCATTATTGAATGCACCGAAGCTCAGAGTATTGAGAAGATTGCTTTTTGTATCGCGTCCCTTAAAAAGAGAAATGATGCGTGCTATCTCGCGGCCGACTGTCGTGAGAGGAATAGCGGGACCAGCTGTTCCTGAAAGAATACAGCCTGCAATTTCTTTACCGTAAAGAGGCATATACCCCTGCGCAAGAAGAGATCCCATGCTGTGACCGAAAAGAAAAACGGGAAGCTTATGATTTTCTTTTTTTATAATTTCAGTAAGCTGATGCATATTTTCAATAACTACTCTGAAGCCGTCTTCTTTGGCATAAATACCGGCTTTATCAAGTGTTCCGGCAGTTTTGCCGTGCCCTCTATGGTCATTTGCATAAACAATGTACCCGGCCGAAGTAAGAGCTTTCGCGAAACGCTCATAACGAGCAGAGTGCTCAGCCATGCCATGAGCAATTTGAACCACTGCATGAGCTTTGCCGCTTGCCGGAGCCCACTTGTACACGAAAATTGCCTGACCTTCGGGGTCTTTGAACGTAAACGTCGTAGATTTCATTATACCCTCTCTGTCTCCCCAAAAAAATTGAATGGATTATATATCGAGGCGGGATTGCATCACGTCAAGATATTAATGCTTGACCGATACATAAAACCGCCGTACAGACAGATTTATCTGGAGAAGGAAATGAAAGTGTCATTCAAATCAAAAATGGTTTTCACATTTACAACAATAGGAGGTATCTTTGTCGCAGACCTTCTCATTACAATTCTCAACAAGTATATAATGACACTGGATAAATTTCTTGATCCTCATCTGGTCACTATCATCGGAATGATAGTTGTTCTTGCGCTCTTTTATATTCTCGTTTCCAACATTGAGAAGATTTCAAACTGGGGTGTACGGACTTTTGTAAAAATCGGGCGTCGATATTTAGGAAGATCCCTCGGACTTTATGCAATCCTTATTGTGCTGGCTTTTGCCATCTTCTCCGGCTATTACTGGGCATGGTTCGACAGAATTTTTCCTCTTGAGATCAGGGACTGGGCTATAAAACTCTTCAAAACGGCTGTTTTAACTTTTTAATCAAGACCGATTTTATTTTACCGCACCTATCACTATCAAGAAACTGCCGGATTCCGTCCGGCAGTTTCTTGATAGTGATATACTTTGGTTCAATAAGAGGATCCAGGAGAGAACCGTAAGCCGAATTCTGTTTAACCGGCCATCTATCTTGTCCGTCAGTTACCTGACGGATCCAGCGGTCTACCCGCAGCCTCGGACGGACAGTCCTCAGACAGCTGCATATTTGACCTTGCACCTGGCGGGGTTTGCAATGCCGTAAACGTTACCGTTTACGCGGTGAGCTCTTACCTCGCCATTTCACCCTTACCGGCCAAGCCGGCGGTATACTTTCTGTTGCACTTTCCATCGCCTCGCAACGCCCGGACGTTATCCGGCGCCATGTCCTGTGGTGTTCGGACTTTCCTCATTCCCTGCGGAACGCGGCCGGATGTTTCTCTCCTGGATCTTTCTGCCAGTGTCAGTCAGAAAGAATCTACGTCAAGGATGTTAATCCAGTTCTTCTTAAGTATCTGCTCGGCTTTCTCAGAATCGTCAACACGGAGTATAATAATTGATTCAGGGTTCTTTCCTCCTGTAGCGGAAGCAACTGTGAGCACATTGATTTTTTCGGCGGCTAATGGACGCAATACAGAGTTGAGTCCGCCGGGATGACGGGGAACCTGAACGGCAATGGCTTCATCGACATCGCATTCGTATCCTTTTTTCGAGAATTCATGAATGGCTTTTTCGGTGTGACTTACGACAAGCTCGACTGGAATAAACTCATCTTCGCCCGAATTGGAGATACAGTAAATCTGAATGCCGTTTGTTTCGAGAAGCTCTGTAACTTCGAGGAGAGCACCCGGTTCATTTTTAAGATAGATTTCAATGATATTGATTGCCATATCATCCCCCCTCTTGATTAATGTCATATATAAGGATACAGCATACGATCCATAATTCAAATCAAATTTATGATAAATTATATAACACTGCGGGAGGTTCAATCCTCCGATCTTTCTGCAATAGCAGAAATAGAATCAGATTCGTTTGATCACGGATGGTCCGTTCATATGTTCGAAGATGAACTGGTCAGAAATGATACTGTTTTCCTTCTCGCCGAAGATAAAGACATGATTGCAGGATTCATCCTGCTGCGAGCAGATTTTAATGAAGCAGAGCTTTTCAAAATTGCTGTTCCAAAGAAATACAGGTGTAGCGGAATAGGGGCTATTCTCCTTGATGAAGCAGTAAAAAGAGTGAGAGTGAAGGGTGCCGAGCATATATTTCTTGAGGTCAGAGAGGATAATATGACAGCCATCTCGCTCTACGAAAAAAAAGGATTTGTAAAGACGGGAAAAAGAAAGAACTATTATAACGGCAGCATCAATGCCCTGCTGATGGAGTTGAAGCTATGAACGATAAAAATCTCTATATACATACTGCTGTTTTCCATAAGAGTGCAACAAAACCGGATCAATATCCGAAGTATCCCTATCCTGAGTTTGCTTTTTTCGGGAGATCAAACGTAGGGAAATCATCCCTGCTTTCAATGCTCATTTCCTCTAAAGCTGAGGTTAAAACCAGTGCAAGGCCTGGGCATACTCAGACCATCAACTTCTTTGTAATCAACGAATCGCTTTCGTTTGCAGACCTTCCGGGCTTCGGATATGCTAAGGCTCCGGGAGCAATCAAGGACAGCTTCCTGCCAATGATCCGTAGCTACATTGAAGTAAGGGAAACGCTTCGTGTTGCTTTTCTGCTTATCGATATACGGAGAACACCAGGTGAGGAGGAACAGGAAATTCTTGCAGCTCTCTCAAAAAGAGGCATTTCTACAGCAGTTGTCGTCACAAAAGCCGACAAACTCTCAAACAATCAGCTGAAACAGCGCATCAGGGGAATCGCAGAGGAGCTTCAGATCAATGAAGCAGACATCTTCGTCAGTTCATCCCTCAAGAAATCAGGACGAGCAGATCTTCTCAAACTGATTGGTCAGTTCTCCGAGCGCTGACGGACAAGAAACCATGACGGTATTTCCGAGAAGGATGGAATGTGTTCAACATCTCCATTTTTTTCGAAAGCAGCCGTTTTCGTACCCAGGTACCCTGCCCCTTTTCCATAGCAGTGATAATGAACTTCTTTCTGCGTCCGAAGTGACGCCCCCCCCTTCTTTCCCGCAGCTCCGACAGTGATGATATCACGTGTGATTATGCAAGAATAGTCTTTCCCGGAGAATGATACTGTTTCACCGACGAGAACAATCTCGCGCTCAAAAACAGATCCGTTTTTTTCTATAAACCACTTCGCACCCTTTGTCAAAGGCACCTTCAGGACAATCTCATCTCTGTTGAACGCTGAAACTTTAACGGCATCATCACTATATGACATGATCTGACGATAGTAATCCAGTCTCTTTCCGGCTTTTTTTGATTCGCACTGAATTGACGCTTTCACGGCATCCGCATCAAGAACATAATAGGTTGTTACAGCACCGGAAATCATATTCTTCATACTCCACGAATCACCGGTCTTCGCAGGATAGTAGTCCTTTATACCGGTTGGGACAACCGGCAGTTTTTCCGGCAGCGGATTTTCCGCAGAAACAGTTTCAGGTTCCTTATCCCGGACAACTGCAGGTTTCTTTGCAGCAGAAATCTTTGCCGTTTTCGCAGTATAACCAGAGATTAGAACAGAAATATCATGGTAGCCATTTTCCTCAGCCAGGACAGCGGGGGATTTCCCCTGCAGATCTTGTTTTGTAAGATCTGCTCCCGCATCAAGAAGGGCAGAAACTATATCGCGTTTGCCTCTCATTGCAGCCCAGGACAGTGCGGTGGAGCCTCTGGAACTCTGTATATTAAGATCCGCCTTTGCTCTGATAAGCAGAAGCACTATCTCCTTATGCCCCCGAAGAGAAGCCCACATAGTCGCAGTAGCTCCAGTCTCATCCTGAACATTGACATCTGCACCCTTTTTAATAGCGGCATCAACATCCTGAATTTTCCCGCTCTTTGCTGCAATAATAATATCATCAGCATCCTGCGCTGATATGGAAAAAGGAAGAAGCATCATCGCAAAGATAAAAATCGGATATGCTTTTACAGTCATGGTATCACCTGAAAACAATTCATTTAGGATTAATCTCCGCCTAAAGTATTCAAAAGCAATCATAAAATTTCAAAAATGATAATCAGCCGCTATTTCCGGTAATAACCCTCGACAGAGTATGAAACCCGGATCGGACACACTATTGTTATTGCACTATCCCAAAGTCAGTTAAGCGTTAAAGAATATTCCTCAGCGATGTTCCATCTGCAGTGAACGATGCAGTTTTCAGAAGCCTTATGCCTGCAGAGAGAATCTCTGCTCCGGCAAGCTGCGCTACAAGCTGATCAATCCTCAATGAATTCGGAGTGCCGATAGTCACAATGATTGATATTGCGGACTCTGAGCATTCATAGCTTTTGACTGCATCAGCAAACAGAACATCTTTCTTCACTCCTTCTTTCGAGACCTTCACAAGCGGTATCCTGTTTTCCAGAGAATGCCTTATTACCGCAAGAACGGAAGGATCTTTCGCTGTCACGGTAAATGCAAGAGCATTGATCGCTGCCATAAGAGAATCACGTCCTTCTATCTCGGAAACAGAAAGAACTCTCACTCCGCAGGGAAAAGCAAGACTGTCCCGGCCGGTAAACAGTGATTGATCCAGGTCATCATAAAGATCAAGATCGAAAAGCTCATGTTCGCTCTCAATACCCAGAGGAAGAGGATATCCGGCAGCAAGCCGTTCATGCGTATTGAATCCCTGAGTATACGATAAGGGGATACCCAGAATACGAAACCCTCTTTTTACGATCTCCATATAGTCAAGATGCGATATATATTTCATCGCTCCGGTTTTAGTGAGAACAACTCTGGCACGCGTCTTGCAATCATATTTAATTTTAAAAGCCGCAACACCTGCTGCAGACGCTTCAGTATCAAGATCTCTTGAAAGAGAAGGATTAAAAATCCGATCCGAACATTTACTCCTCATCGAATCTGTCAGATGACCATATCCGGTATCAATAATTTTCCACTGCATCAAGTCAGCGGTTTTGCTGCTGTATACCACGGCAGTGTCAACAGCATGGGCTGCGATAGCCTGTTTCCATATGTCGTAGCGGAAATGTTCATCCCAGGAATCAAGGTGAGCGCCTTTCCGGTATGCATCCTCAATAACGGCAGAGATAGAGCTGTCACCGCGGGCAAGAAGCCCTTCAATAAGTGAACTGCCGATATTATGATTTTTTATAACGATCCGTTTGGGAACAGAACTTTTAAGACGGCGTACGGTATCCCGGAAGTACTCTTCACTCGCCATATCAGCATTTTCAAGAGGTGTATGCGGCTTAGGAATGAACGGCGATACAGTGACATTGATCTTCTTCCGCTTCATGCCGATACAATCTATTCTTGTAAGAAGATCTAGAATTGCCTGCGCTTCATCCTTTTCCTTATATCCGGGAAGACCAAGCATAAAATAAAACTTCACAGTATCCCAATGCTCATTGAACAGTGCGGTGACAATTCTTTCAAGTTCATCAATGGTAAGTTTCTTGTTTATATTCATCCGCATCTCTTCATCTGCCGCTTCAAGAGCAAGCGTAATTGACGTACGGCGGATATCGGAAATTGTGCGGATAACAGGGAGCGTTGACTCATCGACTTTAAGGGACGGGAGCGAAATAGACACACCTCTCTCGTTGAAGTACGGAAGAACAGCATTAAGAAGTTCTGTCATCTCGCGGTAATCTCCGATCGAGAGAGAAAGAAACGTCACATCATCATAGCCTGTATTCTGAATAATCTGTTTTGCAGCGTCAACTGAATCCTGATAACTGAAATTTCTGGACGGTAGAGAGTAATACCCTGCGTGGCAGAATTTACAGAGATTAGCGCATCCGCGCGTCACTTCAACAACTGCCTTATCCTGAGAAATTCTCATCGATGGTACAATGGGACGAAGCGGATTGACAGGATGGCCTCTGTAGCTTCTTTTTTTTACCTTTCGTGTTTTCCCGTATTGATCAAGATACTCAGAGATGATCACGCCATCAATATAAGAAAGCTTTTCGAGAGTCTCCTTTCTTGACAGCCCCTTTTCTTTGCAGTCCATCATACATCGGATGAGTTCAGGAAGCCCATCCTCTCCTTCTCCTGCAAAAAAGAGATCGGCAAAAAGCGACATTGGAAAGGGGTTTGAAATTGCATCCCCGCCGAAACAGACGAATGGATCTTTTTCAGAACGTTCGGTTCGTCTTAATGGAACAGATCCAAGGTCCAGAATCTGAAGAATATTCGTGTAAATCAGTTCGTGGGAAACATTAAAACCTAGAAGGTCACATTCAGAAAGAGGAGTACGGCTTTCAAGGGTGAAGAGAGGGATCTTCTTTTCAACGAGAACATCTCTCATGTCATCTGCGACAGAGAAAACCCTTTCGCATGCGCAGCCTTCAATAGCATTTGAAACGTCATAGAGAATCCGCAGACCGTGATTAGCCATGCCTATCTCATAGAGATCGGGATAACTGAGAGCCATACGGAAGAAGGGGTTCTCTTTATTAATCGAATTGAACTCACCGCCGCAGTAACGCCCCGGTTTTTCAATTGAGAGCAGAATAGATTCTATTTCGTCATACAGTGCGGTCATCGCAGGAGATCCTTGAAAAAAGATTTTTTGTCAGAATAATATAGCTGTTCAGAGAAAGAGTTTCACCTCTTGCCTCACGGGAAATACCCGCTGCATCAAGAGCTTCTTCAATAAGTATTCTGTCTATTGAAATATGAGGGGAAGACGAAAGCGACTTCACTATCGTCTTCCGTCTGCCCCAGAATGCAGACTTGACAACAAGATGAAACAGTTCCACCTCTTCAGCCGAAAGATCAGCTCTGTCAATTCTGGTAAAAAGGATGACTGTTGAGATAACATCAGGTCTCGGATAAAATGCATCGGGCGGGACGTTGAAAAGAACTGACGATACATAATAATATGAAAGTGTTACTGTCATTGCACCGTAGTGTTCGCTGCCAGCGGACGCGGTAATTCTCTGCGACATCTCTTTCTGCATCATGGCGCAGATCTTCAGAGGTGATATCTTCTGCGCGATAGTGAAAAGGATTTCAGAAGCGCAGTAGTAAGGCAGGTTAGATATAACAATATCAGACCGGGGATATTCATTCATCCGGAGAAAGTCCTCATGAAGAACGGAAACATTGCTCTGTTCAGAGAAATGACTTCCTAGATAAGCAGCATATCCCGCATCAATTTCAACACAGACAAGAGAGCAGCCGATTTTCGCTATAATCTCAGTGAGTGAACCGAGACCCGGACCGATTTCAACAACACGGTTTGAAGCAGAGATTCCGGCAGAAGAAACTATCTTTTCAGAAAACTGATCCAGAACAAGAAAATTCTGACCCAGCCGTTTGTTCGGCGCGAGAGATATTGATTTGAGAATTTCAACAGCCTGGGTCTTATTCATATTTTATCCGATTTATAGACTAAAGATGCATTCTAAAGCATGAACTACTGGTGCATTTTGCCGGAAAATCCAGCCGTATGCAATGCTTCCAGAATCAACTCAGCACAACATTACCTTTGACAAAATCAAACATGCCCGGCAGCGAAAAGAATTGACTCGAACAGCCGACTGAGAATCATTTCGGACAGCGATATTTGTCAAACATATATTACAATCATGTTACAGAAGGTCTGTTCGCTGCGCCAGGAGCCTGTTTAAAACGTCATCTAACGTTACAATCATGTTACAGAATACCTTGTTTTTAAACCTCACAATACGATCTGTTTCGGGAATGTTAAATAGTGGACTAATGAGACGTTTTTACATTGTGAACTATTGACTGTGCATCCGCAGTGAAATACTCAGTTATCATTGATTCATTCCATATGTTTGCAATTAAGGAGGTTATATGGAAAAAATAGTTTCTGCCGATGTTGCCTGGGTGCTTATTGCTACTGCTCTGGTCATGATGATGACGCCGGCACTCGCGTTCTTTTACGGCGGACTTGTCCGAAAGAAAAACGTTCTCTCTATCATGATGCAGTGTTTTGTCACTATCTGCGTCGTCGGACTTCTCTGGGTTCTATACGGGTATTCAATGGCATTCGGCCCAGATAAGGGCGGAGTCATCGGCGGACTTGAGTGGTCTTTCCTGAGGCATGTAGGCATTACACCTAACAGCTTCTATGGCCCGACCATTCCGCATATGCTCTTTATGGCATTCCAGATGATGTTTGCAATCATCACGCCTGCTCTTATGATTGGAGCTTTCGCTGAACGCATCAAGTTTTCAGGATTTCTTTTCTTTGTCATTATGTGGGCTACGTTCATATATAATCCTGTTGCACACTGGGTATGGGGAAATGGCGGATGGCTTGCAAAAGACGGAGCTCTTGACTTCGCAGGCGGCACAGTAATTCATATTAATGCAGGTATTTCTGCACTGGTACTTGCTATTCTTCTCGGCAAACGTGAAGGGGGTGTATTCCCCAAGGCTCCACACAATCTTCCGTTTGCAGTTTTCGGCGCAGGCTTTCTCTGGTTCGGATGGTTCGGATTCAATGCAGGATCAGCTCTTGCAGCTAACGGCACTGCAGTAATCGCATTTACAACAACAGCTGTAGCAACTGCAGCAGCAGGAACGATGTGGATGATCCTTGACTGGACATTCAACAAAGCACCTACAATGCTCGGCGTCGCAACTGGTATCGTTGCAGGACTTGTCGCAATTACTCCTGCAGCAGGTTTTGTTTCTCCAATGTCTTCGATTGCAATCGGAGCAGGTGCAAGCATTGTTGGGTTCATTTTTGTAACAAAGGTGAAACCTCTTTTCGGTTATGATGATTCGCTTGATGTTTTCGGTGTTCACGGCATGTGCGGAGTCTGGGGCGCAATCGCAACAGGTATTTTTGCAAGCAAAGGAATCAACCCTGCAGGTTCCGGTCTTATAGACGGAAACGCAATCCAGGTATGGATTCAGATCAAGGCAGTTCTTACGACAGTAGTATTTGCAAGTATAGGAACAGCAGTGCTCTATTATATATCTAACCTGATATTCGGAATGCGCGTTACGAAGAGGGAAGAAAATATTGGCCTTGATCTTTCGCAGCATCATGAAGCCGGTTATACTCTGATGGAATAAGACAATTAACAAAGGAGGAAACAGATGAAATACATTATCGCAGTTGTTCGGCCTCACAAGATCGAAGACGTAAAGAAAGAGTTACTGAATGAAGATGTCCACCTTATGACCATTACAGACGTTCTCGGATGCGGACGTCAGCAGGGAGTTACTGAAGTTTATAGAGGTGTAAAAGAAGTGGATAACCTTCTCCGCAAGGTTAAAATTGAAGTTGCTGTCAATGAAGAGTATGTCGACCGAACGATTGCAGCAATCAAAAAAGGAGCGAGAGAAGGAGAAATCGGTGACGGGAAGATATTCGTCCTTGATCTCGAACAGTGTATACGGATCCGCACCGGCGAAACAGGTAAGGAAGCTATAGGCTGAAAAGACAAAAGGGCTGCCCCAACGGACAGCTCTTTCTGTTTTGCAACAAGCAGATACAAAGAAAGCCCCCTGATATACCGTGGCTTTCTTTGTATTCTACAGCAAAAAAATCCCGTTCTACTTATCTACATCTACAAGCCAGTTAAAGATATCGGGCAGCTGGCCCGTCTGAATTCCGACATAGTTTTCATAAAGTTTTGAAATAACAGGGCCTGGATTCGCACCGTCACCAAAGACGAATTTTTTCTCGCGGTAATCAATGGATCCGATCGGAGTAACAACAGCAGCAGTTCCCACGGCTCCCACTTCATCAAACGATTCAACTTCATGAATGGTCACAGAACGCTTTTCGATCTTCATGCCGAGATGTGCAGCAATGTCAGTCAGCGATTTATTCGTAATACTCGGAAGAATCGTTTCAGAATCGGGAGTGATATAGCTGTTCCCTTTAACACCGATAAAATTAGAGGTGCTGAACTCATCGATATAGGTCTTTTCTTTGGGATCAAGATACAGAACAACAGGATATCCCTGATCATGGCCGTATTCACCGCCGCGAAGACCCGCAGCATAATTCCCTCCGACCTTGCAGTCGCCGACACCAAGAGGTGCAGCTCTGTCAAACTGTTCAACAACAAGAGCCTTGACCGGCTTGAATCCGCCCTTGTAATATGGGCCTACAGGCGTGACAAAAATGATGAGCATATATTCAGAGGCAGGTCCGAGACCGACCTTTCCGCCGACACCAATCATCACAGGGCGGATATACAGCGATGCGCCGGTTCCATATGGAGGAACAAATCGGGCATTTGCAGCAACGACTTTTTTTGTAGCTTCAACGAATTTATCAACCGGGAACTCAGGCATATAAATTCTGCGGGCAGAAGCCTGTAGTCTCTTTGCATTCTCATCGGGACGGAAGCAGACAATGCGACCATCAGCTGTTTCAAATGCTTTCATCCCTTCAAAAGCCTGCTGCCCGTAGTGAAGACATGGTGCAGCGATATTGATTGGAACATTCTCGTCAGAAGACAACTCTCCTTCCGACCACTTACCGTCTTTAAAGTAAAAACGTATATTAAAGTCTGTCTTCATGTAACCGAAGGGAAGATTCCCCCAGTCAAGATCAGCCTTTTTAACTGCAGAACTCATAACAACACCTCTCCGCTAATAATGGTTCAAGATTTCGAGGAAATAGAGTGCTGTCAAGTTATTTGTACCGAAAACAGGGTCAGTGAGTGTGCAGTTCATTATTCATGATAAAACTGATATTGCTGAAAGATTCAGGAGTGTCAAGAAGAAAGCTCAGTCCGTATTCTCCGGCATTTTCCCATACAACAAGAGAACGCAGAAGAAAATCCCGTGTTCTGCACACATGCAGATCAACCACTTCATTCATTTTCAGCTGCTCGGAAGCGCTGATACAGGCTCCTGTAACCGAAATATTCTTCAGTACGCAGGGAACTGCTTCTTTCGAATCGGGAGAGAGATAGTAATCGCCGCAGCGATCAATCCGGGGATTCTGCCGGCGTTCCATACCTTTCATCCTGCACCTCCCTCAGATTTCTTCAACAGGACCGGCCGTTTCACCTCGAAGGAACTGGCGTGCAAACGGATCAAGCTCAGAAAGAAACTCTTCCCCGGAGCCGTTAAACACGAAGGATCCTTTATTAAGTATAAGCACAGAATCAGCTATTTTTCCAGCAAATTTCATATCATGAGTAACCACAATAGAAGTAACACCGGTTTCAGCTTTCAAAAGAAGAAGAAGATCTGCAATGGAGTCAGTGAGAACAGGGTCAAGACCTGCAGTCGGATCATCATAGAGGATATATGACGGGTTGAGGCAGAGAGCCCTTGCAAGCCCGACCCTTTTCTGCATCCCCCCGGAAAGTTCAGAAGGAAGCTTCAGCTCGCTTCCTTTGAGTCCTACCCGGTCAAGAACTGAAGATACCGTGCTGACAATGAAATCCTCATTTATATGCCTGCGCCTCATACCAAAGGCGGCATTTTCAAAAACATTCATCGAATCGAAAAGCCCGCCCTTCTGAAAAACATAGGCAAGGACAGATTCTTCTCCGCCCGCAGCGTAGAGGTCGGAGCCGGGACGCTGGCCACCCACAGAGATCGACCCTTTGTAAGGAAGCAGCCCTGCAATAGCTTTAAGAAACACCGACTTTCCCGAACCGTTCTTCCCTATCACCACAGAGGTTGTTCCCGTCGGGACAGAGCAGGCAATACCGGAAAAAACAGGCGTACTGCTGAAAGAAACAGATAGATCCGATACCTCAATCATCAGTAGATCCGGGAAGTATATTCTTTGACAGTTGTAAGAATATTGATATACGAAATATATCGCCCTTCGGAGATAATACCCTCGTCAACAAGCCGTTTCACTTCACAGTTAGGCTCATGATCGTGCGAACAGGGGGAGAAGAGACATTTCCTGCCGATCTCACCGAACTCATGAAAATAGCGACCGAGAATATGCGGCTGAATATCCATTAGACCGAATTCCCGCACACCGGGAGTATCAATAAGCTCAGTGCCGTCATCATAGCGGACCATTCGGACATTAGTTGTCGTATGACGCCCTTTGCCTGTGCTTTCAGAAACAGGAGAGGTTGCAAGCACCAGGCCGGGATAGAGCGTGTTAAGAAGGGACGACTTCCCGACACCGGAGTAGCCGACAACAATCACACGTTTGCCGGAAAGGCGGGTTCTTAATTCATCGATACCGATACCTTCCTTCACGCTGGTGAGAAAGATCTCCATTCCGGAGCCTTCATAGTACTCATTTATATATTCCGGATACCCTTCAACGCAGAGGTCAAATTTATTGACACACAGAACTGTCGGAATATTCTCAAAAGAGCCGCGCACAGCAATGCGATCAACAAAACGAAGGTTAAGATTCGGATCATAAAATGACTGAACAGCGAGAATAAGATCGATATTTGCCGCAATAATATCCTGGCGCCTCTGAGAACCCTTATCCTTCTTATCTTTGCGTGTGAATGCATTACGGCGGGCGACTACGTCCCGGATAGTACCTGTCCCGTTATCCGCTGGAATAAAATCGACATTATCCCCTACTGCAGCAGGATTGGAAAAGCCGCTTTCCCGGTCTGTCAGGCGGAGCTTTCCCCTCAACACGCAATTATACTCTCTTTCGTTATACCGCACTGTGTAAAACCGGCCGAAAACGCTTGTCACGACACCCTGTACTGTTTCTGTTTCCATTTCTGTACTCTTGTAAAATCCCGCCGAAATGCAATAAAAAAACTTAAGTTTCCGGCATTCGCTGTCGATTAAATTAATGCAGGATATCTGCAGGTAATTTCCCTCCCGATTATTACCTCAGAATCTTGGCACTGCTAGTCCAAATGTTTGGAGAAGGCAGGATAGCCGCCCAGCTATTCTGCCCTCTCCTTCCAAACAAACTGCTACTGTATTTTTTCCAGAAACAATGGTTCAAAGCTGATAAGTTTTCCTGTCATTACCCCTCCACGGGACATCGACTCCGGGATACATATAACATCATATACAACTCCCGGGTGAGCATCAACCATTGAATCTGAAAGCTTCTGATCCTTCTCATACCCCGTTAAATCAAAAACAATATCAACATTTTCAGTATCATAAAACCAGATCTTTTCCATCACAAGATCAGCATTTTTCAGCCGGAGATGAAGATGAAGCTCTTTTCCCCTATAATTCCCCAGCCCCGATTCAACAACAGCAAGAGTCAGATCTTTTTCAGCAACCGCCTCCTTTGCGAGATCTTTATCCTCGGAGAAAACAGGAATACAAATGAGATTAAATGCGACTGCAAGAATTAAGTATCTTTTCATATGAACCTCCGGATTACGGCAATATGACGATTTTTACTGCTCATTGAGAGTGACAAAACGGCTTGATCTTTTTAAATGTCACTTCCTAATCTGTTTATCGGCGAAAGAGCGAAGTAGGAACAGACTTTTGATTTCCCTTTCGCAGGGATAATGACGGGTTCAGGATATGGAGGATCACTATGAGAAGCGATTTGATGAAAAAAGGTATTTCCAAGGCACCGCACAGATCTCTGTTCAAGGCTGCCGGACTTTCAGACGACGAACTTGCCCGTCCTATAATAGGCATAGTCAACTCTGCAAACGAGATTATTCCCGGGCATATTCATCTCGATACGATCTCGGAAGCGGTCAAACGCGGAATACTTCTCTCCGGAGGGACGCCACTTGAATTCTCTGTCATAGGCGTCTGCGACGGCATCGCAATGAATCACACAGGAATGAAGTATTCACTCGGTTCGCGCGAACTGATTGCAGACTCAATTGAAATTATGGCAACAGCTCATCCCTTCGACGGGCTCGTCTTCATTCCTAACTGCGACAAAATAGTTCCTGCAATGATTATCGCTGCGGCGAGAATCAACATTCCTTCGATTATAATAAGCGGCGGGCCAATGCTGCCCGGAAACTATAAAGGCAAGGATGTTTCTCTCACACAGGTCTTTGAAGCTGTAGGAAAAGTTGCTGCGGGCACAATGAAGGAAACGGAGCTTGAGCAGCTCGAATGTGCAGCATGCCCCGGAGCAGGATCATGCGCAGGACTTTTTACAGCAAACTCAATGAACTGTCTCACCGAAGCACTTGGACTCAGCCTTCCTTTCAACGGAACAATTCCTGCAGTCATGTCAGACCGTATACGCCTTGCCAAGGAGGCAGGAAAGCAGATCATGGTGCTCGTGGAAAAACAGATCACGCCGTCAATGATTCTTACAAAAACTTCCATTGAAAATGCAGTCGCTGTCGACATGGCAATCGGAGGATCGTCAAATACCGCACTTCACCTCCCGGCCATAGCTCATTATGCCGGGGTCAGACTCGGACTGAGAGATCTTGATCCTGTTGCCTCAAAGGTTCCTCATCTGTGCAACCTTGCTCCTGCCGGGAAGCATCATATTGTCGATCTGCACAGAGCAGGCGGCATCCCTGCCATCATAAAAGAACTCTCTGACAACGGACTATTCAATGACAGCTGCCTGACCGTCACTGGCAAAACCCAGAAAGAGAATGTGGAAAAATCAATCATCATTGATACAGAAGTTATCCATCACGTAAAAAATCCGGTTCATACAGACGGAGGGCTGGCCGTTCTCACCGGCAATATAGCTCCGGACGGCTGCATCGTTAAAAAAGCCGCTGTTGATGAAAAGATGCTGAAGCACTCAGGTCCCGCAAAAGTTTTCAACTCCGAAGAAGATGCTGTCGAAGCAATCATGGGCGGGAAAATTGTCAAAGGCGATGTCGTCGTCATTGCATATGAAGGGCCTAAGGGCGGACCCGGCATGAGAGAAATGCTTACGCCGACTTCTGTTATCTGCGGAATGGGGCTGGACAGAGATGTTGCTCTCATTACCGACGGACGATTCTCCGGCGCAACACGGGGCGCATCGATAGGACATGTCTCCCCTGAAGCGGCATCCGGCGGACCAATCGCTGCTGTGAGAAACGGCGATATTATAGAGATCGACATCAATGCGAAGACTCTGAACGTGAAACTTTCGGCAGATGAGATTGCAAATCGGATCTCCGAGCTTGAACCATTTGAACCGAAAATTACAAAGGGATACATGAAGCGCTATGCTCATCTTGTATCCTCCGCTGACAAAGGCGCTGTCTTTGAAATCTGATCCTTTCATATTGATCTGCTCACATTATAAAAAAGCTGCCGGAAACTCCAGGCAGCTTTTTTATTCACTGAAATGACTGTATCTCAAAAAAAATCAGGGCCAGGGGCTCCAGTCTCCCCAGTTATTCAGATAGGTTTTAAAAGCCTCTCGCACATCAGCATGTTCTTCAAGATAAGCCTTAGCAGCCTTCACGAGTTCCTGCTCCTTCTCGAGTTCAAGTTCGCCGAGGAGGACCCGCGTGCGAAGAAAAACAAAATAGGTGTCAAGGACATCGTGCGTACAGTAATCATTTATCTGCTGACGCTTCCCCTGCTGAAAAAGATCATGCACTTCAGAACCCTTCGTTTCCATCTTGCCGGGTTTACCGAGCACCTTTGCAAGAAGATTCAGTCCACCGTTCATCCGGATCGCAGAATAATTGGAAAGAAATTCCTGGAGGTCAATATGCTTTGTTCCGTGACGGAATCGGGATCCGAATTTGTCAGTAAAATGACGCTTGGCGGAAAAGCCGTAACGATAGGCCATAAGCTCCATAAGGGGGACGTCAAAACCGCGACCGTTGAATGTTACAAGCGATGCGTTTTTATAAAGGGTTTCAACGCCGAACCAGAACTTCTTTGTGATTTCATGCGCTCGAAATTCAGGATCATCAAGAGAAACAATCTCCTTTAGAGAAAAATCATCCCCGACTTTTGCAATAACAAGAGATACTGGATATTGAAAAGTCACAGGGATGAAGTCAGAAACCCCATCGCTTGTTTTAAGAAGCTCTTCCTTATAACGGACAATTGCTTCATCATTTGTAATTTCATCTTTAGGGTAGCGCACCTTTTTAATAAGGTCGCCGTCCGGTACCGATTCAATATCAAATACAAGATACTTAACACCGAGTTGACCGAGATCCATTGTACGATTCCTTTATAATAAATTCGACTTTTTAGATAACCCTGTTTCAATCAGACTGCAGACTTCCAGGTCCGCCGCTGCGCATAGACAACAAAAAACGCATGCCTTTACGCATGCGTTTCGCACCATATTTCAACAATTGCTATTTCTTGCTGTATTTAGCTTCCATTTTTGTTACAAAATCCTTGATAAAAGGATCGTTCTCTTTTTCACGCGCAGCCGTAAGATTTGAGATAGTCTGCTGGGAACCACCGCCGATACGCATGATCGCAAGAACCATTGAATAACGGACATCTGCGGACTGCTCTGAAAGAAGAAAGCCGGAGATCGGCTCTGCGGTATCTTTATCTGCAATAAGACCGAGAGCGACGGCAGAATACATTCTTACTCGTACCCGCTGATCGGTCTTGAGAAGGTCGAGAAGTTTAACTGTTGCGCCTCTTTCAGTCTGCTGTCCAAGCCAGTCTTCTGCAGCAATAACAGTTGCTTCATCCGGACTTGAGAGATCTTCAATATATTGTTTCGCATTCTTATCGGGAGTTTTTCTGTCTGCGGGAGCATCAGCTGCAAAAACGGCCGCAGAAGAAAACGCTACAACAAAAAGCGCAACCAGTATCTTTTTCATTTACTACCTCACTCACATTTGTTTCGTTACAATTTCAGGATAAGCACCGTATGTCAATCTTTTTCTCGCAAACATCATTCATACCGGAATAGAAGACGGAAAAGATCGCCCATCATCATCAGTCATTTGTATAATATGGAACCTTTTATTTACCTATCCTCTGAGGATCTATCGCATCCTGGAATGCCTCTCCTGAAATATTATAAGCTGTGATAGTAAGAAAGATTGCGCAACCTGGAATGGCGGTAAGCCACCAGGCAAAATCCATATAGTCACGGGATTGAGAGAGAATCTCACCCCAGCTGGGCGTCGGGGGCTGAACGCCGAAGCCGAGAAAGCTGAGAGATGATTCAATAAGAATCGTCGAAGCAATGCCGAAGGTTGCAGAAACAAGCACCGGGGAAAGCGCATTCGGAAGAATATGGCGGAAGATGATCCAGCCGTCCCTTGCACCGAGAGCGCGGGATGCTATAACAAAATCCATCTCTCTAAGCCGCAGAAATTCTGCACGGACAATACGCGCAATGCCTGTCCACCCGGTCACACCGATGATGATCATCACATTAAGAAGGCTCGGGCCGATAAGAGCAAGCATTGTCAGAATAAGGAAGAAGGTGGGAAAGCAGATAACGATCTCTATAATACGGGACAGCGCAATATCGATCCAGCCGCCATAGTAACCGGCAAGTGCTCCAACGATTATTCCTATCATCACATAAATAAATACCGCGACAAAGCCGGTGAAGATCGAAACACGCGACCCCCAGATCATCCTGGAAAAGAGATCCCTTCCCTGTTCATCAGTGCCGAAAGGATGATGCCATGACGGAGCTTCAACGATATGGTCAAGATCGTATTCAGAATAAGAATACGGCACAGGAGGCATGATCTTAAAGCCGGGAGCTTTGCGGAAGTCTGTCTGATCAAAGCGGTCATAGTGAAACAAAAGAGGAAAAGAGACCTTTCCGTCATGAACATATATGAAGGGTTTATTGTCGGCTATAACCGGCGCAAGTATCGCGAGCGCAAAAAAGAAGATGATAACGCAGAGAGCTGTCATAGCAAGGCGGTTTCTGCTGAAGATCCTCCATACATAGAGCCAGTAGGATTTCTTTGATGATTCCATTATCTCTCCACCCTGATTCTCGGATCTATGACGCCGTAGATTATATCAACGATAAGAATGCCCAGCAGCGTCAGCACTGCGGACAAAGTCGTAATGGCCATAATGACAGGGATATCTCTTGTGCCGATAGCTTCAAACGCAAGGTTTCCCATTCCTGGAATCGAGAAAATTGATTCAACGATCACATTCCCGCCGAGCAGCGCTGGCAGAATCGACGCCATCAGAGTAACGAGCGGTATCAGCGAGTTGCGGAATGCATGTACAAATATCACCCGACGGGAGGAAAGCCCCTTCGCCACAGCAGTAGTGATATACTGTTTGTTGATCACTTCAAGCATGTTTGCTCGTGTATAGCGGGACAGAAAGGCAAAGCTACCGTAGGTCATCACGACAGCGGGAAGTACAAGATGCCAGGAGATATCCAGCACCCTGCGCCAGAGAGGAAGCGAAACGGCCCAGTCTGAGATCCACCCTCCGAGCGGGAAAAGATTAAAATACTCACCGCTTGAGAAGAAGAGGATAAGAAGAAGCCCAACCCAGAACGACGGCAGGGAATAAAGCACGAACAGCAACAGACTCGTCCCTCTGTCAAAGAGAGAATCTTTTCGAACCGCAGCTGCGATGCCGAGCGGAATCGAAATGATATATTCGATGAGGATAGATAGCATCACAAGAAGCATCGTAACGGGAACTGTCTCTTTCAATCTGTCGAGAACAGGCCTGCCGTCTTTTCGGGATGTTCCGAAGTCAAGAGAGACCATCTTCCCGAGCCAGAGAAAATACCCTTTGTATACAGGCTGATCAAGGCCGAAGAGCTTGCGCTCCTGTTCCACAAGAGCTTTGGATACAGAGCCCTCTTTAAGTTCTCCTCCGGCACTAAGCTTGAGCTTTGTGTAATCACCGGGAGCAAGCCGAACCATTGCATAGGTGATAAAGGTAATTGCAATCAGTGTTGGAATCAGAAAGAGAAGACGCTTTACAAGATATCTAGTCATTCTCTCCTCTCAGAGTCCATTCAGTTATATCAAGACCGGTCGTATGGATTTTAACATTGCCGAATCTCCTGCTCACCGCAGCAAGATCAGGACGGCAAAAGAGGAAGGTATATGGCTGTTCGCGATTGATGATAGCATGAAGCCTATGGTAAATAATGATTCTGTCTTCATATGAAAAAGTTGTACGCACTTTTTCGATAAGCCGGTCAGCCTCAGGATCAGAAAAGGAAACAAAGTTTGATCCCTCTTTCATCTGCGAGGAATGCCATACCTGATAGGGGTCGGAATCCCAGCCCAGAGACCAGCCCAGCATCACAGCCTGAAAATCATGTTCATCGAGTTTTTTTGTAAAGACAGCCCATTCATATTTATTGATCTCAAGTCTGATACCAACCTTCGACATATCCTCTTTAATAATAGTGACAATTCGTTCGCCGGGAGCATTTCCTGATGGAAGAGTAAATTTAAAAGAAAACTCTTTTCCGTCTTTCTCAAGAACTCCCCTGCTGTTTCTTTTCCATCCGGCCTCCGCCAGCAGCTGCTGCGCTCCGGCCGGATCAAAAGGAAGAGGCTTGATCGATGCATCATTATCCCGGCCTCGTATATAGAAGGGACCTGAAACAATAGCGCCAATACCATACGACAGCTTGTCCTTAATAGCCTGTCGGTTGACAAGCATTGTCATAGCGGTGCGGACACGCCTGTCTGAAAACAGAGGATCTTTTATATTCCATCCCAGGAAGCTGAAGTTCGGTTTATAATACTCCAGTTTATAAAAATGACGGTTAAACGCTGAACTGTTAGTCTGGCGCACCCATTGAATGGCGCGAATCCCCATCACATCCAGCTCTTCTTTTTTGAGCATCTGAAAAGCAACATTGGATTCAGTCACAATGCGGAAAACGATTTTCCTGATTTCGGGCTTCCGCCGCCAGTACTTTTCGTTGCGGATAAGCACAATCTGTTTCCCTGTCTCCCATCTGTCAAAACAGTAAGGACCTGTTCCCACGGGATGCCGGTTCGACGGATGTTCATTGAAGTTTTTACCATCGTCAAAGATATGCTTCGGTACAATTGACATCCCGCCGCAGATTTCGAGAGCCCGATAGTAAAGTTTGGAATAAACAAAGCGGACAGTGTATTTATCTGGAGCTGTCACGGATGCAACGTCTATAAAATAGACCTTCTGCTGTGCACAGGCAGTCTTCGGATTCATGATAGTATTGAATGAATAGATCACATCATCAGAAGTGAACTCCACTCCGTCACTCCAGTATATACCCTTTTTCAGCTTGAATGTATACGAGAGTTTGTCAGGGGAAATAGTCCAGCTTTCAGCCAGCAAAGGAATGATATCCAGGGTATCTTTATCGCGTTCGATGAGAGATTCATAAATAAATTTATTGATCTCACCCTCATAGGCATCGGAGGCAATGATAGGATTAAGCGTACCGGGTTCTGCATTCATATGCATATAAACAGCATCTTTCTCTCTGACAGATGAAAATCCGCAGGAGAGCATAAAAACAGAAGCCGCTATAAGAAATATCGACGCGATGCTCTTTTCGTGTTCAGCAAATAAAGATAGGTGCACAATGTACTTCTTAAATTGGAATCAGACTGCCTGAAGATCAGGGTCGTTAATGAGTTCTTCCGCATGATGGAGAAGATGCTGTTCCAGATGGAGTTCGAGAACACCCATCTCTATATAACCAAGATGAACAAGTGTCTCGCCAAGAGGCTTCCCGAGATCTTTCTGGGCGGTAAGAGCCTCAGAAAGTTGAGGTTCGCTGATGACGCCCTGTCTAAGTAGAAATTGACCGAACATGACACCCCTGCCTTTATAAAGAAACCAGAATGTAACGCAATCAATATAGCAAACAGTCATCTCCCCTACAATGATTTTTTACATTATATTAGAAAAATTTATGTCGCTTTGCAGACTGTATACTCTAATGTGTGACAATGACTGATAAAGATACTATTGAAATACTCTACGAAGATAATCATCTCATTGCCATCAATAAAAAGCCGGGGGATCTGGCGCAGAGTGACGCATCAGAAGAAGATCCGCTGCAGGATACAATAATGGCATTTCTGAAAGAACGGGATAAAAAACCGGGGAATGTCTACCTGGGAACACTTCACAGGCTGGACAAACCGGTCTCAGGCGTCGTCGTCTTTGCAAAGACATCCAAGGCTGCAGCCCGCATGAGTGAGATCATTCGATCACGGGAAGCACTCAAAGTGTATATCGCAGTCACGGAGAAAGGAAGCTTCGGGAAAGACAATCAGCCGGAACGGTTCTCCGATGCGCTTGTGCGTGAAGGAGACAGAACCTTCACTAAAGCAGGAAAGCCTGATGCATTTCTCGATATTATCACCCTTCCCTCATCAGAAAGAAAGATTCAGGCAATCAGGCTGATCTCGGGAAAGAAGCATCAGATACGTGCACAGCTCACGTCACGCGGATGTCCTATAATCGGCGACCGCCGCTATGGATCCAAGATTTCACTTCCGGAAGATGCTATCGCCCTTCACTGTCTCTGCATGGGTTTTATTCACCCTGTCAAAAAAGAGCCGGTTCATATTGTCGCTCCTCTGCCGGAGTATATGGAATGCGGGTCACTCGATGCTGAAAAAATCATTTCAATGTTTGAAGAAAACAATAAAGCCTGATAGACTAGTAAAGATTCAGATTCTTCAGTGCGATTAAATATGGGCTGCTGAAGATCATGATTGCAATGCCGGGAGATTTCTCCCCGATAAAAGTTTTATGCAGCACGAAATCCTCGTCAAAACGACAGCTGCACCGGCCAGAGGATTCACAAAGAAGGAGTTCATAATGCCTCTCTCATCAAAGAAAATAACTGAAGTCATCAATTCACTGGGAGAGAACTCATTTTCAGCTGACGAGGTTATCAGGATCCTGTCTGACGCGAAAAAGAAAAACACTGCAAAGAAAAAAACATCCTCAGCAACACGAAGCGCGAAGGATATACAGCTTATCCATCATACCATTGCCGACCTCAGGAAAGCCGGCTACCTGGACAAAGGAAAGAAAGGTTTCTCGAGAAATGCCGGCTACGCACTCGAAGGAAAACTCAAAATCGCGAAGTCATCTTCAACGGTTACAACAAGAGAAGCTGTGATCCAGCTGAAGAATGAAGATCTCGGCAGCGCCAAAGAAGGCGACACGGTTCTTGTCGAGATCATCGACTGCAGAAAAGGAACGCTTTTCGGCAGAGTCGACAGGGTCGTTGTAAAAAACAGAGAGCTCTTTTTCGCTGTTGTTACAACCAAGTCGACAGGTCTGATCTTCTATCGCCTGATAGACCTTCCGGGAGAACATTTCGCCTGCATACAGAGACAGGCAGAGGATGAGACCGAACAGAGAACCGGCGACTATGCAACGGTTAAACTGACCGGAAGATCGATTCAGGGGAAACCTGAATGCGCACTTGTTGAGCGATTCGCATCAGACAGCGGAGAGTTCGATGTCGACCGCGTTATTCTCAAACACAGCCTGCCCGGCCCGCATAAAAACTATCCGGATCTTATCACTGATATCGCCTCCCTGCCCTCATCAGAGATGGCGAAACGCAAGGACTACCGCAAAATCACAACGGTCACCATTGACGGCGAATATGCAAAGGACTTTGATGATGCTGTCGGATGCAGAAAGGACGGCAGCAGATTCATTCTCTATGTTCATATAGCAGACGTTTCCGCATTTGTGGCGAAAGATTCAACCCTCGACCGAGAAGCCGCACGACGGGGAACCAGCTACTACCTCGGAAACAGAGTTGTTCCGATGCTGCCGGAGATACTCTCAAATACGCTCTGTTCTCTCAGGCCGAATGAGGACAGACTGACTCTTTCTGCTGAGCTGACCTATGACAAAGAAGGAAATCTCACAGCGTCATATTTCACCCGCGGCATAATACGCTCTGCAAAAAGAATGACCTATAAGTCCGCACATGAGCTTATTGAGAATCCCGATGATTCAGAAATCTCAAACATGATAAACCAGCTTTATTCATTCATGCAGGTACTTAAGAAAAAACGGCTTGGAAGAGGACGGGTTGATCTTTCAATGCAGGACTTCGAACTCCAGTTTGAAGACGGCCTGTTCAGCAATATAGTCAATGCAACGCGATATAAGAGTCATTCCCTTGTCGAAGAGGCCATGCTTTCTGCAAATGAAGCCGTATCCAAATATCTCAGAGAAAAGGGTGTTCCTTCCCTGTACAGAGTACATGAACCGATGAGCATGGAATCGCTCACAAAGCTTATGGCGTTTCTCGAAACATTCGGCATCAAGCTCGACAAGCGCAAGGAGCTCGGCGTAGCACTGCAGAATGCAATAGAAGAAGTCAGCGACAAACCATTCTCCCATGTTGTCAGCTTTGTTATCCTCAGATCTATGATGCAGGCATTCTACGGCGAAAGACCGATGGGGCATTTCGGTCTGGGATTCAAGGACTACACTCATTTCACATCCCCTATAAGGCGATACCCGGACCTTATCGTGCACCGCTGTCTCAAAAGCATCATCGACGGCACAGAGGCTCCATTTACAAACGAAGAGCTTTCGGGAATCGGACTTGAGTCATCACGGCTGGAACGCATCGCACAGAAAGCTGAAAGAGATCTCTTCAAACTCAAATGCTGCCGTATCATGGCGGACCGTGTCGGAGAAATATGTGAAGGGATAATCAGCGGTGTTGCAAAATTCGGCATCTATGTTACACTCAAAGACTCGCCCATTGAGGGAATGATTCCGCTGAGAACAGTAACGGACGACTACTATATTGTTATTGAAGATGAATTCTGCGCTGTAGGGCGAAGGAACGGCAGACGGTTTACCATCGGCGATGCCATCACAGTAAAAGTATTGCGTTCTGATGTCATCGCAATGCAGATAGATTTTGAATTTGCAGAACAGAAAGGGAGTATACCACATTATGAAATGCAGCCTAAACGTAAAACTGGAAAAGAAAAAAAACACCGCGATCGTCCTGTTCGCGGCAGAAAACGGAAATAAAAACGAAAGTATCCCTTCTGAAATCACGGATCATAAAAGAATAGATCTATCATCTTTCAAGGGGAAGAAGGGGGAAACGCTTTACATCCCTCTCGCAGAATGCCGACTGATAATAGCAGGAATTGGAAAGACCGATGATATATCTGCGGCTGTTCTCCGCGACGCTGCCGCCGCAGCCGTTCGCTGCGCTGCAGACAAAGAGCTGACAGTCCTCTCGATTATTCCATCGGGTGCGATTTCTGGGGATGAATCACTTGCTGCTGCGACGGAAGGAATTCTCCTCGGAAGCTACTCTTTTGATAAATACAAAGAAGAAAAAAAGAAACAGATCAATGAGGTCACTTTCATCTCCTCTGTTCCTGAAGGAAAAAAAATACTGCGCGATGCGGAGATAGTCTGCAGAAACACACTTCTCTGCCGCGACCTTGTCAACGCAACAAGCGAAGAAGTAAACCCTGAAGCGCTTGCAACACTTGCGAAAGCTGTTGCAAAAGAATCATCGCTGAAGTATGAAGAGATTAAGGGAAGCGCGATTGAAAAACTCGGTATGGGACTCTTCTCTGCAGTAGCAAGGGGCAGCATTTATGGACCATATCTGCTGATGCTGAGCTACACGGGAAACCCCAAGTCGAAAGAAAGAACTGCTCTTGTCGGCAAAGGCATTACGTTCGATTCCGGCGGATACAATCTTAAACCGACAGGACATATGGAAACCATGCGCTGCGACATGGCGGGAGCCGCTGCTGTTCTCTATACAATGAAAAGCATCGCTCAGCTCGGCATCAGAAAAAATGTCACGGCATATCTTCCTGTATGCGAGAATATGATAAGCTCACGGGCATATAAGCCTGGAGATGTCTTTAAAGCGTTTGACGGCACAACAGTTGAAATTCTTTCGACAGATGCAGAAGGAAGACTTGTTATGGCGGACACTATCGCATATGCTGTTCACAGACACAAACCTTCACGGATCATCGAAGCGTCAACTCTTACCGGGGCCTGCGTGACAACCTTCGGGGAGCTTTATGCAGCGCTTCTTACAAACAATGAGGACCTCAGAACTCTGCTTGAAAATGCCTCAGCAAAAACAGGTGAACGGATCTGGTCGCTTCCTCTCGATAAAGACTACAGCATCGGACTCGATTCAGATATCGCAGACATCCGCAATATCAACCCGGAACGCACCGGCGGCACTATTGCAGGAGGTCTCTTTCTCGAACGCTTTGCAAAGGAAACGCCGTTTGCACATCTTGATATTGCAGGCACAGCGTGGCTCTCAAAAGAACGCGGTGTCAATCCGAAAAACGCTACCGGTTTCGGCGTACGGCTCCTGACAGAGGCGATAAGCTGCTTATGATAACAAAATCAACGCTGATACATCTGAGATTTCCGTTTTCTCTTTTCCTGCTGCCGATTTTTCTTTTCGCGGTCGCATCAGGAATACCGGTCGAGCAGTGGAAAACACTGCTGGCTTTTTTTATCATACATACCCTGCTCTATCCGGCTTCAAACGGATATAACAGCTACTATGATAAGGATACCGAGAGCATCGGAGGAGTAGAATATCCGCCTGTTGTGACAGAGGATCTCCGCTGGGCATCGCTTGTTCTTGATGCGATCGCTCTGCTGCTGAGTTTTTTTCTTGGATGGAAATTTGCTTTTGCAATTTTCATCTACGGCTGCTGTTCAAAAGCCTACAGTCATCCGTCACTCAGAATAAAAAAATATCCTATTGCAAGCTGGATCGGCACAGGGCTCATTCAGGGAGCATGGACATTCTTTATGTCATATCAGGCTCTCCATGCCTGCGGACTGAACGATCTGATGCAGCCGAAAATCCTCACCGGAGCAGTATTAAGTTCTCTCTATCTTATGGCAGCCTACCCAATGACTCAGATCTATCAGCATGCAGAGGACGCGCGCAGAGGCGATAAAACCCTCAGCATCCTGCTCGGAATAAAAGGAACATTTCTTTTTACAGGAATTCTCTTCGGAGGAGTGATTGCACTGTATGCATTCTATTTTCTGAAGTTCAGCACGTTAGCAGTTACTGCGCTTTTCATTGCCAGCCAGGTGCCTGCCGGAATACATTTCTCACGCTGGGGATTCAGATTTTTCAAGGGTACCGCAAACGCTGATTTCAGAAACGCCATGCGGCTCAATACGTTCGCTTCTGCAGGAATGAATCTTTTCTTTGCGGTTCTAATACTGATGCAGAAATTCGCAGCATAGGGCTTCATGATTTATAGAGTGCTATAATCTCAGGATCTTTTTCTTTCGACAGAAGCAGCTTCTTCTGCCTGCGCCAGTACAGATTCCTGAACAGCGCTCCCGGTGATGAATTCCCTCTGACC
>Ga0364874_10154_pt1 | contig 40284 bp, 45 predicted proteins | sample ExccelAu500001D4_2_FD_206922 | JGI IMG/M metagenome (GOLD analysis project Ga0364874, IMG submission 206922) | Enriched cells from Trout Bog Lake Hypolimnion, Wisconsin, USA - BchlTB.Aug07.5000.01.D4 | ecosystem: Environmental > Aquatic > Freshwater > Lake > Hypolimnion/Profundal zone | place... | reverse complement strand
TCCCATTCAGTAAACATGCTAAACCCCCTTACAAGTCGTTAAGATAGCTTTTAGATCATCACTCAATTTAGATTTGAAATGATTCTCTACCGCTTCGATACTGATACTTTCACGCACCGATACTTGAAATGTGGCGGTTATCGTGACTAACTTTTTATTGTTAGCAGATAACACTTTTAATTCCTCTGCTTTGGCTTCTAACTCTTTTGCTTGAGTAAGTAATTTTTCGGCGGCGGCTATTTCTTTTGCGCGATCTGAATTACGGTCTGCGTATTCTGCACACTGTTTTATTTCCCTTGCTTTAGCCCTTAACTCTTCCGGCGTGAGTTCTACTTGTTTAACAATCACAGGTTCTGCTTTTGGCGTTTCTTGAGCAATTTTGGCCTGTTCTTCTAATCGTATGCGTTCACGTTCTTGCGCTAAAGCTTCGTCAATCTTAGCTTGCTCTTTTTTCTTTAGATCAGCCTCGATGCGCATTTCCATTTCAACACGACGCGCTATTTCTGCAGTGACTAATGCTTCAAGTTTTTCTTCAAATGTTTGTTCGTCTGCCCAAAAAACCTCACCAAAGTGAACCTTACCTAAAGGTGGGTTAATATCGGCACGTAAACAACGGTTTTCAATTGTTAAGATGCGATTGTCGTGCAGCTGCTGCTTGGCTAAATCTGTTAATACAAAAGATCTTAGCTCTGAGTATGCTTTAGACGTTAATTTACCGCTAGGCGTTAATGTGCCTGTTAATTTAACTAATGGCTCAACGTCATAATCAGTCAAAAATTCAGGTCTAATCTCTTTGCACTGCTCAATTACTAGCGCCAACTCTTCTTTTAAAGTGGCTCTTATGCCTTTTAAAATATTAGCTTCATGTTCTTCAAATCTAGCTAAAATATTGTCAGCTTCTTGCTCTAAAAGTTTTGTTTTACCGGTGATGTCATCACGCCAGAATTTAATTTTCTCGGTTAATGATCTAAACACTTCCAATGACCAGGCATTACGGTTCTTTGCAAATTTACGGATTAAAGCGGCGTCTGATTTAGCTAATTTACGGCCTTCTTCATTTATAGGGTGTACCAGGCTTTTAGCATGCTCAATCGCGGTATCAATTTCAGCCTGATACTTTTCGGTGTTCTTATAAAAGTCCGCAGGTACTTCGTCGCTAATGACCAATATCTCAGCAAGTGACTTGGTTTCTATTACTTCATTTTCTTTTAATACAGCGCTCATTATTCCACCCCGTATTCGTCAATAGTTGCGTGATACTGCTCAATAAAACTAGCCATATCAGGGCTGATCATTAAGTCTTCTTGCGCAGCTGCAGGGCTGTATTCGAGCGCTAAAACTATAATTAAAAGGCACATTAAAACAAATGTGGCCAATTTACCGATAACATCTTGTCTTTGTTCTTTATGAAGATGAGTCTTCAAATCCTTCATGATTAAGTTCATGTTGTTCTCCAAAATTAGATTATTGTTTTATAAATTGGCCAATTTATACGGCTAGACACTGAGCCATTAAAGGGAGTGCTAATGGGGTAAGCAGCTCAATGCCTATGCGTATAAATCCGGACACTTTCAGCCGATCCGGTTAGCTATTTTTGCGGCTGTTCATTAAAGTTACACTCAAACTGACTCGGCTCTTTTTAAGGTGGTCGAGGACACCTGCCGCAAAATCTTATTAATCCCTGAAAAAGACCCTGCCGAAACAGGGTTAAGTTCAGGAGTTCACATCATGAGGATGTTCGGGCAGCAATGTTTTGCTGTTGTGGTTATTAGAGCATTGCTTTAAATTTATGTCAATAAAAAAGTAAAGTATTGCTCTATATTTTTTAAGCAGGCACAAAAAAACTGCTAAAATGCAGGCGTCTTAATATATTTAAGGCAAAAAAAATCCCTGCACTGATTAGCTCAATGCAGGGACTCTTTAAAATAGCTTGTAAATTTCTATAATCGTCTTAACCAAATTAGATAAAGTGGTTAATGCGCTTATGATTTCTACAAACTTTTTTATCGTTATCTTCATGAGAAAACCCATAAAAATGCCGATGGCCACCGGCTAAACAAATAGCTGGTTAATTTATAGAGCGCTTTGCCAAGCGCTTTGATCTCGGCATTTCTAGAATGGCGTTGATCATCAGCTATGATATAGCTCTATTTTATTACAAGGTTTGCGCTGTTATCGCGACTCGACGCGGCATGTAATAAGTAGAATCTATATCGCACTTTTAGCGGTTACTAGCCGCAATCCCCGTGCTAGTTACACGGTGGAACTTTTAAAGAGCTGTCTAGCAATAGGCAGCTTTTTTTATTTCAAAAAGACAGTTGTAGATGCTAGCTTTAGTCGATGGTAATAAATAAACTAGCTTAGGACAGAATAATGTGAATTTTTTATTGTTAATTAGATTACCAGATTTTGTTTGTCTTTTTTTTAAGCAGGCACAAAAAAACCGCGATTAAGCGGTTATATTTAATTTTTATTGGCAACTAATTTATACTGATGTCTGGAGGCTTAGATATGTCAGATAAAATAAAAATAGTTTTAAATTACACAAAGCCAGTTGAGTTAACAGATATCTCGTTGTCTTTATCGGCTATAGGCTCAGAATTTCAATTATCTTCAGAACACTCTAAAAATGGTGTACCTGGATCAAAGCTTTATTTGCACAAAGTAGAGCAGGGTAGTTTGATTGCTGAATTGATAGCAATATCAGATCAGGCCTCAGTTTTTGTTGGTCAAGCGCAAGCTATTTCTGAATTTATAGGTAATTTTAAATGGCTAAAAGAGTTTTTATTAGGTGAGAGAAGCGACAAGCCAAAGATTGATAAGAAACAATTAGACAGGCTAGATGCTTTTTTAAATCCAGTTGCTAAAGATTCAGGTGCCCAATGGCAGATAAGTGGTAACGAAACTGTAAACATTACTATTAATTATCAACAAGCAAATGCCATGCAGAATGCAGCTGCGCGGGAAAGAGAATTATTAAAAGAACCTATTTCAGGCTTGCAACAACAAGTTGCACTGACATTTCAGCAAACGCGTGACAATCCTAATACGGGTAATCGTGCAAAAGTTGAAAGTATTTATCCTTTAGCTATAAAAGTAGTGTTTGATAATGATGATGTTCATCAGGAAATGCTATTAAATGATGAAAATCCATTGACTGGTGTGTATCTGGTCGATGTCAGAGTAGAAACCGTCAACAACAAACCCATTCTTTATAAGATCACTCGTTTTCATGAAAGTATTGAAGCGTGATTTTACACAAATAAACAGCTGTTAAACGGCTTTAAGTTGGGATTTTGGGCAATAAAAAACCCCGAATAAATTAATAGACGGGGTGGTTTGTATTATTTTTTAAAATGAAAGAGTATAAAAACCTGTTTCACCATTATAAATAAATACACAGCTTTCTAAAATATCTCTACCTAGTAACCCATCTATGCCTTGATGAACAAAATTTGATTCAATAACAGGGATATTGTGGAAATGCCTATTAATATGCGGATGAGGTATGGATAAACATACATCATATTGGCTGCATTGGTGGTTTGAACCGGAATTTGTGGATGGAGTATGGATAGTTGTAAATCCACTAGGAACTATATTTAAGCTATTGATAACCCAAGGATCAATGCAAGTACATGAAGCGCCTGTATCAATTAACAATTTACAGGTTACAGGTGGTAAAACAGGCATTCCCAATGATAATAATAGGTCTCGCCTTGGTATTGAAATTCCAATACTTATTTCTATTATTGGGCCACCAAAAGTGATTTGAGAATTTACGCTAGGCATGAAGTATTTAGATCTCTACTAAAATAAGACACATTTTCATCAGATAATATTTTTTTAACTAAAAATCTTTTATCTATGCCGCATTTTTCATAACCGATTTTTAAAGCATCCTCATAAGCTACATAAACACCAAGTAGATCGTTTCCATTTATTACGGCAAATTTACCTTCATCTGAAAGTAATGTCCTGAATAATCTGTTATAGGTAGCTATTTCTTTTTCTAAATCATTCATGGTCGTGCTCCGAAGGGTTTATGGTCACTTGGTGACTCGTTTTTATTTTATTTTTACAATAAAAAGTCCTAAATAATAGTTACCTAGGACGTATGTATAGTAAGTTTAATGGGTGTGTTTGTCCACAATATACCCGCTGAGACAGCATTACCTCTTAGTAATTCCCGCTTTGAGTGCGGTTATTTACCACAACTGAGACGACCAAAACACCTTTCCGAAAATATCAGGGTATTTGGCTTGATAAAAAAGCAAAAGGCCCTGCATAAACCAAGTTATACAGAGCCTTATTAAGACACTACACAGGATTGCAATCTCCTTTGTGTAGCGGCCACCTAAATGGACTTAAGCCCGATACTTTTGCAGAGCGGGTAATGCAATTTACCTAATTAAAGATACTCTGTCAATGCTGTTAAACCAAGCCCATGTAAAATGCAGTGTTGTATTTTAATTAAGTCAGAAACAAGCCATAACAAAACAGTGTCAATAGTAAAAAATAGGCAAAATTCCCTATAGCGTTCCCTGCTATGTTCCCATTTTCCCGATTAAAGAATCGGGAAAAATCAGGGCTTTTAATATGTTCAGCCGCAATTTTATCAATAATTCTCACATCATAGATCCTTTTACCTGATAAATCTTTTCCTTTAAATCGCAATGAAAGTCTATCAAATGAAACGGTATAAATCATGTCTGCTTTCACCCAATGAGATTTGGCACTATAAGGATCTGGCAATTCTGGATCTGTATGTAATTTATAGTGATATGGCATAATTTGACTTGGAGCTGTTGTGCTAAGTGGAACTACTGCGCATAGTTTACCGCGCTGTCTTAACCTAGGAGACACAACCACAACCGGCCTTCTTTTAACCATTTCTGGATCAATAAATCCTTTGAAATCACAAATTAAAATCGTTCCTTGTTCAGGATGATATGGAATGGACATTGATTATTTATCCTTAAACATCTTGCCCTATGTTAATCTTTTTACTCATTTTTAACCCAAAGTGCACTATTAACAATTGCGGCTACGGGATGAATTTTATCTACCTCTTCAAGTGGAATCGATATAGAAGGATGAGACTCATTGATTGATTGTAAATATATCTTGCCATCTCTGTTATATAAAAATGTTTTAGCCATTACAGCGCCACTTAAGGATTTAAGCACAACATCATCGCCTGGTCGAACTTCTCTGTTTGGCTCGACAACAACAAATTCCCCATCTCTTATTCTGGGTTTCATTGAGTCCCCAACACAACGCAAAGCATAAGCATTATGATCGCGTGAAGGGTATCTGATATGTCCATCGCCATATCCCACTGGATATTCGAGTTCATACCAATGACCGTTATCACCTAATTGAGCTGTACCTACTACAGGGATTAAACTGAACTCTCCAAGTTTTAGTGTTTCATAAGCGTTTGTAGTTAGCTCTATTTTCTGTTGGGAAGGGGAAGAGGGTTCTATAGCAAGCTTGTTGCCTTTGCCTGATATGAGCCAGTTCAGGTCATAACCTGTAATGTTTGCAACTATTGCAATATTTTTTTTATCAATTCGACCATTTTTAATCCAGCCGGTTATTGCGGTTGGAGAAATATCACATGCTTCTGCAATTCTCACTTTTCCACCGCGCGGTAAAGAGCCAATCGCTTCTTTTAATCGAGAAGCAATATCTAATCTTTGTTGTTCATCATTATTATCAATATTAAGCATAGCTTCACTATATACCGAGTTTATATTAGAAAATAGAAAGCTATGCTTTGACTTTAATATAGAGCTATGCTTTAATTTGTGCATGATAAATTTACCTATATCCGAATATCGAAGTAAGTCTGAATTTTGCCGAGCGATTGGTTTGTCACCTCAATATCTATTACAGATAGAAAAAGGATTGAGACCAATACCTCCAAAGGCTGCTATGTCATTAAATAAATTGCATGGAATATCTTTGTTTGAAATGAGACCAGATATATACCCAGAAAAATTGAGTAACGATGCGTAATTTTCATTGGAGCGACTGTGCTGTTTATAGAGAACCTGCTTACAGGAACGGGCCGTGTGATTGCGGCCTTGAGCTCATAGTTCAGCGTAAATATCTATCATTGTGTCTGTTGGCTTTACGTAGAGAGGTCTTGGGCCGTCGAACACAAGTCCGGTCGGTTTTAATGCTGTTATTTTTGCCAAATCAAACAGTCGCCAATTGGTACGGCCCGCACCGTAAATGGTGGATGGGCTTGTTTGGTAAGCGAATGAGAAAAAAAATGCAGCTTAACGAACAAGATGTACGCGTCATTAATCAAGCTATCTTGGCGATGCTGGCTAATAACAATTGCTTGATTACCGATCTTCCTGAGCAGGGTTTTCAAGCAGGTACGTCGTGGACGACAAATTTCACTCAAGAAATAAAATTGCTTCAGGGCCTGATTGTTAAGTATGGCTCTCATACGGTGACGGGCAATGAATATGCAAACAGCGATTCTGTTGTTGTTAGACCGGTTTGTAATGGTCTCGAATGTGAATATTGTAATAATCACCCTTAGATCTTGCCGCCATAAAGCCTGAGTAGATGGATTCAGGTACACGGTAATACTCATAGATTTTTGGGTTATGAGTAAATTGAATAAATAGACGATTGTTATGTAGATCATAGCCAATCGCTTGAATGGCACTTGAAAGGACGTTTTGCATTTGCACGGTTTTACCCTTTTGTTAGTTGATAGATTGGCGAATTTAGATTCTAGCATAAGGGTAATTTTAATTTCGTAATGGGTTAATGGTTATGGTTGATAAAAACGATGCTTCAATAGTGGCTCACTTACCAAAAGATTATCAATTGGAGTTCGAGCGTTTAGCTGAACTTGAAGGCACTTGTAAGTCTGAATTATCTCGATTATTGATTATTGAATATGTCGATAAAAAACGTGCTGATTTCAGGCGTATGAAAACAATTTTTGATAAGAATTAATACAGAACCAAAAGAACTATAGGAATTTGGTTACTTGTGCGGAATGTCGTCACTTTACCCGCGACAAAATAGGATGGGGTGATGGTATAGGCAGTTGCGGGCCGATGGAAACATGGCTAGATAAGTTTGAACGACGTAGACCTAGACCAGATCTCTACGATAAGAATTTTAAAGCGCTGGGCGGCAAGGTCTGTTGGCCTGATGTCGAGCGCGTGTGTAGTAAGTATGAACCAGTTTTGCAAGGCTAGGGTAGCTCCCGAATATACGGCCCCCTTACCGTACCGTCTTGCATCTTTATTTAAGGGTTATTGAAGGAGTAACAACATGGCAGATTTCGAAGTTGGAATGCGGTACGCAGTGCGCACTAATAATGAACTTGAACACATTACTATTTTTGATATGACAGCTGATCAAGAGTCGTTTCATTTATCAAGATATGAATCTAAGTTACTTAGGAAATGGCTAAAACAGGCTGAAGACGCTTTAAGCGAAGAAGACTAATGTCAGGCTGGATTTGTTTACATAGGGATATACAAAATCACTGGATTTGGGATTTTAAGCACGCTGATAAAACGATGGCATGGATAGATATGCTGATGTTAGCCAACCATGAAAAAAAGAAATTTTTACTTAATGGTGTATTGGTGGAATGTGATCGAGGTGAATTGGCTTATTCGCAATTAACGCTTGCTGAAAGATGGCACTGGTCACGCAACAAGGTACGAGGTTTCATGGAGTTGTTAAAAAGTGACGGAATGATAGTACAACGGTCGAACACTGTAACAACTGTGATAACTATCTGTAATTATTCACAATATCAGGATTTACAAACAATGCAAGGTACAGCGGATGGTACAACGGAAGGTACAACCAAGGTACAACGCACGGCCAGCGCAGGGCCAGCGCAAGGTACACAAACAACAATTAAACAATTAAACAATGAAAACAAAAAAGAGGTAATAACACTTGACGCTGACGCTCCACCTGCAACCGCCAGCGAAAAAAAACTCAGAACCGAAGAAAGCAAAAAAGAACGAGTACAGCGAAGATTTTGAAAAAGCCTTTACCGCATATCCAAAACGGCAAGGTGATAACCCCAAGGAAAAAGCCTTTAGCGCGTGGAAGGCAAGATTAAGAGACGGATTTACGGTTGAAGAAATGACTTCAGGGGTTGAGAGGTATTTGGCTTTTTGCCAGCACGAAGCAAGCATAGGTACCCAGTATGTCAAACAGGCCGCTACATTTTTTGGGCCTGATAAAGCATTTTTAGAAATTTGGGCGATAAAACAAAAAAACCTGAGTACCACCGGACAAGTGAATAACTCAGGTTCATTTCAACAACATGGAAATTTTAACCCAAAAACCGCAAAAACGATAGCGGCGGGGTTGGAATGGCTAAACGAGGGCTAAAAAGTGATTTTGAGCGATAAGAAAAAGTTTTTAGAGATTATGACTTCTTGTTCATCCGTTTACAGACAAGAAGCCGATAAATCGACTATGCGAGTTTTTTGGCAGTTGTTAGAGGCTTACCCAATTGAGGCTGTAGAAAAGGCATTTATTAACCACCTGAGAAGTAATAAATTCTTTCCAACGCCATCCGAAATTATTGCTAGCTTGGATGTTAAGTATAAACACCTTGGCTCTGACGAGGCGTGGGCAATGATGCCACGATCTGAGTTTGAAAGTGTCGTTTGGACAGAAGAAATGGCAGCTGCTTACGCAGTGGCTTTTGATTTGATTAACGAGGGTGACAGGATTGCGGCGCGTATGGCATTTAAGAACGCTTATGAGCGTTTATGCAATGAGGCATCTTTGATGCAAAAGCCTGTTGTCTGGACAGTATGCAAAGGCTATGACAAATCCCTGATTGAGCCGGTATTGCAAAAAGCCGTGTTGCAAGGGCGTATTACGCAAGAAGTTGCTGATAAGCATTTACCGGCTCCACAGGACGCGGGTGTTATTGCTGGATTGATATCAGGGAAAGTAACTGATATGCCTCACAACAACGAAAATCTACGATCAAGATGGAAGCAATTAAGTCAAGCCATGAAAGACGGCCAGAAAAGACTGGCTGAATCTAAGCAGCAAGAGATTTTAGATCGTGAAATTGAGCGAAAAAATAAAGAAATTCAAAATAAACACATGATTGAAAAAGCTGAACAGTTGTTGATAGATGCAGAGATTGAAGCATGAAAGTTATTTTTAAAGTTTCAGACGAACGCACTAAATGGCACGCCAAAAGAGCGATAGAGGATATGCCATTAACCAGGCCTATGGTTGTCACTATACAACCAGAAACAAGAACCCTAGCTAATAACGCGGCGCAATGGCCTATTTTGAACGCTTTTGCTGAGCAATTACTTTGGCCTGTTAATGGCCAAATGGTAAAGCTAGACGCAGAAGAATGGAAAGATATCCTGACAGCTGCCTACAAAGAGGAAACCGTCAAGTTAGCCATGGGATTGTACGGCGGCGTTGTTATGTTAGGCAAAAGAACGCGCGAATTTAAACGTGTTGAATGGCCTGAATGGATGGCATTTTTAGAATCAGTGGCCGCAGATCGAGGCGTAAAGATACCGTTATCTAAACGCCAATGTGAGGCTATGGGCTATGAGTGATGCTGTGCGTCTAGCCCATTATTACGCTGGAGAATGTCCCTTGAGCCAGTCTTTGAGTGCATCGTTCATGCGAGTTTGCCAACCTTTGCCAGAAGCGCGGAAGGCTTCTAAAACATCAGTATCAAAACGCACGGTAATGGATTTTTTAGTAGCTGCTTTTTGTTTGCCTCGTCCTCGTAATACGGCCTGCATATCTTCAGGTAATGCTGAAAACGATATGGCATTTTTAAGATCGATTGTCGTTAATTCGCGAACTTCGCCGTTAGCATCAGTTAGTGGTAAGGGGTTTGTCATGTTTTTTAGCCTCTCTGGAGTTAGCTTTGCGAAAACTGATGACTCGTATACCGTCAGTAATAAACACAAAACACAAGATATGCAAACGACCATCAAGATAACCGATACCGATATGGCGGATTTCTCCGTAATCAAAACGGTCATCAATCAGGAAGACTGCGGTTTCAAAATTAAAGTTGACCGCACGCTCAAAACTAAGATTTCGTTCTTGGATGTTCTTTTCGTTTTTCGCGTGGTCATATTCGATTTTCATGATCTTATTGTCGTTACAAAAAGAAATATTAGCAAGTTATTTGTAGTTACATTTTAAGAAGGGCTGATGAGTAAGTTACGAAAAAGCGCACGCTATCAAAACTGCATGATCAGGATTCCTGGTGTCTGTAATTTCAACAGTGAAACAACGGTGCTGGCCCACCTAAACGGGGCAGGTATGGCGAGAAAAGAAGATGACTCAGAAGGCGCTTTCGCATGTTACGACTGTCACCAAGCAGTAGACGGTAAGCCTACCAAGAAACATGGGTTTTCTAGCGATGAAATTAAGCTCATGTTTTTTGAAGGTGTAAAACGGACGCGCGATTTTTGGCGGCACAACGGTTATATGCAGGTGTATAGATGATTGTCGAGTTTGATAAGCCTGATAGCAAATTATCACCTAATAACAAGAATGGTAAGAGTTATCACGTTTATAAAAAAGCAAAGGTTAAAGCTTTTGAAGAAGCAAAGTTATTAACGCGTGTTGCGTTAGAAAAAATAGGGCGGGAAATAATAAATATCCCTTCCTGTTTAAGAATTCGATTTATACATCCTACGCGTAGAAACTTCGACATAGATAACAGCCTTGCCAGCGCTAAGGCACATATTGACGGATTTTCTAAGGCATTAGGTGTAGATGATTCGATATTTACAACTATGATCATTACCAAAGAATACCAGAAGGGAGTAAGCAAAATGATTTTCGAAATTAAGGAAAATTCTCATGGCTGATTATTGCGACCAAGCATCAGATCTATCACAAACACACCTGGATATTGCTATTAAGCAAAGACGCGATGAAGTTGTTAAAAATATCGATGGCGACGGAACATGCTTAGAGTGTGGAAATACAGTTGATCAGATTGAGCACAATGGGGAAATAAGAACGCCTCGTTGGTGTTGCATTGAATGTAGGCAAATATGGGATAAAGATAGGCAATGAATTTAACGCCAATGTTGAGGGTTTGATTGTGGAAACGATAGTGTATGCGCCTTATGTTTTAGTTGTACTTATTTTCTGTTACGTCATGAATGATACGTGGAGACCAAAATGAGAATCTTTTTTATTCGGTGTTTTTTATGCGTGGTTTTAATTATCTTTTCACCGGTTGTCGGCTATATGTGTTGGCAAGATTACAAAAAACAGAGGGATAAATTTGAAAACATTTCCTCATAAACTGGAATTCTACTGTGCTTCCTGCGGAAAGTTTAAGCCTATCGGTGAAATGCGCTTGATTAGAAATAAAGTTAAAAAATGCACGTCATGTATCGACCTTATCATAAAAGCCAATCAGCAGGTAATCAATGAGCAAAAAGCCCAGTAACGTAATGTTTTGGACAACGGAAACAGAAATTGCTTACCTCGACAAAATAGGCAAAGACTATCCTGAAATAAACCGAAGCAAAATAGACTTTTTAAAAGGATACATTAAAGCAATTGATAAACGCGTAAGCTGGAATGGCGTTAATCGGTGGGAGGTTAAAAAGCATGCAGAAATGTTGTTACAGCGTGAAATTGAAGATCAAGAATTAAACAAAACCAAATTAAAGGATAGTAATGAAAGTATTTAGCTTAGATAAAAGAGAAGATATTATTGAATGTTTGCATGCGCTTGAAGAAAATAAATTAAAAACTCAGGCAAAAAGAGCTGATTTTGAACATGAATTAACCCTTTGTGTAGAAATTGAATACCTATCAAAGGTGACTATTAACGTAATGCAAAATAAACTGAAGATGCTAGATCTTGTGAGCTTTTGTAATACCGGAAAATACCCAGAGACAGCAAGTGATTTGAAAAAAACAGGTACTTAAATTCAATTTAATAACTGTTAAATAACTGCTATAAGGGATAAATCTATTTTTTTCACATCTATTGTCGGGAGACATTAATGGAATCGATATTACTTGAATCAACACTAACCAATCCCGCTTCAGTTCTGCAAGGCGTACAAGGTTCTGCAAAAGTTATGACGTGGGCAAATACGCCTGTGTATAGCTATGCAGGCCGCTTGGCCGCCGCGCAATTACCAGCTGCACCTACCGACGTTATAGTGATTCAAGGTAACGCTTCTAAAACACTTAAAATTCAATCAATCATTTTATCAGCTGAATCAACAGCAGCGGGCATTATCCCCGTATCAATTATTAGACGGACCGCTGCTAATGTAGGCGGCACATTTACGCAATTAGGTTATACACCTCACGATATTACTGAGGCAGCTGCTACCGCAGTTGTAAAAATATCAAGTGGATCTACCGCGCCAACGTCATTAGGTGCTGTGTTTGGTGCCGGTAACACTCCCGCAGGTAACGGCATATTAGGTCAACAATTTATGGTGTGCGCAAATAACGGTGGCGTTGCTCCGGGACCAACACTTTGGAGTTTGGAGCAATTAGGTATTAAACCGTGGATACTGCGTGGTGTTAATGACTTTATTGCTATCAATTTGAATGCTGCTACTTTACCCGGCGGTTTTCAATTAGATTATGAAATCGATGTTGAAGAAGACACTTCGGTAATTGGTGGGTAATAGCTTTGGCTAAACTAACTGAAAAGCAATGGAAAGAAATTGAAACTCGCCTTTCAAGAGGGGAAAAAGCAATCGACCTAGCGAAAAAGTTTGGTGTGACTAGAGGCGCAATTAGTCAGAAATTTTCTAAACAAATTAAACACGTTAAAACATTAGCTAATCAAATAGTTGAAACTGAGATTGCTATACAAACAGCACCAATTACTATACAAATTGGTGCATTTAGTTTGGCTAATGAATTATTGGCTATATCAAAACACATGGCAACCGGCGCTACGTTATCCGCAATGAACTACAGTCGCTTATCAAGTATTGCTAATAAGAAAATTTCAACACTTAATGATGACGCATTAGATGAAGAAGAATTGGCTATTGCTAGAACACTTACGGTCATGAGTAATGAAGCGGCTAAAACGCCCATGGACCTTATTAAAGCTAATGCAAGTTTAAATAAAGACCAAAATACAGACCAAGAAGAAAATAGTTTTGCTGCTTGGATTAAAGGCGGTGAAGGAAAAATTATTGGGGTGGCTCAACATTGATCACTAAAGAACATCTTGATGATCCTTGGTGGCGCATTACCAGCGGTGAGATTTATAAAATCATCGTAAAAGGTGATGACGATAACGATGAAGGTTTAATAGTACCGTTTAAACCTAATGATGTGCAGTTAGAGCTCATGAAATCATTGTGGCATCGTAATGTCGTATTAAAAGCCCGGCAACGCGGTATTACAACCCTGATAGCCATTATGTGGTTAGACACAGCGCTTTTTAGTAAAGATCCGATTCAATGTGGGATTATTGCGCAGGATAAAGATGCCGTAGAGATTATCTTTCGACACAAAGTTAAATTTGCTTATGATCATTTACCAAAATTTATGCAAACTGAATTTCCTTTGGTAAAGGATTCAGCAAGAGAGATACAGTTTGCGCATAACTTATCGTCGGTTCGTGTGGCTACATCGATGCGGTCAGGCACGATACACCGATTGCATATATCTGAGTTCGGTAAGATTTGTGCTAAATATCCTGATAAAGCCCAAGAAGTAATTACCGGCTCTATTCCCGCTGTGCCCAAGTCTGGGATATTGGTTATTGAATCAACCGCAGAAGGGCAGGAAGGCGAGTTTTATAAGATTACTAAGCGCGCTATGGATCAATACGATACAAAAGCCACGCTCAGTATCAAAGATTATAAGTTTCATTTTTATAGCTGGTGGGATGCCGACGAATATGAGATTGATCCTGAAAATGTACTCATTGATGAAAAGTATTTAAAACACTTTTATGAAACAGAAGCCAAAATTGGTCATGTTTTGACAGAGCATAAACGCGCTTGGTATGTGGCAACCTGTGAATCTGATTTTTCAGGCGATATGTGGAAGATGCGCCAAGAATACCCAAGCACACCAGAGGAAGCCTTTCAAATCAGCACGGATGGCAAATATTTCTCTGAGCAAATGAGTGCCGTTAGAAAAACGGGGCGTATTGTGCCTTCTGTGCCTGTTTTACCGGTGCCTATCAATACCTTTTGGGATATTGGTAAAGGTGATATGACTGCTATTTGGTTTCATCAGTTTGGCACATTGCAACACCGATTTATTAACTATTATGAAAATAGCGGTGAGGATTTGATCACCTATGTGCGGTATTTGCAGTTATTAGCCAGTGAACGCGGTTATGTGTACGGTAAACACTATATACCGCACGAATCTGATCATAAACGCATTGGGGCGACGCCTGATACATCAAAATCGATTAAAGAAATGCTTGAAGAGCTTTATCCAGGACAACGTTTTGAGATTGTGCCAAGAGTAACCAATAAATTGTCAGGCATTATGGCGACCAGAGCAGCTATGAGTGCCGCTGTATTTGATGAAACTAATTGTGGTCAAGGCATCAAGCGCTTGGACAATTATAAGAAACGCTGGGTAGCGGTGACAGGATCATGGGCCAATGAGCCTTTACATGATGAAAATAGTCACGGTTGTTTGATAGCTGGCACACAAATATCAACAACCAGAGGATTAGTATCTATTGAAAATGTTGTTGTTGGTGATCAGGTTATATTAGCTGATGGTTTTGTTGGTGATGTTACTCATTCAGGATTAATTAAAGAATCAATAACGATAATTATTGAGCTATCAACTGGAGAGTTAATTGAATGCTCACCTGAACATAAGATATTCACGATAAGAGGAGTCTTACGTGCTGATGCATTATGCTATAATGACATTATTTCAACAGATAGGAAGCCACTATGGAATATCAAACAATTCATGCGTGTAGGACTACGGAAAGGCGTTATCGAATATACCAAGGCGTTAAATACTGGTTATGGTCTAAAAGAGGATATTACGTATCTCAACGAAATGGCGTGCAAAGCCTTTTACATCAGGTTTTATGGAATGATAGGGTCGGTAAGATTGCAAATGGTTTTATTGTTTTCCCAATTGATGGTGATTACGACAACCTTAATGAAGAAAACTGGGGAACAAGACAGCAAGGTATGGTTAGGCGAAAAAAAACAAAGAATCCATCACAAGAATTTAATGGTGTTGTCTTTTATCGAAAGCCGGAAGGATATTTTAAGTCAGATTATAAAAGAGATGGTGGAAAGCTTTTGCATAGGGAAGTATGGATTTACCATAACGGAGAGATACCACAAGGCTACCACATTCATCATATTGATGAAGACAAGGCTAACAATAGCATTGAAAACTTACAGCTTATATCGGCATCAGATCACTCAAAAGAGCATGGAAAAACTAATCCTTGGGTTGGAAGCGAGGAAAATAAAAGACAACTATTGTCAGTTAATGATAAATCTAAAGAGTGGCATGCCTCTGAAGCTGGTAAAAAATGGCATGCTGAGCATGGAAAAAAGACGTGGGAAAATAGAATATCAGTTAAAAAGAATTGCATTATATGTAACACGGAGTTTTCAACGCCTTATCCTACAAGAAAACATACATGTTCAAGAAAGTGTTACTACAGTGATAGCATTAACAAAAAACAACAATCTGAAACCGGTTTATGATTTAACTATAGATAAGCATCATGCTTATTATGCTAATGGAATATTGGTAAGTAATAGCGATGCATTCATCCAATGGGGACAAGAAGTAGCCGCAGGCAATATGTTCGACTCCGGTAAAAGCAAAGCATTTGATAGATCACAATTAAAACGAAGCTGGCGATAGCCTAAACAAACACTCACTATTGTCGGGAGACAACAATGTCGGTATTTAACCAAATGACTGAAATAACCAGTCACCAAGAAAATGTTACGCATTTAACGCCAGAAGATCAGCTTATCCCACAAATCGGTGATGCTGAAGCGGATAGTTGGAATATTTATAAAGTCCAACGCATATTGGATGAAATACGTAATCAACCTCGATGGAGACAGGTAGCTGATAGAGAGTGTGCTTATTATGATGGCAATCAACTCGATGCAGATGTTATAGAAGAGCTGGCTAATCGAGGCCAACCGCCTTCAATTGACAATTTGATACAACCCACTATCAATGCGGTACTTGGTATGCAAGCTAAGACGCGCGTTGATACCAAAGTAGAGCCTGAAGCCGGCGAAACAAATAACGATGTCGCTGAAGCTTTATCAATCGAGGTTAAACATCATGGTGATTCAGCTCGCGCGAATAGAGCAAAGTCTGATGCGTATGCTGAGCAGATTAAAGTAGGGATTAGCTGGGTAGAAGTGGCATTCAATTCTGATCCTTTTAAGCCTAAAATTCGTTATGAGCATATTCATAGACGAGAAATGTATTTCGATTGGCGAGCAAAAAAGCCAGATTACTCAGATGGACGGTATTTAGTTCGTAGACAATGGTATGACCAAGACGTATTGATGGAAGCCTTTCCAGAACAGCGCGATTGGATAAGAAATGCTATGAGTGAACGGGCGGGCTGGGATATGGATTTGACAGGATTTAGTCAACTAACCCAACGTAATGATGCTTTTGATTCATCAACTGGCTTTACTATGACCACCGAACAATACGAGTGGATGAATGTCACGCGTCGTCGATTGATGGTTTATGAGGTTTGGTACAAGGTACATGAAACCGGCATGATTATTAAAATGCCTAATGGCAAAATCATGGAGTTTGACGACAAAGATCCGTTGCATCAAGCCATTGCTCAATCAGGTGCCGTGCAACCAGAAAAAGCCGTTTACGACAAAGTGAGAGTGGCTTATTACATTGGGCCGCGATTGGTGGGTGATTATGCCAGTCCGTATAAGCATCGACACTTTCCGTATGTACCGTTCTTTGGCTTTAGAGAAGATGCTACTGGTATTCCTTATGGATTGATCAGGGCTATGATGAGCCCACAAGATGAGATCAATGCGCGTAAGTCTAAGATGTATTGGTTATTGTCTGCTAAACGCGTCATAGCCACAGAAGAAGCTGTTGAAGATCATGCGGTAGCAGCTCAAGAAATCGCTAGACCGGACGCATACATTATTAAACGTAATAAACCCGGTGAATCATTTGAAGTACAAGAAAATGGTCAAATGGCTCAACAGCAGTTTCAAGTCATGCAGGCTGCCAAAGAAGCGATTCAAACAAACGTGGGGGTGCATAATGCCACATTAGGGCGTGATTCAGGCGCTACGTCAGGTTTAGCTATTAATTCACTTGTTGAGCAAGATGCAGTAACGCTCGCTGATATCAATGATAACTTTAATATGGCAGCGCGGCAGGCTGATGAAATCTTGTTAGAGCTCGTCATTCAGTTATTGTCAGATATGCCTAACCATGAAGTCACCGTAACAGATGATAACGGCAATGACCGTATTGTTGTCTTGAATCAGATGACGCAAACTATTCAACAACAAGATCCAACAACAGGGCAGGTCGTTAATGTTCAGCAACCGTGTATTGATCCTAAAACGGGTCAACCTACTATTCTTAATGATATATCTCATATTAATTGTAAAGTCGTCTTAGCAGATACGCCTGCGACGCCAACATTCCGCAATCAGCAGCTTGTTCAAATCACTGAGCTAGTCAAATCGTTGCCGGGTAATGTGCAAGCGATGTTGATGCCATTCGTTATTAATGCAACAGACTTGCCGTATCGTAAAGAAATGGCTGATTTAGTGCGTAATGGTCTAGGCTTAGGTGATGGCGGTCAAGATCCTGTCGTGGCTCAATTACAAGCTGAAAATCAAAAACTACAGCAAGAGTTAAAAGCTAAGAACCCACCGGAATTATTGGCGGCTCAAATAGCTAAGATGCAGGCTGAGGTTGATAAGATTAAAGCTGATACGGTTGAAACATCGAGCAAAGGTCTATACGAGATGATACAAACGGCAATGGCGGCGGCAGCTAACCCTGCCATTGTGCCTATTGCTGATTCAATCGGTAAATCTGTAGGTTTTGTTGATAAAAACGGCGGTGGTATTGCAGATGGTCAGCAAATAACCCCGCAACAAGGTCAATCTATAGGTGGAAATCCACAAACTAACCCTAATGCACCTGTAGCTCCCCAAACACCAACACAAAGCTTACCGCCACAAATGCAACAACCACCCATAGCGCCATCACCCGCGCAAGGCGTCGCTTCTGGTATAGAACAACAAGGTAATCAAATAACCCAACAATAGGTATTAAATATGCAATATAAACCAGTCACTGTAGAAGTAGAGCGTAAACCTAGACCGATTCAAGCATTATCAGGTGTTCCCTTGCGTCAAGAAGTAGAACACGAAGAGCAAAACGGCTTTAAAATATTTACCGGTCATGAAGATGGCGTTATCAAGCAGGATATGATTCAAGTACATGAGGGTGTGGTTATCTCTCATGCACAAGAGCTATTAGATACCAAAGATCAGCATGTCATTGATACCCTAATTGAGCTGGGATGGACACCGCCGACTAAATCTGAATAACGCAAGCAGTTTTAAAGTTTAATAAAAACCCGTCTAGTACGGGTTTTTTAAGCCGCTTTAAGCATAAAATCAACATGCACAACATCATAAGGAAATAACACCTTTCCATTGTCTGTCTTGTCAACTAGGCCGCAAAGTATCAAAGCTGTAATATCGGTGTGTACCGCTTTTATGTCACGACCTACACGACGAGATACTTCTCGAATTGTTAACTCACCTTCACCTGTCATGACTTTTAAAATTTGCCAACGCTTTAAGGTCATGGTTTTCCATAACTGATCTTCTGTTTCAAAATCAATATAAGCGCCTTGAGGTTGCCCAGTATTCCATGCCGTCAAAAATCGTTTTGATACGGCTTCTTGGCTAGCAATGCCAATAGTTACTTCATTCATATTCTTTCCTCACTTTATTTACATCTAACCAAAAGTCAGCTAATAACTGCTCAGGCGATTCAAATTTATAAGCGATCTCTCCAGCTCCGTAATGTTTGTGATCACCTTTTCCTGCTTCATTGTCATAACGCAATACACATTGACCTTTAATAACCAAGACCAGTCTATATTTAAAATAGTGAACACTACCATCTACAGGTTTAGGCAACCGCCATAAAACCAATTCAACAAAGCCATTAGAGCCTTGGGTAAGACGTTGTTTAAATAATAATTCTGCTTTCATGTTGTAAATAATAACAACACTTAATATTGATGTCAATTACTCCAACAATACGACGCGCAAAAATAGGTATGAATTATTTCTTGAGCCTATTTTCTATCTCTGCGATAAGGAATACAGATCGTCGTGAGACGTGAAACCAGCGGCCAACCTGCGATAAGGTTGGATTACGCATACCAGCGATAAGGTAATCATGTCGGGAGACATTAAGATGAGTTTGATAGAGCAGTACAGAGATAGTGGTGAATTACCGGATGACCCTGAAATCCTGTTGAAATTACATGCAGAATTACAGGCGAATGAAGCAGTAGATAAACAAGTTGAAACGACTGTCGAGATGACAGACGGGGTAGCAACTGACCCAATCGATGCAGAGGTTAAAGATGAGGCAACACCTGAAGGAATTCTCTCTAAAGATGGGAAACACGTTATTCCTTATGATGCGTTAACCAAAGCGAGAGAACAAGAACAGGCCGCCAAACGGGAAGCGCAAGAGTTACGTGATGAAATTGAAAGATTAAAATCACCTCAAGCGACACAATCAACTGCATTTTCGGCAATGACCGAAGAACAGCTAGCTGATTTAAAAGAATACTTCCCAGATCAATACGAGATATTAAAGTCCCAACAAGACGCTTTAGTGGCTAATCAGAATCGGCTTAGAACGCTTGAAGATAGAGAAGCGCAACGTATCGCAGAAGAAGGGGCCAAAATTGCTCAAACGGTTCAAGAAAACATCGACAACAACCCCGAGTTGAGTCACTGGCAACGCAATGATCCTGTGAAATGGGCGAGAGCCGTACAAATGGACACTGACTTGCGCACTAATGACCCTGAATTTGCAAATCTTACTCAGGCAGAACAGTTTGCAAAGGTTGCTTCGGCAATGGTTGCAATCTATGGCAGCCCTGTTAAGACGGTGGCAACACCAGCAGCAGAACCGGTTAAACCTACCTTGGCAACCGCAAAACCTGTTGAAAAGCCACCGATTAATAGTCTATCGGATCTTGGCGCTGGCATTCCAGCCGAGTCGTCTTTAAGAGATAGAGCCGAGGATATGAGTCAAGCCGCACTCATTAACAATTTTATGAGCATGACTGCAGACCAGCGAGCTGAATTCATTGCTCGAATGTAATATTAATGCCATTGTCGTGATGACAACGGATTACCCAAAATTAGCTAAAAAATTATCGTCGTGATGACGAAAAGAGGCTTATATGTCAGGTTATCAAGTTAACGTCGGCAGCGCTTTAGACGCAAAAGTCTATGGCGCGGCCGTCTTTGCTGGAGTACAGCAACAAAAAAGTTTTATGAATTTACTTTCAGGTGAAGCCCCTAAAATCGGTGACGCTGCAAGTAAATTAAAAGGTCAGTCTAGCCCGGACATGCCTATCGTTAAGATTATGGATTTAACATCTAAATCAGGCGATAGAGTCTCTGTGGATTTATTCAATATCTTCAGCGGTAAACCTGTTATGGGCGATAAACGTATTGAAGGTAAAGGGATGACTGCGACGACTTCAAGCGCTGATATCTACATTAACCGTTCACGCGGTATGGCAGATACAGGCGGCAAAATGACACAGCAACGTACCGTTCATAATTTGCGTACTATCATTCAAGCAGGTCTTGAAGGATGGGCGGGTCGTTTAGAAGATCAACGTTGCTTGATTCAATTAGCCGGTGCGCGAGGTTATCAAGCGACTGCGGATTGGGTAGTGCCTGTGTCAACTGATCCTGATTTTTCTGATATCGTGGTGAATACAGTGCAAGCGCCAACGTATAACCGTCGTTTCTTTGCAATGTATACAGGCACAGGTGTTACACCACCTACCAGTATCACAGGCATAACCAATGCAGGCGCTTTAACACTGTCTGAGATTGATGCCATCGGTTCATTATTGTTTGAATCAAACGTGCCATTACAAAACATCAAATTAAAAGATGATGAATACGAATGGAACGAACCTTTATACGTCATGTTCGTAACTGAACGTCAATGGGCCATCTTGAAAAAGGTATCTGGCGCATTGTGGCAATCAGCGTTAAGCACTGCCATTAAACGTTTTGATGGTACTAAACGCCACCCATTGTTTATGGGTGATTCAATTATGTGGAACGGCATCTTGGTTAAGAAATTGTCGCGTTATGCAATTCGTTTCCCTGGTGGTTCAACCATGATGGAAAACAACGCTACCAGTACAGCTGAATCTGCAGTAACTGTGCCTTCAACTACATCTGGTTTCAGTGTAGACCGTGCTTTTATCATCGGTGCGCAAGCATTGATTAAAGCTTACGGTAAAGAAGGTTCACAAGGTTCTAACATTTTTGCTTGGAATGAAGAGCTTGTAGATCATAAGTCTGCGGTTGAAATTTCATTGGCAATGACTGAAGGTACTGCAAAAACACGTTTCACTATTAACGGTCAAATTACTGACCACGGTGTTGCGGTTATTGACTCTTATGCACCGGCTGTAGGTACTACTGAGTTTAACAGTATTGTGACTGCTTCTGCGGGCAAATACTAAACAGACGGCCCTCTGCGTAGCAGGGGGCTTTCTTAACCTATTCTAAGGAAATGAAATGACTCAATATTTTTATCAGCTAGGTAATGATATTACTAAGCTACCCTTTAATGGCCCAGAAGGTACTCAGGCAGTTTGGTCAGGTGTTCATCAAGCACAAGCTATTCCTGCAACAGTGGGTGGGTTAACGGTTACTGCGGGTGACTTAGTAGAAATACCATTATTTTTAGTCCCCTCCGGCACACGCTTAAATAGCATTAAATGGGCATGGGATGCGGCAATTGCTAATGCGAGTTCAACGGCGGTGTTTGCATTACGTAAACAAGAAGTTTCTCTTTATAACCAATCAGGTCCCGGTGGTATTTATAACGTAACTCAAACAGGCGTATCAACCGGCACTCCATTGACGACTTATGTAAATGACCAAGGACAAACGCGTCCTATTGGCTTTGCATTGGCTAATGGTGCTGTTTCTGGCTCTGTTCCGGGACAAGGTGCTTTACCGGGTGTTTCTGGTGCGGGCTCCGCTGTTTCGCCTACCGTAACTTCTGCGCAAAATGGTTCAGCATGTATATTGCCATTAGGTCTTGAAGGTACAACTTATGTTCCAAGAGGACAGTCAGCGGTGGGCGGTCAAATCCGTACTGTATTACAAGACAATTATTACTTGTCTTTATTAATCACTGTCGGCACTACTGGCGCACCTATTACTGGTACACCTAATATTTTTGTAGGCGTTGAAGGCGAGTTCGTCGGTAACTTGTAAACTCTTATGGCCAAGGATGGCTATTTTTTAAGGATCTATCATGAGTAAAATTACTTTACGTTTAAAAACAGAGTTAATTGGCGCACACCCCATTACAGGCATTACCAGTATTAGCCCTGATCTTTATCCAGATACACAAAATCCGTTTGTTGAATTAACAGAAGAGCAGGCAGATGACGTTTTAAATTCTGGTTTTGGCCATGTATTTGAAATTGTTGAAGCGCCTAAAGCAGTTAGCAAATCAGGTAAAGCAAAAAAAGCAAAAGTCGGTGATGAAGCAGAGGCGGCGGCAGAAGACGCAGAAACCCCTGTTGAAGATGAAACGGCAGAAGACGCAGAACACTACTAATTAAAAAGCAAAACCCTAGACAGCGACCAACTGACTAGGGTTTCTATCAATCAATTGAATATAGCAACTGATTAATTATGGACAAATATAGCAGATTAAAAATAATTTTGCATTCAGAGAAAGGCTTAAAAATGGATATTCCGCATAATGAATTTATTATTAGGTGTTTTGGTATCGCTATTATTTTTTGGTCATTAGCACCATTAATATCGGCTATCCGTTGGTGGTAACAACGTGTTTCTTAATAATAAAGAACTGCAATCTTGGCGCTTTATATTAATTTGGATATGGGTAATGTTTGTGACCTCAATACCTATTTTAATTATTTATATAAACAAGGTAAATAATGCAATATAACGACCTACTCAATGATGTTATTCTTGATGCGCCGGGCGCTCCTGTTCCTATTGCATTAAGGGCAATTAGAGAGGGCGTTAGATTGTTTTGTAAAGAATCTATGGCTTTAAGGCATGTTGTGGCAAGTAGTGAGTTGAGCTATAGCAGCGGAATTTATACCATAACCGCGCCTATTGGCACTCAAATCGAAAGCGTTATATCGCCTATGGTTTTTAATGGTAGTTATACCGTTTACACCTTTTCAGATGGATCAACCAGTACCTTGCCTACTCCTCCTGCCGGTACTACTTTAATTGATACTCAAAGTTATTCAATTCATCACAGAGATATTCAAGGTGCCAGCCCAGAATGGCTGGACATCAATTACCCCGGATGGCGTACCGCAACCGCGGAAAAAGACATTAAGTTTTTTTCTATGCAATCTAATAACACGTTTGTTTTAACGCCGGATGATAACGTTGATAGATCAGATTATTTAGTGGTGTCATTGATTCTCATGCCGAATAGGTCAAGCACGTCATTAAATTATGATTTTGGTAATCGTTGGTTTGATGGCTTAGTAGCAGGTTCTAAATATTTATTATTAATAACACCTGGTACAGAATGGAGCAATCCAGAACTTGCTCAGTATTACAAAGCTAAATTTGATGAGTACGTTATGGAGGCTAAACGCTACCTTCGTACCGGTTTTAGACATCCGCAAGCGGATGGCATTAATCACGTTAAATTACACTATTAAATATCGTCGTGATGACGAAAAGGAAACACCATGGCTTCAACGACTGACGCAGTAACGATTACCAATAGGGCTTCATTATTACTTTCTGATGCCTCTCAAACGCGTTGGTTGCCGGCTGAACTTCTAAATTGGATTAATGATGGTCAGTTAGAGATTGTGGCTTTAGTGCCTAATGCTAATCCAACTACGTCTACGGTTACTTTAGCTGCTGGCGCTAAGCAAACTGCCCCCACTGGAGCGGTTTTAATTAATGCGTTTGTCCGTAATATGGGAGTCGGGGGTTCAACGCCGGGCGTAGGTATTCGACAAGTGACTCGAAAATATATGGAATCGTTCATTGCAGGATGGTTGACGGCAACCCCTAGCATAACTGTGACGCATGTAGCGTATGATCCTGAAGATTCTAGCACTGATTTTTATGTGTATCCGCCACAACCTGCATCAGGTATGAGTAGCATTGAAATTGTTTATTCTTCATTGCCAACGGCAATTTCTGACCTAAATATTGGCACTAAAATTACTATTAAGGATATGTATGCTAATGCGTTATTAGATTACATTTTGTATCGTGCATTTGCTAAAGACTCTGAATACGGCAATCAAGACGGTAAAAGCCAATCACATTACAAAATGTTTTCGCAATCGATTGGCGTTAAATACACTATTGATTCTTCTATTGGCGGTCAATCGCAATCAGATGGTAATCAAGGTGGGAATCCAGCGGCTAATTTAACTAACACCCGATAAGGAATAGTTATGGCCTCTACCATTGATGCGGTCACTATCATTAACAAAGCGTCACAACTATTAGGTGATGCGTCGCAAACGTATTGGACGGCGGGCGAATTATTAGGTTGGTTAAATGATGCACAAACTGAAATTGCATTATTAATACCCAACTCAAATACGGCAACCACCGCTATTCAATTAGTAGCAGGGGCTAAACAGATAGCACCTGAGGATTCTATTCGTATCATTGAATTTACCAGAAACATGGGATCTACTGGTTTATTGTCGGGTAATGCTATCAGGCAGATTGAGCGTAAAGTTTTAGACCGTTATATGCCTAATTGGTCGTATGACACACCTAATGCGGTAGTGGTGCATGCCATGTATAACGCTGAAGATGATAATGAAACGTTCTATGTTTGGCCACCTCAACCCGTTACACCGACCTATATTGAAATAGTTTACTCACAACGCCCTGTCTTGATTTCAGATATGAATGTGGGTACCAAAATAACTATTGATGATTATTACCAAAATCCCTTATTAGACTATGTATTGTATCGGGCTTTTGGTCGTGGTACCGAAAGCGCAGGCAATTATCAACGTAGCCAAGATCATTACAAAATGTTTGCTGATATTTTGAGCATCAAACATGAAGCGGATCGTAATGCTAATAACAACATACCCACAAAATGAGCCTTAAAATAAGCAGTTTTTCAGGCATTGCTCCTAAAGTTAACCCGCCATTATTGGATGACACCATGGCGGTTGTTGCGCAAAATTGTCGGGTTGATCGTGGCTCTATTCGGCCGCTACAGGGGTTAACGCAAGCAGTAGCCGCTCCAACAACATTAGGGTTTACGCCTAAAAGTATTTTTAAATATGGATCACCTGCATGGCTTTATTGGGCTAATGCTAACGTAGACGTTGCGATGAGTCCTGTGCCTAATGATACATGGGGACGAATTTATTACACCGGTGGTGAAGCCGCTTATCCTCAATATACATGGACTGGCATGCCGTCAGCGGCTGGATTAGCTCAAGGGATGCGTTTAGGCATTACTCAGCCGGGTAATGGTATGATTTCAAGTATTGGTGTAACAGGTACCGCTACTGGAACGGCTTATCAGCGTTACTATACTTTTAGTTATGTGTCGCCTATGGGTGAAGAAGGGCCGCCCATGGCTAATCCGGTTTCAGTGGCCAGCATTACATCAACACAAACAGCTAATCTTGTTTTTAATACCGAATCGCTCACAAATTATAATTTGGGAACGGGGGCATTTAGACGTATTTATCGCACGGCACAAAGTACTACATCAACCACGTATGAATTTGTGGCTGATGTACCTATTGGAACCTTAACGTATGCAGATTCATTGGTTGATACTCAGCTAGGTGAAGTCATGCCATCTGCGTCATGGTTTCCGCCTAATGCGGCAATGATCGGCTTAAAATCCACCGCAAATGGTTTTTTTATTGGTTTTTTTGGTAATACATTATGTGTATCTGAAAAATACATGCCGCATGCGTGGACGCCTGCTAATGAATTAGCTTTCCCTAATGCAATTACGGCATTGGCAGTTACTACCGATTCTATTGTCGTATTTACGCAAGGCAGCCCCTATTTAGTGACCGGTACCGATCCGGCCACATTAACCGCTATTAAGATCGATAACCCACAATCCGTTCCCTATTGTAAAAGTTGCGTGGATATGGGGGGGTATGTCATGGCCGCTTCACCAGATGGATTGCTTAATATCACTCAGAGCAATATTACCGTTGCTACGCTGGATTATTTGACGCTTACACAATGGCAGGCTTACTCACCTACCACCTTATTAGGGTTCTTTTATGAAGGAATATATATAGGTTTTTCAAGTACGACGGCTTTTATGTTTGATACACGAAAAAGCCCTCATGTACTTACTACGTTAAGCGGTTTTCCTACGATTGTTGGTGGTTATAATGATTTATCAACCGATACACTGTATTTGTTAGATTCAACCGGTATTATTTGGTCATGGGAAACTGGCGCATTATCTACTTTCACATGGACCAGTAAGCCTTTTAGGATGCCAACACCTATTTGTCCTTCTGCCGGGCGCATTTATGCCAGTGGGGCTATCACGGTGCAACTTTTTGCAGATGGTGTTAGCGTGTTTGGCCCTGTCTCTATTCCAAATAGCAATGTGTTTAGATTGCCTGCAGGCTATAAAGCTAAAGAATTTACCATGACATTGAGTGGATCAAATTCGATTGATTCTGTCGCTATTGCAAATGCTATATCGGAGCTGAGTTAATGGCTGATCAACGTCAAGTCCCTAGCGTTCCAGCCACAAGTGATCCCGTATTACGAAATTTTTTATCTGCTGTACGTGAAGCGGTTAATGCAATGTCGGCTTCGGTGGCTAATCAGTCTAGTTCTGCAGCTAATCAGTCTAGTTCTGCAGGCGTAACCAGTGCCAGCATAAGCGCTTTATCTACCACTATTGCTGGTTTGCTTGATACCTCAACACCGCCTGCTGTGACGGGTTTGGCTGTACAGGGCATGCGGGTTAATAACTTTGTGACGTGGAATGCAAGTACCTATGCCAATCTAAGTTATACAGAGATTTGGAGAGCGCCGGCATTAATGAATGCCTCCAGTATGACCGTAGGTGGTTCTTACACTATTAACGTGTTAGGTACAACGAACTGGTCGTCTATTGGTGCTACAGTGCCCGCTATCACTGCTTTGGTTAATGGTACTAAATATATTATTACCGCATTGGGCACAATAAATTGGACAAGCATAGGTTTAGGATCTAATCCGGTTGTAGGCGCTACATTTACTTACAATGGCACTGCTGTCTCTGGGTCGGGTGGTACGGTTTTAACAGCCAACTTTACGTTGAATTCAACACCTGTGACTGGAACAGGTGGCGTAGTTGTTTATGCACCCGTCCTATCTTCAGCGGTATTAGTGGGCACTAGCAATGGCCATATTTTTGTTGATTCAGTAGATCCGGGAAGCGCTTATGCTTATTGGGTACGGTTTGTTTCTAATGCCAATATAGATGGTCCTTTTAACGCATCAACTGGCGTTATAGGCTCAACCAGTATCAGCAATGGTAATGGGGTAAATGGCTACACTATCACCGCTGAAAACCTATATGCAATACAAGCATGGATTTCCAGCGCGGATATATTAGATGCGGCTATTACTAATGCCAAAATATCAGGTACCATCCAATCAGATAATTACAACGGTTCAACGCTAGGATGGAGCTTAGATAAAACGGGCGGAAACTTAAATTTAAATCAGTTAACAATCAGAGATAATTTAGGTAATGTTATTCTTGCGTCAGGTACAGGAGTTAATTGGGGCTCAGTTAGTGGTACTGGTATACCTGCCGATAATGCAACTCGAAATGTTTTTCAAGGTAATTGGGCAACCGCAGTAAATTATGTGGTTGGTGATATTGTTATGGATTCTTCAGGCTATGGCTGGTCTTGTATTCTTGATCATACTTCAAGTGCAACAGTAATAACTCCTGTTTATCCTATTGTTAACAATACTTATTGGACTCTATATACGGTCAAAGGTTCCAGTGCTATCATGGCAGTGTTGTCAAATGATTCTCAAGCATTACCTGCAGATTCGTCAGGTGTTGTAAGCTCTTATGCAGGTTCAACAACACTAATTTATGTTTATGAAGGTGGATCTTTATTAACTTATGACGGTGTAGGAACCGCCAACGGCAAGTACACTGTAACTGCTGTGGGGACAAGTATCATTGCTGGAGCAATAACGGCTTTAAGTGGAAATGCTTCCGTTGCTGCTGCTTCTGCTATGACTGCTGACACTGCAAGTATTACTTTTACAATCACAGGTAAAACAAGTACTGGTGTGGCTATTAATACCACCAAAGTACAAAGTTTGAGTAAAAGCAAAGCAGGTGCAACTGGAGCAACAGGTACCGCAGGTACAAACGGAACAAACGGTACAAACGGAACTTCTGTATATATAGCCACAGTATATCAACAAGTTGCTACACAACCATCTGTACCTACAGGTGGAACTTATAATTTTAGTACAAACACTTTAACTCCTCCTGCAGGATGGTCTATTGCACAACCAACAACAACAACTGTGCCTACTTATGCTGTTGATTATTTGTTCAGCACGACAACACCTTCAACAACAGTCATTGCAACAACTTGGAGTAATGAAAGGATTGAAGCTGTGGCTGGAGCATCAGGTAGTAATGGTGTGTCTATTCATGTGGTTGAATTATATCAACAAGCTGCAACTGCTCCTGCATTACCTACAGGTACTACTTATAACTTCAGTACAGATACTTTAACAGGTACTTTAGGTAGTTGGTTGAGAACAATGCCGCCAAGCAGTACAACTCCAACATATGTAACTGTTTGTACATTTACTGTAACAGCTCCAACAGTTTCTCAAACAAACTCTACTTGGTCTACTGCCGTTGTAATAGCTCAAAATGGTGCAACAGGTGCTGCTGGTACAGCTGGAGCTGCAGGCGCTCAAGGGCCAAGCGTGGTTGTTAATGCCAATTTGCCTGAGGTTTTTACCGCAACAGATGGAACGTTAGATGCCGGTCAAGCTAACATTGTTTTCACAGCATTGGTTAGCGGCATAACAACCCCAACTTATGTTTGGACATTTAGCGGATTTCAAACTGCACCTACCAATAGCGGAACATCCACTCAAACAATAACGGCAGCACAGTTTGGAACATCTAAATCTGCAATAGTTACCTGTACCGTCAATGGAGTGTATCTTGATACGATAACGGTAGTTAGACTGGAAAAAACAACTGCTGCCGCTGGAGCTACTGTGGGTGCTACCATAGGTGTAAACTTGGGGGGTCAAATCAATTCCAGTAATGCTTCTACTTATATTGCTAATGCTTCTATACAAAATGCACAAATAGGTGATCTTGCTGTTGATACATTACAGATAAAAGGAAATGCTGTAACTGTTCCTTTAGCAGTTTATACCGCTGCTGGTTCTGGTACAGCAGCTACTATACAAACTTTAGTTATTCCTGTTATATCAACTACAGAACCTACACAATTAATTATCTCTTTTGGATTTTGTGCAACTACAGTAGGGTCTGGTGGAGGAGCAGCTGACTATAGGACTTGTTTTCTTAACGTAAATGGTAGTGCTATATTTTTTGATTATTGTATTGATGCTAATAGTGATGCTGTTGGTGCATGGGGTGCTACAATTTTATACACTTTACCAATAAATACATCTATTACTTTAACTATGACCTTAAATGTAGAAGCTAATGTTACATCAAGGTATATAACTGCAATTTCAGCAAAGAGATAATATGAAAGCAATAGTATATAACATAACTACTGGTGAAATTTTAAAAATAGTAGATATGCCTGAAGAATTTATTCCTTATCAATTAAATGATAATGAGGCATTTTTAGAAATTAATGAGCATGTATTAGATACTACCCATTATGTTTTAAATGGTTCAGTAATACCCAGACCTATTCAAGAAACTAAACTTTCAAAGACTACTTTGACTGCTGATGGTATTGATATAATTACCATAACCAATGCTCCAGATGGTACTTTTACTGCTGTTAATGTAATAACAAAAGACACTATAACAGGTACTATCAATGGTTTAGATACATTCTCAACCACAATAGTAGGCACGTATAACATCACCGTAACTGCCTGGCCTTATCTTGATTTTGAAACGACTATCGAGGCTGTTTAATATGCCATTTGTTATTACAAAACCCATAACCGAACAGCAATCTGAATACATAGCGCTTATTAATGAGTTAGCGGGTCAAAAAATTACAGCTAAATATCCTATTTATAAGCAACTAAATGTTATGAGGACAACTGATGTGACAACCATGAGCACATGGATTGATAGCATTAGAGCATTGGCTCAGGCGGCTAAAGTGACAATTACTGCGGCGCCTTCAATAGTAGAAATTAAAGCGGCGAAAGCGGCCTTTGAAACAGCAATAGAGTCGCTATGATAGGGCGCTTCAATTTAGTTGATATACGTTTAGCCTGGGATAGGATTAAGCCGCATATAGAAAGTATTAGAACCGATTTACACATGGATTGGCGCTCTGAAGATGTTTACGCGCAGTGCATGATGGGACGGGCTTTTTGCTATACCTGCGAAGACGGTTTTATCATTGTTCAACCGCGTGAAAATGGGTATAACTTATCAAAAGAGTTATTTGTTTGGTTGTGCTACAGTACCGCAAATGACGGCCTCTCTGAGTATTACGATGATATTTGTGCGATGGCTAAAAGTGTTCATGCCAAGGCTATTATCTTTAATTCGCCCCGTGAAGGCTTTAGGAAACTAGCCAAGCAAAAGCAATGGCGCACAATGACGGAGTACACGTTACCCGTCTATTGATCTACCCACTACTGTCGTGATGACAGAAGGAATCTACATGCGGTTATTCAAATTCTGGATATGGTTATTATCCCCACCCAAGTTTTATGGGGGCGGTGGAGGAACTACAACCACTTATCAACAAGATAATCCTCAGCAACAAGCTTTAGCAAATGTTGCCAATCAAAAATACGATTATTACCAAGCTAAATACGTTCCTCTTGAAAATCAATGGATGGATACGGTTAGCAATATGAACAACCAAGCCAATCATAATGATGTGTCTGGCATGGCGGCGAACACTTTAAAACAATCACAAGGTCCTCAAACGCAATCAGTCGGTGACTCTATGACGGGCGGTCGTTTACAACGCGGAAATTATGTTGATATGGCCAGCGCTGAATCTAATGCAGCCTCTAACGCGGATATGGGTGTTACTGATCGCATGCTAAAAGGTCAGGAAGGTATTGTGGCTATGGGGCAAGGGCAATCTGCCGGAGCCATTGGTGGCTTAACCGATGTCGCTAGTCAATCAGTGCAAGGGCAAAATACCAATGCCAGTAATGTGTTTGATAGACAGCAAGCCATTAACGGTACTTATGGTACAGGTTTGGGTATGGCGGCGGCCGCTGGCATTAATAAATACGGGAGTTAATAGATTATGGGTGGCAGTAGTTCAAATTCAGTACCTTCATCCGTTGATATGGTGGCATCACAAAAGAATGCCGATTTAGTTAATGAGCAATGGGCCGATTATCAAACACGTTTTCAACCCCAAGAAGCTAACTTAATTAATGAAGTGAATGGTAACGGTGGTTTACAAACAACGTTATTACCGCAAGCATTAGCGCAAGCTTCAGCTGATAATTCTAATGTCTTTAATAGTGAGAAAAACCAGCAAAACAGAGACCTTTCACGTTATGGGCAAGCTATGAATGATGAACAGCGGCAACAACAAGGCACACAGTTTGGTATTGCAGAATCAGCGGGTGCCGCTAATGCTAATAATACAACCATACAAACTGATCAGGATATGAAAAATACTGTCATGAGTGGTGGCTTAGGTGCTGCCTCAGGAGCTGTCTAATGAGTTTATTAAGTAACGGTAGAGCGGGCCTAGGGCAGGCTATGTCTGCTCAGAATAGTTCAACGGCTTTAGCCAATCAAATGCAGGCAGAACGAGCCAATCTAAAAATAGCTAATGATAATGCCAATTCAGCTTCTGCCGGTCAAATGACTGGACTTGCGGGAAGTGCGGCAGTAACAATGGGGCCTAAAGCCTATGACGCTTTGATGACACCCTCCTCATTAAACACCACAAATGCCGCGGGATCATTGGGAGCATCAGGTGATAGTGCACTTGAAGGTGGCGCAGATGTTGCGGCTACTGGAGCAACTGATGCCGCCGCTACTGGAGCAACTGATGCCGCCGCTACTGGAGCAACTGATGCCGCCGCTACTGGAGCAACCGAAGCGGCAGGAGCAGGAGCGGCCGAGTTAGGGCTAGGAGAGGCCGCAGCGGCTGCGGTGCCTTTTGCTGGGTGGGCATTAGCCGCCGGCATGCTTGCTTACTCTTTATTTAAATAAGGAAACAAATTATGACAGGATTTGCCGAAGGTTTTGCCAGTGGTTATGGCTTGATGGACGCTACTTTACAGCATCAACATGAGAATAAATTAAAACAGCAACTGATTGATAGGGAAGATAGACAGGATAAAGCGTCTGCTGATCAATTTGATAAGACTTATGGCTTGCAAGAATTACAAAGAAAAGAAACGGCAAGGCATCAAGGTGCTTTAGAAAAAATTCAGCAACAACAAGCCGATACTCAAGCAGACAAAGAAAAAAACGATAACACCTATCAAATAGGCATGTTGGGTGCGGCTAAACAAAATGCTGCCAATGGCGCGGCAACTGCTAGAGCCGCTATTGCGGCACATAAATTTGAACAATCAGTAAGTGAAGAAAAGTTAAAGCAGCTTAAGCAAGAAAATGCTTTTGCTAATTCAATTAATTATTTCAAAATTAATCACCAAGGGCCTGATGGTGGGTTTACTAATCTGCCTGAAACTCCTGAACAAATGAAAGACTTTGTAACTCATGCCAAAAACGCAGGCATTGACATTAACTCCATGATGGATTCGGATGCGTATGCTAGGCATTTAAGCAATACTGCGAATCTACTCAATGATTTCCATCCAAATGGTAAACCAACTAATATGGTCATGACAGCTGACCAAGCGCCGGATCAATTTAAATCAGTTAATCATATTTTGGAACCAGAAATAAATAGATTAACAGGAAAGAAACAAGAAATTACCGCCATACATTCCCACATAGGAGCGCCTGAATTTAAAGGCGATGACGGTATATTTTATACTTACTCAACACTTGATAAAAATGGAAAACCTCAAATCATTACAAATCCTGATGGATCTCCTGTGAGACACAGAGGCAATGAATTAACAGGGGGGCTTATTGATAACGCTAAAATATTTGATGCGCTTCAGAGTTCTCAATGGAAACAAGCATGGAATAATTTTAAGCCTGCGCTTGTTTCTAAAACTGAAAAATCTGATATGAAAATTATGCAGATTCCTATAACTGATGATAAAGGTGTTCCAACTGGGGAGACTAGGGATGTAGGGGTAACAGGTAACGGGGAGGTAGTAGATCCAGTTGATTTAATGAAAACCAAAGCAAATTATGACACGTTAGCAACGCAAGCGGCATTGGCGGCTACTAAGCAGCCTTCAGGATCTAGCCAGCCAGCAAATAGCCCGCAAGTGCAAAACATTATTAATGGTTTACAGGCAACACAACCTTTAAACAGCACACAAGCAACACAGCCCTTATCAAGAGATGAAGCTGTTGCTAAGCAAAATGAAATGTACAGCAATCAGGCTAAAAATAGAAAGAGTGGGTTAAGAGGTTTATTTTTAACTCCTGAAGAAATAGCTAAACAAGATTCTATAAATAGATAAATAAACTAAAGTCTATAAATAAGCCAACTGTCGGGAGACACATAAATGGCATTAACCGCGCTAACTTTAAAACAAGTTCGAGAAATTCCCGCATTTGCTGATATGTCTGACAAAGACATCATCGACCACGCTAAAACACATGGTTTTGATACTTCAGCTATGCAACCAGAAGCGTCTAATGATGAAGCGGGTGCTATTAGAAGTTATGGCACTATTCCACTTTTAAAAGGAGTTGCTGATGTTGGCGGTTCGGTTGGTTATGGACTGGAAGCTGCAGGCGCAAAAGACTGGGGACAAGCGCTTCAGAAATCGAGTCAAGACGTCCAAAATACGTTAACAGCTAGGCAATCTCAGCAGGCGCAGGAAGATGCTAAAAAAACCATTATTGATGAAAATGGCAATTATGGTGGCTATAACTTAGGCACACTGTCTCAAGATGTTATGGGTTCTGTTCCTGCGATGGCACCTATGGCGGCGTTAGGTGCGCCATTAGCTAAAGTAGCAACAATGGGCTCTAAGGCTTTAGGTGTAGGCGACAAACTGGCCAAGATAGCAAGTTCCGGCGCATTAGGTAAAGGGTTGGCGGCAGGATTGGATACGACTATCGGTTCTGGGGTTGGTTTTGGCGCTTCAGAAGGCATTTATTCGGGTGCTAGTAATGCCGCGCAGGTTCAAAATGAAATACGCAATACCGACATTAATAAACTCGCAGAGCATCCTATCTTTGCTGATACCTATCATAACGAAACAGACCCCTCTTTACCGCCAGAAGAACGGCTAAATCAAACCAGAGATATTCTAGCGTCTAAAGCGGGCGATGATGTATTTGCTAAGACTGCCGTGCGTACCGGTTTAATTTCAATGGCTACGGGTGGCGGCGTATTTGGCATGATGCGTGGCAAAGCCACCGGTCATTCATTACTTGCTGCAGAAGATGGGCCTTTAAAAACGGCCGCTAAAGGTTTTGCGTTAGAAGGATTAGGGCAAGAATTGCCTCAGTCAGCTTGGGAGCAACGCGTTCAAAACGAAGCTAAGCGAGACTATGTTGATCCCAATCAAGACATCAACGAAGGCGTGTTAAATGCCGGTGTACAGGGGGGTATTGCTGGCGGCGTCATGGGATTATTTGGTGGAATAGGAGGTAGTAAAGCCCGGACTGAGGTAGACAAGAAAACAGATGATACATTGGACTTGGGAAATAAAGATCAATTAGCATTGCCTGCACCTAGTTTAAAGATTGAGCAAAATACCAATCGTAGCATGCCAAAAGACACGATTGTTTTTAATGACGGCTCACAGATTAGTGCGCATGAATTTTATCAAGATAGACTTAACGAGCATGGCGATGAAGCAAAGGCGCGTAAAGAAACGTATATGGCGCTTAATGGTAAGCCAAAACCTGTTATTGGAATACCTGAGTTAGTTTTTACAGCCGATGGAACCTCGCTTAATAAAAAAGAGTTGATAGATGGCTTTAAAGCAAATGGCGCAACCGACCAGCAGGCACTTGATTATTTATCGGCTATAACAAAAATTCCAGTACAAGAGCGTACCCATGAAAACCTCTTAGATACCTATTATGCCTTACAAGAAAAGCTCAATGTTAAACCCACAAGAAATCCTGTTACAAAAACAAATACTCGAGTCACTTCAGAACTCAACCCTACTGATGCAGTCGCAGATTCAAAGTCTGGAAACGCAGATACAACTGCAAGCTCAGAAAATACAACAACTGATCAAGCAACTACAGGAAAACTAACCAATGACAGCGTATCAAGCGAGAATCAATCAAAGCCTAATGATGCTACTCAACAATCGGAATCGACACTTGGACAACGTGATCAACAGGATGTTGGAAGTTTTAATCCAACGCACACGTTAAATGACGGAACGCTTGTTAAGCATGTTGAAAATAATATTTACGTTGATAAGCATGGTGAGGAATGGCAAACCGATGATGCGCTTAAATTGCCATCAACAGAAAATAAAGCCGGTGATTTGACAAAAAATGTCGAAAAACCGAATGAAACCCTTTTAAACGAGAAAATAGATGACCAGTCCAGCCAAACAACGAATGAAGCGAAGAAAGAAGAAAGCGGAAAAGAAAGTTCTTTTGTAAGAGAAATTGGAAATAATGGTAAAGAAGAAAGTCCTTTTGTAAAGGTAACTGACCATAATGGTAAAGCATTTCATGTTTTAAAAACAGATTTGGCCGGTGATCAAGATCGGATGCCTAAATTTTCTGTTATCTCTGGTAAGCGTTTGCCTACACCTATTCTAAGAACTGATATTAACCATGGGAGTTTAAACAGTGAGAATATTTCAGAACAAGTACAAGTTCCCGCGAATAGTGACGTATTTAATTCATCACAGAGCTCGTCAACGAGTGAATTGCAAACTAAGGAATCGCCGGTATTACGGGAACAATTACAAGGCAAAACTGGGGCCGATGAGAAAATGGCTTCACCAATCAAGCAATCATCAAACACCGAAGCCACAGAATCCGTAGGAAATGCGTCAGAATCGTCTAATTCATCAAGCAACGATCAAGCAAATACGATTGCGTCTGAAGCTACCAAGCAACCTTGGGAAATGACGTCTAATGAATATGCTAAGCAAAAAGACCAAGAGCACGAAACGGGCCGAATAGAATCACTGGCTAACGTAAATAAAGACCTTGCTACCCTACGAAATAAAGGCAACGGTTATGATGCCTTAATTGCTAAAGAAACAGCCAAGGTAGAGCATAAGATCGCGCCAGATGGAAAGTTTACGCGATTTCTTAATGGCAGAGGATATACGTATGGCTCAGCGCATGAGTTTGTTGGAAACCAGCTTATTAAGCGCAAAAAGAATCTTGAATCGGCAAAACGGGTATGGGCTAATGATACCTCCACTCATATAAAAGCTATTCAAAAAGCCATTGATGAAGGAAAAACAATTCCTAAAGAAGTGACGGATAGCCTATATCAGCATGCTGAAAAACTTAAATATCCTGTAAAAGAAGTAGTGGGCAAGAAAAGAGGAAAAGAAAATCCTAAACAAAATAATACCCGTATACATAGTAATGACGATACAACCCCAGAATGGGCTAAAACAGATGAAGAGCTAGGGTTAACTGACGGCCCTACATGGCAAAAAAGCGCTTCAGATATTGAAGGCCATAAAAAACAGCAACAATACAAAAGACAACTTCATGCGGAAGCTATAAAAAAAGCGGTTGCTGATGGCGAGACTGTGCCCGCTAAAGTGCTTATCGACTATCCCGGTTTTGTTAGGCCCGATCTATCGGATAATGAACTGGATGTGTTAGTTGATGACACCCATAAAATAAAGGATTCAGACGAAAGATTAAAAGCTATTCGTGACTGGAAGCCTAAAAATAACGAAAATTCAGATACCTCAAATCCTGATGGTGATAGCCTTACTTTGGATGCTACGCAATCACAGCCCGCTGATTCTGGCATACAGCCTGCCGTACATTCACAACATCATAAAGCCAGTGATGATGGAAAGAGCGCCAAACAGAAAGAAACTAGCAATACTTTAATCTCTTCACCTGAAAATACAACTGATTCAGAAAAATATCATCCTGCTATTGAGACTTACGCAAATGATTTAATTGAGGGCGGCGGGTCGGCGTTTACTTATGATGAATATGGGAAAATTAATGGTAGAACACCGTCACTTAATCCTGAATGGTTTAAAGATGGTAAATTTCAGATTTATAAGCCCGATGGGGCGCTTTATGCTTCAACACCATCAGTTAAAGAAGTAAAACAGGCGGTAAATGATTACAAGGCCGGAAAAAAGCTAAAAGCAAAACAAATTGCTATACTTGAAAGCCTGCATGATATGGCTGTTAGTGATGAGGAGCAAGGCAGTTATAAAAGCGATACAGGATTAACGCATACTCAAGATATGATTGTTGACCATCTTGAGCGGGCTCTTGATAATGGAATGCTTACACTTAATGATATCGAAGAAGCATTAGATAAATTCGATGATTCGATTCCTTTTGATGTTAAGGGTTCAAATATTTCACTTAATGATTTTGAAGATTGGCTGGGAATTACTAATGAAGAAAAAAGACCTGCACAAGGCGTTACTTTACCTGAAGGAGAAATACTCCAAGGATATACAGAATCAGAACTCGCAAAACACGAGCGAGACCAAGCCGAGCGAGCCAGAAAAGAAGCCGAAGCCGAATTAAAAGCAAAGCAAAAAGCCGAGGCGGATAAAAGTGTTGATAGCTTGGCCGATGAAATGCTGGGAACGTATGGTACTAATGATCTATTTGGCGGTAACCCATTAGCAAATTTAGGGCAAAACGATACGGTAACGTCTGGCAATGTCACCCAAAAAGGCAAGGTCTTAGCGGATAAAGCTAATGAGAATATTCAAGACGTTGGTGAAAAACTAGAAGGCGCCAAAAAGTTTACCTACACACTCAAAGAAGCGCTGAGTGATGAGGTTGATGTATCCGCTGTGCCATTATCAAAATCATTTCCACAGCCTGATTATGAGAAGTTGGTGGAAAGTGGCGTTAGCCCGCAGACCGCAACAATGGTTGCTGTGATGCGGGCTGAAATCCCAACTAAACCCCAAAAAGGATACAAAGTAAAACGATGGTCTGAGCAGGTCTCAATGATCAGAGGGTTTGCCAATGATTTGCTGAATAATAAAATCTCAGTGGATGAGGTTATTAATCAGGCTCGAAATATCAGTAACTTTGAATACTTGCCTGATATGCTGAAAATAGCAGATCAAATAAATCCAAGTCGCATAAAAGAGTTAGGTAATTTTAGATTAGCTAAAAGATTTTGGGGGTTATATGAAGGGAAAAAGGATGTTACTAAATGGGAGGTCACAGCACCTAACATTAAAGGCAATATAGATTATTGGTCAAAAACCAAACATTTCGATACCAAAGAAGATGCTCTTGCCTATATAAGAGATCAAGTTACCTCTACAAAAGAAGAAGGTGAAACTAATGAACCCGTATTGGCCAAGTTTGATATATGGACACAACGCGGTGAAGAAGGGGTTTTTGTTGGTAAAAAGATAGCCACTAACAAGTTTATTGTTTTAAAAAATCTACCTACGTTAAAAGAGGCTAGGCAATATGTATCTGAGCATAACGCGGAATTAGTCGAGCAACTTAAAGAAAAGAAACAAACTAAAGATGTTAGACGTGCCGAAAACAATGAACGTGTAGGCAAAGACTATCGTAATGGCAGAAATGTAACCCCGTTAGAGTTTGGCGATGCTTTTGGTTTTAGAGGTGTGCAGTTTGGCAACTGGGTTAACAATGACCGCAGGCAACAAGATTTAAACAATGCTTATGATGGCTTAATGGATTTAGCGGGCGTATTAAATATCCCTCCTAAAGCTATTGGTTTGAATGGTGAATTAGGGTTGGCTTTTGGCGCTAGAGGATCTGGCGGCGTTGATCCGGCAGCTGCTCATTATGAACCCGGACAGGTTGTTATTAATCTCACAAAAATGAACGGCGCGGGTAGTCTTGCGCATGAATGGTGGCATGCGGTAGATAATTATTTTGGCAAACAAGAAAAGTCAGGTTATTTAACCGAGGCTTATTCTGGTCGAAATCCATACCAAGTTAGACAAGAAGTTTATCAAGCATGGACAGGCATTACTGAGGCTATTAAAAAAGAAACGCAGTTAGCTAAGCGTTCTGCCATGATAGATAAAAATAGGGCAAAAGATTATTGGTCAACAGTAATGGAAATGACAGCCCGTTCTTTTGAGCGCTATGTGATTGGCAAACTGGAAGATCAAGGTTACTCAAATGATTATTTGGCCAATATTATTCCTGAACCCGTCATGGAGTCAGAAGCCAAGATAGAAGAGAGCGATTACCCGTTTCCACTGCAATCTGAAATGGATGCGGTCAATAAAGCGTATGACAAATTATTTAATACCCTAAAAACTCGTGAAACAGATAATGGCACCATTTTATTTAGCCGCAGTCAGTCAACGCAAGAGGCTTATGACAATAGGATTGATGCATTATTTAACGGGGATACTGCAAATCGTGAAGGGGTAACGGTATTAGATAATTCTGATATGTTGGGGATGCTTGGGTATAAAAACTTACCAGTAAAACTTGCTGAAGGGAAAGTTATAG
>Ga0364874_10144_pt1 | contig 41298 bp, 71 predicted proteins | sample ExccelAu500001D4_2_FD_206922 | JGI IMG/M metagenome (GOLD analysis project Ga0364874, IMG submission 206922) | Enriched cells from Trout Bog Lake Hypolimnion, Wisconsin, USA - BchlTB.Aug07.5000.01.D4 | ecosystem: Environmental > Aquatic > Freshwater > Lake > Hypolimnion/Profundal zone | place... | reverse complement strand
CACCGTCCAAAGGAGCTGGTCGCTGCTGATACAGTGCCGACCACGTTCTCGGGTTTTGCTCAAATTGAGCCCAGTGCTTCTCATCAAACCATTCGGTCCAAAGGTATTCCCCGATCTGTCTGCCAAGGGGATCTCCCTCGTTTTCGCATTTAGCGGGTAAGCAGACCACTTCCCAGTAGTTGCCGTCCTTGCAGAGAATCCTGCCGGACCCACCTTTCCAGCCATCGGGAAGTATTCGTCCAGCGAGGTCATCCTCGTGCCAACGGGTTTGAATGAGGACAATCCAGCCTCCCGGTATCAAACGGGTCTTTAGATCATCCTCGAAAGCGTCATAGGTTTTATTACGGATTGTGTCCGAATTAGCTTGCTCACGTCCCTTGATAGGGTCATCAATGATGATTCCATGAGCTCGATTACCAGTAACGCCCCCGAGAATACCGCAAGCCATGTATTCGCTGCCGTTGTCCAGTGAGAACTCTTGAGCAGCCGAAGACTCGACTGTCAGCCCAGTTCCGAAGATTCCTCGGTATCTAGGCTGCTTAATGATTGATCGGGTGCGTCTACCCAGTTTTCGGGCTAGATCGTCACCATAGCTGGCTAGGATCACCTTACGGTTTGGCTGAGCCCCAAGGTACTTACTGGGGAAAACTACTGAGGCATAGGTCGATTTGGCACTGCCTGGGGGCATAAATACCATCATTCGACCATACGGAGTATTTGCTACTTCATCTAGCTTTTGCAATAAAAGCCGATGATGATGAGCCATCGTGGTTTCGATTGGCTCAAAGAATTCAGTGTCGGGATCGTCTGTGGACGGTTTACCCGGTACATCAATAGCGTTGGCATACTGCAGAATGTCTGCACGAGCCCTGCGCCTGATTAGGACTTCCTTAGCTGCTTCGGCTTGCGATGGCAAGGAGAGCCTCGTCTGTCATTTCCCGCAGATCTGAGTCTTCGGTACTTGTGAATTTCTGCACTTGTTCCTTGTTTGCATTGAGCAATCCCAAGGGAACTTTGCTGGCTTCGTTTGCCATGTCTTGCAATGCGCTCACCGTCTTGAGTGCGACCATGCCTTCGCCAGTCAGGAGGTTTTCCTCATTCACTGTATTGAGCTGCTGATTTGCCAGTCTCGATAACTGATTGGCATTTATGGCTCCGAACTTACCTGCGCTGGCTAGGTTCGTACTGATCGCTTTGAGGTCATCCACAAAGTTTAGTACGGTAACTTGTTCGGAAACAGGTAAAGCCTTTAAATTCTGTTCAGCCGTAACTAATTGATTTGAAACGGATTTCATTGTTCGGATTCGTTCGGAAAGACGTTCGCTGATCGATGTCTTACTCACCCCGTACTCTCGGGATAGATCCGCAGCCTTCTCGCCCTTGAGCATTCGGCTTTTGATTTCTTCCCACTGTTTGTCAGTGAGCTTTGAAGGACGTGCCATTAGCTGACTATTCCTTTCAGCGTATCGAAAATATACGATTTATTGCCCAAAATGTATCCAACTTTATTGACTCCCAAACTGGGATACAGTTTATCCATGATATGATCTATCAACTGATTTGTATACCCATTAAACATTATGTAAATAAGTCTATGGGCTCGATAGTGAATTTTGTTTAAAACAATGATTACATAGCCTTTGGGGTCTTTATATCCCGCAATCGATCCAGCTACTTTGTTTGCGCCTCTATCGTCTTTCCAATACAAATTGCCGTCTTTGTCGTCAAAGATACGATGCAACAGGTCTTTGGTTACGGTATGATCTTGCTCAGCCATTTCAACTCCTTAACAGTTATTTGGTTAGAAGCCCCTGTAGATCTAGACCGTCTATGGGGGTTTTGCTTTGATACACCTAGTTTAATACAATATCAACGGGGGTGGTTAGGCAGACATTAGAGGATGTGAGAAGTAGAGAGTTTTTCTGCCTTCTGCTCTACAGTTCAAAATCACCAAATCTACACCCCCCACCTTAATCTGCTTCCACGTCTTCGTTTTTGTAAAGTTTTTGATCTGTTTTGTAAAGTTTTGATTGCAGCATTGTCAAGTTCTTAGCTTGCTTCCACGCTTTCTGAGCCACTGAGTCTGCCTTCTTGTAGAAATTTGCCCGATTGATTCCTAGCTCGCTTGCAAGGACCTTAATCGGGATCTTGCGTCCATTCCTGTATCCAGCCGAAATGTAGACCGCATAAAAAGCAATCTGCTCCACTGGATCAAAGCTGTCAATCACCAAAGTAAATGCTGGGAAATACTTGTTTAACGGATAGTCGACTTCATGAGTGGCTGATCCTTCATTGATCACTTTTGCGAAGCCGGGAGGAAGACGGGGACCACCATACCTATGCGCTTTGGCATACTGCCAAAAATTTACGCATATCTCCTCAAATTCAGGATCGGTAAACCGTCTGCTCATCAAGTTCCTTTTTAGGTGCTAAGAAAGTATAAACCTATCCCAAGCTTTGTTTTCGAGAGAAATAGTAGATTTTTTGTGTTTGATTTCTTCCCAAGGAATTAACCAACTCATTTGCTCGGAAGCAGCAAAAAGATAATCAAAATCGCCATCGGAATAGTTTTTACCTAATCCTTTTCTAACGCTTACAACTCTTATTTTCCTACCGTTACCCTGAGTGCCAACGTATATAGTTTTTACTTGAATTGCTTTCCAGCCTTCATTTGGCAGCTTTGCCAAAAAGTCATGGGATCGAATCCTTCCCAAAGGAATTCCAACAGCCCAATTATTTTTTGCAGCATGAACCAAAAATAAAGCTTCAGATATTTCTCCGTTGATGACGGTATGATCCCCGCCTTTTCCTAGGTTTTTATCTAATTCATCAATGTAATTTTTCATAATGGTATCGTTTGCTGGTTGGGGATACCATCATATTACACTAAACCCCGAAGGGTCAGGTTACGTTTATCCTGCGTCAGAAAAAGGAATTAACTGACCGATTTCCACCAATGTTAATCGATCAGTCAGAGTCATGCAATTTTTCCAAGGGAGATTTCCAGCAAATACTCCTCGGTGACTCGGTACGTCTTCTCGAAGGCTTTGCGTCCAAGTCCATGAATACCGGAATTACCAGTATGGTGCTCGGGACAGAGGGGGATGACTGGAGCATTACTGCGCTTCCCGGCTCTACGGATGTGATGAATGACAGCAGGGCTTCCTTCTCCGTATCCAAGGTGAATGCAAAGGATGCACCCGAGGCTTGCAAGTTTGTCAAAATGTTCTTTCTGTGCTTTAGTCGCCATACTTGTACCCGTAAGCCAACTGGCAAAATTGCTTTTCAACGCTATTGCTTGACTGCCAAAAAATATCGACTGGGCAATTATCCCTGTAATCCATAAATGCTTTGACTGCACAAAGCAATATGACCATGCAGATAATTAGTTTAGCAAGATTGAGAATGTCCTTCATAGCAACGCTTCCTCAAACTGTGACAAATCCAGCTTTGGTTTTGGCTTGCGGACGCATTTAAACGTCCATCCGGGACGCAAAGCGCAAACTGCAAGAGCCTCCTCTTGTCTGCCAACAATTCGCATTACTTCGTTGTCTTCGTTTTTGATAACGTACATTGCATATCCTTTCGTGAATATATTCTTATCATACACTTAAATCTTTATCGACTGCCCATGCTTGGATGTATTCAATCAGCTCGATCATTTCGTTGACCGACAGCTCCGAGGTCCTACGGAAAACGATGTCGACCCCATGACCGTCTAAAGCTGGCAGCATTTCGATTGGTTCGCCACGAGCTCGAAGCCATGCAGCCGTCAATAATCGTTTCCAAGTCTCTACGTCTCGCTTTGCGCCAGCCCATTCAAGTGCTTTGGCAATATCGGTTAGCAGGGCATGAAGCTTGGCATTCTGAGCTAGGCTGCGGGTAATCGGTTTGATCTCAACTGCGTAGCCTTCCGGGGCTTCTGCTACGGCAATTTTTGCGTTTGACCTAGCAACGTCATGAGCCAATATTAAATATTTTCTCAAAAAGTAGGTCCTCCAAAAACTTCACGCTCTAGGTATCTGCAATACTGGTTTTGGTGCTCAATGTGCTTCAGTAGCTCATCATACTTCGTTCTCCAGTAATCGGCAGCTTCTTTTGCAACTTGAAGTTCGGTTATAGCCACACCCCCCAGTCTCCCCGGTTCCCTAGCCTCCACTGGACGATGAAGTCGCTTTCGCACTTGAGCCATAGTGATTTTGACCTTTCCGTATTCACCCATCTTCTAAATTCCCCCAATCCCCATTCGTGTCTGTATTTCAAAAGCTGCCGTACAAGGCAACGGTGTTTATGCGTTTGCTCACTGATCGCCATTGATCCGGTCCGGGTGATACTGGTAGGACCATACTTCCTTCCGAGCTCTCAAAGTTGTATTTGGCACGATTTCCCGAGTGATATACCGTTGTTTTCGCAGGTGGCACAAAGCCATTGCGATTGCAGCAGAAGTCAAATTGGTTTTTTCTCGGATCGCAGATAGGGTCAACGGATTTTTTTCTTTGACAAATACGGCTCGGACCTTTACCAGTGCGTTTGAGCTTTGCTTTTCCATTTACTTTCTTCCCATCATTGCAACAGATTTTTGTTTGAATGAGGAGGTGAATTCCCTCAATTTTTCGAGTGCTTCCTCTCTTGCCTTAGCTGCTGCAGCGATCTCGGCTTGAGTTGGCTGCTTAGTGATTATGGTATTTGGCTTGCTAGGAATCCTCGGACCTTCTTTGCATAGGTTTTTAAAAGCCAATGCCGAAGGTGGGAACTTAGGGTCCATGTGCAAAAGGGCATAATCAATCTTTGGCTTGTAGGTCGCATGAACTCCCAGCAACTCCAGCCAAGTCTGACGGACCAATCCATGATCTACCCCATCCCAATGACGCATAAAAGCAGCTCCGTAGATTGCACCCATGCGCCCAAAAATGTAATCCAAGGCGTCTTCAGGCTGGCAAAAGTCACTTTCCAAGTAGTCGTGCATTGTTGTCTCCTCCAATTAAACCTCGGGTTAACCCTGACATTACTTCCTGATTTCGAGTGCCAGCCGTCTTTGACTGGTTCCTGTCCTTCAGCCAATCCGCTTTAAAGCCCCTCCAGCCGTTCTGACAGCAGAGTTCTAAAACTTCCTGAAGGCTGATACCAGCTTTTGCTGCCTCTCGTTGTAGACCCTTTAAAGCCGTTTCTGTGACGGGTGCTTTTAAACCCTTCCTCAACTTTACGAAATCTTGAAAAACAGTTTCACTAACTCCGTCAGGAGTCTTAGTATTTATCTTTGGTTCTTGGTTATTGGTTCTTGGTTCTTGGTTCTTGGTTAGGATCTGAAACGTATCTGAAACCTGATATGATTTCAGTTCTGATTCCTTATCTGATTTCAGATCTGATTTGGATTCCCAACGGATGTGATTCGCTTTTCGTGCGGAATTCGCTTTAGATCGATACTTCGCAATTTCCTTGTCGGCTCTCTCATTATGCCAGCCGTCCTCCTGCTTAACGAAAAATTCCTCAAGCAAAGCCTCTACGATGTCAATGGTAGATTTGACTTTCCTAGCGACCAAAAGAACGCTTGTGAAGGGCTCCTCGCCTTGGTAATACAGATCCATCATCCTTCGGTAGGCGAGGTCTTCAGCATCGCTTAAATGGCTTGTATGCGATATGTAATCGCCTATGTGAAACGGGTAGAAGTTCATTGTGCTCCTTTCGTGGGTGCTTTTGCTAAGCTTCCTATCATACTCTAAATTTAAAACGGTAATACATTTATTTTTATGTGACGTTTGTAATCGTTTTAAACCTAATGGTACACTAGCTTGACTATGTGGACACCTGAAAACATCGAATTTTTAAAAACCAACTATCCAGCAAAAGGGAAAAAATGGTGTATGCAAGCTCTTGGCAAATCCGAGGGTCAAGTAAGGCATAGGGCTGCTGTTCTTGGTCTCAGGCTGGATCACAAGGGGGAATTCTGCGTTGCTTTTCAAAAAAAGAGGGGTCTTGCAAGAGTTGGTATCAAAAGACCGGGGCATTCAGCCATCATGAAACAAAAATACGCTGAAGGCATGACTCAAATTACTGATTGGGCTAAATCTAACGGAGAAGCTATCTCAAAAGCAGCAAAAGACAGGATTTCTAAAAACGGACATCCTCGTGGAATGTTGGGGAAAAAACATACGGATGAGGTCAAAAAAATGATTGGCAAAAAATCAGCAAGTCTTTGGGCAAACAAGACTTTGGATGAGATTGGCGATTGGGTCATGAAAGGTCAAAAAACTCGTTGCGCCAACGGAACCCTTGTCAATCCTAGGAAAGCCTCTTGGAAAGCTTCATGGAGAAATATTGGTGGAATTGATAAATATTATCGATCCAAGTGGGAAGCAAATTACGCTAGATACCTACAGTGGCTCAAAGAAAACAATCAAATAAAAGACTGGAAACATGAACCAAAAACTTTTTGGTTTGAGGGCATAAAACGAGGCTGCGTAAGCTATTTACCTGATTTTTGGGTGCAAGAATTAAATGGATCTGAGTCCTACCACGAGGTTAAAGGCTGGATGGATGATCGAAGCAAGACAAAAATTAAACGTATGGGCATTTATCACCCGGATGTAAAGCTTATCGTTATTGAGAAAAATGGCTACAAATCTATAGAAAAAAGCGTTAAAGGATTTATTTTAGGTTGGGAGTAAAAAAATCTTGCGGGTCTAGGATTTATCATATATGATAGGAACTGTAGCAACAAATTTATCTCACGAAAGGATAAGAATATGAACTATGACTCTTGGCTTGAACAGCCATATCAAGATCGTTATGCAGAAGAAGACAAGCTCGATGCACGAGTTGAGGAGCTTATGGAGGAAGACTATAACCCTAACGACTTTAATAATTTTGTTGAGTCGATTAGCGAAGCTTCCAAAGATGACATTGAAACTATTGAAGACTACCTTCAACGGAAGGAGTATGATAAGTTGGGTCTGAAGCTTTGGGCAATATGCTATGAACGCATGGAGCAACAAGCTACAAACCACGCAGTAGAAAACCTGAATTCAGGTTATTTAGATTAATCCACGAAAGGAAATCATCATGAAAGTTTATCAAGCAATCAATGCAGTTCAAGCCGAACTTGCCAAAGTCGGTATTACCAAAAGTCGTACCAACACTCAAGGAGCTGGGTACAAGTTCCGGGGTATTGATGACATTTTCAACGCAATTAGCCCATTGCTTGCAGAACACAAGCTTTGCATTCTGCCTCGGGTTATGGCTCGTGAGTGCGTTGAGCGTGTCAGCAAAAATGGTGGAGCTCTTTTCTACATTACCGTAGAGGTTGAGTTTGACTTTGTTTGTGCCGAGGACGGCAGCAAGCACACCGTCAAAACTTTTGGCGAGGCAATGGATAGCGGAGACAAGGCTACCAATAAAGCCATGTCAGCAGCGTACAAATACGCAGCTCTCCAAGCGTTTGCCATTCCTACTGTGGGTGACAACGACACCGAGAATCAAACGCATGAAGTTGCGCCCCGTACTGCGTTAGCTCCAAATCCAGCCCCGATCAACAAATCCCCATTATCTGTGACTCAGGTTGCCGACTTCTTGGCAACTATTGATGCTGCAGCCGATGAGGACGAGCTGACAAAAGCTTACAAGGCGGCTTACCGGGTTGCTCAAGCTCAAGGTGATCAAGCAGCCATCAAATCATTTATCACGAAAAAAGACGCTAAAAAAGCAGAATTGGGGATCGCATAATGACAAACCTTACTCTTTACAACATTGCCGACCAATACTTAGTCGAACTGCAAAAACTGCAGGACATGGAGATTGATGAGCAAACGTTTGCCGATACGCTGGAGGGTCTCTCCGGGGACCTAGAAGTCAAAGCGACCAACGTTGCCATGTTTGTTCGTAACCTTGAGGCTTCTGCGGAAGCTATCAAGAATGCTGAAAAAGCAATGGCAGAGCGTAGAAAATCGCTGGAAGCCAAAGCGGATCGCATTCGTCAGTATTTGCTGGACAACATGAACCGCACTGGCATTACCAAGATTGAAAGCCCGTACTTTGTTTTGAGCATTCGCAAGAATCCTCCAGCAGTTGAGGTTTTCAATCAAAACATGATCCCGGACGAGTATTTCGACATCCCTGAACCACCTGCTCCGACCTTAAATAAGAATCGTCTCAAGGAAGATCTGAAAGCTGGGGTTATTGTTGAAGGTGCTAAGCTGACTGCTGGACAGTCTTTGGCAATCAAATAAGGGGTTGATATGAAGCTTGAAAGCGTTTATCTCAGCCGGAACTCGGAAGGGTTCCTATCAGGCAGCGTAACCTTTGCCGGGGACGCTCTTGAAATTAGAGTCAAGCTGGACAAAGAAAATACCGAGGAGATTATGGGGATAATCTCTAAGGAGCTTATGAAAATATCCCAACAACTGATTCAATCTTCGGAAGGAAATTAAATGGCTTCAGTAAACAAAGTAATCTTGATAGGAAATGTAGGTCGTGATCCTGAAACTCGCTATATGCCAAGTGGGGACGCAGTGACCAACTTGTCGTTGGCTACTACTGACAAATACAAGGACAAGCAGTCAGGAGAGCAAAAAGAAGCTACAGAATGGCATAGGGTTGCATTCTTTGGCAAGCTGGCTGAGATCGCTGGGCAATACCTTAAAAAGGGTTCCCAGTGCTATATCGAGGGAAAGCTTCGCACTCGCAAATTTACCGATGCCAACGGCATTGAAAAATATTCGACTGAAATCGTGGCAGAGTCCATGAAGATGCTCGGAGGAAAGCCAAGTGAAAGTGGCGCAGGTGGTCAGCCTCAGAATCAAGGGGCAGGTAGTGGTGGTTTGTCTGATTTAGACGAAGACATTCCATTTTAGAATGGATATATAATGTTGATACCTTTTTAAGGAGGATACATGAAAATATGCAAAGAGTGCAGACTTGAAAAACCTTTAACCGAATACTATGCCCACAATGCTATGGCAGACGGGTATTTAAACAAGTGCAGAGCTTGCGTTCGGTTAAGGGTTGCAAAGAATACAAAAGAGAAATCTGAGTATTACAAAGAGTACGACAGAAAAAGGGGAATGCTGCCCAAAAGGGTTGAGGCAAGAGAAAAATATGCCAACACTCAAAAGGGAAAAGAAGCTATGAAGCGAGCTCGAAACAAATATATGGAGTTAAATCCTTTGCGTAGAGCAGCGCATATAGCAGTAGGAAATGCAGTAAGGGATGGAAAGCTTCAAAAGCTGCCATGTTTTATTTGTGGCGATGTTGCAGAGGCTCATCACCCTGATTATGGAAGACCGTTGGATGTAGTTTGGCTTTGCAGTACGCATCACCGAGAAGCTCATTTAATCAAGTAAAAAGAAAATCGTATGAAAAAAGCACTAGCCGTAGTATTGTTGACAGTATCGTTTGCAGCAGCAGCTTCATGCCCTGTATACGCTCCGTACCGTTGCACTCCAGGATATAACGGGAAAATGGTTTGTAGCTGCGGAGGCTAAGTCTCACTGAGGCAAAAGCGGGTGCCATTTAATGCTTATGACTTGGGAGTGGCATACCAAGATGGACGCAGCGAGTAGCCTCACCTTATAATGGCACTACCTTAGCTTTGCAGCAAAGGTGGTTGCCAAACCTCTTATGGGGGTGTCATTCAGGGCTGGTATCCCTAAAATCTACTACTCAGCGCAATGCTGGATCCTTTCGTGGTTTGACACCCCCACCCTTTTTGCTAAATAGCAACAAAATCCAAAAATAAATGTTGACATTGTAATACTCCTATGTAATACTGCTCATGTAGTTTGATTTTTTCACGAAAGGAAATCAAAATGAACCAAGACTTTGACCTCCAATGTTACGGCTGCAACAGTGCCGAATTTATTGCTCAAATCCAAGGTTGCATTACTTACCAGTTAAGCGGAGCCAATATGGTTGTCGCTGGCTTGATGAGCGATGCCCAAGAGGAAATGGCAATGGGTGCAGTAGAACGTGCTCGTCAGACTTTGAATCGTGCCAAGTTGATTCTTGGTGAGATCATGGACGGCAATTTAGAAACAATGAGGGGGAATTGAAATGAGAGACTATCGAGACCAACGTTTGTATCAGGGTGACTTGCTGGATAAAAAAATTCCTTTATGGGTTGAAATATTGGCAGCAACAATTATGGGAATAATTTTTGGTTGTATGTTTGCCTATGGAATATAAAAAGTTTAATCAAGAGCTCCATGACGTTTGCGACCCGCCAGCCCGACAAGCTGTGACTGAGTGGGTCAAAATGAAGTGGGGACTGACTTGCATAGAAAATCCCGATAAATATGCAGTTGATTTGATCGTGTATAGAAAAGATCAGATCTGTGGATACATTGAGGTGGAGACAAGAGACTGGGGGGTTCGGCATTGCCCCTATGACACCATTCATATAGCTCAGCGAAAGGAAAAGCTTTTCACCAATCCCGGCACTTTGATCTTCGTGACTACCCGAGATTTTGAGAATGCGTATTGGTGTACGGCAGAGGACGTAAAAGGAAGCCCATTGATTGAGGTTCCGAACCGAGCAGTCAAACGCCACGAATATTTTTATGACGTACCGATTGAGTTGTTTAAGTACGTTATTTTGAACCTTCCGTTTTAGGAGGCTGCAATGAAGATTATTTCCAAACCGAAAAAGGAGAAGCGCAATGACTAACGAGCATATTTGGACACCTGCAGGAACCGATGTCACTATTCGCTGGAGAATGAACGGTTGGGTCCCGCCTTCAGAGCAGCAGGTCTACAGGGATAAATGGTCCTATTATCAAAACTTGCCATTGCGTAAGCTTGATGATGCAGCCAAAGAGCAATACGAAGCCGTACTTCGCAAAGCAAAAGTAGCCCGGATCAAATAAAGGAAAACCATGCAAGACATTTCAGAAGACATCATTAAAGCCAAAGATTTACTCAAAAACATTGAGATCATGATGTCAAATCCATTGTTAACCGGACGTGCCAAGATCTACAGCGAGATCATAAAGCTGGACAACTGCGTACTTACAATGCTTTCAAAAATGGAGCAAAAATGAAAAATTCAGATTGGGGTGCGTTGTTTGGGCTGGGATTGGTTATCTTGGGTGGGATTGGGTGGATCTGCAACATTATTGAGATTGCTCATGCCGATCTAGTGACTGGGCTTGTGATCCTTCGTGTAGTTGGCATATTCATGTTCCCATTGGGAGCCGTATTGGGGTGGCTATGAATTGGGCTGAGAAGGTTGCATTGACTACTATCTAAGCGGGTTCCGTTAACGCTTCGATTTTCCAACAATCTTTTTTCGCATTTCGCTTTCAAACTCGTAGTCTTCTCGACACCAGTTATCGCAAAAAGCCCGGTCATGAAGCTGGGCATTGCAGGACAAACAGTATCCAGTGGTCTTATGTTGCCTTGGATACTTATGTTTTTTTTCTTCCAGCTTGTCGTAAATAGCGTCCATATCAAGACCGGGGAAATGCTTTGTCATGCTAATCCTGAGAGGAACTCCGAAGCTTCTGCTTGTCTACGTCTTAAAAGTCCAGCCATGTGTTTGCCCCCTGCCATATCCCACTTTTCAAATTCGGCAGCAGCTCCATGAATATCGCCAGCGTTTACCTTTTTGAGCAAGGTTGAAGCAGTAAAGTTTCCAGCACCAACGTTGAATACGAAGTCCACAAGAGCGTCAAATTCTTCTTGGGTAATGTCCCCCGTCACTTTTGCGTTAACGGCTGCAGCAGCCTTCTGAACGTCTTGCATAAGCAATTCTTCGGCTTGCTCTTGAGTAATTGTCAGTCCGGGGTGAACTTCAGGTCCAGTATGACCATAACCAATCGTCCAAGGAGCCCCGCCAGTTCCGGGATCAGGATAAGCAGTAAGCTTACAGCCTTCAAATTGTTCAGTTAAATGAAGTCCGTTTTTTGAATAATTCATAACTAATCACTTTTTCTTTATTTATTTAGCTATATTTCCACCAACAGGATAGGTTGCTCCTGCTGGAGCTTGAGTAAATGCCTTTTCACCTTGGTGAACATGACCATTATTCCAAGGGCTTTCCATAATCGGACCATAGCAACTAGCTAGTTTTACGCCATTAATTGATTTAGCTTGAATTTCACATGGAAAACTCCACATATTGCTCATGCCTGTTGTAGGTGTTTGTCCTGTTGTAAAAGTTCTAACAGTTGCGGTAACAGTAGTCCAGCTTGGACCTTGTGGATAACTTGTTTGTGGAGGAATTCCAAACAAAGACCAAACTTTATTAGGGGCATGATCGCAAGATCCGTTCATAATATCTAAATTGGCAATAGAATCCCCAGTCAAAATCGGGCAAACTGCCACGCCTTCTCGAAAAGTTTTTCCTTGAACTGTTATGGTTTTTCCAGTAGGAATTGCAGCAGAAGCAGCACATAAAGCATATTCTTGATTTTTACAAATTCCAATGTTTGCTGAATGAGCATTTAAAGAAATAAAAAATAAAACAAAAAGTATTTTTTTCATTTTGCTACCTTTTCTAAAAAGTCGTATTGGTTGTAACAGGCTTCAAGGGCTGATCTGATTTGGTCTGCTCGGGCAGCTTCCCGGATAAGAAATTCTGAATCCTCGGCATAAAGGGTTGTCCCAGTTCCACACGCTGTAGCTTGGGGGGTTTCAATTGTGGGTCTGGCGGTGCGCTTGCGCAGCTGCACAAGAGCATTGGCAAGCCGAGTATTAATAGCGTTGATTTGGTCATTTTTGTCCTTTTCGATTTTATCTGCTGCTGCTTGGTGTTGGTTTTTGAGCTTTTGAGTCTCAAGCACTTGATCGGCTTTATAACGATCAAAGCGAGACGCTTCAAAGCTGTATCCAAGATACCAAGAAAATGCCAAAGCAGCTACTGCTGCAGCCAACTTGACGTAAGTAAGGATTGGCAATGGAAACATTACTTATTGTCCTGATCTTGATACCAACGAAACATTTGAACTGCAATTCCAATTCCCATTAACCATTTTCCATAGTTGTTTGGGTCAATTACGTTTTGCAATACAGAAAAATTGGTTTCTACATAACCCAAAATCGTCACAATAAATCCCAGCCACATGAGCTTAGATTTGTGAAGGGGCTTTCTCATTTTTTCTTAGCTACGGTCTTTTTTGCTGCTGGCTTTTTAGCTGCAGGTTTTGCAGAAGTTTTAACTGTAGGCTTTGCAGCATACTTTTTAACCGCTACTTTTTTAGTTGCTGGCTTACGCTTGACGGGAGTTTCAGCAGAATCTGCAACTGCTACAGGTGCTACTGATCTAGGTCTTAGTAGTGCTGCTATTTGCTTAAACATTATTTATCCACCTTTGTATCAAGTTTATCAAGAATCTTATCCAGTTTTTGAAATATCTGATTCGTAATGCTTTGAAAATCTTCACGCTTAACGTAATGATCTGATACTTTTACCTCAAGATTATTGATTTGTCTTGCCAAAGTAGATTGGTCTGCAACAATTTTATCTTGATTTTTAGATAGCTCTTTGGACCACCATCCGATTACACCGGAAGCTGCAGTGGCTAGAATGGCTATTGATGCAACTATTGCTGACCAATCCATGACGCTTATTCCTCAGCAGGTGTTTCAGCTTTAGAAGCTGGGTTCTTGGTTTTTACTGAAGCTAAAACTTTTTCAATAGCAAGAACTTCAGCAGGCATACTAGCTTCGATTTTATCGATCAATTTACGGATTTCTTGACGAACTTCTGAAGACGCATTGATTAAAAATTGCTTGATTGAAAACATAGTTTTTCCTTATTTTATGCAGCAGGTTCGGGGTTTACCGGGGCAGAAGGAGCCTCAGTAGCTTGAGCAGCCAAAGCTTGCTCTTGAATTTGAGGAATTGCTTGAATTTTGATCTTGTTTACAGTTTCTTCGATCAATTCCATTGGCAATTTACGCAAGCCAGCTACTACGGCTTCGACTTCGTTTACTTCTAAATTCAATGTAATACTCATGGTTTTTCCTTTATTAAACTTTAGTCCAAATTGCTAATGGTGCTGTTGGAAATACAATATTACCAGCCATAGGATCAATTGCATATTGACGAACTGCATTACGATAAGAAATAAATTCTGCTTGGTTAGCAAGATATGGATTGCTCATTGCAGGATTGCCTACATCTGCAGCGCTAGTCCAATCTGTTTGTGATAACAAATAAGTAGCTGTTGCTTTATTTTGGTCAGCAGTTGGTGGGTCAGGGGGTAAAGGATAAGAGCTTGTTACATTAATCCAACCATTAGCAATAGCTTCATTAACTAATTCTTGTTGTTCAGGCAATTCATAAGCATAAACTTCATCATTTTGATTTTGATAATATACATATTCCATAATTTTTCCTTACCTTAATTCAGACCAATAGAAATTACAAGCGTCATTGCTATAGCTACCTGCTATTACATAAGTTGAACCGTTAGGAACTACAAAAGAAATAATTTCACAGTTATTATTATCATTATCATGGCTTAAATAAGCTATTTGTACGCCACCAACTGTTACAGTTGCATTTTCATTTCGACCATATCCATGAATAACCATAATTGGATTGCCCGTAGAATTTGTATAAGTTGTACCATAAACTCTAGTGCTAGTTGTATATGTTTGCCATGTTTGACCAATACCAAGCCCACTTGAAATATATCCGTTCGGATTGGTTGCATTGTAAGGAGTATAACCAAGAGCTGAAATTACATTTGAAATATATCCGTTCGGATTGGTTGCATTGTAAGGAGTAAAACCAAGAGCAGAAGTTACGTCTCCTGCATTCAAAGTAACTGCGCCAACTCTACTATTAAAGCTTGATACAGCAGCTATAGTAGAGAAATAAATATTTACGCCGTCACCATAAATAATTGTCGATTGATTATTATTAAGGGTAATACCTGTTCCACTAGCAGTTTTTATTTGAATAGGAAATCCACCGGTAGTATTATTAACCACGACCCAATCGCTTTGGAAAGTAGGCATAGTTATTACGCAAGTACCGGTTATAGTTCCAGTAAAACTAATAATAGGATAAGCAGCCTCTAAATTAGTTACGGTAAAACTAGTTCCGGATATAGGAACGGAAGTTAAGCCGTAAAATGCCGTAGGAACCCAACCAGCACCACCGCTATCAGGATTGTTGCTATTATTTTCAGAAGTGCTAATCCAAAATCCTACACCCGTAGAACTTTGAATAATTGCTCCTCTAGGATAACCGCTTACTGCAGTAGCAAAAGTGGGGTCAAAAGGAAAAAACCCTCCGGCTTCTTGCCATTGTTGGATAGCAGTAATCTCATTCAAAATACCATTAAAATCTCCCCCGAAAGGAGGAACGCCTCCGGAACTAATAGGGGAAAATGTATCCGGAGGAAAGCCATCATGAAGGGAAGCACGACCATTGGTAATACCAATTTGGGAAGCTACTGGTATTGTGTTGACGTATCCCGAACTTGCTGCGTACGCAAAAGGTAAAGGGATTTTTGAAGGTATGTTAGTACTTTGCATATTTAGTCCTATATATATACGAGAGTTGCGTTAACGCCAGCAGGTCTTGGGAAAACCCCTGAGTTGGTAATAATTGCTATTTGAGCAGCGTTGGGATGAAAGTCTAAATAGTATTCAAATGCCATTCCCCCTAAATCTACTACATAAGCATCGCCATAAGGATCAATACCATTATTGGAAGCAAACTCAGCTCTTAATAATGCGTTAATAGATGGTATAGAAAGATTGGAAATATTAGCTACGGCTTTAACCATAATCAATTGTCTGTATTGATTGTCTGTTAAAGCAAAGGTTGTTGTTGCTGGTACCCCAGAAGCAAAAGGAGCTTGATTAAATGGTTGTGGACCAGTAGTTGCAGTCGGGGCAGTATAGGCTTCATCAAATCCTAAATAGTTAGAAGCAGAAACTTGTAAATATCTCGATACCCCAACAATTTGCCCCCAAACATCTAAACCATATCCGTTAGCCGTATTAACATCCCAAATATTTACATAAAAATTAGCAATATCAGTAGCAGGATCAACTGCACTATTGTAAGAACTAAGCAAACCGTCAATCGTTGGAGAATCACAATATTGACTTAATATGGTTTGTTGCCAAAGAGGAATGACTTCTACTGTTGGTTTTGGGGCTATTTGCTTACTTGCAAAAGAAGCAAAAGGCGAACCTGAAAAGGGAACTAATCCGTACATAAGTTATACCAATGCCACCGCAATATTAGAGGCTGAAAGGGTTGGCAACTGATCTATGCCGAATGCAATCGATAAGGTGCTTGGGCTTGCGCTAAGACCCAAATACACCTCAATGACATTCACCGCAGAGCTAATTGCATTGATATTTGCATAATATCGACCTGAATACGTTGTCGAATTAATCGTAACTGCAGTGCCTCCGTCTTGACCGTTAAATGATTCCAAAACAGCATTTTGGACAAGCTGGACAATATTTGAAGGCAACAACGGATTATTCTGAATATTTACAGTGAAATAAGCAGGTGATGATGTTGGAGTCAAATAAGTGACGGTATAAGGAATTGGGCTTGCGTAAGTATTGTCATAAACGGTAACAGTTGTATTGCCGTTGTATCCGCAGCCCGGTGGTTTTTTATTCCAAATAGCAGTGGCAATCGCTGAAGACGTACCGCCAGCCACGCTAACGCAAATAGAATGCGCTGCCAATGGATAGCTAGTGCTGCCATAGTTTACGGTTGAATTGGTTGAGTTATCAACAACTACGGCTTGCAATACGTTCGGAACCGCTAAAACGGCTGCCTGAATAGACTGAATAGAATTAACGGCATTTACTGCAACGCTTGCTTGTCTACGGAATTCAAAGGCTGCTCGAGATTCAACTGCATTGCCAAGAGCTCCAGCAGCAGAGTTTGAAACAGTATTCCAGCCAGCAACTGCCGTATATATTTTATTAAGCGAACCAATAGGGCAAGCAATCGCTCCAGTAGTTTGATTTTGAAATTCAACTGTTACGCTACCACTGGAGGGAATTGTGGCTGCAGCAGTAGAGGCATAAAGGTATCCGCTAGTATCTTGAGCAATAGAACCCAAAGGAATAACTGTACCAACTGCACCTACGCAAGTTGCATTTACTACGGTTCCCGAAGCTTGAATTCGGGTCATAAAGTAAATGTAACCAATAGCATCTTGCCAAATACCCGAAGCAAAAGCTGGGTTTACTTGATTAGCAATATAAGCAATTTGATTGTTTTTATCGCCAATAATTGCCGTTTCAGTTTGAGCTAACTGACCTTGAGGGGTCGTAAGACCGGGGTTTACGCCACCACCAAAAGCTGCATTGATGTCAGCTTGAACTCCAGCCAAAATATCTGCTTCTGCTGGCAGGACGGGTGCGCCATTGGTCCATGTAATTGACGGTACGTTAGTGCTCATTTATCCTCCAAAAGCCACATTATTTGCGACTCCATCCGTATCTATAATTTGAATTTGCCCAGCCAAAGAACGATTTTGGAAGGACGTAAAAGTTGCTTGAGCTGCAGCTACGTCAGGAACCGTTAAAGCTGCATCCTGAAGTTTTTCAGCTACATATTGCAAGGGAGGAAACCCCCCAAGAATTTGCTGCCAATAGGGTATTCCCTGAGTAGTGTCGTACCAGCATTCGCCTAAAAATGTACGAGTAACTGAAGCCACGTCTTGCGCTATTGCATAAGGTGCGCCAGCTAAGGCAATGTTTCCATTGAGATCGAGAACCAAATCCCAAGCAGTCTGATCTAGCAGTAAGGTATTGTGAATTATCGTCATACTGGTTGCCCCGTATTGCTTCCACCAGATTGAACGCCAGAATGAACGTGAGTGTGGAGGCTCGTTCCCTGACCTTTAACATCACCCGTTGCCGTAAAGGATCCAGTATGGGACCAAGTACCGCTTGAGCTAATGTTTGGTGCAGTTATTGTAACTTGAGTAGGAGAAAGTATGGTAATTCCTGAGCTATTAAATTGGATGTATTGCGTAGGGGCTGCGCCAATAATGGTCATCAAATAAACCATATCAGACATATCATTTTTACGGTTAGAGCCGGGAGCTGCAACTGCGCCAGTGCTTTTTACCGTTGAAATGTCTCTATCGCAAACTGTGCCTATACCAATATCACCGACAACTGGATCAAGAATTACACCATTTGATCCACCTTGAATTCGCATATATGGGACATTGTGAATAATCCCATGAGCCCAAGCCTGACCATTACCGTCAACTGCGCTGACCAAAGGCTGAACGTCAACATGACCAATAGCTGAAACGCCACCGCTATTGCTAACTGCAACAACTTTTACTGGAATTGCAGTTCTAAGACCCGATAAAGCAGATCGGACAATAAAGTCCATGCGCCCCACGTCTGAAGCATTATCTGCCGGGACGTGATTAGTTTGAATTGGTTGATTAGTTCCTTGGGACATATATTGCTGGACTTAATTTAGAAGTTGTAAACCAAGGACCGTCAGGGGTTAACGTACTTAATTCATGAGTCGCATATTGAACTGGAAACTGTCCATTTGCTTTAGGAAGTCCTGAAGTCAGGTTGATTGTCCTGCCAATAGCAATAATTGGATTGAATTCAGATCTAACAGTAAATCCAGCCTCCCAATAATAAGGATAGCCAATAAGCCCAGTTTCAGGACTTAAATCAACAATAATGTCATCTCTTACTCCACCATTCGGGAAAATTGTGATTGAATTGTTTTCAATAATCAAAGGCAATGAAGCATTTCTTGCAACAGTTTGTATTTGATCGATCAAAGATCCTGACAAATATTGATTTTGAAGTACCGCATGAGCTCCTTTGGGATTATTAAAAGTCCAATCGGAGCCAAGCAAATTAGTTAATGACGCAATAATATCTTCTGCGTTTTGAGCACTTTGATAGGTATTTGGCGCAGAAGGAGCTCCTTTATTGTTATATCCAGCCACTGCAGCACAAACAAAGCTAACCTCGGGCAAATTTGATAAATCAATAAAGCTAGAAATCAAAGTCCCCGAAAATACTTGGTTGAGAGTACCGCCTTGATTTCCAGCAGAAACTGTTACGGCTTGATTTTGAATCGCTACCATATTTGAGCCAGTGCTTGAATATTGGTTCATCTGATCCAAAGTCATTCCATAAACTTGCATTTGAAGCTGTCCAAAAGCATTATTTCCACCGGGATTTGTAATGACGGCTGAACACCTCAAGCCTTCCAAAATCAAAGGCTCTGCATCTTCACTGGAAAATGTCAGGTTTATCTGACGGACTGCAAAGGTCATGATTGATAAATTAATTGGTAACGAGAACCTAAACCAGTGTAATACGGGTCATCTGTTCCCTGAGTGTCAAAAAATGCCAGTTGACCTGAAAATCCGTAGTAAGCTTCACGAATCAAGCCTACTAAATTTAGGCAAATTACGGAATTTACGCAAGGATTGTTATTGACAGTCATGTCAAAGTAAAGTCCATTGCTTTTTTGAGATAGGCTAATAGCACAACTTTGACCATTTAACTGAATGGTAAATTTTTGAGCAGCAACGGCAATAATTGGAATTGTCTGAATTGTCATTTTATTCCTATGCCTGATACTGAAGAAGCGTTAAATGATCCAAAGCTTCCTTTAGGAGTATTTGGAGAAAGCTGACCAAGGCTAGTGCTACTTGCTCCCGAAGGGGAAGCAGTAGGAACCACTGGTTGCTGAGCAATTCTGATCTCTTGAAACCATAATTGAGCAATGATTAAAGTTGCCCCTTGTCTTGCTTCTCTGCGATAGTCAACATGAATAAGGTTGCAGCTTTTATAAGTACCGTTCGGAGTAACCACGCTGCAAAGAGTCAAAGAGCTTAAAAGCTTTTCAATCGCTGCCAAAAACGCTTCCTTGCTCATTTTCCCATTACCGCTACACGATACTGTCACCCGACAATCAAAAGGCATAGCCACTTTGTTATAGCTTTGAAAACTACCTTCCTCAAGCGGATAAATAGGAATCTTGTATTCTTCTCGATATTCAAAATCGACAAAAGAATCGGGGGTTAAAAGAGCTGATCCGTTTTCGTCAACAATGCCCCAAGTTGTCCCAAATAAATTGAGAGGAAGAATTTCTCCGACAATAGTTAAGGCTGCAGCCACAAATTGAGAATTGTTGCTACGAGCTAAAGCGGGTACTCCGGGTAAAGCTGGGACATTAGGGTAAGGAATATTTGGCATTATCTATTTCCCTGTACGCCTAGATTAATCAAAGAATTATTTTGCAACGCACCACGCAAGCCATTAGCAACGCCATTGGCATCAGTAGCTTGAGTTTGTACGTTGATTGTGTTGATATTGGTTTGTACGTTGGTTCCTGCGCCACCGCCAGCACCAACTGGAGCCGTTGCTTTGGCTCCGACCATTCCTTCATGAGCAGACATTGCTTGCTGCACTGCAGCCAATTCGCCCATGCTTAACGGTTTATTAGGATCAATTCCAGTCTTTTTAGCAACGTCAGCAATGTACGCATTCGTATTGGCTGCACCGTTATCGCCAGCAGGAGACCATTTACTAACAATTCCAGCGATAGTATTTGTACCGCCTTTTGCATAAGACATAAGCAAGGAAGCCATAGCGTCCTGACCTGTCTTCATATCAGGGAAAATGGCAAAACGTCCATCGCTACCAGTCGCCCTATGCTCACGAGCAAAATCACCGTACTCAATATTTCCGGGATTGTTATTTCGCATATTGCGAGGAAGACCGGAAGCAGCACCGCCTTTTCCTGAAGCCTTGTCTTGAGCTGCATAAATACGAGCAATTTCCTTGTCTTCACCTTTGTTTAAGCCTTCGCTATGGAATAGCAATGCAGCAGCCCCAAAGAGCTTAGAAAACGCTGCTGTGAGCCCCTCTCCAACGGATACGCCAACAATCTTCAAAGAAGACAGTGCGCCTTGCAAAGTTAAAGCTGCGCCCCCAATCAAAGTTAACTGGGAAAGGAATCCGTCCAGCTTTTTATCGGCATTGACAAACCCTTCAAAGAAAGCCGTCCCGCCTTGGAGAGTTGCGCTCAATGCAGGATAAAGCTCGTCCATTAAGGCATTTTTTGCCTTGGAGAATGCTTGACTGGTTTCAGCCCATTGCTGCTGCAGCTTTTGGGCATTTTTGGTATTTTGCTCAGTTACGCCTGAAAGCTTGTATTGCTCGTCATAAAGCTTATGAACTGCGTCAGCACCTTGAGAATAGACCATATAGGTCTCTTTATTCAGTCCTAGCTGCTGAGCTAAGGTCAGCGTAAGCTGCTCACCGTTTTCCGCTTTAAAGCGTTTTAAAGCATCTGCCAACTTGTAAATGTCGACATTAACTTTATTGATGTCTACCGCAGCCAATGCCCCCAATCGTGCCAATGGCGTAAGAATGGCAGCATCACCCAGCTTAATGTTAGCAATCCCTTGTAGCATCGCTTGCATGGATGACTGAAAGGTTTCAGCGTCACCGCCTACTGTTTTTAAAACACCGCCCCAAGCATCGAGCTCTCGGGCAGACATTTGGAATAGTTGAGCATTTCGACCAAGAGCTGCATTGGTCGTTGTCATTTGCTGAGCAAAGTTCGTAAAACCTTTTATGCCGACAAAAGCGACTCCAAGGGAAACTAGGGCATTCCGAGCCTTTTCAAAACCGTCACCAATGTTTTTGGAGCCTTGCTGAGTATTTTTAGCCGTCTTTTGGGCTTGCTCGTCAAACTTGCGAAGTTCCTCTACGGACTTCTTTTGAGAAGCATCAAACTTGGATGTATCTAATCCAAGCTCAATTAATAAACTGTCTATGACCGTTGCCATTATTTTTGATTCACTATATAAGCATTATGCCGATCAACAGCATGAATCTCAAGGAGTATCCACATATCCTCAACACCATAGACAGTATCAAGTTCATGGAGGGTAGCCAGTCTTGACGAGACTACTGTTGCTATCGTTTTCGGGGTGGCTTGATACTCAACGAGCCGATTGTTGCTTGTGCTTGCGCTTCTGACTCCGAAGTCGACTTGTCTGCGTCTAAAAAAAAATCCATGTGCAGATCCCAAATTGCTTTACGCAGGGATAGTCGAGTTTTTACTTCCTCGATGTCATCTTCAATTAATGGACGCTTAACATTGGCAGACGGGACTATTTGAACGCATCCCATCATTTCGTCCAAAAGAGGCTTTGCAGCCTCGAATGGAATCTTGAGAAGGTTCATATAGCCCACCGCCATAAGACCCGCCATTCCCTGAGCAGCTAGGTTATCCGGGATCTCAATACCAGCATTGCCGATAGCGAGAATTACCCTGAAAGCCCAGCTCTCAGCTTGTGAGGCAGACATTTCAGTGATAAGGAATTGCTTGCCCTTATCACGTCCTGCGTCCGCTACGAATGTCGACTCTTTTCGTGCCATGTTTTATATCGCTGCCATGTTAGATTTGACCGCCAATAATGCGCTGCCAAGTAATCTCGTAAACGAGTGGTTGCAATGTCTTTTTAACTGCAGGGAACGGAGTCGCTGAAGTCAAATAGCCGTTTTTCAAAGTATATACCATACTTGTTGAAGGCAGGGTAATAGATCCATTTGCAGAGAAGACATCAACTGCAGCATCTTGTGCGTTGCGCCATGCGTCAAATAAGAAAACGCTTGGGCTATCAGCTTGAAGGTGAATAGTCATCTTGTAAGGGACAAATACTTTACCTGCGCTGAGCTCGCCATCAACGCCCATCAAGACTTCAGATTGTTGTACGGCTTCGCCTTCAAAAGCGTCATCCACCGCATAGCCTTGGATAACTTGAGGAACTGGGAAGTAGTTATTGATCGCTAATGAAAGGACCGAATTTGCTGAGGTTATTGTTGACATAATTTATTCCTTATTGAATTGCAATAGAAGCCATAACGATTTGTTGTACTGCTTCGCCATCCTGATAGTACAAAGTAATAGGGGGAGATTGGCGAGCTGCACGAGTCTGAGCTGTAGCTGGCAGAATCTGCAAGTAGAAGCCTTGGGAAGCAATGGTAGGAGCAGCGTTAAATCCTAAAGCATACTGAATTTCAGCAGCTTGAGCAGACGAAACGTTGATGCCAGCACGAATTGCGCCAAAGTTCAAAGCTGCATTGATTGGATCAAGAGCAGCAGAGTAGATCAAACCGTTACCTTGTGAGTTGTAAGGAACTGCGCCAACAGAAGTCAACAAGTTAACCATAGCCAACTGGAGGTTAGCATTGAGCCAAATTTGGTTCAAATAGGTATCAGCCCATAACCACTTACCTGAAACAGAGCCGGGGAAGAACCAGTTAGCATTGTTTGCAGGGTTGTTTGATCCCCAAGCACCGTATGCGTTATAACCATTAGCCAAAACTGCAGCGTATTGAGTTGCATTGGTTACTGAAGGAACTAGACCTGACTGTGATTTGAAGTCAAGCGTTGCACGTCCATTGAGACGATTAAAGTTCAATGAGGCTGCAAATCCACAAGCAAAAGCTGCATGAGTGTAATCACCAAAAATAGGCATAGAGCCGATTAATTGATTTTGTTGCAGGTAATCACCGAATGTAGTGGTGCTAGAAGCGATCAAAACGTTAGGATCTGAGTCTTGGCAAACATATAACCAACGTGGAGAAACAGAATTGCTCCATTGAGCAAAAGCTTCTTTTTCACTTAAAACAGCTTCCCAAGCAGTCATGAATGTTGCCCAGTTTTGATTCTGAGTCAAAATTCCAGCCATAAATGAAGCAGGAGTTGCTGCGTCAGCACCTTGAGACAAAATTGCGCCAGTTGCTTGAGTCAGCATCAATGCAGTTGCCAAAGTGCCAGTAGCAGCGTAGCTCATTGTTTGAGTTGCGCCTGTAGTAGTCGTAGTAAATACAAAAGACGAACTTTGTGAGCTGTAAGATACAGTAAAGCCCGGTGTTGTAAATGCAGTTTGAATAATAGAAGCAGCATTACTAAAGCTAGTTGCGCTAGACAAATTGATTGTGCCGGAAGTTTTAACCACACCAGCAACGGTAATCGACAAAGTACCAGTCAAAGCTTGCAGTTGACCTAAAGTCATGTTTGCCAAAGAACCGCCAGTTAGCCATCCAGCAATAGCTGTCTCAGGATAACGAGTCATCAACAAAGTACCGGGAAGCTGAGTGCCTCCGTCATATCCATTGAAATAGATATCTGCAATCGCATCTTCAGTTGAGTTAGCACCAAAGTAGCTTTGAACGCCATCAGCGTTTGCGAATGTTAGGATTGAACCGTAAGGAGCAGCAGCATTTTGAGTAAGCACGAGACCGTTTAGGTCAACTGCTACACCATTAGCCGATAAAACTGACGGTACGACTTGGACTACTTGCGAAAAAGGAATGGTACTCATAAATTCTCCTAGGGGTTAAATGTCTGATCGATTGGAGCAAGCGCAATATCCACTGCAATCATAGACTGTTGAGTCGTTGAAAGGATTGGGTTGTATTGTAAACTCGCTACCAATTTCCAGCGTTGCTCATATTGGGCTTCCCCATCAATAAGCGGAATTTGGACTGGATCGTCCGCATACAACGGCTGAATATTTGGCGGGAAAATCTCCGTTGCATACTCATCTCGAAACAATGCCATAGTCTGCATAGCCCACTCTTGAGAAAGCAAACCATAAAAATCTAACTGCATTGAATATTGGGTGGGGGTAAGAATGAACTTACCCTGAGAAAGTGAATCATAGCTATCAACGTTAAATGATAATCGATCCATTCCCGTATTATTCATGGTCACAAAGCCATTTTTAGGCATTGGGACTCTGTTATCTTGAGCTTGAACTACCTCAGTCCCCGCAGGTAAAAAGGAGTTAAAAAAGACCACTAACGCTCGAAATACGTCTTGGTCATTAATATTTAAAGTTGCTGACATGATTAATCGTCCTGAAGGGTAACGATAACGTGACACCAATCAGACCATGTTTCCATGACTTGAGTGATAAGCCAGTTACGATTGCAGCCACCGGGAACTTCAGGAAATACCAAAATATCCCCGCCCAACTGATCCACTCGAACCACGCCAGCAGCATTGCCGTACATATAAACAGAACGCATTACGCCTGTGATATTGAGCCCGTCAATATGCTTTAAATCGGTTGCGCTAAGAGCTTGTACCTGAGCATCAACTGTCAAAGTTATGGTCTTAGGGGTGCGTTTCCCTGCGTCATCGGTCACATAACCGTTTGACTGTATCCAGTTGATTTGTTGGTTTTTGTTTGTGATCTGAATATTCTTGTTGGCAAGAGCTCTAACATTAAACATTACGAGCCTTTCCCAGTAAATTCTGACCCAGTTTTATTGACCGCATTTTGAACCGATGCAAGCATAAGCCCAGTATCAATCAATGGCTTGGATGAACCTTTTCTCCTGATTGTTGCTGGCGCATTAGGAGGTGAATAAATAGTTGAAATCTTTGTTTGAATATCCGCAGCAGCTTGAATTCCCACCAAATCCAAAACGTCAAAAGCAGTCATTTTCCCAAGAACTACCTTGGGAATGCTTTTTTCAATAGTCTTGGTCCAAGTGTCTTTTTTTTCTTTGACTGTTGGCTGCATAAATGGACGAGCTGGAATTCCAACTGCCGGAGCTCCAAATTCTTGTATTGCTGCTACATAAGCAACGGAAGTGCCGTCTTCGTAATTGATCCCCGAAGGAAAGCCGACTTGAGCTACCATGCCCTCGAATTCTTCAGGAACACGCTCTAGCGCAATCTTGATCTTGTCGAGGTTAAGTTGTTTCATCCAAAGAACCCGCCAGCTCTACGAAATCCTTGATTTTCAGGGCTTCCACCAATATACAAGCCTACGTTAGCGACCACTCTCAATAGAGCCCTTAACTGATTTCCATAAGGAGTAGTTGCCAGCCACCAGCCGAATGCAGTTTTAGCTGGAGGAGGCACTAGAGAAACGTTAACAGACCCCTCTGCAGAGCCTTGAACTACAACAACAGGCACACCGTTGTTGATAAGACTAAAAGACGCTGCCAAGTGAGCGCACATCAAATCGATTGCTAACTGAAGCTGCTTGGTATTGAAATTCCAAGGATAGTTATTATCGATATTGATATACGCTGTACCCATAGTCCACCAACTTTCGAGCTGGGCAGGTGGAAACAGTGTCGTATTCTCAAATTGAGGAAACTGGTTCCGAAACGCCTCATCGTCATAAGTTGGTGTAATGGATGTCATTTTTAGTTATTTCCGACTTTTGGTGCGTCTTCTTTTTGATAATCTGCGTCAGTTAAAGGAGCAGATTCATCTTTTAGGTTCATGTCCGCAGCCACTTTTTCAGCTTCTACTTTTTTAGCTTTTACGGTCACAAAACCCTCTTTTTCATGAGCCTTGAAGGAAGGATTCTTTTGAAGCTCCTCAAGGTCATAATCAGTAACTTCTGTTGATACGCCCAAAGGGGTAATCAATCGGTCATTTGCTACACCTGTCCCACCTTTGATGAGAACAGAATGTCCCTTAATAGGAACGTCAGCACCGCCAGCAATCCAATTCGTATAGTTTTGGTCATTAGCTAGTGTTGAAAACACATAATTTTTAGCCATTTTTGTTATCCTTTTTGATGTTTAGAAAGACGGGATTTCTCCCGTCTATCCTATCTTACATCAGCTAGATTGGGCAGCCCATAAGACCGCCCTATCTATTAAATGCCTGAGTAACGAACAACAGCGTAAGGACGCTTCAACAATACGCCAGCAGTTGCGTTGGAATAGTCTTCTTCGTAAGCCTTAGCCATTTTTTCCACGCCTAGGGCTTGGAATTTAGCTGGGACTACTTGAACCCATGTACGGCTGTCATCGCTTGCGCCATCTTCAACGTGCTCAGCATAGAGGTAGAACACGTTTGCGCCACCGTTAGCCAAATTCAACTGAGGAGCTGAAATTACACGCAGTTTTGGATAGGTTTTGTTTAACCAGTCACGAACTGAGATACCAAAGTCAGAAGTAACTGACAAATATTGGTATGAATTGGTTGGCAATGCCAAAGTCAATTCTGCATCTTCAGGGTTGATTGTGTCTTGAGACTGAGTTTGCAACTGAGCTGCAGCAACACGAATGTCAGCAACGATTTGCAAGAAAGTCTTTGTAGACCACAATGTTGAGCCACCTGTACCAGTCGCAGCAACAGTAACGTATGCTGGCAAGCCCGGATCATTCAAGAAACCGTAAGTCAAGTTGCTACCGTTGTTGAAACCGTAGAAACCAACGAGGTTACGTTGAATTTCAAGAGCCAATGCTGCAGACGAACGTTTTTCAGCAGAAGTGCTGATACGGATACGAGCTGCACGAGCTTCTTCCAACATACCTACTTTGATGCCCTTTTCAAAACGGACAACAGTTCTACGAACGAAGTTGGTATTCCAAGAAGCCAAAGGAACGTTTGTGTAATCACCGTAAGGAACGGCATTACCGATTGGCTCCAAGAGACCTTGAACGATCTCTTGATCTTCCCAAGAGCCAGTTGTAGTAATACCGCAGAGCTCGTCAATTTTACGAGCAGCAGTAATTACTTTAACGAAGCCGGGAAGCCAGTTTTGTAGAAACTGAACTGGAGTCGTGATCGAAGGTTGGCTTACATCGCTTTGGGTATCCATTGCGTAATTAGCCATTGCCTTCAGATTTTGAGCTCCGAAGTTAATGCCGAGGTCTCCGAGTGCAGCGTAATCGGATACGTCATCGGCAGACATTTGTACCACGCCAACTTGACGAGGAGACAGTGAGCTGCGTTCGATAGATTTGTTCATATATCAGTCCTTATTAATCAGTGATACGGATAGCTGCTAAGCCCGTACCGGTTGTTGGGTAATTCCATACAACGCAATTAGGAATCAATGCGTTACCTGTGGTAGCAGAGCTGCCGGGAGCTACAGTAGAAAGAACGCCAGTGGTTGTGTTGTATTGAACCAAATCACCGATATTCGCAGCACCTACGAGAGTCACAACAATAGTACCCATAGTCATGAACTCGCCCTGAGAATTAGGACCGAGGAACAAGGTTGGATCTAGTGGAGCACCACCAACTGCGCCATAAGAAGCGTAGGATTTTGGGTTCACCAAAATACCAGCGAACAATACGCCAGTACCTACCACGCCACCTTGAGTAGCAATGTTAGTAGAGTTGGATTTTGTAAACGCTAAACCGATAGTTCCACCAGTGGAATCAAGGGTCAAAGAATCTACACGTTGAGGACCGTCAACAATCAATTCACCGGGAATACCAAATCCCAGATTGATGTTAACTGTGGATTGGAAAGTCGCAGCAGTCATGATTATTTACCTTCTAAAAAACGTTGAACGAAATTGCCCTTGCGAACTGCGGAATCCATTGCAGCACGACTAGGAACACCCTTGCCTTTTAGGAACGCTTCTAAAGCAACTACACGAGTCTCTTTAGGGGCTTCCAAGCCAAGCTTTTTGCAGCCATACTTAGCCATCTTGTCCAAGTCCATTTCGGCATGGTCAAACGCACCGATATGAGCTGACAACTGGTCGTATAGCTTAGATTTTTTAGCCAACTTAGCTTCGACAGTACGAGCAATAGCTGCTGCGTCCATACCTGCGCCACGTTGACCTTCTTTTTCTTCTTCATTCTGACCGCCAACACCATACTCAGGACCTTCTTCGTCCATCATATCGCCCGGTTTTTCTTCGTCACCGTCAGGTTTTTCTGTGTCTTCGTCAGCAACGGCTTCTAAACCTGCTGAACCAAACGATTGACCTGTCAATTCTTGAATTTTTGCCAGTTTTGGCATAACTTCTTCGAGGAACTTGTGAACTTCCTCAAGAGTCATAGTAGGCTTCTCGCCACCTACTTCTTTGTTTTCTTTAGCCATGTTTAAAAACTCCTTGTTATCTACTGTGAAAGTGAAATGGTCTAAAACTGCTACATCGGGACCCATGCGTCCATTCTCGACAAGGGCTAGATGATTGCCTCGAATATCCCGTTGCACATAATCATACTTTATTCCGTCATAAGTGCCGGGTGCGTATTCATATCTGCAACGGTATCCGCAGGACAATTCCTTTTTTCCATTGGCAATAAGATTAGCCATTGCCTCCGAAAATACTTTGATATTCCCTTTTAGGGTATCGCCATCGAAATAAACGTCCTGCCCGATAACGCCCTGTATGCCCTTTTGCTCTGAAGGAGTCAATCCTTCGTCTTCGCTTCCAAGCATGACGTGATTGTCAATCCAAGGGATCAATTTGAATGAATCTATACAGTCAGTGGAGCTAAGCTCCTCGGCTGGACGGTAAACCATGTAAACCCTGTCTTGATCGCATTCAGGGGAAATTGATCTGCCTGAATAAGGGAATACCCCGACCATTGAAAGAGGGTTGTCTTTTACCTCAAACCATCCGTTTGTATCGTATTCACGTTTATCCATAGCAGAAGCGTTAGCTTCAGCAGCTTCCGCAATCTTTTCCTCGTCCCCGTCAACTTTCGGAAATATGGGCTCGGGAGCATCCTCAATGGTTGCCCATACGAATTCGCTATGCTCATCATTAAGCTCGGGCTTAAATTCGCCATCATTGCAGACAAATAGACGCACTTTGCCCTCTGAATAGATCAACTGAAGACCTGTCTCAGGGACGTGCATGATTTCCTCACGAGACTCACGAATTGCGCCTTCAATGGCTGATTCGCCTTCCTCAACATGACCACCGGGAAAACCCCAAGTATCGTCCTTGGTGCGCTTCATCCATAGGATCTTGTCATCGTCCGTATATACAATAAAAGCCACGATTTTTGAATCGGGCTCCTCTTTTAAATCCCGTTTGTGGGATTCTTTCGTTTCCTCGGTCTCTTGCTCGTCAACGCCATGAGACTTACGGGCATTGGAATAGGCAGCAGCAACAGCAACATTTTTAGGATGTCCTGCTTTTATCATTTCAGCAATATTTTCTGAAATTACTTCTTTGCTGTATCCTGATTTTAGGGGCATACAACAACTCCTCTTTTGTTCTTTTCTCGAATTTTATTAAGCAATTCGATTGCTTGTGTTTTTGCTGGCTCTTGCCATTTTGCGCCTTTACCGGGTCGCATATCATTAAATTGAATTGCTGCACTTGCCTGATCTTTCTTGATAACCAAAAAAGGCAATATTTCCCTTAAAAAAGTGCTGGCATCGCTATTTGCAAGCCTCCAGTTATAAGCTTGTTTCCAGTGATCTTTGCTACGGCTTGATTTTTGTATATCTCCACCCCAGTAAGATTTGAAAAGCTCCAAAACCTCAATGTTAGTGTTTGCTACCATGATACGCACAAAAGGAGATCCTGACTTGTTTGCAGAGCAGTTGACGCATCCTTCTCCATCAAAGAATCCTGCTGCATAAGCCACGATCATGTCTTTTTGCATTAGCAAATTCTCCCTGTCTGAGCAGGAATGTCTGTCACGTTCAATAAAACAGTGGCTTCCCTAGTGTTGCCCTCAGTTGTCGTAAATAATGCTCTTATTGTATAGAGTTGATTGATTTGTGGGGCAGGAATTATGCCTTCCGAAATTTGAACTGAAATTACCTTTCCGGCAGCAGCTACTTGTTTATCGGGAAAAGTAATCGGGGTTGGGTTTATTGCTGGACCAATTATTACAAGACCCGGCTGATCCGCAGTCACTGAAGTAATGGCTGAAATGGTTTCTAGGGTGTCAAGGATATAAGTGCAATCAATATCGTAATAGATTGCCTCTGAAGTCCGTTTTTCTAAAATGTAACTATTCATGAGCTTGCCAATAATCCTGTCTTGGTGAAACGTGCCAATAATCCAATCTTTGTGCTACTTGCCAATTTGTCGGTCTTGGTGAAACGTGCCAAACTTTATCCGATTTTTGGAAAATAGGCGCACAAACATAAATATCTACTGCATTGCCTTGTTCTAATACTGCCACTATGACATAAGTTTTGCCATTAGTAGAATCTTGCGCCAAAGCTGCTTCGCTAATATTAGCAGAAGCGACTAATATTTGGTTGACTAAATCTTGTGCTAAGCCCGCTTCTACAATATGTGCCTGAGCAATCATATTGGCAGTTAAAGCATCTTCTGCATTAGCGGATTCAAGCATTTGAGCATAAGCAGTCATTTGCTCGCTTACTGCATCTGAAGCTAATCCTGACTCTGCAATAGCCAATAAGGCAATAGCATTTTCTGTTTGGTAATCAATAGCTATACCAGCTTCTATTACCGTTAAATAAGCTACTACATTTTGGAAAACACTATCATGAGCGTTTCCTGTCTCAGTAACCGTTACTGAAGCAATCATATTCTCTGTTACTGCATCTAAAGCATTGCCTATTTCGCTTATAGACACGCCAGCAGTCATATTTTCTGATACGGTGGATATAGCATTAGCAGCTTCGCTAATAGTTGCTATAGCACTCATATTTTCGGATTGTGCATCCGTAGCATTACCAGCCTCATGGATATTAACTGGAGCAGACATTGATTCTGACTGGCTATCTACTGTATTGCCCGTTTCAGCAATAACGCCTTGAGCAGTCATATTTTCTGAAATGGTATCTACTGCATTGCCCGATTCCGTAAGGCTTACCGATGCAGACATTGTTTCAGATTGAGTATCGACTGCGTTTGCTGACTCAGTAACCGTTACTGGGGAAGTCGTATTTTCTGAAACAGTGTCAACAGCAGAGCCTGATTCAGATATTACGCCCTGAGCAGTCATATTTTCTGAAACCGTATCCAATGCAGATCCGAATTCAGAAACACTATTCGGAGCTGTCATAGACTCCGAAACAGCGTCTATTGCACTTGCAGACTCAGATACTGATATTGGAGCCGACATTGATTCAGACTGAGAATCTACGGCATTACCAGCTTCAGTGACTGAAACAGGGGTCGTTGCGTTTTGGCTTACGGTATCAACAGCAGATCCAGCTTCAGAAACGGCAGCCGTCATATTTTCAGAAACTGTATCGACTGCACTAGCTGATTCAGAAATCGATACCGCAGCAGACATCGACTCGGATTGAGCGTTTAAAGCATTGCCAATCTCAGTAATAATAACTGAAGCAGCCATTGACTCTGATTGATTGTCAGTAGCATTGCCTGTTTCGGCAATAACTACTGGAGCAGTCATAGACTCAGATTGACTATCAATGCTATTACCTATTTCACTAATAGCTAATGTAGCAGTCATCAATTCGGACTGCGTATCTAATGCTGATCCTGCTTCGCTAAGAGTTACAAGATCTGAACTATTTTCAGAAACTGTAGCATTTGCTGATCCAGCTTCTGCTATTGTAACTGCATAATTTTGGATTAAATTCCCCGCAAACGCAGATTTGGAATACGGAGAATTACCAAACATAGTTAATCCTTAAGTAGGAGTATTACCTTCGTCTGCTGGGTTAGCCAGTTCGGAAGGTTGCAATGCTTTCATTTGTGTTTCAAATTGCACTTGGGCATTTTTAAACAAAGGGTACAAATTGTTTTGATTAGGCATATTACCTAGCAAATTTACAATGTTTGCTGCATCATAATCTTCAAATACGAATGTTACTTGTGTCATGATTCTTCCTTTTTTTCTAAGCAAAATTGCTTGAGATAATTATATATTAACCTTTTATTGCATCCTCAAACGGGGTTAAGTCAAAACCAGCATAGTAGGCACCTTTAGCAATCTGAATTTCAAGGTGGTCAATATTGCGTTGTTTGCAATCTGCCCAATCAACATCAGTCATATCCGTGTATTTGATTATTGAATCTATACAAGGCTTTAGATATTTTTCGCAGTTATTGTATGTAGGTATTACGATGCTATATTTCATAAGCCTTATATTACGCTGTGCCTTCGTTAAATCCACCTGCTTGGTCGGTGTTAGGATTCAAAACCCCGGCAGCGGCAGAAGCAAATGCGGCTATTCCAAGAACAGCGTCCACGATAATCTGCGTGAGCGTCTGGGGTTCCATCTCTACCCCTGGTCAGGTGGGGTTTCAGTGGGTTGAGCTTCAGCCGGTGCAGCAGGAGCTGGAGCTTCTGCAGGTTGTGCACCTTGTGCTTGAGCTTGTTGTTGAATAGCTTGTACTAAACCTGCAACTTCTACAAATTTTTGGTTACCCAAATATTGCAAGATTGTGTTTACTAGATCAGTTGATAGTTTGATACCATCCATTTTTTAATCTCCATGAAGTTGCCACCAAAAAAGGGAGTTGGCTTGCCCTAAACTTATACCGCTGGTGTAGCCCAAGGTAACGGTGGAGTAATTACAGGTGGATTAGCTAAATTAGCTACTTGAGCAGTCACAGATGCTTCTACATCAGCTTGATTAACTGTTTCCCATACCCAATTTAATACTTCTGCTTGTGTTAATTGAGCAAAAGGAATGAAATTAGGGTCGCTAGGTTGTGGTTCTGCAATTGATACAGAACCATAGTTAGATGCTGTATATGTGCCATCTGTACCTGTGCAACGCCAAGCAACTTGTAATACAACTTCACTAAATCCGTTAATTTCTTGAGTGGATGTTGAAAGTGAATCAATAGTCCATGTTATTGTTGTTGCCATTATTTTGCTCCTAATTGTTCTTCTAAAGCGGTTACTTTAGCGTTTAGCTCTTGGATTGCTTTTACAAGTATAGGAAACAAATCTTGTCTAATAGATTTGTAAGGTGCTTCACCTTCAGGTGCTGGCTCTCGCCATTCATCAATCAAGTCTGGCAATATTTGTTCAAATTCTTGAGCAATAAAACCACGAGCATTTTTGGTGTCAGCCCCTTTACCAGCTTTCCAATCATATTTTCTTGGTTTTAAAGCCATTACAATTTGAAGTCCATCATTCAAATCGCGGATATTTTCTTTTAATCTTTCATCAGAAATTGCAGCTATGCTTGTTGATACTGCATAAATTTGCCCTACTCCAGAAACTGCAAAAGTAAATCCTCCAGCGGAATTATAACCACCAAAAGTATCCGTACCAATAGCTTTGGATTGAATAGTTCCAGCATTAGGATTAGGGTCTAGACCTACACCAAATTTTCCACTAGAGACAATACGCATACGTTCTGTTTGAGTAGTGCCGTTCCAGCTATTAAATGCTAATCCTGCTCCAGAACTACCATAAACTATATTTGCTTCCGCAGAACCTCCTGATAGATTGCCTGTTAATGTAATACCATAATTAGAACTACTCGGTAATGCTACCCCACCACCATTAGAATAAAATGTCCCTGCATGTCCTGTTGATATAGTAGCCTGAAACCTTGTACTTGCGGATGCAACAGTACCAATCCCCACATTACCACTAGAGTCAATACGCATGGCTTCTGTGTTACTAGTGAAAAACTTAAGTGGCCCATAACTGCCAGTTGCAAAAGACGCAGCTAGGCTAACTCCGTTTGCCCCTGAAGTTGGGTCTGCTGTTGTAACTAAAATAGCTCCGGCTGCCGCAGCCCCCCTAATCCACTGCGCTCCCGCAACATCCAATTTTGCACTAGGCGTAACTCCAATCCCCACATTCTGACTAGCATCTATCGTTACTGCATTAGTGCTATTAGTTGCAATACCTATAGAATTAGTTGCGGGTAAATATACACCATTAGTAGGTATTGTAGATAGATTAGGTATAAAGCTATTGGCAGTTGCAGTAGTAAACACGCCTGTAGAGGCAGTTGTAGCGCCTACTGTGCCATTAATATTAATTGATGCTGTTCCTGTTAAGTTTGTTACTGTACCGCTTGATGGTGTACCTAATAAAGGTGTCACTAATGTAGGGCTTGTACTTAATACTACTGAACCTGAACCTGTTGAAGTTGTTACCCCTGTACCGCCATTAGCCACAGACAGAGCAGTGGTTAGTGTCAGGGTGGTAAATGCACCAGTACCAGCAGTAGTTGCGCCAATACTAGAAAAGTTTACTGGACTACCCTGAATTACAGCTTTGCTTGAAGGATAATCACACCAAACGTATTGAGTACCAGTAGCAAAGTTAACTGTACTTCCACCGTTAGATGAGGAGTAAACCGTAGTACGGGTTAATACTGTTCCCGTAGAGTTTAATGCGCCAAGCCCTACTTCCCAATTAGTACCTAATTGGTCTGCAATAACATAAAACGTAGTGTTATTGATACCAACGCCTGTAGAAAAAGATTGGTAGCCACTAACTGCACCTAGTAGGGTAGCTGTTCCTGTACCGGGGGAGTTAGTTGTTTCTTGGACTCTATCTGCGACTATGAATGTCATGATGAAGCCTTATTAAGATGCAGTTAATTCGGGCTGTTGAAAGTAACGACTTTGTGTTTCGTTTTGAGCATCGGTGTAGCTTACGAGAACTAACACTGTGCCTGTTTCTTGGTCTAAAGAAAAACCAGCTACTTCACCTTGGATAGCTGCTGGCAATACTTGAGTTACGGATTGACCTTTTGTAAACATGATTGATTCCTTATAGACTTAGTGAGTAAGTAACTTGCACTACGTTACCGCTATTAACAGGCTGATTGCCACCAGTAAATGCGCCAGCAGACAGTAATGTACCTGCAGTACTCATCAAAGTAGTCACTGCGCCAGTACCATAGGTAATGAATGCGCCAACTAAAGTACCTGCACCAGTCATTGTAAAGCTAACTGCAGAGCTAGTAGAGATTGCACCAGCAGAAGCAGTGCCGAATGCAGGAGCAACACGAGCTGCAAATGTAGGAGCGTTAGTAGAACCAGCTTCAGTCCAGCCAGAATGAGAAGCCATTGTGTCTGCTGCAGATACCGCAGTATATGAAACGCTAGAGATTAAGCCCATGTAAGGACCAACTACTGTATAGCCTGAACCAGTCAAAGCTGTTTGCAGCATCAAGTTTTTACCAACAGTACAAACTACGTTGTCAATAGTTTGTTCCCATAGCAATGGACCATTTTCATATTCAAAGCAACGGAAAGTGTAAACACCTTCAGCTTGGGCAGATTCGCCCATACCAGCAATATTAGCAATGCTCATATTCGCTGACTCTACTGCATTTAATTGATCTTTCATATTTAATCCTCTAAATCAAAGTTGATGACTGGCTTGCATATACAACGGCAATTTGGTAAATCACCGGGTAATCCCCGCACTTCTTCCCCGTACATTACCCCAATTACGGGAGGATTGTCGAATGAATACTCATTACCCGACATTCTAATATGATTCACCCGAGGCTCTTTACCTCCACCGGAGTGTATCCATATAAAGCTTTTAACTCCAAGCGTTTTAAGTCTTGAAGTATTGATGGATTGATAAGCTTTGCGAGTCTGATCCAGTGCAACATTCCTCGCATGACGAACGTTGCCATTGTATTTTTTGGTTAGAAACGGGACTAAGTCCTCCATTCCTTTGCCTGTTGTAATGCTTCGCATGACCTGACCTTGGACTTCGGCTAGATACTTTTGCGGAATTACCTTGATAAGGTTTGCAGCTTCTTGAGTGCTTGCCTTGATTACATCGTTGATCTGAGCATTCCTGAAGGAAGTATCGATCTTAAAATCCTCCGCAGCGTCCTTTAATGACAGCCCCAGCGTTACGGCTGAGTTGCGGATAGTGCGCTCTATCATGCGCTCCGTTGATCGCTTAGCGACCTCATTGAAGCGTTTTGACCACTTGAGTAGCAGCCAATTCAATAGGATTCGGGCTTGACTGGAGATTGAAGCATCCTCAGCAAACCCGAACTTGTTTTCTTTAAATAGTTTTTTGAGTTGTCTCTCAACGTCACGAGACATCAAGCCGATCAAATCGACTGTTGGCTTGGCATAGTCGGCAGCAATGCTTGCATTAGGTCGTAATGCTTTACCGACTATTCCATTTACCTTCTTAGTTGCCTTTGGCATCTTCTTTGGCTTTTCCCCACTGAGCTACATACTCAGGAGTCATAAGCTTTGCCACTTTTGCGTCTTGCTCTTTTTCAAGATCATTGCCGTATTCAGCCATGTCTCGACCATTGAGCTCTTTAAGCCACTTGGCACGAGCTTCTTCAAAACTCATTTTTTTAGGCATTTTCTTCTCCTTTCTTTATAAGGAATAGCTCCCAATGAGCCGGGTGCATTCGGCTTTTACCAGTTTCGTAATTACTCCAACGTGCTTGAGTAGTATAGATCAAACTGGCTGCTTTGGATTGGGATAAATGCCCTCGTGACTCAATAATCTCATGAGCAGCGGGGACGTATCCCATCCCCCCTCGGTTTCGTTTCTTGGTGTCAGTGGTCATGCAGCCAAGTCCTCCTCGACTCCGTTTACGAAGTCCCAGTATTGGTTTTGCATATAACCACCAGCAAACAAACGATAGACTACTTGCTGACCGTAACGATCAAAGTTTGGGCAATAGTAGTTGCCAGCTTCAATCGCATCGGCAGGAGCATTCTCTAAACCGTTGTAATAGCCCCTTGCAAAATCCCAAATCGCTTGACGTAAACCATTGCTGATATTGTTGTTAACAAAGACATAGCTCACTTGTGGCAAGTCATCATTTACGTTGTTGTATTCGTAAATATCTTCCATGCCGTTGAAGCTGCCATACTCAAACTGACGAGCAAAACGCTCTAAAGCTTGCAAGGCTGCTGGCTGCAAATCTTCAACATGAATATTTATGCTGCTGCCACCCGCATAGCTTTGACCCCTAACGCTGCCAGCGATCCCTTGCTCACGCATGAAACTACGGATCATTTGACCAGCTCTTGCATACCTACTTAATTGACGTGCCATTTTGATCTCCTTTCGTGTTTATCAAAGACTACATTTATAGTATATACCTATTTGGCATGGAGTCAAGTCTTTTTAAGGTTTATTTGAGGTGTATGATAAAAGCAACACCATAAAAATATTTCTTAAATCACTTGACACTATGCTTAATTAGTATGATACTAGAACTGTAGTAGAGATCAGTTCACGAAAGGAGCAAATCATGGAAGCACTAGCCCGGTACGGATACTTAGAGGTCCGAGGCATTTTAGAGATCCGAGTCATCTACATGGTAGCAATGGCAAAAGGTCACGCTGGTCGAGCTGCTGCTGCTCTTGCAGCAATAGCGGAACTTGAAGCTGCAGGTATTTATTAACTACGAAAGGAAATCAAAATGGAAAAGCAAAAATTCAGTTTTTACGGGTCAAACGTTTTCGAATGGAAGACCTCTGAAAACCTCAACGAAGTAACGGCTTGGTTTGAGAAACAAAAAGTATCGTATAGCTTGTTTTATCTCCCAGTGCCAAACGATACAAGTTACAAGATTGAGTTTTATACACCGCAGGTCGAAGGAGCCGTTTACCTCGGGACGTACAAAAACAAAAAAAACGTAACTGCATAAATTTAATCCGGGGGCTTCGGCTCCCATACGAAAGGAAATTGAATCGTTGCAAATCCCCTGTCATCGGAGACTCACTTGATCGTGAGCACGTCCGAATGATTCTTGAGGAGCGCAGGGTTAGCCTAGCAGCATCTTGAGCTTTTTATCGCCATCCTTGATCCTGCCTTCAGCGACAATCTTCTTAGCGAATGAGATCATTCTCTCCCGCATAGCAGCTCTGTCGGTGTAGTCAGGAACTTGGTCGATCTTGCCTTCAGTTAAATAAGGAGGATCTCCAATGTTGTTGTTGACAATCGTAATGTTGACTCGTTTGTCACCCTTGTAATGCTCGGCAATCTTCTTAATGTTTTCAGAAGCTTTGATATGAGCATCAAGCTGGGTATCCAATCGGACGGTCCGGGGGCGTTTCAAATTGAGCAATACGGCAAGGTCAAGAGACGCATTGGTGTAAACGATGTCCACGCCACCCTTAGTAATTTGAAGGGTTTGATCGATCTTGTCAGTAGAGGATTTAAAGTTGCCCAATACAGAATCAAAGGTCAAGCAATCTTCTTCAAGACCAAGCATATCTTTAGCCATCTTTTCAGATTCAGACTTGCCTGATCCACTACCGCCAGCCGTAAACATGGTGGCAGAGGTATCGTTGTTTTTCGCTTTTTGCTCGAGAGCGTCTTTCCAAATTACCTTGGACAAGTAAGAACTTGGCTCATGTACGGCTGCAGCCAATGATGGATCTTTTGCAAAACTTGGATCTAACTTCTTAACGAGGTCAGGATCTATTTTGTTTCCGAATGTTGCCTTGTATTCGGCAATCAGCTTCGGGGTGTCTTTTAGGATTTGTTCGTAAAAGCCGTCTTCAATACTTCGCTCATGCTCATTGAGTCCGGGTGAATGCTCGAATCCATGTTGGTCGATATATCCACCGTTAGGAAGCTCTTTGACTTTTTGGAAGCCTTTTGCTTGTCCTTGTGAGGAACCGCTTGTTTTTTCCTCCAAATGGAGCTCTTTTTGAGCAGTCTCTGAAGACTTCTCAGAAGATCCTTGGGATTCATTTTTTACTTCTTTTTTTTTAGTCTCTTTAGACTGAGGAGCTGCACTAGCCCCGCCTGAACCAAATTGTCCGTTTTTAGCCCGATGATGATCTTCTTCTTTGAACTCGGCATCATCTTGAGTTACTTGCAAAGTTTTTCCTACAGGCTCAGCTCCGATTTCGGGATCGGCAAAGTCTCCGTCAGTTGTTTTGTATGAGAGTTCCTCATTCTTTGGCAATGGTGTCCAAATACCGTCTTGCACCTTCTCGAAATCTTCCTCAGCGAGTTCCTCGCCTTCAGGGTCTTGATCTTCAAGAATACCGATTTCGTTGTAGCCGGACTGCTTGTCAGTTGCCACACGTTGACGCTCATCTTCGCTGCTAATAGCACCGGAACCAATGAGAACTTGTCCAGCCTGAGCCTTAGCAAGATTAGTTGCAGCTAATTCTTCGGCAGTTGGTGTATCGAGTGGGAGCCAGTTTAAAGTGGTCTCGAGGTCCATCTTCTTCTTTAGCTGTGGCTCTACAAAAGACTTGATAACCAGTTGATGATGACGCTCAGCGAATGGGGTCAGATCGTTTGACTGGATCGACTCGAGCATTTCGTGATAGCTTGCTTCCTCGTATTCGCCAGTGGCATTAAAGCCCTTCGGAGAAGTACCAAGCAGCTTAGTTGCTGGCACACCTGCAATAGCAGCCACAAGCTGATATTGGGTCATAATGAGGGAATCGAAGTCGGTTAGAGAAGTGTCGAACTGTTGGAATTCGTCACCTTCTTTATCGCCCAGTTTGACTCCGTAGTTGTCACGATAAGCAGCCCATTGCTGCAATCTTCCGATTGCTGCGTTGGTGTCGCTCATGACGGCTTCCATATCGGTTAGCCAAATTGTTGTCCGCTTGGACATTGCCAACTGAGGGGCTTCATTGGAAACTCGCTCGGCAGCATAGACTCGCTCCATGATCTGCTGAGTCAATGGCACACCGCCATAAATGTATTGGGGCTTGAGTACGTCTACTGGCTCGGCATGACGGAAAATGATTAAGTGGCTACGGTGAACCTTCTTACCGTTGATGATCCACCAAGTCGGCTCGTAGAAGTGCAGGGTATCCGGTTGGCTGGCAGAAGCACCGTCCAGCATTGGAGCTGTCCAGTACGGGTCAACTTGTACGATCCCTTTATAGGAACCTGCAGTCACGCCATCAATGTTGAAAGGCTTCTCGTAATAATCTTTGTCAGTCGAAATGACTTTAAACATTGCAATGCGAATGCCGAAAATTCGACCCTTACGGATGAATTCACGCATATTGAAATTGAGCTTGTACGCTTTGTCGTAAGCCTTGATGATCTTAACGGCTTCAGGATCTAGCTCGTCACCGTCAACGGTAACTACGTTGTAGCCCTTACGGATAGCATCATCGGCTGGCATAGCACAAGCCTTATTCACTAACCAGTTTTGCGCCAAGATACCGCATAACTGAGCACCGATAAAACCTTGTGAAACATACCAGCCAACTACTGCATCGGAAACGGTATTCATACCGTTTGCGTACATTTTGAAATTAGCTACTCCATTGCTGGAGTCATCCATAGCGTATTCGCCATAGAACGCTGGCTGAGTCTTTTTGATCGCTTCCAAAGAGTCAGCCAATTTGAATCGTTTAGCATCGGGATCGAGAATATCGAACGCATGAGTGCTGAATAGGCTTTTACGAGCCTTGGGCTTAATAGGTTCTTGTTGAACCTCTGTCTTTCCTTTTAGCCACTTAAACATAAAATCCTATCCAAAGAAACTCTTGCGAGGAATCATTATTTCAGAAAACGCTCTTGATAGCGAGTCCACTTGGTCATCATGTGATCCATTGGGGAATATTCGCATTTCGTTTATCAAGGGTGCATTCCAATCTCCTCGAAGCATTAATACGTTACCAATATTAACTTGAGCAGCAAACGGCTCTGCTCTCGTGATTTTGTCGCCTGACTCGGGAGAGCTGCTGACAGTATATCCTGC
>Ga0364874_10136_pt1 | contig 41767 bp, 31 predicted proteins | sample ExccelAu500001D4_2_FD_206922 | JGI IMG/M metagenome (GOLD analysis project Ga0364874, IMG submission 206922) | Enriched cells from Trout Bog Lake Hypolimnion, Wisconsin, USA - BchlTB.Aug07.5000.01.D4 | ecosystem: Environmental > Aquatic > Freshwater > Lake > Hypolimnion/Profundal zone | place... | reverse complement strand
TGATGTCAAAGTTGGCGATCGCGTGCTGTTCGGCAAATATGCAGGTCAGACAGTCAAAGTTGGCGCTGACGAGTTGCTCGTGATGCGTGAAGACGACATCATGGCTGTTGTACAGAAGTAATTTCGGCATTTAAGAGAGGAATTTAATCATGGCAGCAAAAGACGTTGTATTTGGAGATAGCGCCCGTACCAAGATGGTGGAAGGCGTCAATATTCTTGCGAACGCAGTAAAGGTAACTTTGGGGCCTAAAGGTCGTAACGTTGTTATGGAGCGCTCATTTGGCGGTCCTACCATTACTAAAGACGGTGTATCCGTAGCTAAAGAAATCGAACTTAAAGACAAGCTACAAAACATGGGTGCTCAGATGGTTAAGGAAGTCGCTTCCAAAACTGCTGATATCGCTGGTGACGGCACTACTACTGCTACTGTTTTGGCTCAATCTATTGTGCGCGAAGGCATGAAGTATGTTGTTTCAGGTCACAACCCAATGGATTTGAAGCGCGGTATCGACAAGGCCGTTACAGCCGCGCTTGAAGAGCTCAAGAAAATCAGCAAGCCTTGCACAACTACTAAAGAAATCGCTCAAGTTGGTTCTATTTCAGCTAACAGCGATCACAGCATTGGCCAGCGTATTGCTGAAGCAATGGAAAAAGTAGGCAAAGAAGGCGTTATCACTGTTGAAGACGGCAAGTCATTGGAAGATGAGCTTGAAGTAGTTGAAGGTATGCAGTTTGATCGTGGTTACCTCTCTCCTTATTTCATCAACCAGCCAGAAAAACAAGTTGCCGTATTGGAAAGCCCATACGTTCTCTTGTTTGACAAGAAAGTTAGCAACATTCGTGATCTGCTCCCGGTACTCGAGCAAGTAGCCAAATCTGGTCGTCCATTGTTGATCATCGCAGAGGATGTTGAAGGCGAAGCCTTGGCAACTTTAGTTGTGAACAACATTCGCGGCATTATCAAGACCTGTGCTGTTAAGGCACCAGGCTTTGGTGATCGTCGTAAAGCAATGTTGGAAGACATCGCGATTTTGACTGGCGGTACTGTTATCGCTGAAGAAATCGGCCTCACACTCGAGAAAACAACTCTTGAGCATTTGGGTCAAGCTAAGCGTATCGAAATTGGCAAAGAAAACACCATCATTATTGACGGTGCTGGCGATGCTAAAGCGATCGAAGCTCGCGTCAAGAACATTCGTGTTCAGATCGAAGAAGCTACTAGCGATTACGACAAGGAAAAATTGCAAGAGCGCGTTGCCAAGTTGGCAGGCGGTGTTGCGGTGATTCGTGTTGGCGCTGCTACTGAAGTTGAAATGAAAGAGAAAAAAGCCCGCGTTGATGACGCATTGCACGCTACTCGCGCTGCAGTTGAGGAGGGTATTGTGCCTGGCGGCGGTGTGGCTTTGTTACGTGCTATGCAAGGTATCAAGGGCTTGAAGGGCGATAACGCTGATCAAGATGCTGGTATTAGCATCGTATTGCGCGCCATGGAAGAGCCACTTCGCATCATCGTTTCTAACGCTGGTGACGAAGCAAGCGTTGTTGTTAATGCGGTATTGGCTAGCAAGGGCAATAATGGTTACAACGCCGCAACTGGCGAATACGGTGACCTCGTAGCTCAAGGTGTGATCGACCCAACTAAGGTAACTAAAACTGCGTTGGTTAACGCAGCTTCTGTTGCAGCCTTGTTGTTGACTACCGATTGCGCTATCTGCGAAGCGCCAAAAGATGAATCTGGTGCTGGCGGTATGCCTGATATGGGCGGCATGGGTGGAATGGGCGGCATGATGTAATAGTCGCAATTTCCTCAGCTGTTAAGCTGTAGAAACAAAAACGCCTGGTTCAAAAGACCGGGCGTTTTTATTGGTGCAACGCCAGTCGGGCGCCAACGAGGTGAATTCATTGAGGTCTAAAGGGGCAACTCGCCCTTGGCGTCATTTGCATGATGTCAATTTCAAGTTTCCAATCGAAAATAACAGCGAAGAAAGCAAAAAAGTTTGATATTCGTATTGCTCGATTAGTTTTTATCTTGGTGCAATAAAAAACCGCCCGAAGGCGGTTGGTTAATTAAATCGATCCAGCTCAATTTTAAGATACTGATTTGACCATATCTTCCACGACCTTCTTCGCATCACCGAAGACCATCATGGTTTTGTCCATGTAGAACAGTTCGTTATCTAGGCCAGCATAACCAGCAGCCATTGAGCGCTTGTTAACGATAATGGTTTTGGCTTTGAAGGCTTCCAAGATCGGCATGCCGAAGATTGGGCTGCCAGGTGTGCGAGCTGCAGGGTTCACAACGTCATTTGCACCGAGTACCAAGACCACGTCAGCTTGGCCGAAATCACTATTGATATCTTCCATTTCGAATACTTGATCGTAGGGTACTTCAGCCTCCGCTAAGAGGACGTTCATATGACCAGGCATACGACCGGCCACTGGATGGATCGCGTATTTCACGGTCACGCCATGGTGAGTCAATTTTTCAGTTAACTCTTTGAGGGCGTGCTGCGCACGCGCAACTGCAAGACCATAACCAGGAACGATGATGACTGTATCGGCGTTTTCCATGAGGAAGGCAGCATCTTCTGGTGAGCCTGTTTTGTAGTTTTTTGGACCACCATCATCGCCACCACCAGCTGTTGCTTCAGCGCCAAAGCCGCCAAGCAGCACTGCCAAGATAGAGCGGTTCATGGCCTTGCACATAATGTAAGACAGAATTGCGCCTGATGAGCCAACGCAGGCGCCCGCAATAATCAAAACAGGGTTGTTTAATGTGAAGCCAATACCAGCCGCAGCCCAACCAGAATAACTGTTGAGCATGGAAACTACCACTGGCATATCCGCGCCACCGATAGGAATGATCAATGTCACACCCAATACTAGCGCTACTGCGCACATGGCCAAGAAAGCTGTGTGGCTATCAGCCATGTAGTAAGTGATGCCCGCACCAACCATGACGATGGCTAGCACTAAGTTGAGCAAATGTTGACCGCTAAAGCTCACTGGCTTACCGCTCACCTTGCCAGATAATTTACCGAAAGCAATCACAGAAGCGGTAAAGGTGATTGCGCCAATGAATGCGCCAATGAAGAGCTCAATCTTTTGCGCGCCAGTGTGATCGTGTGCGGGATTAAAGACCGCTGCCACTGCGATTAATACTGCTGACAAACCAACAAAGGAGTGCATCAGGGCTACAAGCTCTGGCATCTTGGTCATTTGTACGCGCTTAGCAGCGATCGTTCCAATGATTGCGCCACCAACAATAGCGACAGCAATTAGTGAGACGGCTGGCTTGAAGTCGGGAATGAAGAAGGTAGTGATCACCGCCAGCAACATGCCGATCATGCCGAAGGTGTTTCCTTGGCGTGAAGTGGTTGGCGAAGATAGTCCACGCAAAGCGAGAATGAATAATACTGATGAGATGAGATAAGAAATGGCTGTTATGTTTGACATGAGTTTGGTCTCTATATTGGTCTTTTTCTAGTTTTATTTAGTTGCAGCCGCGTCAGCTTTTGGGGCTTTTTTCTTGAACATCTCAAGCATGCGGCGTGTAACCATAAAACCGCCGAAAATATTGATCGAGGCTAGAAACACGGCCACCGCACCAATGATGCTGGTGAGGGTGATGTCATCGCCACCAAATACTTCGGTTTGCAGAAGAGCGCCAACAATGATGATTCCAGAAATAGCATTTGTTACTGCCATCAATGGGGTATGCAATGCAGGAGTAACGTTCCAAACAACGTGATAGCCAACAAAAATGGCCAATACAAACACGGTAATGTTTTGGACTGTGAGGATGCTTTGAAAAGCAGCGAGATCCATGATGTTTCCTTAGTATTAATTTCTGTTAATTTTTACGGACGGCTTGGCCATCACGACACATTAAACATGCGGTCACGATGTCGTCATCAGCTGGGATAACGAGATTTGCATCTTTATCAACAATCAATTTCATGAAGTCGATAAGATTGCGAGCGTAAAGAGCGGAGGCATCTGCCGCAACCATGCTTGCAAGGTTGGTGTAGCCAATAATCTTCACGCCGTGTTTGATTACCACTTTGTCGGCTTCTGTGAGTGGGCAATTGCCAGATCCGTTATCACCGCGACCAGCGGCCAAGTCAATCACGATAGAACCAGGTTTCATATTGGCTACGGTGTCGCTATGCAGAAGGACTGGTGGTTTACGACCTGGAATCAATGCGGTAGTAATCACGATGTCAGCTTGTTGAGCGCGTTCGGCAACCAAAGCTGCTTGGCGCTTCATCCAAGCTTCCGGCATTGGGCGCGCATAGCCGCCAACACCTTGGGCGATTTCGCGCTCTTCATCGGTTTCATAAGGAACATCAACAAACTTGGCGCCTAAAGATTCGATTTGTTCTTTGGCGGCAGGGCGAACGTCAGACGCTTCAATGACGGCGCCTAAGCGCTTGGCTGTGGCAATAGCCTGTAAGCCAGCAACACCAGCGCCTAAAATCAATATGCGGGCGGCTTTAACTGTACCGGCGGCAGTCATGAGCATTGGCATAAAGCGCTGATATTCATTAGCCGCAACCATCACGGCTTTGTACCCAGCAATGTTGGCTTGGGAGGAAAGAACGTCCATGCTTTGTGCGCGGGTTGTTCTAGGGGCCGCTTCGAGTGAGAAGGCGGTGATTCCCTGGGCTGCCATAGCGCCAATATTGTCGCTATCAAACGGGTCAAGCATGCCTAGAAGCACGCTGCCAGATTTGATTTGTCCAAGTTCGTTTGCTTCCGGCGCGCGTACTTTGAGCACGATTTCTGCGCCAAATGCATCTGCGGCGCTGCCAATGGTGGCGCCTACGGCCTCATAGGCTGAATCCGGTTGGCTTGCCTGTACGCCCGCATCCTTTTGGATGATGACTTGATGGCCTTGCCCAATCAGTTTTTTAACGGTTTCTGGTGTGGCGGCTACTCGAGTTTCCCCAGGCCTTGTTTCCAGCGGCACTCCTATGCGCATGGCATGTCTCCAAAAGCAAAATTTTCAAAAAATCTATTTTAGTTAAATAAGCTAAATACGTCCTATCTACTTACCCCTAAAGCTAAACCCTTACTTTGGTCAGTATCCCAAGCGTGTTCTGGGTAAATTCTGACCAAGACTTCTACAATGGGGTTTTAGCTTATATCGAATTTTCGCATTTTTTGATGATTGCCCCCAATTCTTCGGTAATAACACCTTCAAAGCCCTCCAAAGTTGTCGTTGGGATGTCTGGTGGCGTAGATTCGTCAGTTGCAGCCTGGATGCTGAAACAGCAAGGCTATGAAGTTATTGGGCTTTTTATGAAAAATTGGGAGGATGACGATAACGACGAATATTGCTCCGCACGTCAGGATTGGTTGGATGTTGTTTCCGTAGCCGATTTGATTGGGATTGATGTTGAAGCGGTTAATTTCGCTGGGGAATACCGCGAGCGCGTCTTTGCCGAATTTTTACGAGAATATGCCGCAGGTAGAACCCCGAATCCCGATGTTCTTTGTAATGCCGAGATTAAATTCAAAGCTTTTTTAGATCACGCGATGAGTTTGGGGGCTGATGCGATCGCCACGGGACACTACGCCCGAGTGCGCCATGAGGGTGGCAAAGTCCAGCTATTGAAGGCGGTTGATGCTAGCAAAGACCAGAGCTATTTTTTACATCGCCTGACGCAAGACCAATTGGCAAATGTTTTATTTCCTTTGGGCGAAATCCCAAAAACAGCAGTACGAAAAATTGCCGAAGAAATTGGTTTGCATAATGCCCGCAAAAAAGACTCTACCGGAATTTGTTTTATTGGAGAGAGGCCATTCCGCGAATTTCTGAATCGTTATTTGCCCCGCGTTCCTGGCCCCATTAAAACCCCTGAGGGTAAGATCGTTGGTGAGCATATGGGCCTAGCTTTTTTTACTCTAGGGCAACGCAAAGGTATTGGCCTGGGCGGCAGTCAGGATGGCAACGGAGATGCATGGTATGTGGCTCGCAAGGATATCGCCAATAACACCCTATATGTTGCTCAGGGCCATGAACACCCATGGTTATTGGCTAATCACTTGTCCGCGATGGATGCTAGCTGGGTTGCTGGCGCGGCACCTGCGCTAGGTAAGTATTCAGCGAAGACGCGTTATCGCCAAGTGGATTCGGCTTGCGAAATTTATGCAGGCTCTGAAGGCCTGCTGAGTTTCAATTTAACTTTCCCGGAGTCTCAGTGGGCGGTTACTCCAGGGCAGTCTGCCGTCTTATATGACGGAGATATTTGCTTGGGCGGCGGAATTATTGCTAGTTAAATCAACCGCCGAAACACGGAATCAAGCAGCGGGCGGAGTCGTCTCAATAAACGAAGCGCGTTGCATCAGTTTTTGATATAAGCGATCTAGATTTGGGTATTGAGCTTGCCATTCGATAGCGGGAAAGCGCAGCAGTAAATATCCTAGGGCGCATCCAACGGCGATGTCTGCCAAAGTCATTTGATTGCTGTGACACCAAGCGTTTCCGCCGAGTTGCTCAGACATTTGACGTAGTGATGCGTAAACTTTGCCCATTTGGCGATCAATCCAGGCTTGGCTTTGCTGCTCTGTGGGCCGCCAGGTTGCCTCTAGGCGAGCCAGAATGCCAGCGTCCATCACACCATCCGCTAGTGCTTCCCAGGTTTTTACTGTGGCCCGTTCACGGCTTCCTGCTGGAATTAATTTGCCCACGGGGCTCAAGGTATCCGCATATTCAACTATGACTCGGGAGTCGTAAATGGCCTCGCCATCATCCAAAAGTAGGCATGGCACTTTCCCGAGTGGGTTTGTAACGTTAATTTTGGTGTCTGCAGACCATACATTCTCGACTTCTAGGGCAGCTTCCACCTTTTTTTCCGAGAAAACGATGCGTACTTTGCGTACGTAGGGGCTAGTGAGGGATCCGATAATTTTCATAGCCGTCAGTATAGCGATTTTAAAGGGTGGGGATGAGGTTCGGAACGCATTAAAATCAGGCTTTATTGACATATTCAATGTAAAGGCAATATTCGTGAGTCAGCCTCTTTCTACTCTTAATGCGCTTTCCCCTTTGGACGGGCGCTATGCCGGAAAACTCGATGCCCTGAGACCTTGGCTGTCGGAAGCCGCTTTTATGCGTCAACGGGTTTTTGTTGAGATTCATTGGTTATTGGCTTTAGCCGCCGCAGGTTTGCCTGATGTGCCAAAAATTAGCGCTGCAGATGAAGCTTTTCTTTTATCTCTTTCAGAAAAATTTTCAGATGACGATGCTCAGCGCATTAAAGATATTGAGGCGGTCACTAATCATGATGTCAAAGCGGTTGAGTATTTCTTAAAAGAGAAAGTATCTGGCCGTCCGGATTTACTCAAGGCAAGCGAATTCATTCACTTTGCCTGCACCTCTGAAGATATTAACAATACTTCGCATGGCTTGATGCTGCGCGGCGCTCGCGATGAAGTGCTGCTCCCACAGTTGAAAAAGATTCTGGCAGTGTTAATGGATTTGGCAATTGAGCATGCCAAAGTACCTCTACTTTCGCGCACCCATGGACAACCGGCCTCACCAAGCACCTTGGGTAAGGAGTTGGCTAATATTGCTAAACGCTTAGAGCGTGCGATTGCGGCAATTACAGCCGCACCACTCCTGGGAAAAATGAACGGCGCTGTTGGTAACTACAATGCCCATATCTCTGCTTATCCTGATTTTGATTGGGAAAACTTCTCTAAGAATGTCGTGGAGAAGCGCCTTGGCCTGACATTTAATCCATACACCATTCAAATTGAGCCGCACGATGGTATGGCTGAGTTGTTTGATGCGATTGCTAGAGCCAATACGATTTTGTTAGACATGGATCGTGACTTCTGGGCTTACATCTCGATTGGCTATTTTAAACAACGTACTAAAGCGGGTGAAATTGGTTCTTCTACCATGCCGCATAAAGTAAACCCAATTGACTTTGAGAACTCTGAAGGCAACTTGGGTGTGGCTAACGCCTTGCTCCGTCACTTAGCTGAGAAGTTGCCAATTTCTCGTTGGCAGCGCGACCTTACCGATTCAACTGTATTGCGCAATCTGGGTCCGGCATTTGGCCATAGCATATTGGCTTACGATAGCGCTTTGCGTGGTCTTGGTAAGTTGGAGGTGAATCATGCCGCCATTGCAGCAGATCTTGATGGTTGCTGGGAGGTGTTGGCAGAGCCAGTACAAACTGTCATGCGCCGTTACGGCATTGAGAATCCCTATGAGCAGCTTAAGGAGCTCACTCGCGGCAAAGGTATTAATCAAGCTGATTTACAAACATTCATTCGTGGCCTAAAGATCCCTGAGGATGCAAAGGCGCGTTTGCTTGAGATGACGCCTTCTTCTTATTTGGGTAAGGCGGTCGAATTGGCCGAACGTCTTAAAAAGTGAGTTTGACTCCGAATTCAGAATACGGGGCGCGTCCCCGATTCTGGTTTGCTGCATATCAATTGCTTTGGCACCTGTTATTGCCTTTGGCGTTTGTGCGTCTCGCTTGGCGGGCCCGTCATTCCATTCAATACTTAAGTTATTTGCCTGAACGTTTGGGTTTTGGATATAGCAAGCCTATATCGACAGACTCAGTTTGGATTCATGCGGTTTCTGTGGGGGAGACGCGTGCTGCTCAACCATTGATCGATGCCTATTTGGCTCGAGGTGAATCGATCCTTTTAACCCACATGACTTTGAATGGTCGTCGCACAGGCGCAAAACTATTCGCTGGGGCAATTGCATCTGGGAAGATGCGCCAGGTGTATTTGCCCTATGACTTATGTTGGTCGGTAGATCGATTTTTAAAAGTCTTTCAACCAAAGTTTGGTTTATTTATGGAGACCGAAGCTTGGCCAACCGTAGTGTTTCGTTGCGCAGACATTGGCCTTCCTTTATTTCTGGTGAATGCCCGCCTTTCTGAAAGAAGTGCTCGTCGCGTTAATCGCTTTGGCCAGGCTGGCCAGGCTTTGTTCCAGGCTTTTACTGGCATCTTGGCTCAAACAGAGTTCGATGCCAAGCGTTATCAAAGTCTAGGTGTTAAGGATGTTGAGGTTGTTGGTAATCTCAAGTTTGATGTTCCGTTAGATCGGAAATTGCTCGATCAAAGCCAGGCCTGGAAGCGGGAGTTGCATTCGCAGCAACGTCTTATGGTTTGCGCAGCAAGCACACGTGATGGCGAAGAGGACATCATTTTGAGAGCTTGGAGAGATTTGCTGCTGAGCAATGCGTTTACTGTCGCACCATTGTTATGTTTAGTGCCGCGCCATCCGGAACGCTTCCCAGAGGTGGCCGAGCAAATTAATAACGCTGGATTAAAGTTCCGTCGTCGCAGTGAGTGGTTTGGCACCCCAAAAGATACAGAGGGCTTAGAGGTGATCTTGGGTGACTCGATGGGTGAGATGCCAATGTATTACAGTGCTGCTGATTTAGTTGTAATGGGCGGGAGTTTGCTGCCCTTTGGCGGCCAGAATCTGATTGAAGCCTGCGCAGCTGGCTGCCCTGTGCTGTTAGGTGAGCACACCTATAACTTTCAGCAGGCCGCTTTAGATGCCATAGAAGTTGGTGCGGCAAAACGCATTCATGGTGATTTGCTCTTAGGCGAGCCGATTGCTTTGATGGAAGCTTTAAAGTCTTTGCTACTCAACTTGGATGAATTGGCCAAGATGGCGCTGGCCGCAAAAAACTATTCAGTAGAGCATCAAGGCGCGACTAAAAAATTATTAGCCGCCCTTGATCGTCGAAACTTTAACCTTAACTAAAGTTAAATTTAAACTTGCGCCCCAAAATTTGGGTCGTCATTACGGGTAGTGTCTTCGGGCTTTTTATCGCCTTTGACTAAATCTTCACGAGTCACGCCTAGCCACATAGCTAAGGCTGCCGCAACGAATACAGAAGAGTAGATGCCAAACAAAATACCAATGGTCAGCGCCAATGCAAAGTAAAACAGTGTTGGACCGCCAAAGATCAGCATCGCTAGAACCATCATTTCAGTGCTGCCGTGAGTAATGATGGTACGGCTGATGGTGCTGGTAATCGCGTTATCAATAATCTCGCGGGTATTCATCTTGCGGTATTTGCGGAAGTTTTCGCGAATACGGTCAAAGATCACCACGGACTCATTTACCGAATATCCAAGTACCGCTAGAACGGCTGCTAATACTGAAAGTGAAAACTCCCAATGGAAGAATGCAAAAAACCCCAGGATGATCACAATGTCATGTAAGTTTGCAATGATGCCGGCAAGCGCAAATTTCCATTCGAAACGGAATGACAGGTAGAACACAATGCCAATGATGACAAAGATCAGGGCCTTGAGACCATCCAATGCCAACTCTTGACCGACCTGTGGCCCTACAAATTCAACGCGCTGTAGTTTTGCGCCAGAAGCGCCGGGATCAAGCGCCTGCATAACGGCAGTACTTTGGTCTGCTGAAGAGATTAACTTTCCTTCAGCATCTTTTTGCAATGGCAGACGAATCATGACATCGCGTGAGCTGCCAAAGTTCTGAATCTGGGTATCTGCGTAGCCGAGTTTTTCTACATTCGTCCTAATCGAATCCAATGGTGCGGTTTGTGGATAAGTAACTTCCATTACCGTGCCGCCAGTAAATTCGATGGAAAGGTGTAGGCCGTTATGCCAGAGGAAGAAAATAGCCGCTAAGAAAGTAACAAATGAAATCGCATTGAGCACCAATGCATGGCGCATGAATGGAATATCTTTTTTGATTCTGAAGAATTCCATGGCTTATTTCTCCTGTGGACGCCAAACTTGGCCGATAGCGAGTTTTGAGATCTTCTTGTGGCGACCATACCAAAGGTTAACAAGGCCGCGGGAGAAGAAGACAGCGGAGAACATCGAAGTCAGGATGCCAAGGCAATGCACTACAGCAAAACCTTTGATGGGACCAGAGCCAAATGCAAGCAAGGCCAGGCCGGCGATCAATGTTGTGACGTTGGAGTCCAAGATGGTTGCCCAAGCTTTATCAAAACCAACAGCAATTGCGGTATGAGGTGTCGAGCCATTACGTAACTCTTCACGAATACGTTCATTAATCAACACGTTTGAGTCAATCGCCATACCTAGCGCCAAGGCCATCGCTGCGATACCTGGGAGCGTCAGAGTTGCTTGCAACATTGACAGTACTGAAATAAGTAGCAACAAGTTCACTGCCAAGGCAATCACAGAGAATGTGCCGAATAAGAGATAGTAGGCAATCATGAAGGTGGCAATACAGGCAAAGCCGATTAAGAGTGATTTAAAGCCTTTCGCGATATTTTCTGCGCCTAGACTTGGTCCAATAGTGCGTTCTTCAATAATTTCCATGGGTGCGGCCAACGAGCCTGCGCGCAAGAGGAGGGCTAAATCATTCGCACTCTCGGTGGTAGGTTGACCTGTGATTTGAAACTTGGAACCAAATTCACCTTGAATGGTTGCGATCGTGAGTACTTCGCCCTTGCCTTTTTCGAATAAGATCATGCCCATTGGCTTGCCAATGTTTTCACGTGTAACCTCTTGCATCACTCGACCGCCAGTGGCATCAAGTGAGATATTGACTGCAGGACGCTGATTTTGGTCAAATCCTGCGCTGGCATCGGTAATGCTGTCGCCACTGAAAATCACAGACTTTTTGAATACGCCCAAGCGGTTCTCGCCAAAGCGGAATGTATCCATACCAGGGGGCGGTGTCTCGCCAATGCTGATAGAGGACATCAATGGATCAGCAAGTCTGGATTCTAAAGTTGCAGTACGACCAATAATGTCTTTGGCGCGCGCGGTATCTTGAACGCCAGGTAATTGCACCACAATACGTTCCGCACCTTGTTGCTGAATGACTGGTTCTTTAACGGCCAACTCATTGACGCGTTTGTTGAGCGTGATGATATTTTGTTTAACGGCGTTATCTTGAATTGCCTTTAAAGCGGCGGGTTTGAATTCGCCGGCCAACTTAGTTAATCCGCCTACTGATTTGATTTGCCAAATCAAATCAGGTTGGCTCGCATTTAAAAGAGTACGAGCTTGTTCAGCTTCGTCGGTGCTGCCAAAATTAATCGTGATGGAATCGGGGCTGCGATCGATTCCTTGATGACGAATAGATTTATCGCGCAACTGACTGCGAATGTCACCAGCCAAAGAAGTTACTTTCTTTTGGACTGCGCCCTTCATGTCTACTTGCAATAAGAAGTAGACGCCGCCGCGCAAGTCAAGGCCTAGTGGCATTGGTAGCGCGTTGATGGCGCTTAACCATCCTGGCGTATTGGACAGAAGATTGAGGGCGACCGTGTAATTGGGGTCTGTCTGGTCAGAGTTCAATTTTTGCTGAAGCAGATCGCGCGCGCGCAGTTGAATATCAGTGTTGTTAAAGCGAATCTTGATTGAGCCTACATGACCTGCATTCTCAAAGAAGAGTCCAGTGTTGCTAATGTTGTCGTCATTCAGAATCTTTTCGACGCGAGCCTGTGTCGCCAAATCAACCTTAATGGTTGGCTTGGCGGACGAAACTTGAACCGCAGGTGCCTCACCGAAGAAATTGGGAAGTGAATATAGTCCGCCGATCAGTAAGGCGGTGGCAATGACTAAATATTTCCAGAGCGGGTAGCGGTTCATATTGAGATACTTTTAAGCAGACGTATTAAGCGGACTTCAGAGTGCCTTTAGGCAACACAGTAGTGATGGCGCCTTTTTGCATTTGCACTACAGTGCCGGCAGCAATTTCTACGCTAACAAAGTCATCTTTCAATACGCTTACTTTACCAACGATGCCACCAACAGTAACTACTTCATCGCCAACTGACAACGCTGCGAGCATTGCTTTAGTTTCTTTTTGACGCTTCATTTGTGGGCGAATCATGATGAAATATAAAACCGCAAACATCAAAATAAGGGGGAGGAAGCTCATTAAGCCGCCTGCATCTGTGCCGCCAGTTGAAGCTTGGGCAAAAGCGTTACTAATCCACATACAAAACCTCCGTTAATGACTAATTGGAAACTGCTCAAGTTTTAGGCTTTAAAAGCGAAGCCGTAAACCCGCAATTCTAAACTGTATGGGGCTTTGAAGATGATTGGAGGGGCTTAACCCTCTCTCAGGCTATTAATCCTGCCCAGGTTCAACCCCACGCTGGCGATTTCGATGAAATTCCTCGCGATAGGCGCTAAAGCGGTCTTTGCTCAAGGCTTCCCTAACTTCAGCCATTAGCTGTAAATAGTAGGTGAGATTATGAATGGTATTGAGTTGCGACCCCAGGATTTCATTGGCCTTTTGGAGGTGATTTAAATAGGATCGAGTGAAGTTTTGACAGGTATAGCAGGCGCAAGTAGGGTCCAATGGTCGATCGTCGTCCTTGTACCCGGAATTGCGGAGCTTAAGGTCGCCAAAGCGGGTAAAGAGCCAGCCATTGCGGGCGTTTCGGGTTGGCATAACGCAGTCGAACATATCAATGCCCATACTCACGCCAAGAATAAGGTCTTCTGGAGTGCCCACACCCATGAGGTAGTGGGGCAGGTGCTCGGGCAATTTGGGCGCCGTATGACTCAGAATGCGTTCAAATTCAGGTTTTGGTTCTCCAACAGATAAACCGCCAATAGCGATGCCATCAAAGCCCTGTTGACTAACGGCCTCTAGGGAGAATTCACGCAGATTCTCAAACATGCCGCCTTGAACGATCCCAAAGAGGCCATTGTCGGTTTCCAACTCGCGAAAACGCTTTAATGAGCGCTCGCCCCAACGCAAGGAAAGCTCAAGAGATTGGCGTGCTGCTTTTTCGGTGGTTGGCTGACCCTTCACTTCGTAAGGGGTGCATTCATCAAACTGCATGGCGATATCGCTATTGAGGACCGCTTGGATTTCCATAGAAACCTCTGGCGACATAAACAACTTATCGCCATTAATGGGCGAGGCAAAAGTAACGCCTTCTTCGGAAATCTTTCGCAGAGCCCCCAAGCTAAACACCTGAAAGCCGCCTGAGTCAGTTAGGATGGGCTTATCCCAAGCCATGAAACGATGTAAGCCGCCATGTTTTTTGATGATATCTAAGCCGGGCCTGAGCCAAAGGTGAAAGGTGTTGCCCAGAACAATTTGCGCTTTTGCTTCTTCAAGATCGCGCGGCGTCATTGCTTTAACGGTGCCGTAAGTGCCGACTGGCATAAAGATCGGTGTTTGCACGCTACCATGTGGCAGATCCAGTTGACCCAGTCGTGCTGGGCTTGCGGAATCGCGCGCCAAAATGTTGAAATGAATAGGTTTGGTCATGAGGGTGTGTTTTCGAGTCGACTTAAGAACATCGCATCGCCATAACTGAAGAAGCGATATTCCTGTTGAATGGCATGTTGATAGGCGGCGCGGATATTGGGCATCCCCGCAAAAGCACTTACCAGCATCAATAGAGTGGATTTTGGCAGATGGAAATTGGTTAGCAGACAATCCACGGTTCTAAATTGAAATCCAGGGGTAATAAATAGGTTAGTTTCACCACTGGCTTTCTGAGTCAGCGCTTGACTCTCTAGGGCGCGCAGGCTGGTTGTGCCCACGGCTATGACCCTAGCTCCTTGTTTTCGAGTCTCTGCGATGGCTGCAAGGGTCTCCGCAGGAATGGAGAACCATTCGTGATGCATCTTGTGTTTGCTTAAGTCTTCTTCGCGGACCGGGGTAAAGGTGCCGGCACCGACATGAAGGGTGACCATGGCTTGCCGAACTCCTAATTGGCTCAGTTGCTGCAGAATGGCTTCGTCAAAGTGGAGTCCTGCAGTAGGCGCCGCTACTGCCCCAGGATTTTTTGCCACAACGGTTTGGTAGCGCTGCGCATCTTCTCCATCTGGTTGATGTTCGATATAGGGTGGTAAAGGAAGTTCGCCAAAACGTTCCAGCAGGGCAAAGACGTTTTCAGGAAAGAGCACTTCGTAGAAGCGACCATCATGGCCAATCATTTGCACCGGAAAAGTTTCACCCGCTGAATTATGAATATGAATAGTGGCGCCGGTTTTAGGAACTTTGGAGGCTCTGATTTGTACCCAGGCCTGCTTATCCCCGCTAATGCGCTCAATGAGGATTTCCACAATGCCGCCAGTTTCTTTTTTGCCATGCAAGCGGGCTGGGATCACTTTGGTGTCATTGAAGACCAGTAAGTCCCCTGGCTTAATAAGGCCAAGAATCTCCCTAAATTGCCGGTCTACTAATTGGGCGTCCTCCATCCCTGCAGATCGCACCTCTAGGAGGCGACTGTCGGTTCTATTCGCCAGGGGGTGTTGGGCGATTAGTTTGGGCGGAAGGTCGTAATTAAAGTCGGAGAGTTGCATAGCATTACCATCAGGTATTGGATTTTAACGATGACGACTAAGCGACCGCCAACAGTACTGCAAAAGATGGGTCTAGATAGCCCCATGGCCCTTGCTTTGCACCTGCCATCCCGTTATGAAGACGAGACTGAGCTTTTTAGTATTGAGGACGCCCTCAGTCGTGGCCGCTTTTCTTCTGTGCAAACGCAGGGTATTGTCGTCCGCAATCAAGTCCTGTTTAGACCCAAAAGGCAGCTACTGGTCACGATTGAGGATGATAGTGCCGTATTGCAACTCCGGTTTCTCAATTTTTATCCTAGTCAACAGAAGCAGATGGCGGTTGGCGCTCATGTAAGGGTGCGTGGTGATGTGCGCGAAGGGTTTCAGGGGGCGGAAATGGTACACCCGACGGTACGAGCTGTTGCGCCAGATGTCGCATTGCCGGCCAATTTGACTCCTGTATACCCCGCTAGTGCTGGTATTTCTCAGGCAATGATTCGTAAAGCCGTTAGTCAGGCACTTCGTGAGCCAAGCCTAAAAGAAAGTTTGGTGGAGTTCTTGCCGAAGCGGTTGATGGCGGAGTTGTTGCCGAGCAATGATTGGCCAAATCTTCAGGCGGCGATTGCTTATTTGCACCAACCACCCGCGGATGCGGACACGCATGCATTATTAGAGCGAACTCATCCTGCTTGGCGTCGCGTGCAGTTTGAAGAATTACTTGCGCAACAAATTTCATTAAAGCGCGCACATTCTGTTCGTAGGCAAAGACGCGCCCCTAGTTTTAAGAAATTGAAATCCGCTTCAAAAATTGAAGACGGTTTATTGAAAGCGCTTCCTTTTAAATTAACGGCCGCACAAGAGCGCGTCTGGACTGAAATTGACTCGGACCTATCCAATCATTTTCCGATGAATCGCTTGTTGCAAGGCGATGTCGGTAGCGGCAAAACCGTGGTTGCTGCGCTTGCGGCGGCGCGTGTTATGGATCAGGCTTATCAAGCTGTCGTGATGGCGCCCACAGAGATCTTGGCTGAGCAGCACTATCTCAAAATGAAAGAATGGTTTGAGCCATTAGGCATCACAGTAACTTGGCTAACCGGTAACTTGAAGGCAAAAGAAAAAAGGCTAGCTCAGGAGATGATTGAAAAGGGTGTGGCACAACTCATTATTGGCACGCACGCGCTTATTCAAGAAACAGTGAGCTTTGCAAAGTTGGGATTGGCGGTGATTGATGAGCAACATCGCTTTGGTGTGCGACAACGTTTAGAGATTCAGCAGCGCGTTGGCTCTGAATTGTTTTACTGTCATCAATTGATGATGTCAGCCACCCCGATTCCTCGAACACTCGCAATGACGTATTACGCCGATTTAGATGTCTCAGTGATAGACGAGTTGCCTCCGGGACGTAAGCCTATTGTTACTAAGGTTGTGAAGTCTGCGCGACGTGATGAGGTGATTGGCGGTTTGCGTGATTGGCTGGGCAAAGGGTCGCAAGCTTATTGGGTATGCCCTTTGATTGAGGAATCAGAATCTCTACAATTGCAAACCGCTGTAGAAAGTTTTGAACAACTCACTCAAGCTCTGCCAGACTTTAAGGTGGGGCTGGTACATGGTCGTTTGAAGGCGGAAGAGAAGGCCGCGGTGATGGCCGCCTTTAAAGCGAACGAGATTCAACTCTTAGTTGCCACTACGGTGATTGAAGTTGGGGTGGATGTGCCGAATGCGGCATTGATGGTCATTGAGCATGCGGAACGTTTTGGTTATGCTCAGATTCATCAGTTGCGTGGGCGTGTCGGGCGCGGCTCCGCTGATTCAGTTTGCATTTTGATGTATGCGGAGCCCCTTTCAATGGCAGCCAAAGAGCGTTTACAGACCTTACGAGAAACTTCCGATGGCTTTGTTATTGCCGAGCGAGATCTGTCTCTGCGAGGTCCCGGAGAATTGCTGGGGGCAAAGCAGTCTGGTGATGCCATGTTGCGTTTTGTAGATTTACAGCGAGATGCCTGGTTGATTGAGCTAGCTCAACAGATGGCTGAGCGCTTGTTGGCCGATCATGTGGACTTGGTTGAGCGCCATCTTCAACGATGGTTAGGGTTTCGCACAGAATTTTTAAAGGCTTGATAATTGCCGGATGAGTGACCGCTTAATTCCCCGTCTCGTTGTCCGCCTGATTGCCTATGGGTATTTGATTCGTCTGGATAAGCCCATTGGCACTCTGCTACTTCTGTGGCCCACATGGTGGGCCTTATGGTTGGCTAGCGGGGGCTTTCCTGATTGGGGTATCTTGGCTATTTTTACATTAGGCACCTTCTTGATGCGGAGCGCTGGTTGCGCCGTCAATGATTATGCGGATCAAGATTTCGATCGCCATGTCCAAAGAACTAAAGGTCGTCCAGTAACCAGTGGCAAGATTTCTGGCAAGGAAGCGCTGGGTGTTGCAACTATTTTGGCGTTGCTGGCGTTTCTATTGATTCAGCCACTCAATATTTTTACTAAAGCGCTCTCGGTTTTTGCTTTGTTCGTCGCGATTGTTTATCCATTTACCAAAAGATTCTTTGCGATTCCTCAAGCCATCCTCGGGATTGCGTTTGGTTTCGGAATCCCAATGGCTTATGCGGCTATATTGGACTTCATTCCACTTGAGGCTTGGATACTTTTCGTGGGCAATATTTTTTGGGCTGTTGCTTACGACACCGCCTATGCCATGGTTGATCGGGATGATGATATTCGGTTAGGATTGCGGACATCGGCCATTACCTTTGGTCGATTTGATGTTCTAGCGATTGGGGTTTGCTATGGTGTTTTACTGCTGAGTCAAGTCTGGGTTGCCCAGCTTGCGCATTTAAGTAACTACTTTTTCTTAGGCTGGTTTGGCGCTTCGTGTTGTGTTGTATATCACCTCAAGCTAGTTTCCACTCGCGGAAGAGGTGAGTGTTTTAAAGCCTTTCGTCACAATAATTGGTTAGGTGGATTCCTATTTTCGGGAATCGTCTTGGGCCTAGCTTTTTCCTAATTCATCACCCATGGCTTTGCCACGCTGACTCGCAGCATCGATCGCTTTTCCCAGAATGTCATGCCAACCATGTTGCTTCATGACTTCAAGAGCGGCGGCAGTGGTTCCGCCTTTTGAGGTTACACGCTCGCGCAATACTCCAGCGTGTTCATCGGAGTTGTGAGCTAACTGGGTTGCGCCTTCAAGCGTTGCGTAGGCTAGTTTGCGTGCAGTAGCCCCATCTAATCCTAATTTTTCACCAGCAGATTGCATGGCCTCTAGGAAGGCAAAGACATAAGCAGGGCCACTTCCCGATACGGCAGTGACGGCATCCATTAACTTTTCATCGGCAACCCAAACAGCTTGACCTACGGCATGACAAATCGTTTCTGCGAGCGCACGATCTTCTTGATTAACGGCGGCGTCCGCAAACAAGCCAGTAATACCTTTGCCAATAAGGGCTGGAGTATTGGGCATGGCGCGTACGCAACGCGCATGATCGAGCCAACGACTCATATCTTTGAGACGGATTCCAGCGGCAATGCTTAAAATGAGCGGGCCTGGCGCGCTTGTATGTTTTAGCTTGGCACTTAGCCTCTTCGCAACCACATTGAAGTCTTGGGGTTTAATCGCCATGACTACGACATTATTTTTGGTGAAGTCAAACGCAATTTGGTCCAAAGCCCCAATCACTTGAACGCCAAAATCGCGATGCAATCCAATGGCCGTTTCCGCATTAGACTCAATTACAGTGAGCTGATTGGCTTCAAAGCCATTAGCTAGGAGTCCACTGATTAAAGCTCGACCCATATTGCCGCCACCGATAAAAGTGATGCGGGCGTTTGTATTGGTGTGTTGTGTGTTCATACGCTTATCTTATCGCGCTTCCCAAATATCGCCGTCCCAACTCGAACCATGGTGCTTCCTTCCGCAATTGCAGCCTCCATATCATCTGACATTCCCATGGAAAGGGTGTCAAAGAATGCATAGTCAATGTCATTGAGATGCTTCTCTTTGATTTGTTCGAAGCATTTCCGTACGGCGGCAAAAGCTTGGCGCTGTAAATTTGAATCTGGGTTGGGTGCCGGAATCGCCATCAAGCCCCTCAGGGTAAGCTTGGGAAGTTTGGCAATCGCATTACACAAGTCCTCGGCTTTATTTAAAGGGACGCCGCTCTTGCTATCTTCCTCGCTGACATTTACTTGAACGCAAACTTGTAGATTTGGTAATTCAGGAAACTCGCCACGCTGAGTTGAAAGGCGTTCTGCAATTTTGAGGCGATCAATGCTGTGAATCCAGTCAAACTGTTCAGCCACTTCTTTGGTCTTGTTGCTTTGTAGTGGGCCAATAAAATGCCAGCTAAGCGAGGGGCGCAACTTAGAAAGTGCGGTTATTTTTTCGACCGCCTCTTGAACGTAGTTTTCGCCGAAGGCTATTTGCCCCGCGTGCATTGCTTCTTCAACATTGTGAGCGGGAAATGTTTTGCTAACAGCAAGGAGTTCAATGTCTTCGGGTTTACGCTTGGCTGCTTCAGCTGCCAATTTCAGGCGTTGCTTAACTTGCATTAAGTTATTGGTAATCTGACTCATTGACCAGCTGAATTCTTCTGAGTGATCAGTTGGTCGACGATTTCAATCCAATGCAAAACAGGCGTGTCATCTTGCTGCAGATGCGTGATACAGCCGATATTTCCAGAGACAATCATTAAGGCATCGGATTCTTTGCAGGCAATCTGTAAATTCGCTAATTTATTTTTTCGGAGTTGTTTGGAGAGCTCGGGTTGAGTCACCGAGTAAGTCCCGGCAGAGCCACAGCAAAGATGGCTATCAGCGCAGAGCTTTACGCCCACACCAATATTGCTCAAGAGCCCCTCAACTTTGCCGCGGATTTGTTGGCCATGCTGCAGTGTGCAGGGTGGGTGATATACCACGCCTGGTTTTGCATCGGTGCCGATTAGCATCGTGAGTTCGCTTTGCAGTGATGGAAGTATTTCTGAAATATCTTGCGTGAGATCGGAAATTTTCTTCGCCTTGGTTGCATAGTTGGCATCGCCCGCAAAGAGGTGGCCATAGTCCTTTACCATCACACCGCAACCAGAAGCCGTCATCACAATGGCTTCAATACCCTGCTCAACGAGTGGCCACCAGGCGTCGATGTTCTGCTTGGCATTGCGCAGTCCGCCATCTTGATCATTGAGGTGATAGCGTAAAGCACCACAGCAGGTAGCATTGGGCGCACTAATTAGTTGAATTTTTAAGGCATTCAATACGCGTGCAGTCGCGGAATTAATATTGGGTAGCATGCCAGGCTGCACACAACCTTCCAGCAATAGCATCTTGCGCGAGTGACTTGCTTGGGGTCTTGCGTAGGGGTCAGTGGCCTTTGCCAAAGCTTTGCTTTTAACTTGCGGAATCTTGCGTTTGATGCCTGCGGGCATTAGCGGTCGCACGAAACGTCCTAGCGCTATGGCTGAATTAAACAATGCTGGTTGAGTAAGGCCTTCTTTAAGGGCCCAGCGGGTGATGCGCTCTGCCAGTGGACGAGCTGGAGTGTTTTCTTCTGCCCATTTGCGACCGATATCAACCAGATTGCCATACTGCACGCCACTAGGGCAAGTGCTCTCGCAATTACGGCAAGTAAGACAGCGGTCTAAGTGGGTGCGTGTTTTTTCAGTAGGCGCTTGGCCTTCTGCGATTTGTTTAATGAGATAGATACGCCCACGTGGGCCATCTAATTCATCGCCAAGGAGTTGGTAAGTTGGGCAAGTTGCCGTGCAGAAACCACAGTGCACACATTTTTCCAGAATGCGAGCGGCTTCTTTGCCTTCTGGCGTATTGGCAAATTGAGGGGCGAGTTGGGTTTGCATATGAAAGCTTAGGGGAGGCGGTTGGTGGCGAAAACGCCTGCTGGATCAAAGGCTGCTCTGAGGCGAGCTTGCACCGCCTCTAATGCTCGTGAGTGCGCTTGTTCACTCAACTTGGTAAAACGTTCTTTGGCGGGATCGACATTGGCGCCTTGGCGGAAGCGTATCCCATGACCACCGTTGGCATTAGCAATGGCTTTGATGGCAGCAAAGGCGTGTTCATCACTTGGGCCTTTCCACCAACGCTGTTGACCGTGCCACTCAAGTACTATTTCAGGAGACATATTTGGCAGGCGGATAGGTCCACAGGCTGCGGGCAGAGCTAATCGATAGAGTGTTTCATCTGCACCAAGATTGGTAAAGGACTCAAGTTTTTGTTCGCGGAGATTGTTCCAGAATTCGGCGGCCACCACTGGATCCAGTTCTTTTGCATTGATCGAGGTGCCCATTAAGGGAATGGCGGCATGCACGGCAGCAATTGCGCCTGATAGGCGAATTGTTAATTCTCCATGCTCTTCGGAATTTGCAGCGCCAATCCAGCAGCTTGCAGACAGTGGTAGCGGCTGGCCAGCCCATTCATTTAAGAGTTGATGCGCGTGGGCTTGCGAGATATGGCAACGCAGAGTTGCTGTCGCCGCAGGCTTGGGTAGAACTTTTACTGATGCCTCCAGAAGGAGAGCAAGAGTGCCTAAGGAGCCTGGCATCAGTCGAGAGACATCGTATCCCGCAACGTTCTTCATGACCTGGCCGCCAAAAGATAAATCCTGACCCTTGCCATCCATGACGCGAGCGCCCAAAACAAAGTCTCTAAGATTGCCGGCGCTAACGCGACCTGGCCCAGCTAGGCCGCCACCAATGGCGCCACCAAAAGTAGCGACTTCTCCAAAATGTGGGGGCTCAAAAGAAAGCACCTGATTCTTTTCCGCCAAAGCAGCCTCAATCTCTTTTAAGGGGGTGCCAGCACAGGCGGTAATCACTAACTCTTCAGGTTGATATTCCAAAATTCCGGAATAACTACGAGTATCTAGCTTTGCAAAAGAATTCGGATTGCCATACCAAGATTTTGTTCCGCCACCTTCAATAGAGAGTGGTGTACCTGCTTTAGCTGCTTGCAGAATTTGCTCCCGGAATGAATCAATATTTGAATTTGGTTGATGTTTCATTAGAAACGCTCCAACTCAGGATGAGGCAAGGCTCCACCACTAATGCGCATGCGGCCATATTCGGCACAGCGATTTAATGTGGGTATCGCTTTATCAGGATTGAGCAAGCGTTCCGGATCAAAGGCTTCTTTCACACCCCAGAATGATTCACGTTCGCCTTCACCAAATTGCACGCACATCGAATTAATTTTTTCAATACCAACGCCGTGTTCTCCGGTGATGGTGCCCCCTAGCTCAACACAGGCTTCCAAAATTTCAGTACCAAAGTCTTCCGCGCGATGCCATTCATCTTGATCGGCGCCGTTGAACAAAATCAGTGGATGCATATTGCCGTCACCCGCATGAAATACGTTGAGGCAGCCAAGACCATATTTCTTTTCCATTGTTTGAATGCGTTTTAATAAGGTCGCAATGTGTCGCCGAGGGATGGTGCCATCCATGCAGTAGTAATCTGCGGCGATACGGCCAGCGGCAGGGAACGCATTCTTACGTCCGCTCCAGAATTTAAGACGTTCGGCCTCATCTTTGGAAATCTGAATGCCGCTAGCGCCGGCTTTTTCAAGTACCGCCGTCATGCGCTCGATCTCTTCAGCCACTTCTTCTGGGGTACCATCAGATTCGCATAACAAAATGGCTGCAGCATCTAAGTCATAGCCGGCGTGCACAAATTCTTCGACCGCGCGCGTAGTTGCTTTATCCATCATCTCTAAGCCGGCAGGAATGATGCCGGCCGCAATGATTGCAGCAACTGCATTGCCACCTTTTTCAATATCATCAAAGCTCGCCATAATGACGCGAGCTAGTTTGGGTTTGGCAATCAATTTCACAGTGACTTCAGTAACCACAGCAAGCATGCCTTCGCTGCCCATGATAATTGCCAATAAATCTAAACCTGGAGAGTCTGGAGCCAGGCTGCCGAATTCAACAACTTCGCCATTCATGAGAAGACCACGTACTTTTAAAACGTTGTGAAGGGTGAGGCCATATTTCAGGCAGTGAACACCGCCCGAGTTCTCATTCACATTGCCGCCGATGGAGCAGGCAATTTGCGATGAAGGGTCTGGCGCGTAGTACAGGCCCAAATGAGCAACCGCCTCTGAGATGGCAAGATTGCGAACGCCTGGTTGCACCACGGCAGTCCTTGTGAAGGGGTCAATGCTGACAATTTTTTTCAGCTTGGCAAGCGAGAGTACCAACCCTTGTGCGATTGGCATGGCACCGCCCGATAGGCCGGTGCCTGAACCACGGGGCACCACCGGGACTTGCATTGCATAACAAACCTTCAAAATCTGCGCTGCTTGTTCCTCGGTTTCGGGGAGGGCAACCGCCAAAGGCATGCGTCGATAGGCCGCTAAGCCATCACATTCATAGGGAATGGTGTCCTCTGGCTCCCAAAGCAAGGCATGCTCAGGAAGAATGGGTTTAAGGGCCGATACGAGCTTGGATTGCAGGGCGCTGATGGCTGCTTGGTCTTGGGGCGTGGTAACCATATTCATATGGATCATTTTAGCCATTTACCTATAATGAGTTCATGGGAAATCGACTTTCAAAAATTGCCACTAGAACCGGTGATGCCGGGATGACCGGATTGGGCGATGGCAGCCGCGTAGAGAAGGATCATCTGCGGATTTGCGCCATGGGTGATGTGGATGAGTTGAACTCTGAAATCGGCGTTTTGTTGACCGAGCACCTTCCACAGAGTGTGGCACATGAGATTTTGGAATTATTGTTGCAAGTGCAGCATGATTTATTTGATCTGGGCGGGGAGCTGTGTATACCTAATCACGCCTTGCTTAAGCTTGAGCAAGTTGAGCAGTTGGATATTTGGCTGGCTAAGTACAACGAAAGATTGCTTCCTTTGGCTGAATTTATTCTTCCTGGTGGAACTCGGGCCGCGGCTCAAACACATGTTTGTCGAGCTGTGTGCAGACGAGCGGAGCGCTCTGTTGTTAGGTTGGGTCGGGACGTTGAGATTCATGATGCCTCTCGCCAATACCTTAATAGACTTTCGGATCTCTTTTTTGTTCTCGCAAGAGTTTTAAATCAGGCTGCTGGCGGTGCCGATATTTTGTGGAACCACGAGAGGATTGAAAAAAATGAGGTCAAATAATTTAACCTCATTTTTTTGATGAAGAAATGGCGCCCTAGTGGCGCCAATTTATTTTTTGGATTTACGACGGGCTTTCACAGCGTTAGCCAAGCGTTGCAATACATTGACTGAATCCTCCCAATTAATGCAGGCGTCTGTAATGCTTTTACCGTATTCTAGTTTGCTGGGATCATCTTTACCCGGTGTGAATTTTTGAGCGCCATCATTAAGGTGACTTTCAATCATGACACCGAATATTTTTCGTGAGCCAGATTCAATTTGCTCTGCGATGTTGTCGGCAACCACAATTTGACGCTCATGTTTTTTGCTGGAGTTTGCGTGTGACAAGTCCACCATGAGGCTGGCTGGAAGCTTGGCCGCATCTAGCTCAGCGCAGGCTGCCTCTACAAAGCTCGCCTCATAATTGGGTTCTTTCCCGCCACGCAGAATCACATGGCAGTCTTTATTGCCTTTGGTTTCCACAATAGAAACTTGGCCATTTTTGTGAACAGATAAGAAATGATGAGGGCGACTTGCCGCTTGAATCGCATCTGTTGCAATTTTGATATTGCCATCAGTACCATTCTTGAAGCCAATAGGGGCGGATAAACCAGAGGCGAGCTCACGATGAACCTGACTCTCGGTTGTGCGCGCGCCGATTGCACCCCAAGAAATCAGGTCGGCGATGTATTGCGGAGAAATGACATCAAGGAACTCGCTGCCTGCTGGCATGCCAAGTCGATTAATTTCCATCAGCACTTGACGTGCAATGCGTAAGCCCTCTTCGATGCGATAGCTTTCATCGAGATATGGGTCATTGATGAGACCTTTCCATCCAACTGTAGTTCGCGGCTTTTCAAAATACACACGCATCACAATTTCGAGTTCACTTGAGAAACGTTTACGCTCAACCAAAAGACGTTGACAATATTCAAGCGCCGCTCTTGGATCATGAATGGAGCACGGACCAATGATAACTAAAAGGCGATCATCTTTACCGTGAATAATGTCACGAATCTTAGAACGGGTTTTGCTAATCAAAGATTCAGTTGCGGTTCCCGAGATGGGAAAAAATCGAATCAAATGCTCTGGCGGAGGCAGAACGGCGATGTTATGAATGCGTTGATCGTCGGTATCTGACGTTTTATCAACGGCAGCGTACCAATTGGCGGGATTAGTATTTTGTTGGCTCATGCGACTATTTTAAGCCGTATCAGGCTGTTCCACCGACAGTTAGGCTGTCAATCCGCAAAGTAGGCTGTCCAACTCCCACAGGAACGCTTTGCCCTTCCTTGCCGCAGACGCCCACGCCACCATCCAATTTCAGGTCATTTCCGATCATGGAGACCTGTTTTAAAGACTCCGGACCGTTCCCAATAATGGTCGCACCTTTAACGGGGTATTGGATTTTGCCGTTTTCAACCCAGTAGGCCTCTGAAGCGGAAAACACAAACTTGCCACTAGTGATATCAACTTGGCCGCCGCCAAAGTTGACCGCGTAGAGCCCGCGTTTAATGCTGGCTACGATTTCTTGCGGATCATCTTTGCCTGACAACATATAGGTATTGGTCATGCGAGGCATTGGTAGGGAGGCAAAACTTTCGCGACGAGCATTGCCAGTGAGGGGCATTTTCATGAGGCGCGCGTTCAGGCTATCCTGAATGTAGCCCTTGAGAATGCCGTCTTCAATCAGCGTAGTGCATTGAGTGGGTGTGCCCTCATCATCGATATTGAGCGAGCCGCGTCGACCGGCGAGGGTGCCATCATCTACTACTGTTACGCCTTTAGCTGCAACTCGTTGGCCAATGCGTCCAGCAAATGCTGAAGAACCTTTGCGATTGAAATCGCCCTCTAGGCCGTGACCAACTGCTTCATGGAGCAATACTCCAGGCCAGCCTGGTCCCATAACTACCGTCATTGGGCCGGCGGGTGCTGGGCGTGAGTCGAGATTCACCAGTGCGCCATCGACCGCCTCATCTACATATTGATTAATGAGCTCGGTATTGAAATAAGCATAGTCATGTCTTGCACCGCCGCCAGATGAGCCAGATTCACGGCGACCATTTTGTTCGGCGATTACATGGACGGATACACGCACTAGTGGGCGAATGTCAGCTGCAATTAAGCCATCGGCGCGCACAACCAAGATAACGTCAAATTCTCCGGCAAGGCTGGCCATTACTTGGATGATGCGCGGGTCACGTGCTTTAGCGCGACGCTCAATTCCTTCAAGTAAGGCAATTTTTTCTTGTGGTTGAAGAGAGTCTAGTGGATTTAAGTCAAAGTAAAGCCCATTAGAGATGGGGCTAAATATTTTGCTGGCAACCGCTTGCTTGCCACCTTCGGGGCCAATCACTCGCGTTGCTTTGGCGGCCTTATTGAGCGCCTCTAAATTAATTTCATCTGAATAGGCAAAAGCAGTTTTATCGCCATAGATGGCGCGAACGCCCACCCCTTGATCGATATTGAAGCTCCCTGATTTGACAATGCCTTCTTCAAGACTCCAGCTTTCGCTGCGTGTATGTTGAAAGTACAAATCCGCATCATCAAGGCGATGTGTGAACATGCTGCCGAAAGTGCGATGTAAATCTTGTTCGGATAAACCAGTGGGCTCTAGTAGGATCGATTTAGCTAGCTTAAGAAGATCCACCTGTTTTTTGGATTTAGACCAATCAGTTGGAAATAGCGCTTCTGGTGCATTCATATTATTTCAGTAGGTCTTTCGATTTATAGCTTGCGGTGTTTTAGTGCTGGAAGCTTAGAGCGTACCTCGTTTAATTTATCTTTGCTCAGAATTCCAGAAACAAACCCTTCACCCTCGGGAAGGTTGGCCAACACAGCGCCCCAAGGGTCAATGAGCATACTATTGCCCCAAGTGCGTCTTTGATTGATGTGGATTCCACCTTGCGCTGACGCTAGGACATAGCATTGATTCTCAATAGCGCGAGCGCGTAAGAGAATTTCCCAATGATCTTTGCCGGTTGTGTAGGTAAATGCCGCGGGAATAATGTGGCAATCAACCTCTCCGAGGGATCTGTATAGTTCCGGGAAGCGCAGGTCATAACAAATACTTAAGCCAAAGCGCCATTCTTGATTGTTGATGGCGATGCTAAAGACGCTAGGGGTGTTACCTGCCTCGATAGTCTCAGATTCTTCATAGCGCTCACTTCTAGTCTGAAATCCAAATAAGTGAATTTTGTCGTAGCGACAGATACGTTCACCCTCATTATCAAAAACTAAAGTGGTATTCAATACCTTGTTAGAGTTTTTCGCCTCAAGTGGAATGGTGCCGGAAACTAAGTAAATGCCATTAATTTTTGCAATATTCGCAAGTTGCTCTTGAATGGGCCCACTTCCCAATTGTTCTCTGGCTTGAACTTTGTCGGTGTCTTTTAAACCCATCAGGCAAAAATATTCTGGCAGAACGGCGAGTTTTGCTCCAGCCTTGGCGGCTTGTTCAACTAATCTATTTGCGGCATCTAAATTTTCCTGAAGTACAGGGGTCGAGATCATCTGAATCGAGGCAATGTTCAGTTCTGTGGATTTCACTGTTGTACTCATGAGTATTTTTTAAGAAGGGGTAGCAGTTGCATCGATACCAGGATTGCTTGAGGGGGCGACATTAGGGGCATTAGGCTTGCTCTGCTCTTTTAGCAGGGCTTTGCTACGAATGCTATCCATGGTTTTGGGGTCAATGGGCTGACCTTTTTGATCTAGGGGGATGACCTCCGGATCAGACCAGGAGCCTTGCACTAGATAATCAGTCTGCATAGCGCGATTAATTTGGCTTGTGATGAGGTATTGGCCAACCAATGCGCTGAGGCCTACGATGGGGTTAACAACAAAAGCCGCTACTATGGATCCAGTGGTGGCATCAATCGTGGGGAAGACTGTGATACGAAGGTCTTGCGTTTCTTTGGGGATGCTAATTTGACCATTAATTGCAACACGCGCTTGATCCAATTCCATAGTAAATTGATCTGTTCGCGCGACACCATTGCTGAGATCAAAACTGCTCTCAATCGTATTAAAGGGAGTTCCTTTGGTCACAATATTGCCGACACTGCCTTGCAGATCAAGCGTAGCAAATCTAAACAGACTTTGTAGACTTAGTACATTAAGAAGCTTGGCGGCATCAGAGTTAACCTCTAATAAGCGCCCCTTACTGAGATTGATATTGATTTTTCCAGTTAATGTTTCATAGTCGGGATTAAGCAGATTGCCATCCCACTCTAACTTTCCGTCAAGCTTCCCTTGGCCACCTTCGACAGATTTGGCGGTAGTCCAGTGGGCAATAATTTGACCGGCATCTTTAACATCCATATTGATGTTGATCGCACTATGTTCTTTTGCGTCTGCATTACCACCAGTCCATTGTCCCGATAGGGTTGAGTTACCCTGAGGGTTCGATACCTGAATAGATTCAATAGACAATAAGTTTTTACTGGTGTGCGACTTAATCTTAAACATGCCCAACTGCGCATTGGACCATGTGAGATCGTCGATGGTGAGATTGAGGCTTGGTACAGAGTTAGGGTTGAATATATTTTGATCTTGCTGCTTCTTCTGCTCAGGTTTTGCTTGTTTTGAAGAGGGCGTCTTAGTTGTCGCTACCGGGCTCGATAGCGTTTCTGGAACCTTAAGGCGACTCAATCGTCCAGAAATGGAACCACTTGGGTTACTTGCATTTGCTTCTTGCCAGCGAATCTGCCCTGCAGCTTGAGTGGAATTTAGGCGAAGCTGCCATTCATTATTTTGATGATTGGCGGTTAAGCCAATATCAGCCCACGCACGATTAAGCGCAATGAGTTTTTTAATTTGCGCTGTCACTTGAATATTGCCCTCATTTGCAATATTCGGCTGAGGTGTTTTGTTGAGTTGGCCAGCATTTAAAAATGTCTGCCAATGATCGATGTTTAATTCGCTCGACAGCAGGTTGAGTGCAAAGCCTTGTTGAGGAATGATTGCTGGGGCACCCACGCCAAGGCCGTGACGCAGCTCATTATCCAATCCCAAGCTACCTTGAATAGAGATTTGTTCGCCAAGTTTTCCAGACCAAGCGAGGCGTGATCCGCTAGCCTTGCTATTGGCATAAGTGCGCAGATTAATTTGCCCCAACATTGGGACTCCAAGCGCTTTCTTAGCAGGTGCTGGAGCTTGACTGGCCCAATTTTTGAGGTCGAATTTCAAATTCGTTTCGCTACCAGTTTTGTTGAAGTTAAGTAAGCCCTCGTATTTTGCCGAGCCACTCATGCCATTCAAAATGGAACTCACTTCAGGGCTGAGATCGTCAGAAAAATATTGCCTCACAAATCTTGCATCGATATTGCCATTGATTTTGAAGTTTGGGCTGTCTGGTTTGGATGGTGCGCTCGTAATGTGAATGTCGCCACCCAAAAAATTTGCGGTGACATTTTCAAACTCTGGGTTGAGTTCGGTAATTCGAATATTGCCCTTGAGATTGTCCAGTGGTGGAAAGCCTCCCCACTGGGCGCGATTGCCAGGCAGATCTAGCTTGGCATCGATATGGGTATCGCCTTTGCCTGATAGCGGGATTATTAAACCCAGATTCAAAGTTGTGGAACCGGAAACTTTTAAATTTTTCCCCAGACCTTCTTGGCTTTTACCGGCGGGCGATGCAAAGAGGTACTGAAGCATTTGCTGAGCCTCTCCTTGAGCATTCCCGTTCGCGGAGAGTATTAATTGCGTAGCGTTGACATTGGGTATTTCAGCATGAATATTTCTAAGGGCAACGTCTTCATAACTTGCCGCTTCAACGTCCACATTTAATGCAGACTGCTTCATGCTAAGTTGACCATTGAGCTTTGTCAGTGGTAGCCATTCTCCCTGTGATTTGGCCAAGAGAGGGGCGGGTCTAAAGGTCGCATCAGTAATTGGTAGGTTCAATGAGAACTCGCCTACCTGTCCTTTAGGGAAAGGGATTTGATTAGGGTTGCCTTTGATGTGGAGAGTGCCATTGCGGATGAGTCCAGCATCAAATGCTTTCCCGAGGTATTGCTTAGTATCGTTATCCATTCCGACGGGAAGGTAACGATATGCGCTAGCGAGTTTTGCTTGTGCAAAGTTCATATCAAGCGTCATTTGATCGGCTTGCTTGGGGGCGCCGATGATGTAATTGGCTGTAAGGGTGGCATTAATCTCGGGGTTATTTAAAGCAACTTGCCTTGCATTGATGATCCACCCGCCTTGATATTTTTCCCAGCTAATCTGTCCGCTGGCCTGATCCAATTTGATGATTGGATCTACAAGGAAATCATTTACATTCACCTCTAGGTTGGTAGATGCGAGACTCAGGCTCCCATGTTTTTGATCACTTGTAATTTTTCCAGATAAATGGGAAACGTTTGGCATGAACTTATTAATGCCAACAAAACTCAAATTAATCAGTTTGGCGCTAACAGTGAAGTCTAGCTTATCAGGGTTAAACCAAGTTCCAGGGATGGGCAGTACCGCAAGCGCAGAGCGGCTTTCTGCCCAGTTTATTTCCAGATCCTGCAATTCACCATCGGCTTGAGATGTCTTGATCCATTGACGAACCTTTTTGGGCAATGGAAGATTAAGGGCAAACAGGGCAGCGTCTTTCACCAAGATCTGCGGAGATGAAAAACCAAATTCTTTAATCTCGCCATCATCTGTGGGTGGTTTCCAGCGGAAAGTCATGGGGCTTACATGCTCAAGCGGTGCCGTGCCTGAACTATCAATATCGCGCCATGCAAGTGACTTGGTGCTCACCGAGAGCGTTTGTTTATCGGTTGCCTGAATGAGATCTGTTTCAAGTCTGCCAAACTCGATGGGCTCTTCATCTTTCGCTAATTGAATTTTGAGTTGATCCGCCGCAATATGAAGTTCGCCACCGTCAGGTTTCCCGCTATCAAGATTCATTTGCCCTTTTGAGCTAACGCTTCCTTCCAAGACGTAAAAAGGCGCTTTGAAATCTTTTGTAATCTGATTTAGGTTTAAGTCGGCAAAGTCCCATGAGAATTCTCCAATCCAGTCCCGCCAATTGCCAGCCTGCCCGCCGATACGATGCGCAAAGTTAGCGTTGAGTTGGACTTGGCCTTTGTGCCACGGCGTATTTGCAATGAAGGTGCTGCGATGTTTGCGCAATCCATTACTCAGATCAAATTCCTGAATATCAATTGAGGTGCTCAATCTTTTATTTTGAGAGTCTTCCCAAAAAAGTTGGGCATGACTTACTTTGATAGTGTCTTGCGAGAAAAGCCAGTTCTCAGCTGAAAAATCATTCGATGTTGAGTCGATGGGTATTCCGGCAACGGAGATGACGCCCTTGGAATTTCTTTGGGCATAAATCTGGGCCCCATCAAAATTGATCTCATGAAAGTAGGGCTCAAGGTGATAAAAAGAAATCCAACTTAGTTCACCGCTAATCTTTTGAATTGCCAAGAGTGGCTTAGTTTTTGAGGGGCCGTTAAAGCGTAAGCCAGTAATTTCGAAGCTGGGTCGAAGCCCGGTCCAGGAGACTTGAACATCATCCATGGAAACATCTGCGCCAATCCGAGCGCCAATGAGCTTTTCTAAGACTGGCTTTGACTTCTCAATATAAGGCCACAGCAAGAAGCGAACCCCGAGATGCCCCAGGACAAGGGTCGTCAAAATAAGGCTGCCCAGAATGAGGGCTCGTTTACCCCAACGCCCATTTCCGCCTGGAGGACGTTTTTGAAGCACGCTCTGGAGGCGATGGAGGGGGAGTTTGCGAAGCATGGCCTCTATTATCCGTCAGCCCCGAGGTGATCGCCAAGAGTAGTCTTGAGCTCGGATTAAGATGTTGATATGGCGAATTTTTCTGCGCAAATTGAGTTTTTGAAGCGGCATTCCACTTATGCCCAGCGCTGGCTAAGTGCGCAGCCCGCTTGGGAGCAATGGTTGCATGATCAAGCGTATCAAAAAATTGATTTAGCGTTTATCAGAACGCTCTTGAATCCTTGCGAGGCGGCCATTGCCAATAAAGGGGTGGACGAGTCGAAATTCATGGCGGATTTGCGCCTTGCTCGTCAGCGTTTGATGTTGTGCGTGGCTTTTCGTGATCTCAATGGTTTTGCGGATTTAGATGAAGTCACACATAGTTTGAGTGCATTTGCTGAGATGGCGGTATCGCTTTCGATTGCCTATATTCGCGAGGATCTTCAAGGGCGCTTTGGTATCCCATGGAGCGCTGACCGGAATGCTGAAATGCCTCTCATGGTTGTTGGCATGGGGAAGCTTGGCGGGCGCGAGCTAAATCTTTCTTCAGATATTGATCTGATTTTCCTTTATGAGCATGAAGGCGAGACGCAAGGAGGTTCCAAAAGCCTTTCTCATCATGAGTGGTTCACTCGCATGGGCCGACGTCTTATCAAGCTGCTGTCCGAGCATGATGCCAATGGGTTTGTATTCCGGGTGGATATGCGTTTACGTCCTAACGGTGATTCAGGCCCACTGGTTTGTAGTCTGGAGATGTTGGAGGAATATCTCCTAGTCCAAGGTCGCGAATGGGAGCGTTATGCTTGGATTAAGGGTAGATTAATCGCGCCGATGCCTGATTCACCCGCATTTGAATCTAGTGAAAAAGAATTAGATCAAATCATTCGTCCCTTTGTTTATCGCCGTCATTTGGATTATGGTGTGATAGCGGCGATTCGTGACTTGCATGCACAGATTCAGCATGAGGCTGAGAAGCGATCTTCGGGCCGCCATGGTCGTTCACGAGATATTAAATTAGGTCGTGGAGGCATTCGGGAGATAGAGTTTTTGGCGCAAATGTTCCAGCTGATGCGCGGAGGAACTGATCCCCGTTTTCGCACTCGACCCACCTTGGAAGTATTGGGCTTGATTCGGAAAAATGGCATCTTGCCTGCTGATGAGATTCAGTCATTGCAGACTGCTTATGTCTTTCTCAGACGTTTAGAGCACCGCATTCAAGTCTGGGAGGATCAGCAAACGCACTATTTACCAGATGATGAACCAGCTCGGGCACGTTTGGCTTTGAGTATGTGTGGTGCAGGTGGAGTTGGGGATACCGCTCAATTTCTGACAGAGTTAGAGGGGCATCAAAATACCGTTGCCAAACTCTTTGAGAAGGCTTTTATTCTGAAAGAAAGTGAGCGACTGGATTTAGCGCCGCTAGCGATTGACTGGGAGCTGGATCGCAGTATTTTTCCTGAATCACTGGAGTGCTGGAAGGCATGGATTGGTGGCTCAAGAGAAAAGCAGTTACCAGAAAAGAGCCGTTTAATTTTTCACAATCTCATTCGCAAAGCAGCCGAGAGTTTGCAGATGGATAGCTCTCATTTGGCTAGCGCAGATACCACCCTGCTGCGCTTTTTTGATTTACTCGAAGCTATTGCTAGAAGAAGCGCTTACCTATCAATATTGTCGGAGTATCCAAAGGCTCTGTTTAATGTGCTGGCTTTGCTAAAAGCATCTCAATGGGGGGCGCAATATCTCACTAGGCACCCCCATCTATTGGATCATTTGCTGAATCCACGGGCTGAGGCTTTGCTTGTGGGGCATCCAGAGGATTATTGGCGCGAAGTTAAGGCCACCTTAAATATGCGTTTGGATGATGTAATGGCCGATGGCGAAGCTGCCGAGCAAGCTATGGATGTCTTGCGTATAACCCATCACACCGAAACTTTTATTACCTTGTTGGCCGATCTTGGTATTGGCGTTGATCGGCCACTTCCTGTTGAAAAAGTGAGCGATCATCTCTCTGCATTGGCAGATTTAATTTTGCAAACTACTTTTGAAAGAGTATGGCCGGCGGTTGCCAAGAAGTTTGATTTACCAGTGGATCTTCGCTCCACCAAAGATGTGCCCTTTGCCGTCATCTCATACGGGAAATTGGGTGGAAAGGAATTGGGCTACGCATCTGATCTTGATTTGGTTTTCTTGTATCAGTCGGAGGGGATGGATTACGCCGCACAAGAAATCTATGGTCTGTTGGCCAAGCGCATGATTAATTGGCTGACGGCGTATACCGCTACTGGCAGCCTGTTTGAGATTGACACTCGTTTGCGGCCTAACGGCTCAGCTGGGTTTTTGGTAACCAATGCCGATGCTTTTAAAAAGTATCAGTTACGCGAAGGTGATAACGCGGCTTGGGTATGGGAGCATCAGGCTCTGACCAGGGCCAGGTTCTCTGCTGGCGATCCAACAGTAGGTCAATTTTTTGACGAGGTGCGCTTTGAGGTTTTGAGTCAGCTGCGCAATGTTGATGTATTGCGTAATGAAATTCTAGAGATGCGTCGCAAGGTGCATGCTGGCCATCCTAATTCTGCAGGTGAATTTGATTTAAAGCACGATGCCGGTGGGATGGTTGATATTGAGTTTATTGTTCAGTTTTTAGTCTTGGCTTACTCGCACCAGCACCACGAATTGATTGATAATTTAGGAAATATCGCGCTACTGCGCATTGCTGCGGATGTTGGTTTGATTGCGCAGTCTTCCGCCTTGGAGGTGGCTGATGCCTATCGCTTATTGAGAGCTCGCCAGCATCGCTTGCGTCTGGATGGCGCGGAAAAAACGCGGGTCGATGTGAACTTAGAGTCGGAACTAGTGGGTGCCAGAAAGTCCGTAATGCATTTATGGCAGCAGATCTTTAAAGCGCCATCCCAGCTTTAGTTTTGCTCAAGTAGCTCGCGCGCATGACGGCGGGTGGTATCAGTAATGGTCGCTCCACCGAGCATGCGGGCTATTTCTTCAACACGATCGGATCTAGCTAGTGGACTGACTCGTGAAAGAGTTTTGTCGCCGCTTTGAGACTTGTTGACCTTGAGATGATGGTTGCCTTGCGCGGCTACCTGAGGCAAGTGCGTGACACATAAAATTTGATGCGACTTACCAAGTTGACGTAATAATTTACCGACGGTTTCAGCAACGGCGCCACCAATACCTGCGTCCACCTCATCAAAAATCAGCGTAGGTGTAAAAGAAGCTTTGCTGGTGATAACGCTAATGGCAAGACTAATACGCGCCAACTCTCCACCAGAAGCGACTTTGGCCAGTGCTCGAGGCGTGCTGCCTGCATGGCCAGCAACTAGGAATTCAATTTGCTCCAAACCATTAGAGCCACCTTCTTTCAGCGGCACCAATGCGATTTCTAATTGCCCGCCCGCCATCGATAAATTTTGCATCGCCTCGGTAATTAGCTTGCCAAGATCCGCCGCTGCCTCGCTGCGTTTTTGAGAGAGCTGGTTTGCCAACTTGAGATATGCAGCCTCTTCTTGCTTTACTTTTTTACGTAAGGCCTCAATGTTTTGGGAGGCGGTAAGCGCTTCAAGACGATCAGCGGTTTCCAAGAGTAGGCGTGGTAGTGTGTTGGCCTCAGTCCGATATTTGCGAGCTGCGCTGTGTAGCGCTTGCATCCGCTCTTCAACTTGGTCGAGTCGCTCGGGATCAAGATCGAGTTTTTGTAAATAGCGGTTGAGGCTATGAACGGCCTCATCCACTTGAATTTGTGCCGACTCTAGGGATTGGCTCACTTCAGTTAGTGTCGCGTCATGCTGGGCTAGAACGCTCATATTTGAGCTTGCTTTAGATAGAGCGGATTCTACTGAATTTTCTGCTTCAGATAAGGTGTCAATTGCTTCCTGGCAGCCACTGATAATCTTGGCGCCATTGGCGAGTCTCGCATGTTCGGTTTGAATCTGATCCCACTCACCTTCTTGTGGGGAGAGCTCAGTCAGTTCTTCGAGTTGCCATTCGAGACGCTCGCGCTCGCGCTCAATATCTTGACCGGCATTTTCAGCTTGTGCCAAAAGACGATGAGAGTCATTGAGAGTCTTGAATAATTTCCCCACTTCAAGGGTAATAGGCAAAAGTCCTGCGTGGCGGTCAAGCAACTCTCGCTGTGCTCCGCTTTTGAGCAATAGCTGATGAGCATGTTGACCATGAATATCAACCAATTGATCGCCGGCTTCACGTAGTTGTGCGAGCGTAGCAACACTGCCGTTGATGAAGGCGCGACTACGCCCGTTACTTTCAACGGTTCTTTTCAGCAGCAGGCTCTGACCATCATCTTCGAGTGGAAAGCCTTGCTCATCCAGCCACTGGTTGAAATGTGTAATTTGCTCAGGGTCTACCCGAAAGAGTGCGGTAATTTCAGCGCGATTGCTATCCTCTCGAATTTGACTGCTATCCGCACGTTCACCCAGTACTAAACCTAGGGCATCTAGCAGAATCGATTTGCCCGCACCCGTTTCGCCGGTCAGGACGGTAAAGCCCGCGGCAAAGTCGAGTTCGAGTTGATCAACAATGACAAAGTCACGGAGGGTAAGGGTTTGAAGCATGTATTAGCGTAGCAAAGAACTCAACATCAGAATGTCGATGGGTACTCATTCCAGTGCAACTTCTCGCGTAAGGTTTTGTAGTCACTGTGGTTGCGAGGGTGCAAGAAGGTAATCGTTTTGTCAGATTGGCGCACTTCAATGATGTCGCCTGATTCCAAATTCGTTTGCGATTGCATATCGAAGTTCACAATGACTTCGCGACCATCAACCACTTCAATACTGGTCACCGAATCTTGAGGCAAAACGATGGGGCGATTGGATAGCGAATGCGGCGCAATCGGCGCTAGCAAAATGCCGGCAACGCGTGGGTGCAAGATAGGGCCGCCAGCAGAGAGGGCGTAAGCTGTCGAGCCGGTCGGCGTGGAAACAATCAGGCCATCGGAGCGCTGGTTGTACATGAAAGATCCATTAACTTGTACCGCAAGCTCAACCATGCCCGAGATACCAGAGCGGTTAACAACAACATCATTCAAGGCAAGTGCGCGATTAATTGTTTTGCCATTACGAAGCACGACGGCATCTAATAATGTTCTGGTGTCGGCTTCATATTCTCCGGCAATGATTTTTGGCAGGATGGTTTGCACATCCCCAATAGGGATGTCGGTCATATAACCAAGGCGACCCATATTGATCCCTACTAACGGAACATTGCTCCCTGCCAGTTGACGTCCAATGCCCAGCATGGTGCCATCGCCGCCTAAAACTACCGCAAGGTCGATTGCTTCAGTAAAATCTTCAATACTCTTGTTGGGATAGCTCTTCAGTTTTAAGTGATTTGCGGTGGAGGTTTCAAAAAACACCTCGCAACCCAAATTAGAAACGAGTTTGGCCAGATCATTTAGATGCTCCTCAATCCCGTCAGCCTGATATTTGCCGACAAATGCCAGTCGGCTAAATACCTTCTTGGTGGAATTTGAGGATGGGCTTAACATATAACGATTAAACCATAGGCATAAAATCCCTTCCACCATGGATGATCGTTCCCGCGCCCTACTGAAAACCCTTATCGAGCGCTATATCGAGGAGGGGCAGCCTATTGGCTCACGCACTCTATCCCGCTTTTCGGGCTTAGACCTCTCTGCAGCTACTATCCGCAATGTCATGTCTGATCTGGAGGATATGGGTCTTGTGACTAGCCCGCATACCTCGGCAGGCCGCATTCCAACTCCGCGTGGCTACCGTTTGTTTGTAGATACGATGGTGACCGTTCGCCCCCTTGAGGCTATGGCTGCTCGTGAAGTGGAAAAAGGGCTCTTACCGGATTCGCCGCAGCGGGTTTTGAGCTCGGCTGCACAAATTTTGTCTAATTTGACCCATTTTGCAGGGGTGGTCATGACGCCTAAGCGCGCGCAAGTTTTCAAGCACATTGAGTTTCTGCGACTGGGCGAGGGGAAGATTTTGTTGATCGTAGTCACCCCAGAGGGTGATGTGCAAAACCGGATTCTGCCAACGACCCAGGATTACACTCCCAGCCAGCTGATTGAGGCGGGTAATTTTATTAATGCGCAATTTGCTGGCAGGAGTTTTGCCGCGGTACGCGCACATCTCAAATCAGACTTAGATAATTTACGTAGCGATATTTCTGGTTTGATGGCTTTGGCATTGCAAAGCGGCGTTTCTGACTACGGCATGGGCGAGAGCGATGTCGTATTGTCTGGAGAACGTCGCCTGCTCAATGTTGGCGACTTGAGTTCCAATCTGGATAAGTTGCGCAAGATGTTTGACATGCTTGAGCAAAAATCGGTGTTGATGCAGTTGCTCGACATTTCTAGTCATGCGGACGGCATTCAAATCTTTATTGGGGGCGAGAGTGATCTCTTGCCTTATGAGGATCTAGCGGTGATTAGCGCCCCGTATAGCGTTGATGGACAGATCGTTGGCACTCTTGGTGTGATCGGCCCAACCCGTATGGCGTATGACAGGGTAATCCCGATTGTCGATATCACCTCTAAATTATTGTCTGGCGCTTTAAGCGCTTAATTGCCGTTACATCAATTGAAGTGACTCTACCCCTTTTTTTAAAGACAAGCTACTTTGAATCAAAATCCACACCTACGACATTCTAAGACTGCAGTGTTGCTGCTGAACTTGGGTACACCTTCTGAGCCAACAGCCAAAGCGGTCAGAGTTTATCTAAAAGAATTTCTTTCAGATCCGCGCGTAGTAGAAGTTCCGCGCGTGATTTGGTGGTGCATATTGAATGGGATTATTTTGCCTATTCGCAGTGGCGCATCGGCTAAAAAATATGCCTCTATTTGGTTGCCAAAACTGGGTTCGCCCTTGATGCATTACTCGCGCTTGCAAGCCAAGGCGCTTGCTGAGAAATTCGCCGATCAAGGTCACACGGTCTTGGTGGATTTAGCGATGCGTTATGGGCAACCATCAACGGAAAAAGTGCTTGAAGCCTTGCAGGCTCAAGGGATGGAGCGTTTGCTACTGCTACCTTTATACCCTCAATATTCAGCGACAACGACTGCTTCCAGCTTCGATGAAGTCTTTCGAGTGCTGGGAACTTGGCGCAATCAACCAGAGCTCCGCTTGGTAAAGCACTATCACGAAAATCCTGCGTATATCCATGCGTTGTGCGATCAGGTCTTGGGTGCATGGGAGAAAGATGGTCGACCAGATTTTTCAAAAGGCGATCGCCTAGTGATGTCTTTTCATGGCCTGCCTAAGCGCAATCTCCTCAAGGGTGACCCCTATCATTGTGAATGCCTCAAAACAGGCCGCCTACTTGGCGAAGCTCTTGGCTTAGAAGTTAGTCAATATCTTGTGACTTTCCAATCTCGTTTTGGAAAGGCTGAGTGGCTTAAGCCTTATACTGCGCCAACGATTGAAAAGTTGGCAAAGCAAGGTTGTCAGCGTATTGATATTTTCTGCCCTGGATTTCCGGCGGATTGCTTGGAAACGCTTGAAGAGATTGCCATGGAAGCCCGGGAGATTTTCTTGGAGCATGGTGGAAAAGACTATCGTTATATTCCTTGCCTCAATAGCAATCCAAAGTGGATCGATGCTTTAACTGACATCGCTTATCAACATTTACTTGGTTGGCCTTTGGGTACCGAGCCAGATGCGGATCTAACTTTGCGTAGCCAACGGGCGGAAGTAGCGAAGTCCCAACTTGAAATTCAATAATTTGCCCCAACATCGCAAAGAAGTAATCATTCTTATAGAAAAGTGAATTAGTTGCCATGACACAAGAAAATCAAAATCCCTCGCCAGAATCTGAAAATCCCGAGGTGGAACAGCAGGCAACCGCAAGCGCGGATTCCATAGAACCAAAGACGCCAGAGCAAGAAATTGCAGATTTAAATCAAAAGCTTGCTGAGATGCAGGACAATTTCCTGCGCGCCAAAGCCGAGGGTGAAAATATTCGCCGCCGCGCAGTGGAAGATATTGCCAAGGCGCACAAATTCGCGATTGAGAGCTTTGCCGAGCATCTCGTACCCGTTACAGATAGCTTGTACGCAGCCCTTGGTGCCGAGGCCGTTGATGCCAAGGCCTTTAAAGAAGGTCTAGAAATTACCCTTAAACAGCTTCTGAGTGCCTTTGAAAAAGGCCGTTTGACTGAAATCAACCCCGCTGTTGGGGACAAATTTGATCCTCATCATCACCAAGCAATTGCTTCGGTACCCTCGGAGCAGGATTCTAATACCGTGGTTTCAGTGCTCCAAAGAGGCTATTCAATCTCTGATCGCATCCTCCGGCCAGCATTAGTAACGGTCAGTGCGCCTAAATAAGGCATCTAATCGCTATTAAAGGCCTAAAAACCACATAAAAAGGCAGATTTCTGCCTTTTTTGCACTCTTACCCCTTGAATTCTTATTTTTAGACCCCATTTATCGGGTACTGATTTATCGCAATTACATAAACAATTTAATTTTTTTGGAGCAATTATGGGAAAGATTATCGGAATTGACTTGGGAACCACGAACTCGTGCGTTTCCGTTATTGAAAACAATGCCCCAAAGGTTCTTGAGAACGCTGAAGGTGGTCGCACAACTCCATCCATCATCGCCTACATGGAAGATGGCGAAGTATTGGTTGGCGCGCCTGCAAAGCGCCAGTCAGTAACAAACCCTAAAAATACCGTTTACGCAGTGAAGCGTTTGATGGGTCGTAAATTTTCTGATGCTGAAGTGCAAAAAGATATTGGCCTAATGCCTTATTCAATCATTCAGGCGGATAACGGTGATGCTTGGGTTCAGGCGCGCGATAAGAAAATGGCGCCACAGCAAGTGTCTGCTGAAATATTGCGCAAAATGAAAAAAACTGCAGAAGACTATCTCGGCGAAGAGGTTACCGAGGCAGTCATTACTGTGCCTGCGTATTTCAACGACAGTCAACGTCAAGCAACCAAAGATGCTGGTCGTATCGCTGGCTTGGATGTTAAGCGCATCATCAACGAGCCAACAGCTGCCGCATTGGCATTTGGCCTAGACAAGCAGGATAAGGCTGATCGCAAGATCGCTGTTTATGACTTGGGCGGTGGTACGTTTGACGTGTCTATTATTGAAATTGCTAACGTTGATGGTGAGAAACAGTTTGAAGTTCTCTCTACTAACGGCGATACCTTCTTGGGTGGCGAAGACTTTGACCAACGCATCATTGACTGGATTATTGCTGAGTTCAAGAAAGAACAGGGCGTTGATTTGAGCAAAGACGTATTAGCCTTGCAGCGCTTGAAAGATGCCGCTGAAAAAGCCAAGATCGAATTATCATCCGCGCAACAAACTGAAATCAACCTGCCTTACGTTACAGCTGATGCTAGCGGTCCTAAGCACTTGAACCTCAAGTTGACCCGCGCCAAGTTGGAATCCTTGGTTGAGGAGTTGATTATTCGTACCGCTGGTCCTTGCCTGACGGCAATTAAAGATGCTGGCGTTAATGTGGCCGATATTGACGACGTGATTTTGGTTGGCGGTCAAACTCGTATGCCTGCTGTACAAGACAAAGTAAAAGAAATCTTTGGCAAAGAGCCGCGCAAAGACGTTAACCCTGATGAAGCGGTTGCTGTTGGCGCTGCGATTCAAGGCTCCGTATTGTCTGGCGATCGTAAAGACGTATTGCTCTTAGACGTTACCCCGTTGTC
>Ga0364874_10134_pt1 | contig 42134 bp, 41 predicted proteins | sample ExccelAu500001D4_2_FD_206922 | JGI IMG/M metagenome (GOLD analysis project Ga0364874, IMG submission 206922) | Enriched cells from Trout Bog Lake Hypolimnion, Wisconsin, USA - BchlTB.Aug07.5000.01.D4 | ecosystem: Environmental > Aquatic > Freshwater > Lake > Hypolimnion/Profundal zone | place... | reverse complement strand
TGGCGGATAAAGATACGACAGCCGGCGATACAATAGGATACGAAGATATTAATGGAACAATCTATCCTGAATCAGCTGAAAATTCAAAAGCCTATATGCGGAATCTTGAAGTTCTCAATGGCAAAGCAGGTGTTTTTGCTGTTCATCAGCCTGTGGGAAGGGGAGTCTCTTGCGGTTACTCTTGCATCGATTTCGATCGCGATCTCCTGTGCATTCTGTTTTGTCGCATACCGGTCATAATATTCTGTGAAGATACCGGCAGTCCGCCGGGGCAGCCGGCCCGGGCGGACACCGGAGCCGTCAGGCCCGGTCAGCTATGCCGTAAAGTTATTCTGCAAAAAGCCGGCTGATATCCAGATCGGTCCATCTGTTCTTGTCTGCAAAGGTACTGTACGAATACTTCCCGTGCGCAACATCGCCGATAACCGTATACACGGTCATATCATCAACCGGATATTTTGCAGATACTGCTGTCTGATACACTCCGCCGTTTTCGATCGGAAGCGTGAACAGCTTCTTGAGATCATCTGCGCCGATCACCTGATGCGACTGAAGATACCGGTTGATTGCATAATACCGCTGGCAGGCATAGGACATGCTGTCTTTCACGCCGGGGGTACAGTTGTTCATCGTCAGCTCGGAATGCTTGAACTGAGTGCGGTACAGGTTGGTGAAAAAATTCGCTGTCGGATACTGACCTGTCAGCACTGCCGGCTTGTCATTGCACGGATTCTCGACTGTTGTTGAAGAGGCCGGAGTGACAATTCCTGCAAAATTCGAGGTCATGGTAGGGTGTTTTCTGATATAGTCGATCACACCCTCAGAGCTGTCGGCCTTGAACATCGCATAGAAATTGATATTCAGGTTTATGAAACCTCTGAGGTTATATCCGGGAATCGATTTCCGGGCATCATTGTATTCAACGAAAACCTGTTTGTTGTTGATCCACGTAAATCCGGGAATTGATCCCAGAAAGCCGAATGTAGCAACTTTATTGCCGCCATTGTCCGGCTGATACACCACAAGGGTTGCATACGGAACCAGTTTGTTTATATTGGTCGGAAGATCCAGATTGCGGGCAACGACCATTGACTGCGACCGGGACTGTTTTCCCCATATCGATACGAAGGAACAGTGACCGCTGCTGTCGGCTGACGGTGCAGCGAGATTCCGGGGATCGATCTGTCCGCCGTAGAGGGTTGCCAGCATAGGCAGCATATCCAGATTCAGCAGCTGATAATAATCAAGTCCTGAGGTTCTGGCCATTCCCCTGAGAATCTGCTTCTCGCTTTCATCAATCTTCAGATTGTAGCATGTGCGCCAGAAATATGACCTGATTGACCGCAGCTGATGTTTATTGAAATATAACGGCACAATCCGGGTGTACATTTCGTGCAGCTGCGTGCGGGCCAATGCGCCGTACTGCTGCCCCATTTCATCATAGCTTCCATGAAGATTGATAACAGTAATGCCCGGCTGACAGCTTATTGTTCCTGAATGACCCTTGTCCGAAGTGTAGCTGTTTTTAGAAACGGTCTGGGCCTCGGCTGCTGCGCAGCTGAACAGAACCAGCGCGCAGATACACAGCTTCTTCAGATTCATTTTTTTGTACAATGTGTTCTCCCCGATCAGGGCAGCTTTCTGTGCGGACTTTTTTTTCCCGGGACTGAAATTCATACATTAACTCCTTGGTTGTAAAAGATCTGCATTTTCTGATGCAGCAAACAGCTGTATAATACATGACTGATGAGAATCAGTCTTCCTTGCTTATAAAAATGGAGAAAAAAACTGCCGGTGAAGACCCTTTCCGGCGGTATTTCTGCTCTGCCGCAGCGCTATTTCCTGTTCTGCCGTCTGTACCCGGCAGGAGAAATCCCCGTATTCTTTTTGAATGCCTTATAGAAGGCTGACGATGAACTGTATCCTGTTTCATAGGTGACTTCAATAATAGAAAGCTCCGGCTTTTCACGGAAAAGCCGCTGCGCATCCTTTATCCGGTATGCATTGAGCATATCAAAAAAGTTTGTTTTAAGGTATGAATTTATTATTTCAGAAAGCTGATGCGGTCTGATATTCAGACGCTCCGCCAGCAAAGGAAGACTGAGATTTTCATCGGTAAAAACTCTCTCCTGCGACAGAAGAGCTGTCATTTCTTCTATAACCCTGTCGACATGTACGCCCTGAAGCTGCGTTTTGATATATTTGGCCTGATCAATCTCCGATTTGATCAGAAGCAGAATCTCCGGATATCTGTTGCTCAGTATATAAATGATGATCAGAAAGCAGGCAAGCAGAACATGGATATCTTTAAGATAATGCAGCATTAATATCTTGTCGATAAGCCAGAACATCACGCTTAGAATAAGCGCCGCCGTCAGCCCGATCGTTATTCTGAGAATACTTTTCCGTTTCGCATACACATGCGAATGCAGCACGGAAAGCCTGATAAGAAAAAATGACATGTACAGCAAAAACGATATCCCCGAGAGAAAAACCGCAGCCGCGTAAAGAGTATCATGTGAGAACAGATATTCATGATACTCTGCCGGATGTACTGACATATTCACAGCGGGATGGGAAGTACACAGAAATAAGCCGGTGAAAAGCAGCCCGGGAAGGAAGTGAAGAATAAAGTACTTTGACCGCCTGATATCCGGCATCGTCACCGAATGGAAGTAGAGATACTGAAGAGGGCCCATATTGAATAAACAGATGATGCCGGCAGGAAAACTGATATTATAAATGCCGTACCAGAGAACAGAACCGGAAAACATGAAAATACTGTTAACGATCTGATACAATCCGAAATTGAGCAGCAGAAGGAATAAGAGAATGTTGTTCCGGTTCCGGTTTTTCAATACCACCTGACCGGAGGCAAGAATAAGGGCAAAAACCCCCCCGAAAAGAATAATCAGATCTCTCAAATTCCCCTGAGATGTCATAGGATTCAGCATATCCGTTTCAGAAAATATTCACATACGGCTCTGAACTCGTAAAAATGCACGTCTGCACCACCTCATATTGTGATTATGAATACAAGTGAACGTACAGGGATGGGCATCCATTGTCAACACAACAACGATCTGACCTTCTTTAAAGCGGATAGCGAGAGGAATCCGGGTACACCGGAGGGAACGATTTCATTGTTCAGCCGTTCGCACGAGCCGGTTACGTCAGATAGAATGAATAAAGCCGCCTTGCGGCGGCTTTACCTGTGAAATACATGCCGCAGGAAGGCCCTGCGACAGAGGTGAGAGGTTATTTCTTTCCTTTCTTTTTTACGGAACGCTTAGCCGCAGCTTTCCTTTTAGGAGCTTGTACAGCCTCAACAGGAGCGTTCACTTCTTCAGCAGGTTTACTGTTTGATCTGACTAATCTGATCAAGAAGAATGCCGCAGCAAAAATCAGTAGAACTGCCAGAACAAACGGCCAGACGTGTGACCGTTTATGATGTGCTGTCGTCGATATATTTCCTGTTTTAACCCATTCAATATATCGGCGGGAATACGAACCGAGATACCGGAAAGACTGCTCGTTTGATTTTTCAAGAGCTGCCGCGCCTGCGGGATTTGTCTTATGTACGTATTCATATATATCGATAGGCGGTTCTGTTACGCCGTAAAGATATGAAGAATCAGATACAAATTTTGCCGGGAATGCTTTTTTTACGACCGCATCAACCTTATCGCTCCTTCCCGCAGAAATCGCGCCGGATACTTCACTGATATAGAACGGATACATTGCAGGAACTTTCCTGTCATTTGAACGGTCTTTCAAAGCATCAATCATAGGATTTGCGGTAATTTTAGCTTTGGCAAGATCGGTAAGGGCATAGAAAGCATAATCTTCATAAAGATAATGCTTGTTGGAAACTTCATTGAGAAATGCCGCCTGGGTCTTTTTATCACCGAGCGCCGCTGATTTAACTGCAGCAAAGGTGCTTACGCCGGGAAGCATTCTTTCATGATACACAACACCGGAATCCTGAAGATAATGGAGGGCCCATCCTGCAAACCGGTATCCCCAGTAGGGATGTCCGGAGTGAAAGGCGTACGATGACAGCGCCGAAAACAGGTTAAACCGGTATTCACTTCCGGATTTTTTTGTAAATGGAGCTGCAAGCGATATAATCGGGCTTTCATGATAAAATCCCATATGAAAAGGCGCCTGCGTTGCATATGCCAGCCCGGGATTGCCGAAAGGCTGATCGCCGAAGCCGTACCCGCTGCCGAAGGCGGTTTTGCTGTCCATATAAAGTCCTATATCGAGTCCGTAATCGGGTTCATCCGCAGCGGTTGCAAGAACGGACAGAGCCGACATGCGCTCCCCTGGTTTTATAATCTCAATTTGAAGATTTTCCAGTTTAAGAAAAAGCAGAAACGGCAGTGCAACTTTATCAAAAGAAACAATCTGGTGTCCCGGATCCGCCTTTCCACCGTCGGGAATACGTTTGTAGAGGGCAATCGGAATGACCGGATTTATCCGTATTGCGCGGATGAATGAATGATGCAGCTTTGCCCCTTTTTGTGTTTCTGAAAACCTCAAGGAATCAGGAAGAGGAGCATAATACGGGAGATTTGTTCTCAGCCATTGCTCTTCAGCTGTGAGAACCTGCGAAAGCCCGTGTTTTTCCTTTTCAATAAAACTGTCGAGCGATTCAGCCGGAACTGTTTCCTTTACATTGGGATCATCTGCAAAAATAATGTAACTCAACTTTGTGTGATCAGTCCAGGCAAAAGCGGCAATGCCAGAACACGCAATCACAAGGATTGACAATAAAAACTTTTTCACATACACCTCCATTTTCTGTTCGTTACATTATATGCCAAACGTCAGTTTTCTTCAACCAAAATGTATAGGGACAGTATTAATTTTATCCGGGTACGTTCGTGCATAACCGCAATGCAATCTGTCGATCAATACGCCCATCGGGGGCCGGAACCGAGAGACGATGAAGATCCGCGGATAACGACATAAACTTCTTTATTGAAAAAGAAGGGGAGCCCCCAGTCAAACTGGTCAGCATCGCTTGAATAGGCTGCAAGCAGTGGAAGAACAGCATCATCTCCGTTCATCGTATCGGCATCCCCGACGGAGAAGGAAACGGTTCCAGATACCTTGTCCGCGCCTATGTTAACAGCGGACAAAGAAAGCGTCGATGAAGGGTTATAGAATCCCTGAGAATCATACGATATGGAACTGTCGTTGAAATATAATGCATTTGATCCGCTGTCGATAAAGCTTTCATTCATTGTTGTTGAATTGAAGACTGTTGTAAAATTATCATAGTCATCTGCAGCAAAGGATGTAACCGAGCCCGGCTGATTGTTTGACCGCGTACCGATGCCGAATATAAGGTATCCGGCTGCTTCTAACGCACCGCTGCTGGATACCGGCGGAAGATCGATAATAACGCCATTGTTGTCGAGGGGAAAAAGCGACACCGGATTGGTTACCACAGGGATCCCAGTGAACGGGTAGGTCTGTTCCGTGTACGATGATGTGCTTGTGCTTGGACAGCTGTAATAATAACCGCTATCAATATCTGTCGTTTCAAGGCCCACCCCCAGTATGCCGTTTGCCCCGAGCGAATCTTGCGAGCTTGAGTTTACCGTTCCCACTGCGGACGGCATTGCATACGTATCGTCAATAAGCTGTATCGGCGTACTCGCCGCTGTTTCTCCGGAGATGGTCACGGTTGCAAGCACGACCTCCCCCCAGGTTGCAGACCCGTCGCCGTACGACACCCCTTCGCATAGCGCTCCTCCATCACTACACGAGATAGTCGGGAACGACATTGTCGTTGGAACCTGCGATTTCAGAAGTCTCAACCCGACGGAGCCTGTATCGACAAGAACATGATCTATGGTCACGGTTGCCGATGATCCGGGAATAGATATGGTGACTAAAGTGTAGGGGGCATTGTTATAGGTGTAGTCTGTATCGCAAATCAGTGAAATCGGCTGTACATTATCAGCAGCAGCCATTGCTACATAGGTGCTTGTGGATGAACTGCTTCCTGAATCGCATGCCGCGATCAGGGACACGGTGATCAGAGAAATAAAAACAAAGAAATGTTTCATATGGTCAAACCTTTATTATAAAGATGATATATCGGTGCCTGCAGGCACTTTATCCGGAAGGTATGCGGTGCCGGCTGAAAAACCCATATGTCCGCGAACCCGTATAACAAAATCGGACTGGGTAATACTGATGCCGTTCCTTCTTCCTTTATAAGTCGATCGTTTGACTCTGGCACTTTCGGAATATCTGGTATAATAGGTTCCCAGAAGCTGCTGGAGATCAGGCTGGCGTTTTCCTTTCCATGAGACGGCAAATACCACGCCGCCGGATGACAGATATTCTTTTATAGCGGTTCCGTGCGCATCTGTCATGTTGTGGATCGAATAGGATGCCGCATCGGTTTTCCGGACGGCGCTTTTTATTTTCGCCGCATCACCGGCTACTGTTGCTATGCCGCCGCCAAGTTCGGCGTACGCTGCGCTGCATATGGTCAGCAGTATAAGCTGCATTGCAGCGGTATATATGAGATATGCCCGGGGTTTTCTCTGGTTCATTCGCAGATTCCTCCTTTTTTCAATAATCAGCATTGCTCTGCCTCTCTCACAGCTGCAAGACTAATATATACGGTTTGACCCCGCATCTGCACAAAAAGTTTCACTATGAAGGTAAATATATTGTTTTTATTCTGCTTTTCTGAGGGTTCCGCACCGTACTCGTCTGCCGGTTTTTCCAAATGACACCGCAAAATTAATGATTGCATCTGCATCAGGAATGTCGTTCCTTTGTTGCTGCCGTCAATCCTTCTGAAAGGGTTGTTTTTACCGGCATGCTGCTGTACAATGGAGGAACACCGCCCGTGAATTCTCCGGTGTTTTGCTTTTTCAGCCCTATTCGATGGGGACTGCGGCGAGGTAGACTGAATGATTAAGAATATATGTTCCCGTATACCCGAAATACTGGTGTTTCCTTTTCTTGCTGTTCTGTTTTCATGCGGGGGGTTGAGCTATACCGATCTTACCTCGTCTTCCTATACCGTCATATATAATGCTAATGGAGGAAGCGGAACTGTTCCGGTTGATTCTCTGCGGTATGACCCGGGACAGACGGTAACAGTTCTTGGCAATACAGGAACCACTCCTCTGTCGAATCCCGGTTATTCATTCAACGGGTGGAATACTGCAGCAGACGGATCCGGTGTTGAATACAAACAGGCAGCCACGTTTGCAATGGGCTTAGCCAATGTTACTCTTTATGCTGAATGGACGCCTGTTTATAGCGTAACCTATAATGCGAACAATGCGACAGCAGGAACTGTTCCTGTCGACAGTACCATCTATAATCAGGGGCAGACTGTAACAGTTCTTGGCAATACCGGCACGCTCACGAGGGACTACTTTACTTTTTCCGGATGGAATACCGCAGCAGACGGATCCGGAACAAGTTATGCCGCTTCGTCGACCCTTGTTATGGGCGGAACACATATAACACTGTATGCGCAATGGAAAGCGAACTGGACGTCGCTTCTTTCAGGTACAAACGGGACTGTCTATGCCCTTGCTGTCGATACCTCCAACAATATTTATGCAGGAGGATCTTTTACTGTCGCCGGGGGAGTAGATGTTAATCGCGTTGCACTCTGGAACGGGTCTGCCTGGTCAGCTTTAGGAAGTACTACAGTCGGTGTAGATAATACTGTCTCAGCGCTTGTATTTGCTTCAGGCAGCCTTTATGTCGGAGGAAATTTTCTAACAGCAGGCGGAAATGTTGCTCTCAGGATCGCGAAATGGGATGGATCAGCCTGGACAGCGCTTGGATCAGGATTTGACGCTGCAGTTAATGCATTAGCGTTTGATTCCGGATCGGGAACGCTCTATGCCGGCGGAAGTTTTACAAAAGAGGGAGTGACAACTGTAAACTATGCCGCCGAATGGAGTACGTCCTCTTCCGCATGGTCAGCCCTTGGATCAGGACTTGACGCTGCAGTTAATGCATTAGCATTTGATTCCGGATCGGGAACGCTCTATGCCGGCGGAAGTTTTCTAAATGCGGGAGGGAGTCCTGCATCCAAAATCGCAAAATGGAATACATCAGCCTGGACAGCGCTTGGATCAGGCACGAATGGTACAGTGAATACAATGATATTTTCCTCCGGCAACCTCTATGCCGGCGGAAGTTTTACTACAGCGGGAGGGATAGCTGCAAACTATATCGCCGAATGGATGAGTTCCAGCTCCGCATGGTCTGCAGTCTTTTCCGGAACAAGCGCCTACGTCAACACTCTCGCGCTGAGTTCAGCAGGTTCACTTTTTATAGGGGGCAATTTTACAAGCGCGGGGGGTATTTCCGCAACAGATATTGCAGAATGGAATGGAACAACGCCATTTGCATTCGGATCAGGGACAGACGCTGCGGTTAAAGCTCTCGTTTTCGATTCAGCCGGCAACTTGTATGTCGGAGGAGGATTTACGGCATCCGGAGGAACCAACGTGTACTATATTGCAGAACTTGTCAAATGATGCCGTTCTACCAGAAAAGCTGCGCCTTGACGATAATGCCGTGATACAGTGCAATATTGTTTACGTCATATCCGAGATCCGTAGCACGACTTGCCGTACCGCCGAAGTCAAACCAGCCGAGAAAATGCACATCATAGCCGATGCCTATAATGCCTGAAAGACCGTCAGAGAAAAACCTGTAACAGATGCCGATCGACAAGTCGCACCCCACAAGGGCGGCAACCCCCGTCCGGCTGACCATGCTGTGTCCCGGGTTCAGATATTCAGCCCATTCAGCCGTCTGGCTGCTGAGTCGGGCCGTACCGAATCCGCACTCATCGTATGATGACACAAAAATGCCCAGCCCCTGATTATCGGAGGTCGGTTTGAGATTATCAAACCCGAAGAGAAAAGAGGCTGCATTGAACTGTACATTGTTATCATAAACAGGAAGCGCATAAACCTGATTCTCCTTTCCCCCTGTGGTCGTCAGTGTTGTTACCTCTGTCGGAACGCCCATTCTCGTATAGCCGACTCCTATTTTATTGTCGCCGGTGATATCGCTGCTGTAGGTATACATGACACTGATGCTCTGATACGAGTTATCAATGGAAAAATTATTCTGCATTCCCGGTGCGAGCGTTCCGTTCCAGTCGGCATTTCCTCTGAAGTGGCTTTCGGAATACTGCGTCATAAAGCTGCCGTATTCTATAAATCCCAGGACGTTGTCGATCTTTCCGATAGCACCGTCATTGACGCTGACATTTCCACCGACAGTCAGGTACTTCAGATTCAGAGTTGTCGAGTACGATGTAAGACGGGAGGTATCCATGTTGTAGTGAATGTCATCTGATTTGCTGTCCGAAGCATAAAATATCCACCAGGTATACGGAATAAAGCTTATGCCGAAAGTACTCTCATTGTTCGCAGCGTCGTCAGAGGCATAGACATATGAAGGAACAATTATAATGATGGAACACAGAAGATATGCAAAAAGAATCTTTTTACATAAAGCTCCATGACGCTGATTTATTGTAAGTATTTTCATATAAAACTCCATGCAGGATGCGCGGTCATCGTTAAAAACCCTGATATGGAAAATGCAAGTTTAAAATAAGGGCGGATTGAAAAACTGTATCTGCAAAGCCTCCGGTTCAGCTTCCGGAATCCCTACGTTTGACCATTTCATTGAATTCGCTTTCGAACTGAATCCTGCTTTCCTCATCAAGCCAGCGGGAAACCGCTTTTCTGCACCTGTCGGTGACGCTTTTTTCTCTTATTATCTCATCGATTCTCCGGATGAACGACTTCCCCCATTCTGTTCTGGGAGCGATAAACCGTTCCTCCTGAAATCTCCCGCTTTCGAGAATCCGGACGCTGAGAAAAGAATCAAGCTCCGGCCGGTCTTTCAGGTAATAGTTCATCACCCAGGGATATTCAATGATAAGGTCGATGTTCCGGCCATGAAGCATCATCTGAATCACGCCTTCAGTATTTGACGCAAACCGCCGTACAACCATGCCGTTCTGCTCGTTTTCCCGTATGACCTCATCCAGTTCATCCCCGTATGATCTTCCTGCTTCAATCTCGAGGTTGAGTTTCCTGTTTCTGAGGATCTCCCTGAGGCTGATTCCGCCGTTGCGGATCTGATCTTTGAACAGGGGGAGTTTTCCTTTAAGAAAATAGATTCTGAGAGGCGGGACTGTATTGTACGGGATGGAGTAATAAACTTCGGACGCTCTATTCTTCGTCCAGATCATACCGCCGCTGCATAGTTTATTTCCCGATTTCAGTTCAAAGAAAACACGCTGATCATTGGTTTCTTCAAGATCGGCATGATCATATTCAATAAGGCGCTCCTGAACGGCACTGACAGCTTCATCAGTGATACCTCTACCTCTGTCTTCACCCGTTACAATATACAAAGGAGGAAAATCCCGTCGCGGCCAGGAGATAATCTCTTTAGCGAAAAGGTCACCCGTAACAGGAATAATGATCAGTGCCAAGAATACAGCGAGACCCGGATTTTTCATGCATCAGCTCCGTAAGCGGCAGATCAACTCAGAATATCACGACTCCAGAGAATAGCAGAGAAAACAGGAAATGTCAACGGCGGCACAAGATACCATCTCGCGAGGGTTAAGAGCAGTTAACGAAAAGAAAAATGCAGTTTTCACGCGAAGCCGCGGAGAATAGAGCGATAGAAATGGGAAATCATGCATTTTCCTTTTAAGCTCCATGCCACCGCGCGAGATGGTATCTTGTATTCTGTAAACCGATCTAGAAGATATTTAATGTTCGCTTTAAATTTATGAATATGATATGTTCTTTGTCGGTGGTTATTTCTTTTTCCGGAATGAACGCTGTTAGAAGGAGTGGTCCCCATGGTTGCTGAGAAAATAAATCCTACCATATTCAATTACAGGAAGATATGCTCAAAGATTATCTCCGACAATGAATCTTTAGAGAAACAGGTACGAGACCTGGAAGCGCGTGTGAATGCCAAAGATATCGAAATTAAAAATCTGTTATCCGTATCTGAAGAACAAAGGATTCAAATAGAAAACCTGAAAGACAGATCATCAATAATGACTCAGGAAATAAAAGATCAGAAGCTTGAAACTGCCGAAAGTATCATCCTGAATTTTACTACATACTTTTCTACCGAAGACTGCATGTGCGCGCTTTTGGATAAAGACGGTGTTTTTGTGCATTATTGTCCAAGCAGAACAGTAGACTTGAAAATAGGAGGGACCATTCTCAGAGAATCAAGTCCGGCATGGGAAGCCTTAAAAAAAGGAATCCCCGTTAAAACGATTGTTAAAGAGAATGCTTATTTTGAAGGATCTCCGGTATTTGTCGTTTTCACCTTCCCGATTAAATACAAAGATGAAATACTGGGCGCAACAATGGTAACAATAGATATGACCAATAATCAGCTTATTCCTGCGATTATTGCCGGAATTGAGGAAATGAGAGCTGCATCAGAAGAGATCATCACTTCTGTTCAAGCAATCCGTGAAGTCATAGACAATAATGATGTGATAGTCAAGAAAGTTACCGGCACAGTTGAAGATGTTTCATCGAATGCAGGGAAACTCAACGAAATCAAAGTCAAACTTAATGATCTGGGAGATAAAATCGGACTATTAGCTTTAAATGCTGCGATTGAAGCCGCTCGAGCCGGAGAGCAGGGAAAGGGATTCGGCGTTGTTGCTGATGAAATTGGAAAACTTAATGATCAGAATATGCAGACGAACAAAGGCAGTGCTTTAGTTTATGAAACCATAATAAACCAGATAGAAGTGATGGGTAAAGACTTTAAAGACCTTCAGCAGTCACAGGTATCATTGATCGCGTCTAACGACACATTATCGTCTATGTATGAAGAGTTAAATGCTCAGATAGAACAATTAACGAAATCAATTACATCGCTAAGTGTGGGACAGGAAGCCGGAAATTTAATGAGGCAGTAAGACATCAGCGCAGTATCTCAGCACAGACAGATGAACCCGTTCTCTTTGCGTTCCTTCAGAGAAAGCTCGCAGCGCCGGCAAAATATTTCTGCCAATATTCCCGATCGATGCGTTCGACGCGGACGCATGAGCCGGGAACAGGGGAATGAACGAACTGACCGTTGCCGATATAGATGCCGACATGGGAGATATTCTTTGAATTGATCCTGTAGAAAAGAAGATCCCCTTTCCTTATCTCGCAGAGATTGATCTTCCTCGCTTTTTCATACTGCTCGTGAGAGGTGCGCGGAATTGATATATGATTCCGTGCATAGACATACATAACGAATCCGCAGCAGTCGAAGCCCTTCGTTGAACTGGATCCGTACTGGTACGGCGTTCCGACAAGAGACAGCGCTGATTTCACGATTTCGTCCCGGAGCGGTACTTCGCTGTGCGTCTGCGGCGGCGTTGTATCCTGCAGTGGGGGGAGGCTGTCTGACATGGAAGGCTGCGCAGAAATGCAGAAGAGAAAAAAAAGCAGCACAGGGTAAATACCGCCCGAAAAACAGTGCGGATGCCGGCATCGGAAACGGCGTGTCGTCAATTTTATCGGTTGTTTCAGCATCACATCTGTTCTCTCCGGTGTTTTCAGTATTTCTGAAGAGGGCGCAGATTGCAATCGTAAAAATTTCTGCCGGGCAGCATCATGAGAGCGGTTAACGAAAAGAAAAATACAGTTTTCACGCAGGGCTGCGGAGAATAGGGCAATATCGGGGTGCGGAAACACCCCGATAATAAATTCAACGGTTGTCCTGTCGGTCCTGGATGTAAAAGGAAGAACGTTTACGCAAGAAACAGCTTGAAGTTCCTCGGGACGACAGGCGCAGTATACGTACGTGCTCCGAGTTCTGCGTCCATCATGAAAAGGCCGCTTCCCTGTCCTGCGAGCTTCAGTCTTCCAATGATCTCGTTCGGAGTTGATTCTTCCTCTATCTGCTCATTGATGAACCACAGAATGAAATTATACGTCGCATTGTCGCTTTCCTTTTTCGCCAGTTCAGCGATAGCGTTTACAGATGCAGTCACTATTTTCTCATGAGCAAGAGTCTTTTCGAACAGATCAAGCGGCGAATTGAAATCGGACTGAGGTTTATCGATTGCCTCGAGAATCACGCGCTCTCCCTGATCCAGAATATAATTGTATATTTTTTCGGCGTGGAAAAGCTCCTCAAGGGCCTGTACCTCGAACCAGTGCGCAAATCCCTTGAGGCTTGTGTTTGCCGAAAATGCCGCCATCGACTGATACAGGTATGCGGAGAATATCTCCTTTGTGATCTGCTCGTTGAGAGCTTTAGCAACGTTTTTTGAAATCATGCGGTACCCCGTCTGAAAATAATTTACTGTGCAAAAGTACGCAGAGAAGCAGAATAAAATCAAGCAGATAAAGATCTGTCCGCAGTAAACAGCCTTAAAAGCGTATGGGCACCTTGCATTGATTCTCAGCACTAGCTGTTAATTCGTTCAGGCTGTCGGATTCAAACGGCTTTTGAAGAATACCTTTCTTTCCGTTTTTCCTGAAAAGCCTCGATGGAAAATCCGAAAAATTGATTTGATGTTGGGGGTGTCCGATTCGAGGATAGGCACACAATAGGGCATTCAGCCGTGAAAGGTAGGCAGCATACGATATGACAGATAAATCTGCAGCAGAACAATCCCGTCTGGTTATGGGCGTCATCATAGCCGGATTCTGTGTTTTTCTCCAGCTCTATTCTCCCCAGCCCCTGCTTGCCGTCTTTCGCGAATTTTTCAATGAATCAGAAGGAAGGGTCAGCCTCATCATATCTGCAGCGACCTTTGCTGTTGCCCTCTTTTCCCCCTTTGCCGGAATCTTTGCGGATGCCATCGGCAGAAAGCGCATCATCGTCCCATCGTTCTTCTTTCTTGCTGCAGCAACCTTCGGCTGCGCTTTTTCATCTGATCTCAATCAGCTGATATTTTTCCGGTTTATCGCAGGCGTGTTCTCTCCCGGCATAATAGCTGTAATTCTCGCGTATATCAGCGAGGAAACCCGCAGGGAAAAAGCCGGATCGGTAACCGCGCTCTATGTCACCGGAACAGTGCTCGGCGGACTGACAGGACGGCTTGCATCTGCATATATGGCAGATTATTTTTCATGGAGACATTCCTTTTTTCTTCTCGGCCTTCTGACTCTTTCCGGAGCTTTTGGAGTATGGAAGTTTCTTCCGAGGTCCACAAAGTTTCAGAAACAGAGCAATCTTCGAAAAGCTCTTCCTTCCATGCTGGCGCATATGCAAAACAGACAGCTGCTTGCTACCTATTTCGCCGGCTTCAGTACGCTCTTCTGCCATGTCGGCCTTTTCACATACTCAAACTTCTATCTGTCCAGACCTCCTTTCTCATTGTCAACGTCTGCTCTGGGACTGATCTTTCTTGTGTACGCTCTCGGAATTCTGATAACTCCTCTTGCAGGCAGAATGATCGACCGGATCGGCCACCGTGCGGGAGCTATGTATGCAATAGGATTTATTTCTGCAGGCATTCTGATGACCTTATCGGCGAAAATACCCGTGTTTGTTTCAGGTCTTGCGGTTGCGTCCTCTGGAATATTCATCATGCAGGCAGCAGCATCCAGTCACACAGGAAAAACAGCAAAAAGCGCCCGCTCTTCCGCAACAGGCCTATACGTCTCATTCTACTATCTCGGAGGAGCTGCAGGAGCATCATTTCTTATTCTCCCGTGGAAACTGTGGGGATGGACGGGACTTGTCTGTTCAATGCTGTTGGTGCAGCTGATTTCATTAATCGTGGTCAGGCTATTTTTTATTCATAAAAGGGGCAGCAGGGAAAGTGCCGACAGCATAGTGCTTGATTAGAATTCACGGTGCAGGACGTCAGAGGCATTTCCGGTTTTGGCGATGAACCTGATTTGAAGCATGCGCTATTTGTTCTGGAGTACCCTTTTTACAAAGTGCACAAAAGAGTGTGTGCGGAACTTGAGATAGAAGAGGGCCGGGGGAAAAAGCGCTTTTAAAATTCAAACCGGGGTATCTCACAGGCACACGTGCAGATTTTATGATTGACGGCAGTACCACATATCAGTACTATATTTGCATGACGTCGAAACATGAGAAAACCCTCAAGGATCTGTTTTCAACACCGGTCAGAGCCGGAATAGCATGGAATGATATCGAGAGTATGCTCAGCTTTTACGGAGCAGCGATCTCCGAGGGTTCCGGATCGAGAGTACGCATTCAGCTGAATGGAGTTCGTGCAGTATTTCACAGACCGCACCCGCAAAGGGAAACTGACAAAGGTGCTGTGGTTTCGATGAGAAGATTCTTAGAGAATGCAGGGGTTAAACCATGATGGAGTACAAAGGTTATATCGGCAACATTACAGTCGACACTGATGCGATGATAATGCACGGCGACGTCATTAATACACGCGACGTTATCACATTCCAGGGAACATCTCTCAAAGAGCTGACAAAGGCATTTCATGAGTCTGTGGATGATTATCTCAAATGGTGTGAAGAAGACGGGATAGACCCGGAAAAACCATATTCGGGAAAGTTCAATATCAGAATAGCACCCGAGCTTCATCAGAAGGCAGCTATAGCAGCATCATTAAACGGGCTGTCTCTGAACAGATTTGTAGAGAGGGCAATCACCGATGAATTGGCTCTCACCGCCGCGCGCTGACATCACAGGGAGCTTTCAGGCTCCCTTTTTCATCGGCAGTTTATGCCCTCGGGTCTTCCTTTCCGGTTTTGCAGCGGTGCATTACCGTCAATGGTATGAGAAAAATCAATAAGAACCAGTGCGTTCCATTCTTTAAAAAGAGGTTGCTGATAAACTATACAGTTGAAGTATATAGTTCTTTTAACTGTAAGGACATAGGTATATCAGAATGGAAGTAAAACATCTCGCTCTTGGTATGGTAAATGCATATCTGATTAAAAATAAAAATGAGTACTGTCTGATTGACACCGGATTGGCAATGGGCAGGTCGAAACTGGAACAGGCTTTTACTCAAGCCGGCATCAAACCAAGCGCCATAAAACTTGTGATCGTTACGCATGCTGATATTGATCACATCGGCAACTGCGCATATCTTCAAAGCAGATTCGGATTAAAAATAGCTGTCCATGAATCAGATGTGCATCTGTGCAGGACTGGGACAATAAACATGAATCGCAAAAGGAAGGCATCAAAAGTAAAGATGATTTTTATGTCGCTCATGTTTGCCCTGATCTACAAGCCTATGATGAAAAAGCATCCTTTAGAGGCTTTTGAACCGGATGTTATTCTCACCGATGGACAGAACTTAAAGAAATACGGATTTGATGCAAAGGTTATCCATATACCGGGGCATACCATGGGTTCTCTCGGCATTCTCACTGGAGACGGCGACTTTTTTTCGGGTGATACTATCAACAACAGAAAGAAACCTACTGCTGCTGACATCATAGAAGATGAAGATGCCCTTGAATCCAGTCTGAAGAGAATCAAAAAGCTTAACATCAAGACAGTGTATCCCGGACACGGCAGACCGTTTCCGATATCTGAGCTCGGCTTTTAACAAAGATCAATCCATGTCAAAAACATATTCTTTGGAAGAAGAGCAGAGTCTTGGCGTTGTTCGGCGTCTTACATATTCAATAGCACCGGGTGTTCTGCTTGCAGGAGTTGCCGGCGGTATTGCCTTTCCGATTCTTCCCATAGTCGGAGTCAAAGTTGGTCTTCCGTTGTGGTTTATCGGCGTTATACTTGCCGGTAACCGCGCGACACGAGTTCTTTCGTCCCCCTTTGTCGGGATATTGACCGATCATATCGGCGGCCGCCGCACCCTTCTTCTCGGTCTCTCTATTCAGCTTATTGTCATGGCATTGTACTGGTTGGGTATGGTTGTATCCAAGCCGGGACTTTTCTTCCTTGTCTCGCGTTTGCTTCATGGACCGGGTTCTGCGTGTGTCTTTGTCGGTGCACAGACATTGGCAATGCACGCCGGTGGACGTGCACATGGCGGAAAAGCATCCAGTATAGTAAGAGCGTCGATGTCTGCAGGAATGCCGATAGGGCTTGCGGCAGGGGGACTGCTGGCCGTAACGGTCGGAGAGGAGAGAACCTTTCTTCTGGCGCTTGCAGCGATAGCTGCGGGACTGATTGCATCATATCTGACGGTGCCCGACTTGAAAATGAAGGCTAAAAAACGGGAGTCATGGATGTCTGTGTGGAAGCTTCTTGCTGATACCCGCATACTTTCCATCGGATCTCTCAACTTTGCCATGTTCTTTTCCGCACAGGGTATCGTTCTTACAACCATAGTCTTATTGGTACACAGCCGGGGCCTGCACGCCGGTGGATTAGGAGACCAGGGTACTGCCGGTTTGGCAATGGGGTTGATGGTTATTATATCTTCCATGTCAATGATAACGGCCGGTCGACTTGGAGACCGTTACCGGACGCATGCACGAATTGCTTTGTCAGGAATTATCATAACAATCCCCGGTCTTCTGATTGTAGGGTTCGGACATTCTTTGGCAATCATCACATCAGGCGTTGCAGTAGTCGGAATAGGAAGCGGCGCATTAGGACCATCGGTGCTTGCGCTTCTTGCCGATCGTATTGAGCCGGAACAACGGGGCAGGGGTGTGGGAGCGCTTCAGCTTTGCGGTGATATCGGAGGTGTTCTGGGACCGATCATCGGAACAACGCTGGTGGTATACGGTGCCGTGACTCCCTATCTCTGTGCCGCTGTTGTCCTTATGCTTGTAATCCCGATAGCTATGAGACTTGTCCGGTTTGAGCAGAACTCTATGCCGCCTGCGCACCGCAAAGGGAAACTGACAAAATAAGGCATCTTGATGACCGCACGAGCGTACGCTCGATTGAAAGCTCAGAAAGTGTCAAAGAACAACACGGAAAAGACCAAGGGCAGTATCAGCTAAAAAAGACAGCCCGGACAACGCGATAGCGAGCTCATCCCGACAGTAACCGCAAAACCAAAACTCAAGAATCACGTAATTCCTGATTGGATTGCCGGAAGAGCCTGAGAGCACTTCCCAGCCGGTACTCACCTGCAGAATCGGGCCGGAATTGGCGGACCAAAGACCCCTTTAGGGTGAATGAAAACGCTATCAATATCTCTCGACGACGCCTGGGAAACAGATTCCCTCGCAATGACACAATGATTAATGATTACCTCCGAATTGGCGGCTATGGTCGAGGATGTACCTGCCAAAGTGATAGGCCCGGTCGTTGAACCTCCATCGGTCGGGATACTGAATATGATGCTTTCGCTTGTGTCCTTCTGGACGAACAGGAAGAAACCACTTCTCCATGGTGCGTACCGTTTTTGCCGTTGGTTGAGCCTTATGGCCTTTGACCCCGCTCAACACGAGTGCCCGATACGAATTTGGGGCATTGAGCCTCAATACCCATTCGCGCTTGGTGACGCGGACAGGCAAGGGCGTGGTTATCCCGTGCTCGTTTAAAAGGATGGCGCGTTCGCGCATCACTTCTTCATACGTGCCGGTGGATACCTCTACATAGTTGTACTGTTTGTGAAACGTAGATCCTTTATGGTTACGGGAGGTTGCGTACTGAACGCGCCTCCCGGTACAACCGCATAACTGTGCGATATTCTTATTCGCGCGGAATCGGTTCCCCGCGACAAGGGTGCCCATACAGAAGTCGGTGAACTTCTGACGGGATTTTAAAATTGAAAGGTCGTCCGGCAGTTCATACCAGCCGGAGCGTTTGGAACGGGCAGTGAAAAGCACGGCTCGTTCGGAGACGGTGCGGTAGCGTCCGTCGGGCAGGGAAGCAAAGAGGATCGATGCTTTGAACATCTTTGCCAGCTTCTTTTTGAAGCGATACCGGTCGTTGCCTGCCCCGTGATGCAGGGACTTATAGCCGTAGGTGAAAAACAGGAGATCGCAGAACTCGTCGAGCGAGAAGATGCCGGAACGGCGTTCCCAGGCTGTGCGCGCAAGGGTATAGAGCCGATACTCGTTGAGATCGGTTCTGTTCTGCAGCAGCAATTTGACTATGCCGCGATTAACGCGGATGCTCCGGCGCTCCGCACCCGCACCCCGGTGTTCCGACATGCTTAGTGCTTCGTTCTGCCCGGTGCAAACGCCTTGACTCTGCGCAGTGACCACCCGTGCCGTTCTCCTTTTTGAGGTTGAAACGGGGGATTACGCTCTTAATGCAATGAAGCTATGACATGTCATTCGATGGAACCATGCGATGCGGCCAGACAGCGTCTTTGGGATATCTAACGCGTAACACGATGAGATTTCTCCTCGAAGATACTGCTATGGACAACGTCAGTGAGCTCGTCGAAATGACAGTGTTACCTCATACCGTTCATTACTTTGTACTTCCCGTTTCAGGGCATGGTGCTTTTGGTTGGTGTTATGGTGACGCGAGCAGTGAGCTTGAGGGTCCGGATGCGGCAAAAAACGATTTTTTTTGCGCAAAAGGGGCTATATCCGGAGAAAAGGTGAGATAATTAATTGACAACAATTAATCTTCCTCGTACCTTTACTTCAGAACACAAGTTCATTTACTGGCGTCGGGGGTTGTTCATTTCCAACGTCAAGCAAAAGGCTGTCTGCTACCAACAGATGGCCTTTTTTTATGCCAATGACCACAATATTAATCCAAAATAATTAATCAAGACCTTTTCTTATGTCACATTTGATTAATTTCGAGCTTAAATATGACGATTTCAATGCGATTGTCAGTCGGTTTCTGCTATCAAAATCACTGCATTCTGAACGCTATTCCTCTGATGCCGGACGGTTATCATGAGTATCTGCACACAAGGGGGACTTTACAAACTGCGTTTGTAAAGTCCCCCTTGTGTTAATGGTTTAAACAGAACCGTCCTGTCATAGACGCAGGAGTGGGGGGCGACTGAGCAGTCAGGGAACTCCGGAGGGAATGTTTTTATTGTTCAGGTGTCCGCAAGAACCGGTTCAGGCAGATAGATATACTCTCGGGATTTCCTCCTCCGGTCGACCTGTGGTAATCGTTTCGTGAACCGCAGATAGAAAATCTGCGCTCTATCAGAACCATATTTTTTTACTTGATCATTCTTTCCTCTGCAGCGTACGTTTCTACCACCTTAAAGATTATACCGGTTCACGGAATAAGGATAGCATCTCGCATGGAGGCACGGAGCTGACAGGGAAAATACATGATCTCCAGATGTCTTTCTCCATTCTCCGCATCACTGCGTGAAAACTGTTTTTTTCTTTCTGTGAACCGCTCTAGTGGTGGGATTGTGCGAATATACGGGCTGATTATTATGTGCGTTATTATGTTTTCTGCATTCAATAGTGCTGAAGCATCTTCGTTTGACAGCAGTGAAAATAAAACGGATGAAGGAATATCCAATAACCTTTCTGACTATCTCTACCGGCCTATGTATCTTCAGCCTTTATACATGACGCTTCAGCCTTTCAGGAACGGCTATAACCTCAAAACACCCGCCAACGAAGGGATCAGCGAATATGATGTCAAATTCCAGCTGAGCTTCAAACTTCCGCTGGTGAAAAATATCTTTGATTCCAATACGGATATATATGCAGCATACACCCAGCTATCATACTGGCAGATGTATGATAAGTCGGCTTTTTTCCGTGAAACTGATTATGAACCGGAACTGTTTCTCCGGCATACCTTCAATGACATGTATATGCTGGATTTCAGCATAAATCATCAGTCAAACGGTGAAGGCGGCGCAACGGAACGCAGCTGGAACAGGGCTATTGTTTCAGGCACAGTAAAGACAGGTATTTTCTTTTTTGAAGCTCGCGTGTGGAAACCCTTTGATAAAAAGGACTCTATCGGAGAAGACAATCCTGACCTTTTATCGTATATGGGGTATGGAAGTCTATTCTGCGGAGTGAAAATACACAATGCGGTCCTGACTTTTGAGGAGTACAACTGCATACAGAGCTTTTTCAGAAAGGGAACGATTGCAGCAACATTGAGTTTCCCGCTCTATGTCTATTATCGCGGATATATAACATTTTTCCGCGGATACGGGCAGTCCCTGTACGAGTATTCACATTTCTGCAACAGTATAGGTGTTGGCATTACAATGCATGACTGGATGTAGCGATACGCTGTGATCCTGGACTTTTCAAAGATGCATTTGAAATGAACCGGATTACCGATCGATCTTTGTATTTCGGCGGAGCGTTTCTCCCAAACGCAGCGGAGCACTTCATCAGCGGCATAATGGGACGGCCGTTTCAATGGCGGCAATTCACCAAAAGAGAATCCTACGCAATAGAATAATGATACTGTCGCGCGCAGGGCACGAAGCTGACAGGGAAAGGCGCTCTCACGATAACAGGAGCCGGTATCGTGAGAGATACAAAAAGGATATCAGTTATCCAGAGCCTTTTTCAGCGCTTTTAAAACGTCAGTGCCTCTGAGGCTTGCATTTCTCTGAGCATAGTCAAACGCAGCTTTTCCGGAATTGTCTCTGGCTTTTATATCTGCTCCCGCTTTGAGCAGCACAGTTATCACTTCCGGATTCTTGGTTCCAATTGCAGCCGCAATAAGAGGGGTGACGCCGTTGTTGTTGCGGTCAGTCAGCGAAGCTCCCGACAGAAGAAGCCGGAGGCTTACCGCAGGATTGGGATTCCCTGCTGCCGACTCCATCAGAGGCGTCCATCCGAGATTCGTATGTTCCGATACTGTTGAACCCTCTTTAACGAGTTCGGTGATCACTTCCGGGTTTGTATTATAATATGCCGCCTCAAGAAGGGGCGTCCATCCGTCTTTATTCTTTTCTTTTGGAGATGCACCTGCGCTGAATAAAACAGCCAGCACCTCCGGATTCGAGTTTCTCATTCCAGCATACATTAATGCCGTGTTCCCGTAGATGTCTTTCTCTGCAGGCAGCGCTCCCGCCTTGAGCAGCACAGATATCACATCCGGATTTGAATTGTTTGACGCAGCATACATCAGCGGAGTACACCCTGAATTGCTTTTGGCTGTTGTTAAAGCCCCCGCTTTGAGCAGCGCAGCAGTTATCTCCGGATTGGAATTGAACCCGGCAGCATACATAAGCGGCATCGCTCCGGTATTTTCGCGCTCTGTCACTGATGCCCCGGCATTGATGAGAAGGGAGATAATTTCGGGGTTTGAGGTTCCGTTAGAAGCATATATCAGCGGCGTTAAACCTTTGGAATCCCTGTCTTTAAGCGATGCGCCTTCTTTGAGAAGTAATTTTGTCATCTCCGGGTTGGCGTTGATATATACAGTCCACATAAGCGCTGTCATACCGTTGCTGTTCCGGTCGGAAAGGGAAGCGCCCGATTTCAGTGCCTTCTCTATATCATCGGTTGAGCCGGATTTGCACAGCTCGAAAAAACCATTAATCTGCTTTTTCCTTATCATTTCCTGACTTTCGGCACAGGAAAGCAGGGATGCAGACATAAGTGAAAATGCGAGAACAATAATCCCTAAATTCTTTTTCATTTTTTGCCCCGGAACATTTAATATTTAGCGGGATTTTCAGGATATTAACACAGATGTAAAGTAATTTTTTAAGTTTACTGCCAGAGAAAAAGGGAGACTGAAAGGATACTGCTGTTTTGAAAAAGATATTTGTTTGTGCGATAATGCTGTTCGCACTGTCGGCGGCGGCTCAGAAAAACTTCTTATTGTGATTTAATTGAAATATTCCGCCGGCGCAGGCCGGCGGAACTATTATAAACTAGAACCTGATCTCACCATCGCTTATCGGGTACGACTTGCAGGAGTGAATATATCCGAACTTGTCATCGGCATGACGGATAAGAACGCCGCGGGGAACGAAGACTTTGCCGGATACGAGCTTGACGCGGCAGAGACTGCACTCGCCGGAACGGCAGCTCACCGGAACCCTGAACCCTGCTTTTTCAAGCGCAGCAACAAGAGGCTCGCCTGAAGCAGCTTTGATTGTTTTCCCGCCGACAGAAATAGTAAAAGTCTCTTTTCCTGTTAATCCGGAAGGCCAGCCCGGTTCATTCTGAATATCCTGACGTGCTCCGAACATCTCCCTTCGGATTTTTCTCGCAGGAATATTCATCCTGTCGAGTTCCTTGAGACAGAAATCATACATCACCTGAGGTCCGCAGATATAGAACATATACTGCGACACATCGCCGAGAATATCCCTGATGCAGTCCCCGTTGATAAAGCCTGTTCTGCCGTTGAAACACTGATCAGGCTTAACCTCTGAGACAACAAGATTGAACGTGAAGTTTTTATGCCGCGTGTGAAGGTCTTCAAGCTCATCCTTGAAGAAAGCCAGTTCAGGCGTTCTGCATCCGTAGATAAGATGCAGCTCCCGGTCTTCGATGCCGGCATTGAGAGTTTCACGGATCATGGACATAAAGGGCGTGACCCCGCTTCCTCCCGCAAGAAAGACAAGCTTCTTTCCGTGGAAAAGCGGGTTGTAGTGAAAGTGTCCGCCGGGACCATTCGCTTCAAAGGTGTCCCCCGGCTTGACGGTATCGAGAAAATAGTCGGACACAAAACCTGCCGCGATGCGTGCAACAGTGATGTCATAGTATGCCCGCTGCTTCGGAGACGAGCTGATGCTGTAGGGACGGCTTGTGCGGACTCCGCCGATCTCGACAAAAAGGTTGATATACTGACCTGCTTCGAAAGGGGGAAGATATCCGTTCTGCGATACGAGGCGTATCGTCTTTGCCTCCTTTGTGACATCGATCACTTCAGAAACAACAAGGTCGAGCTTCGCGGGATGGATCCGGTTTGTGATCTCCGTCGTCCTGTTTTTTTCAAGACTGTATTCTATTCCGTTTTTTCTGCTTATGCGGATATCGGTGAGAACCTCTCTGCTGTTCTCAATCGAATCCATGATTATTTCTTTCATGCTTTTCATTAGCGGCCAACCTCTTTAAGAACTTCTTTCGCCACAGCATTTCCGTACATATAGTTCGGACCGAACCCGCAGATATTCACCCATCCGCTGGCAAATGAAAGGTTTTTGATATGCGACTCCCTCGGGAAGAAGAAGACTGTCGACTTGAGATCCTGTTCAAACCCGTAGACGGCTCCGCCCGGATGACTGAGATATCTCATGCATGTGAGAGGCGTCGCGACTTCTATCTCTTCAATATGAGAACGGATTCCGGGGAACCGCTTCTCAAGGCGCTCAAGAACCATATCGGCAGCCTTGTATTTCATCTCATAGTACTGCTCGGGCGCAAGCTCCACCCACGGCTCGCCGTATTTGAGGCAGCCCGCAGTGATAAGGCTTGTTCCTTCAGGTGATACCTTCGGATCGTCGACCGTATAGCAGGTTGCAACGATGGGATCGCTTTCGGGCATAAGCTTGAACGCATCGACAAAGGAGCTGTTGGCATCGGTATCGTCATAGATAAGGTTGAACGAGTCTTTGAATCCGACCTCGGACGGAGGACAGTCAAGACCGATATAGCACATCAGAGCTGAGATCCCCACCTTGTAGCCGCCGAGGTACTTCTTCGCAGATGCGGGAATATCCTTCGGTTTGAGAAGGTTGAAATAGGTGTGAACAGGGGAGATGTTCGAGATGATATGCCTGCAGCTGTATTTCTTTCCGTCTTCGGTAAGAACGCCGGCTGCTTTTTTGTTCTCCAGAAGAATCTCTTTTACGCCGCAGTTGTATCTGATCTCGCCGCCGCACTTTGTAATGAGTTCAGCAAGAGACGAGGATATAACCTGGGAACCTCCTCTGAGGAAGAAGGGCTTGTCTTCAACATAGATATAGGTGCAGCGGGCAAGAATGGAGAAGGGGAATCGTTCCGGGGGCATTCCCATAAAACACCAGTAGGCATTGAGGCAGAGCTGGAGTTCTACGCTTGTAAAGAACTGATCGAGAACTTCCTGGGTGCTCTTGAGCCCGTATTTGGCGAGCAGGGGAAATTTCTTTTTGAAAAATGCCTTTGTCGCGAGTTTTTTGAGTGCAGATGGTTCGCCCCCTGTTGAGCCTGCCATGGCATCCAGAAACGACTGCATCTCCATGCTGAAATCATAGACAAGCTTGAAGTAATCGAGGATACCCTGTTTTTCGTTGGGGAATTTCGCTATAAGGACTTTTTCAATCTCTCCCCGGGTGGTGGGAAGGGTAACCCCTGTCTTGTCGGGGAAACTGACGCGGTAAAGAGATTCAATCTGAACCCAGTCGATATTGTCGACAAAGCCGAATTCAGTGAAAAGCTCTCTCAGAGGACCGGGCTTTACCGCAGTACCCATAGAGCTCAGCTGGTGAAGGGCAACTTCAAACTCAAAACGGCCGCGCCTGAAGCTTGTGCCGCATCCTCCGGGGATATTGTGCTTTTCGAGAACAAGTACCTTCTTTCCGCTTTTAGCCAGGGTCGCTGCAGAGGATAATCCTCCGTTTCCAGCTCCTATGACTATAACATCATAATCTGCCATAGCTCCTCCAAATAATATTCGTATAAAACTGACCGGATCTCTCTCCGGCCGGCTCCCTCTGCTCATATAATATCTTTCTTCCTGAGCAGCTGTTCCGGCGCTGAATTCACTATAATGTGTTACACCTGTAATATTACAGGTGTAACTGCTGTATCATTATTTTTTCCCTGAGTCAGGAAATCAAGTCATATTTTGATCAAAACGGTGGTTGTGTGTACTGAATACTGCTGTTGGAAAAGGCCGGGGGAGCAATCCCCGGCCTTTTATCTGTAGAACCGTTAACGAAGAGCAGAACACGTTCTTTCACGAGGAGACGCGAAGGACACGGAGAAAGATATTAACCCGATATGCTTTCTCCGTCACCTCTGCGCCCCCGCGTAAAACGATTGTTCTTTGACCGATCCGTCTGCGAATGCTCAGGATTGTCCGGCTCTATTCAATCCTTTGACACACGCGTTGCTCTGCCGATCCTGTCTGCGGGATACCTACATTTCGTAAACTGATATCATTGCAGGAAGATTCTTTTTCAGGGCCGGAAAAAATGCAAGGTAATTTGGTAATACCAGATTATTTTTTGTTGCGGGCTCCGGTTAAACAGAGCGGAGGAATTTCTCAATAATATGACAATGATGATCAGCTCTGACCGGACACATGTCACAGGTCATACATACTCAATGTGACATGTGCGGGCATTTGTATTACTGTAATCATATATCATAACCAGAATGGACGGTTTTACCGGACTGCAAAACAAATGCAGCGGTCTGCTCTTTCGTATGTTCCGGACATTTTCCTCGACAACGGCAGAAAGACAGCCTATACTTCCGATTCGGACTTTCGCGGTTCACGGGATACAAGATAGCATTTCGCGCGGGAGGGGACAGGGAAAACACAGGATCTTGCGATGTCTTTCTCGCTGTTCTCCGCATCTTTGCGTCAAAACTGTTTTTCTTTCCGTGAACCGCTCTAAAAAGGCGGAGTGTCTGCACATATGATCACTAAAAAACCATCGCTGATACGACGCAGTGTTCGTCTTCCGATGAGGAATCCTTTCTTTCTCCCGCTGCTGATTCTTATTCTATCGGGCATACTCACGCTCAGTTTGTGGAAAATCTATGACAGCAGTCTGCAGCAGCTGCAGGGAATGTATGAGAAGCGGGGGGACGGAACCAGATCCCGTATCATGGAAAGAATGGAAGATCATGAAAAGATGCTTCTCGGAAATGCCGGCCTTTTCAGTATCCTCCTTTCTTTCATTATTTTCCTGATCATGAAAAACAGAGCACGGATTCTTCAGCGCTCAGAAGAGAGGATCACCAATCTGAGTACAACGCTTTCCCTGGCTGCCGATGCCGCTCGAATAGGCTCGTGGGACTGGAGGATTCCGGAAAATACACTGATATGGGATGAGCAGATGTATTCCCTGTATGGTCGGGAGAATGCAGAGCAGGATCCATTACTTATTATACAAAATTGTATTCATCAGGACGACAGAGCAGGGTTCGATGCCGCCCTTGAATCTGCACTCAGAGGTGAACACGCATTCAGGTGCCAATTCAGGATTATCCGGCCGTCAGGAGAGATCCGATTTATCAAAACAAGTTCTTTTATACAGTATAATAAGACAGGGAATCCGGTAAGGATAACAGGGATAAGCTATGATATTACCGAAATAAAAGATGCTGACGAGCAGATCAGAAAGAGCGAAAACCAGATACGTCAGCTGCTGCAGAGCACGGATCAGGGAATATACGGCATTGACAATGATGGGCTATGTACGTTCATCAACAACGCCGGACTCAGAATGATAGGATATGGTCCTGAAGAATGCCTCGGAAAGAATATGCACAATCTCATTCATCACAGTGCTTCTGACGGCTCTCCATATCCTGTAAAGGACTGTCCTATTTTCCGCTCGAAATCCATCAGTATCGGAACAAAAGTTGACGATGAAGTCCTCTGGCGGAAAGGAAGACATCCCTTCGATGCAGAATATTCATCCTATCCCATTCTGGATAATGGTGTGATATCCGGCGCAGTTGTTACCTTCACCGATATTACCGAAAGAAAAGCTGTCGAAAAGGCACTCAAAGAAAGCGAGGAAAAGTACCGTCAGATTGTCGATAACAGCCACGATATCATTTATACAATCAATGCCCGGGGTATTTTTATTTTTGTTTCCAGATCTGTGACCTCGATGCTCGGGTATAGCACTGATCAGATCGAAGGACAACCGTTCCAGAGATTTATTCATCCCGATGATATCTCCAGATGCGAACAATGGATCAATAGAGTCCTGAGCATCGGAGAACGCCAGTCTGGCATTGAATACCGCATCCGCCATATCGACGGCACATGGCTTTGGAACAGCTCCAGTGCGGTTCCATTCTTTGATGAATCAGGCACGACCAAAGGATTCTACGGGGTTGCGCATGATATTACGCAGCGCAAACAGGCTGAAGATGCGCTTGAGATGAAAAGCAGGGAAATGGACAGCTTTTTCAGTTCGGCTCTCGACCTGCTGTGCATAGCAGATATCGAAGGACATTTTATTCGGCTGAATCCGGAGTGGGAGAAATCTCTGGGTTACTCAATCAGAGAATTAGAAGGACAGCTGTTTCTCAATTTTGTCCATCCTGCTGATACGGAAAAAACCCTTGCTGCGATATCCGAACTGGAAGCAAACCTGACCGTCATCAACTTCGAAAACCGTTACCGCGCGAAGGACGGGACCTATCGATGGATCGAATGGCGGTCACAATTGCACGGAAATATGATTTATGCCGCAGCCAGGGACATCACCGAAAGAAAAGCAAACGAGGAGCAGCTCAGGGTTCTTTCCGACCGTCTCCTGCTTGCAGCACAGGCCGGAAGAGTGGGGATCTGGGATTATGATGTTGTCAACAACCAGCTTTCGTGGGATGAGCAGATGTATACCCTTTATGGAATACATCCCGAAATGTTCAGCGGTGTCTATGAAGCCTGGGAAAACGGGCTTCATCCTGATGACATCCAGAGAGGGGATGCGGAAATACAGATGGCCCTCAGCGGAGAAAAGGAATTCAATACCGAATTCCGTGTTGTGTGGCCTGACGGCACCATCAGAAATATCCGGGCGCTCGCGCTAGTGCGGAGGGATGAGCAGGGAAATCCGCTCCATATGGTAGGAACCAACTGGGATATAACAGACAGCAAAAAGGCGATCGAGCAGCTTGAAACAGCAAAACATGAATCTGATATTCTGAGAGAAAAGGCTGAAGTTGCAAACAAGGCAAAATCGGAATTCCTTGCGAGCATGAGTCATGAAATCCGTACGCCGATGAACGGCGTTATCAGTATGTCCGGCCTTCTTATGGAAACCGGTCTGAATGATCAGCAGCGCAGGTATGCTCAGATCATTCAGACCAGCGGCGAGGCGCTTCTCTCTCTTCTCAATGATATTCTCGATTATTCCAAAATCGAAGCGTACAAGATCGATCTGGAGATTCTTGATTTTAATCTGGGCCAGACCGTTCATGATGCCATTGAACTCATGCGGATGCGGGCGGAGGAAAAAGGATTAAACATTATCTACCATGAAAATCAGGGAATCCCTCACTTCCTGCGCGGCGACCCCGGCAGAATCCGGCAGATACTGCTTAATCTTGTCGGCAATGCCATCAAATTTACCGCCCGGGGAACAATTACGATTCAGCTGGCCATAGATGAAGAGATTCCGGACTGGGTAAGGCTGAAATTCAACGTTACCGATACCGGTATAGGAATTCCGAAGGAACAGCAGGACAGAATCTTCTACCCGTTCACCCAGGCTGACAGCTCTGTGACCCGGAAATATGGAGGAACGGGGCTCGGACTGACTATTTCGAGACAGCTTGCAGAACTTATGGGCGGCACCATCGGCGTCGAAAGCGCATCCGGCAAGGGTTCAACATTCTGGTTCACCGTTCTGCTTGAAAAACAGAGCGAGGAGAGAATACAGAAGTTTCTCAAAGCCGCGGAGCCGGTGAAAATCAAGACAGATTCAACGATTAAAAAGAGCAATGTGCGGATTCTGGTAGCTGAAGATAACTTCACAAATCAGGTTATCGCAACAGAGATGATTAAAAAACTCGGCTATGCTTCCATCGATATAGCCTCAAACGGATTGGAAGCAATCACAGCTCTGAAACAGTTGAAATATGATATCGTTCTTATGGACTGCCATATGCCGGTGATGGACGGATTTGACGCAACACGGCAGATACGTCACAGCGCCGATATCCAGAATCCGCATATACCCATTATTGCGTTAACAGCGCTTGCCATGAAAGGGGATAAAGATCTGGTTATTGAAGCGGGAATGGATGACTATCTGAGCAAACCGGTTTCTCTGCGGGAGCTTTCAGAGATTTTTGAAAAGTGGATTGATACAAATAACGACCAGTCCGCAGAGAATTGTAAGCCTGCTGTCCCTGACAGCCATGCCGGACAGAACGCTCCCGCTGTATTTAATATGAAATCCGCCATGGATAGGATGATGGGCGACAGCGGATTTCTTCAGGTTATATGCAGAACATATCTGGAAGATATGCCGCTGCAGCTTTCGATACTTGAGAAAGCCATCTCAGCCGGCAATATCAAAGGGGCAGCAGCCCAGGCGCACAGAATAAAAGGCGCATCATCCAATGTTTCGGGAGAAGCACTGACCTCTGTTGCTTTTCAGATGGAGCAGAAGGGAAATGCAGGAGACCTGGAAGCAGTGCAAAAGCTCTATCCGGCATTGATGCATCAGTTCGCGTTATTAAAAGAGGTACTTGAAAAGCTTTAACCGGACAGCCCTCAGTTAAACCGCTGCGACAGCAATAAACGCCTTTGAAGGGCATTTCAGGGAATCATCCCTGTGCTCAAAATACAGATCGTTCATTTCACGCGGTGTGACAATTCTGACATAATGAAAACCGGCAAGGGTGATGAGCTGCATCATCTCGTCTTCAGTGAACTTTGAAAGCCAGACTTCTCCGGCTTCTTCTGCAAGCAGCTCAATGACGCTAGAAACTGATTCACTGTTTGAAAAAGTTAAAACAATCCGGCTTCCGGCTGCGAAACTGCCGCATATCAGCAGCGTATTCAGAATAGCGTCCCGGGTTAAGTACATAGTTACGCCAAGCCATGAGAAGAATACCTTTTGAGATTCCAATACGCCGTTTTCACGCAGGCAGTCTTTCAAATTCTGTTTTTCAAAATCAAGCGGAACAAAACGCATATTGTGAGGAATGACGACTTCTGCAGAACGAAGAAGTCTGATCTTCAATGACTGAGTGTCTTCCTGATCAATTTCAGTAAACTGTACGTCCGGATAACGAAGACCCAGCCGCAGAGAACACGTGTCCAGACCTGCACCTAAAATTACAATAGACGAAATTCCGCTTCTGATTGATTGTTCGATTTCATCTTCAGCAAACCGTGATCGTACCAGAACATTTGTCCGCAGACCCGCGGCCAACGGATGGAGCCATGCATCCTTTTCACTCAGTATTCTGTTCTTTATATCCGGATTCAGCATTTTTTCAATTATATCGTCGTTGAGAATCCTAGGATTCCGGTCAAAAACCAGGTGAGCATAACGATGGTAAGCGACTCCGAAGGCTGTTTTGCTGATTGTCATTTTCATTTCCCCTTGCTTTCAGTTTTCTCTCTTAAAGATACTTTAGAGCGATTAACGAAAAGAAAAATACAGTTTTCACGCGGGGCCGCGGAGCATAGAGCGATAAACATGGGGAAATCATGGATTTTCCCTGTAGGCTCCGTGCGAGATGGTATCTCTTATTTCGGGAATTGCTATAAACAGCTTCTTTTTTCTTATCGTATAATGAAAAAAGCTGTTTCATTGGTATATGCACACAGGAGCGGCTATAGTTTTTCAGACCTCCCTTATAACAATTTACTGAGAGGGAATGTGCATCAGGGGGCATACAAAAATCAAGCCGATAATGACAGCCCCTTAGCCGCAATCTCTTTCCGGTTCGAACATCATACGAGAGCGGTTCACGGGTGGATTTTAAACCACACCCTCATTGTCATTCGCTTGAGAACACGGAGAATTCAGAGGATTCTTTTTCTTTTTCGAAAATTGATATTTTGTGTCCCTGTGATCTCTGTGATGCATAAATTGAAGTTGTATGCAATCGTGAAGTGCTCCAGGGGCAGGTCTCCCTCCTGGCATTCTGACAGTACAGCTATCAGAATGGTAGGATTCCTGCCTTCATAATCCCAAGGATGCGACCATCATGATGCTTTTATCCCTACCATCATGATCCCAAGGACACGACCATCCTGATGCTTTTATCCCTACCATCATGATCCCAAGGACACGACCATCCTGATGCTTTTATCCCTACCATCATGATCCCAAGGATACGACCATCATGATGCTTTTGTTACTACCGCCATGATGGTAAGGTCATTCTCGGTTGAAATCGACGTTGAAAGTGTCTTTCCGGAGGAACACCGCGACTGAGGAAGCCGGGTACGCCGGAAGGCATAAGTTTATCGTTCAGGTGTCCGCAAGGGCCGATTCTGACCGACAGATGAACTGTCAGGATTTATCCCTCCGGTCGATGACAAAGGGGAACAGGATTGTGCAGATGATGTTCCCTTTGAAACGGTTAGCGCAGTAAATGCAATTTTCACGCGGGGCCGCAGAGAATAGCGCGATAGGCGCGGGCAGATCTGCATGTTACAATTGTGAAACGCTATAAAACAAAGAAGAAGAATTGCAAGAGAAAGTCAGACATGTCTGACTTTCTCTCCATGCGATTATTCGTATTCGAGTTCAATGCCGTTGGAGGACAGAAGGGCTTCTATTTGTTTCAGGATGCGGGGATCGGAAACTCTGATGGTCAGTTTGGTACGGTTAACGCGGGCAGTAAAATTATCTTTCTTTCCCGCTTTCGGGCCTTCGTCAGAGTCAAGAAGATCTGTCTTTCTGAAAAAGTCTCTGGTGAGGGAAGGCGCTCTGTCGAAGAGCCTCTTCTGTTTGGACTTATCCTCTTCGCGGGCAATGTTGACGAGAATCTTGGTATCAATCTCGCCGAAAAGCTCGGGCTTCTTATACTCCACACAGACATTGTATGCCTGAATCTGCTCGTAAAAATGTCCTTTTGTAATGCCGACATCTGCAGTGAGATACTCTTCAAAAGTTCTGCTGCTGAGAAGCGTCTTCTTGTGATCGCGTACATAGATCAGCTTCTCGAGAACATTTCTCTGTATTTCGGCAACCCGCGCTTTGCGGTTTTTCCACCATTCCGAGATCTCCTGCAGTTCATCAAGATCTGACCGTATCTCTCTGGTAATACGATCAAGCTCGCTGGGAACGTGTTTCTGTGCGGATACAGGAACCGCAGTGTTTTCACTTACCGCAAGTTTTGGTTTGGCCTTTTCTTTCAGCTGATCCTTAATGCTGCTCATTTCAGCACCTCCACAAGCCTGCGGTATTCTTCAAATGATTTCAGGGATGATCCGTCCTGAAAGCCCAGATAGTTGAACTGGCTGATCTTGCTGGAATATGGAATTGAAAAATCCAGAAGGTAGTCCCCGTATTCTTCTTTCAGCGTATCAAGAGCGAGTTCATTGACGGTGCGGTTCTGATAATTGAACTGTGTCGGAAGAATATAGATATTCTGAAGAGTAGGGTTGAAATCCTCCCGAATCTGGGTATTGATCTTTTCAACAGTAAAATCGATCGCACGGGTATCCATCTTCTCAAGCCGGGCCGGTATGATAATGACATCTGCTGCGACAAGACCGAGCACTGTTTCCGTGCGCAGACTCGGAGGGGTATCGATTATCACATAGTCATAGTCATTTTCAAGCTTCCTGAGCTCCTTGCGGAGAATAAGCTCCTTGCCTGTGCGGGCCCAGTCATCAATAGATTCAAACTGGAGCACAGCAGGAACAACATGGAGAGTAGGGGAAATCTTCTGAATAACCTGGGTGAAAAGTTTTTCACCGCGGATGGCTTCCAGCACAGACCGGCCCTGAATTGAGGCGATATCATCGAAGAAAAAAGAACTCATCGCATTCTGGGAATCGAGGTCGATAAGAAGAACACGGGCGTTCTCGGACAGGATAAGCCCTGTCATAATCGCGGAAGTGGTTTTCGAAACCCCCCCCTTTTTTGATGCAAAAACTATAATTTTCATCTTTAATGCTCCTCTGGGTGTTTATACGGAACGATACCTGAAAAAATAAAAAAAAATACCCTCAGCTTTTATTTTTTGGCGTTGAAATATCAACTTCTCCGGCAGCCCATTTTTCCAGCAGTTTTACGACCACTGCAGAAAGGGAGACTTTACTTTTGACCGCTTTGATTTTTGCATCCTGGACGATTTTCTCCGCTTTGACATCCTTAATGCTGATGGAAAGAGCCATTACGTGAAACCTCTTTTCAATAGTTGTTTCCTTACGTTCTTATGGAATTATATAATTAAGTCAATACTATTACAATATCCGCAGCAATATACAGCCGAACCGGTGTTCCGGCTCAATACCACTGCACCGGCATCCTGTCTGCCTGACACATTAACCGCTTGTAAGACAATTCGTTCGCGATGAAGGGCGATATCTCCGCCATTATAGTTTTTAGAAAAAAAGAAAAGAAATTTGTTTGAAAAACACCGCACCCTTGTTTACTAATACTGAACAGCATCAACTCATTGCCGATCATTACGGCACCGATAGAGTTTTCATTCTTACGACAGAGAGTTTTTTATTGGCACTTTGAATACCTTCGTTTTTCCTTATCCGAAAATGAAGTTATTTCATTGCTGTTTGCACACAAGGGCTGTTTAAAGACGTAGTTTTCAGACAGCCCTTATACTCACTTTTTTTGCGGGGTCAGCCGGCAGAGCATATATACGCATCGACAACATCTAACACAAAAAAAAAGCGGGTTACTATGAAAAAAACAATTGAAGGGTTCTGTCAGAACAGCTTACTCGCTATGAAACTGCAATGCGAGCATGCGGTTCTCCTGCGGTGGTTCGTTGATTACAGAAATGCCGGGCTTCTCTCGAAGCGGATTTTCAGCGGCGAAGAGTTTCATCATATCGATTATCAGTTCGTGATCTCCAGCCTTCCTGTTCTCGGGATTACAAACCGAGAAGTAATAGGGCGGAAGTTCAAATCAATGGTTAAAGCTGATCTTCTGTTCTGCAAAGCGGATAAAAGAGTGGGAACATATATGTACTACCGGATAAATCCGGTACAATATGCAGTCCTTATTGATGAAGCAACGGCTGTGGACAAACTGTTAACGGGCAGTGAACAGCTGGGAGAAACCCCTCCATCAGCCGATGCAATAGTCGAAAGGCACTCTACCGGACCGTCGTCTGCATCAGTCATAACCGACGGAAAAATCGACCCATATGACCCGACCGGTGCATCGGCTCATATTAATACTCTATTATCTTATAATAAATCTGTATATTATCTTATAGTAGAGGCACGGAGAGATGAACGGTTTCAAAAGGAATTCAGACAGTTCTGCATTGACACTTCAAGCAACTGCATCAGGGACACAGAATACTGGATATGCCACAATGCCGATAAATACAAATGCTCTGTGGAAGATATAGTCTACGCCCTGACAGTTTGCAACCGCAAAAAGAAAAGCGGAAACCTCCCTTTTGCAACCGGCATTCTCAGAAAACGGGCGCACTCCCGTCAGACACTCGGATCATCAGTGGGCGTTAAAAACAGATTTCAGCAGACAAAGGACTACCTTTCTCAGCGGATTGAATGCTACAGGGACATTATTCGAAGCTACAGCTATGATGAAAAAAGAGGGTCTGTATCCTGGACTCCGGTACATCACTCCATACTGGAAGACTGCGATTCAGCCAGCTCACTTAATGACTATTTTAATAAAACTATATCAGAAGACATCAGACGCGAAACAGGGGAACGTCTGTATTTTGAACCGGCACTGCCGGGAGGCTGAAAACCGGGACAGCAGGTCAATTAATTAACAAAGCGGATGTTTAGTTAACGGATGAGCTACAATATTCATGTTGCAGAAAAAAACAATACAGGGAATGGTATATTCATGAACAGGCTGGAACTTACAGAAAAACAGGGTGCTGTCTATAATTTTATCAGATGTTCATTTTCGGAAAGCCAGCAGGCTCCCACAATCAGGGAAATAGCGTCTGCCTTTAAAATGAGCACGAAGGCTGCCTTTGACACGATTATTGCATTGGAAAGAAAAGGATGGATCGAACGGAACATGACAAAAGGGAAAGCCCGGTCGATACGGATTCCGGATGCACGGATTGAATTTCTATCTGAACCGGTGATACGACGATCACCATTAAAAATATCAGGTGCTTCCTGCAGCAGTTAACGGAAAGAAAGAGGTTTCATACATTCACAGGATTGGGGGAACAAGCGATGCTGCGCAGATTCGCCTGGAACAGATTCTCATACTACGTAAGAATTGCCGTTGCTGAATTTCTGATAGAAATTGCACGGGAGGAATACCGCAGGGAGATTCAGAAAAACAAAGGCTGATCCGCGGGTGAGCGGTTCAGCCAGGGAGAGTATCATACATTCAGCTGCGCCTTTTTCACATCGCACCGGAGCACCACTCCGGTGTTTTTATATCCGCACATGCCCCCTGGTGAGCCCGGCACAATGCCGGGCGCGGATTGACGGCCGGAGCGCAAGGGCAGAGTCAGACCCTATACAGGGTTAAAACCCTCGCCGTTTCGGCGGGAAATACCCCGTGCAGTGAAGCGCGAACGATCGACCGGAAAGGCGTCCCTCGACTGTTGCCCGGGAACCACGCCTTGCAGGGAGAGCGTGACGGGCGATGCTGCACAATGGAACCTGCCGTTAGGTGAAGCCGCCCGGCGCGCCCGGATGCCCGGCAGAAAGCATGGCCATTTATTGCAACAGCAGACTGCAGTATCTGCAGACACGGAAGACTCCTGCGAAAAGCAGGGCAGGTTGACCTATGCGGGGACCGGCTGATCAGTGTACTTTCAGTTTACATGATCCCGGCAGACGAATAGAGGAATCTCTGCGCTGCGGATGCATTATCGGGCATAACCCCGATTATTTTCACCAGGAGGCAGGTATGCCGATCAATTATTACATCAGCAGAACAATGCTGCAGAACAAGAGGCACTATGTAGGGCGCATCTCTCTGAAAGGCTTGTATGACAGGGATATGCTTCTTGCCCGGATGCTCCAGATGGGGACGTCGATTGGAAAAGAAGATATTGAAGGGGTACTGAGCCTCTTTGAAAAAACCGTGTATAATGTATGCCTTGAGGGCAACAAGGTGACTCTTGACGGGTTTCTTCAGATTACGCCGAGTCTGAGCGGCACCTTTGACGGCGAGAGCGCATCTTTCGACAAGAGCAAAAACGAAGTCTATCTTACCGCACAGATTTCATCGGCCTTTAACAAAGGCTTCAGCAGCGACGCGTGCATTGAGAAGATACTGGCAACAGAAAAAAAGCCCTATCTGTTTGAAGTATATGACAATGAGACCGGCGAAACAAATCTCTGCGTCACACATAACAATATCGTCACCATATACGGTGAGCAGATGAAATTTGACGAGAAATCGGCAGAGGAATATCTGCACTTTGTGAACGAAGCAAATCCGACCCAGTTTGCCGCAATTACCAAATGTCAGAAGGCAACCGACAAGGAGATCGTGTTTCTGATGCCCGAGACAGCCTATGCAAAGGGATATTTTGAAGTAGGATCCAAGATGAGTGCAAGCACCCTGCGAATGGGAAAAAGCCCGTCGGTAGAGGTGAAATAGAAGACAGCCGCATCTCACGATACCGGCCGATTCTTCGTTTCCGCCGGTATCTGAGAATACGGAAAATATCTCTGTTGTACCGTTGCTCTTCAGCCGCATGCGTCTGATCTGACAGAAAGAACAGACGTTCTTCTGAACGCGGTGTACTGTATGACAGAACTCTATGTATAGCGGTTCACGAAATACACGATAGCATATCGTGCGGAGCGGACAGGGGAAATACCTGATCTCCCGATGTCGTTTGCGATATTCTCCGCGTGAAAGCTGTGGTTTTCTTTTCGTGATCCGCTTCTGAAGGAAACACCGTGATTGTATTTATTCAGCAATTCGGCACAATTCTGGTCTTTATCATAGGACAGGCTGTTGCTATAGGAATTTTCCTGGTAAAATTAAAAGTCAGGGTCGACTGCCACGAAGAGAAAATCGAGTCTCTCAGAATTGAGCAGATTGAAATCAAAGAAGCACTGAAAACAGATACCAGGGAGATAAAAGATGAACTCAAAAGGGTAAGCACCGCCATAGGCGATTTGAAAGCTGATATTGCAGAAATGGTGGGGTTCTTTCGCGGAAAAGGACACCATCTGCGCTCGATGAAAGACTGATGCCGCCGTTTGAAAGCAACAGAAAGGAGAAAGATGTGGATACTGACAAAAATCAGGAGATGGAATCCCCCCGAATTGACACGAAAGAGGAGCTTGGCGCTTTTGCCATTCTCCACTGGCCGTATATTGTCAAAATTGCGGCAGCTCTCTCAATCGGAGGCTCTTTGATTGCATTTACACTGTCCGGGTTCTCTATCACCTGCAAAAAAGGTTCTTTTGAAAAAACTCCTGTGATGATTGAACAGAAATGATGCAAGCACTACGAACTGCTTTTTTTCATCTCCTTGCCGTCATGCTCATTTTTTTTACAGGTCTGGCTTTGGGACTTTTTCTTTCTGCTGCGCCGCGTCAGGATGCAGTAACTAAAGGAAATGAGATCCGAACGAAGAAGATCTCCGGAGCCGATATTGTGCAGGACACCTTTACAATGAAGAGTGATTCCTTTTCATTTACAACTCATGCGGAGGGAAAAGGGGAGGCGGTGACTACAATACCGAAAACGGCAGTGCCGGAGGCCTGTGACTTTATGCTTCGTACGAATACTGTATCTGCCGGTGTGGGGTATTTTTTCTCCGGCCCGTATTCGGAACCTTTTGTCAATGTCGGATATTTTAAACGGCAGAGCAATTTTTCTTTCGGAGGAGGATTGCTTTTTTCACAACATACTGCGGGTGCGTACGGTTCGGTCATGTACGGATTTTAGACCGTTCACGGTTGGATTGAAATTTTTTCAAACCACACGCTCATTGTCATCCGCTTGAGAACACGGGGAATTCAGAGGATTCTTTTGCGTTTTCGAAAATTGAACATCTCGGTGTCCCCTGTGATCTCCGTGGTACATACATTGAAGTTTTATGCAATCGTGAAGTGCTCTAGTCAATTGATCCAACGCTTTAAAGAGAACGCATGTTAAGCCAACATCTATGCTATTTTTTAAGGCTTTCCATAACAGAAAGCCTGTAAACAATGAGAATATATTTTTAAACGGGGAAGAACTGCGATGGCAGGAATCAATCATGACGAACTCATTTCTTCATCAGAAGCTGCGGCAATGCTGAAAGTGTCGCCGAGGACGATTGTCCGCTACCGCAACAGCGGCCTGTTTCCGTATATTCAGTATTCCAAAAGGGCTTTTCTGTATAAGAAGAAGGATATCATCCTGTTCCTTGAATCCAGATATCACGAAGCGGTTGATTATCTCGAGTAAGCTTTTTATCGCAGTTTTCATCTTGACCATAGTTAAAGTATATACTCTGTTATGGGTATGGAAAAGAAATCAACCCACGATAAAATATTAGAAGTAACGCTTAAGCTGTTTAACAAATACGGCGCTCACAGTATTACAACCAATCATATCGCAAAGGCCATGAATATCAGTCCCGGAAATCTGTATTATCATTATAAAAACAAGCAGGCGATAATCCGCGGGATTTTTCTCCTCATAACGCAGCGATTTTATGAGATATGGGAAACCGCAGACATGAAGCCGGAGAATGCGGCATCATTCTGCACGGTTTTTGAAAACATTGCAGACCTATACTATGAATACCGGTTCTTCTATCTTGAAATGCCTTCGCTCCTTGCACAGGATGATGAGCTGAAGAAAATGTACGCGGAAAACATGTGCAGCAAACATCTGCTTATCGAAAAAACCATATGCACCCTTATAGATGCCGGTATTATGCATAAACCCGATTCTGCCCGGGAAATGAAGTCATGGATTGAGAACGGCTGGATCATCAGCGATTTTTATCTGTCGCACCTTTTTTCTGCAGATATTCCCATAACAAAGGAATCTATCCGGGAGGGTACACGTAACTTCTTTTATTTCGTAAAACCCTCTCTGACCGAAAAAGGACTGACCTTTGCCGAACCATTCTTTTAACCGGGTTCAGGCGTATTATAGCGATTCACGAAATAAAAGATACCATCTCGCACGGGAGGCACGGAGTCTACAGGGAAAATGCATGATTGCCCCATGTTTATCGTTCCATTATCCGCGGCCCCGTGTGAGAACTGTATTCTTATTTTTGTTATCCGCTCTGAGAAATACTGTTCCCCTCCCCTCAAAAAGTGGCACTTTTTTAATTCTGTCACGTTGAATTTTAAGGGAGACAGTGATATACTGTCTCTGCGGCACTATTCAATGGAGGAATTGAAATGAGAAAAGTAAGAGGGTCTACCGGTTTTTTTGCGGCCGGCGTTACACTCAGCAGCGCAATGCTGATCTGTCTTGCGCTTGCGGGCTGCGGAGGGTCATCATCAAGCACATCGTCGACTGATACGACAGTGAGCGATATGGCTGCGACTGCAGCAAGTTCAGTACAGTCGAATGCATCAGGGTTATCATCCGGAACAAGCACTAATGTTGCAAAAAATTCTAAAGTACCGTTTTTACTCCAGCCCGGAAAATCTATTGGGGAAAAGCTTTTTGCTTCCATAAAGAATTTTCATCTGGGGACAGATCTGTATGCAGCCGTTGGGATGTATACTGGAACAACCCCTGACGGGGCAACGTTTTATTCTAATCAAGCGATATCTATCAGTACTTATGCAAATCCATGGAGTTCAGCAAGTTTAACGGAGTTCACCGTGGTCAAAACGGTAAGCGGCACGGACAAATCAGGGAAATTTACAGTTTCCGGATCAGAAATGAATACATGGCAGAATCTTTCCGGCACAGGAACTCGGGAAACCATGATTCAAGCAAATACTACATTAAACAGAATCCGGACTGTATCCAAGACAAGAAATAGTGACGGTCAGTATGTTAAGGTTGCTGCTTATACCGGAACTCCCACTGATACTGCTGCAACTGCCCCTACCGGAGTATCAGCTCTTGCCTGCACCTATTATACCAGTTCAAATGCAGCTTATGATGGCGGAGATACTTCAGGTAAATGCAATAGCCTTTTGACTTTTACCGCAGTACCAACATCATTTACTATAGGAGTAACTGCAACATCTACTTATACTATGCAGATAGCTGAAGAGCAGCTTGGATATGCATCCAGCACTGCTACAACTCCGTCTTTTGACCATGTCATATATTCTACAGGACTCACTATAAGCGATGATCTTGCCACTGATACAAGCTATAATGGAGTCCCTACAACGCGCACTATTTCAGCAGGTTCAATATCTGTTTATCATGCGCTAAAGGGTCTGACGATGACAACGACATATAGTGCTTCCACCCCTCTGGTTATCAGTGTTTCGACCGGACTTCCGGTATCAGGAACTATGAGCTTTTCAGTAGTAAATACAAGCGGTGCCAGCTCAAATGACCAGTATGTAGGGTCAGGAACTATCACTGTCTCCAATGGCGTGTATACATACACCTTTACCCCAAGTGCAAGCGGCAGCACAGAAGAATCAGGAGACCTCGCGGTTACAGCATCGGCAAATTAAACCGGCACTCTGACCGTATGTCTTTATTTGAAGAACAGGCTCTTTTATCAGAGCCTGTTCTTCTCTAAACACAATTTCTGTTTGAATTTACAGGCTTGCAATAATAATTCCCATAAAATAGATCATCATGTTAGTCTGAATATCCGATACATAGCACAATGATATCATTAGATACAATATCTTCCGCTTATGACATGCATGCACGCGAACTATTCGCGTTTGTGATGCGGTTTGTAGCGAATCAGGAAGCTGCGGAAGATCTTCTTCATGATGTGTTCGTCAAACTGATGAAGTATTCAGAGAAAGAACATGTCACCGATTCAAATATCCGAGCGCTGCTCTATCAGATATCACGAACGGTCTGCCTTGATTACCTCAGATCCTCTGCACATACAAAAGTCACAGCTGTTTCCGACGACTACATCTCTTCATTTCCGGACAGCAGAGGAGAGGGGGATGAGATAGAGGAATTGCGGGCTGCGATCCGCGATATTGTTTCGTCTATGGGAGAACCGGCCAAGTCAGTCTTTATTATGAAAAATGACCGGGGGCTTACCTTTGAAGAGGTAGCAGCTGCGCTTGACACGTCAGTACGTACTGCCAAACGCCGGATGAACGATGCAATGAACTATATGGCCGGAGAGCTGAGAAAAAGGGGGCTGGGATGGTAAATTTGACACCTATTCAAAACTCAGCCGTTACACTGATATGGGGACGGCTCATATGAGTGACCATCTTTCAACATATCAGCTGCTGCAGCATCTCAACAGTGAGGGCGGCAATCATCAGCCCGGCGCTGCACACCTGTCATCGTGTGCAGACTGCACCGGAAAGATTGAAAAACTGCGGGC
>Ga0364874_10102_pt2 | contig 42561 bp, 36 predicted proteins | sample ExccelAu500001D4_2_FD_206922 | JGI IMG/M metagenome (GOLD analysis project Ga0364874, IMG submission 206922) | Enriched cells from Trout Bog Lake Hypolimnion, Wisconsin, USA - BchlTB.Aug07.5000.01.D4 | ecosystem: Environmental > Aquatic > Freshwater > Lake > Hypolimnion/Profundal zone | place... | reverse complement strand
GACGAAACCGTGAGCAGAAAGCCGGAACCTTCTTTTGAAAGAGAGCGAATGGTACCAAGATCTTCAATCAATCCTGTAAACATCATAACCTCCTGTCACGCAGCGCATATCCGTGATATAAAACATCCGATCCGCACAAAGCAATGGAAAGATCCGATATCTCCAGCAAATCTGAAATTGAAAGATTTCCTGCACCTTTTATAACAGGCTTCCCGCCTCCTGCAATCTTGGGGGCAATAAAATAAAGAAATTCATCAATGCACCCGGCCTGAAGAAATGATGATGCAAGGGTACTTCCGCCTTCTAAAAGAATGAGATTGATGCCGCGCTCATATAGAATCTCCATCACAAACTCGACAGTATTTTCACATTCAGGAATGAGCACAATGTTCCCCTTTTCAACAAGCGAGGGAAGCAGCTCATACCCTTCCGCATCGTAGAGATCCATAACAGTGTTCTGTTTGGCGAAGATGCAGTAGTTCCCATCGGCAAAAAAGTTCGACTTCCCCGAACAGTCAGAAGGAAGACCGATAGAAACCCGTAACGGCGATCGTTCAGCATTACGAAAAGATTCTCCGGCAACGCGGGAAAGAAACGGATCCCGGATTCCTGAAAAAGAAAGAGGCTGAGCAGAAAAATAATTTGCAACATCAGCAGGGAAAGAGCTCAACCGGCATGAAAGAGAGGGATTATCGGCATCAACAGTGCCTTTGCCGACAATAACAGCATCGCACATTGCGCGAAGACGATGAACTAGATACCTTGATTGAGGTGAACTGATCCATTTAGAATCGCCGACATTCGTAGCAGTAAATCCGTCTGCAGTAAACGCGGCTTTATGAATGACATGAGGCCGGCCGGAAAGAATGCGGGAAAGAAACGGTCTGGTTACAGCAACAGCATCCGGACAAAATTCTTCACACAGAAAAACTTCAACACCTGCGGCTCTCAAGGCAGAAATACCTTTCCCGGCTACACAGGGATTTGGGTCTTCAAGAGGAACAAAAACGCGCGCGATTCCGGCTTTGATAATCGCATCGGTACAGGGAGGAGTTTTCCCATGATGACAGCAGGGTTCCAGAGTAACATAAAGATCAGCACCGTGAGCGGCATCTCCGGCGGCATTGAGCGCGCAGACTTCAGCATGGTTACCGCCGCAAACCTGCGTTCCTCCCTCCGAAATAACAACCCCGTCTTTCACAACAACAGCTCCTACGGCAGGATTGGGAGAGGTAATCCCGATTTGAGAGAATGCCCTGTCTAAAGCCAGGTTAAAAAATTTGCTGTGATCGTTCATTCGGCCCGCCGGTCATTTTTGAATATAGAACACCCCGCAAAACGCGGGGTGCTTCATAAAAAGATCAATCAGTCATGTTTTTCTTTCTTTATATACTTAGACCAGGCCAGTACGACCGGTGAAGCAATAAATATAGATGAATAGCACCCTATCACAAAACCGAATATCAGCACAGTGGCAAATCCGTGAAGCACTTCCCCTCCGAGGAAGAAGATTGCAACAACAGAGAGAAGGGTACAGAACACGGTGATGACAGTACGGGAAAGAGTCTCATTTATTGAGGTATTCATAAGTTCAGAGAATGATCTGTCCCCGCCTTTCCCCATATTCTCACGGATACGGTCGAAAATTACAATCGTGTCATTGACCGAATAACCGAAAATAGTGAGAATTGCAGCAAGAACAGGGATATCAAATTCAACACGAAGAGCTGCGGCAAGAGCGATGGATAGAACAACGTCATGAACAAGAGCTATCATCGCACCAAGTGAGAACTTGAACTCAAAGCGGAATGCAAGATAGATCGTCATCATGAGAATGCAAAGAAATACCATCTTCGCTGCCGAGCGTTTTAAATAATCCCCGATTGAAGGACCGACAACCTCATTCCCGAGGACCACGGCTGAAGGAAATTTTGTGATAATTGCACCTTTAAGACTAGTAAAAGTAGAGTCACCGGTTTTATCACCCTTCTGAAGCTTTGTTGAAATAAGAAACTGATTCTTTCCTGTCGTAGAGCTTACCTGCTGAACAGAATTCGGGAGTCCGCTTGCATCAAGAGTAGATCTGATATCGCTTATTTTCGCAGCATTGTCAAATTCAACAGTAGCCTTTACACCGCCGGCAAAGTCAATACCCCAGTTTACACCGCCGCGCATGACAGCAGTTGTTGTAAAAGTAATAAACAGTATTGCAGAAAAAAGATATGCCCATTTTCTGTTTTTAATGAATTGAATATTCGTTTTCACGGTGCACTCCGTTAGATGCTCAGTTTTTTCTTGTCTTTGCCCGACGTCGTGATCATATAATAGAATTTAGTCACATAAAGTGCTACAAACATGTTTGAAATAACACCAATTGTCAGTGTGACCGCATAACCCTTGATCGGACCGCTTCCTACCATTGAAAGGATAAGAGCTGCAAGAACCGTTGTCAGGTTGGAGTCAAAAATCGTCCAGAAAGCACGTTCAAAACCAAGATGAACAGAAGTCTTCACCGATTTTCCGGATCGGATTTCTTCTCGTATGCGTTCATAGATAATGACATTCGCATCAACAGCAACTCCAAGCGTGAGCACAAAACCCGCTAAACCGGGAAGCGTCAGAGTGAATCCCAGCCAGGAAAGGAGTGCTAATGCATAAACGCCATTCAGGAAAAGTCCTATAATTGAAACAAGACCTGCAGCTTTGTAGTAGGCAACCATAAATATTGAAATTGCTATAAGAGCTACGATTCCGGCTTTGATACCCGCGTCAATTGCATCCTGTCCGAGTGATGGTCCGACTGTGCGCTCTTCTACGATTTTGAGATCAACAGGAAGAGCACCTTCTTTGATGATACGCACAAGCATATTTACTTCATCTTCAGTAAAGCTGCCTTCAATAATAGCTTTTCCGGTGTTGATTTGCACATTGAGCGAAGGAGCGCTGCGGACCTTATCATCAATGACGATGGCAAGGCGTCGTCCCCAGTTCTTTTTCGCAGTAGCATCAGCAAATTTCTTTGCACCGTCAGATGTCGTTGTAAAATTTACAGCGAGACGACCGTAGTCATCATAACCGGGAGTCGCCATTGCGATATCGGATCCGGCAAGGGATACCGCTTTTTCAAGAACAACAGGATATGCAGGGAAAATCTTCTTTGTGTTCTGATCACGTTCATAATAGAAAAGAAGTTCTTTATCCGAAGGAAGACTGATATCTTTCGAAATCGTCTCGCGAACTGAATCAATATTGGAATAATCATCGCTGAATTTAAGCCCCTTCTCTTTCACATTCTGAGATGCTTTTGCAGAAAAGGTTTCATCCACAAGACGGTATTCCACTCGTCCTGTCATACCGATGGCCGCTTTGACAGCCTTGGGATCCCGAACACCGGGAAGCTGAAGTTCAATCGCTTCATTCCCTCTGGCACGTATCTGAGGTTCAGATACGCCGAAGGTGTCAATGCGATTCTGAAGCAGATCAAGAGCCTGGTTGGTGATTTCGTTCTTATCCTTGTCGGTGAGAACACGTCCCATTTTTTCCTGCATCTTCGCATAGTTAGCTTCAAGGACAAGCATCGATCCGCCCTGAAGGTCAAGACCGAGATTGATTCTTTTGGCAAGTAGAGCTTTTTCTGCCCAATGAGGAAGAATCTTTGCTTCACGTACAAAAGGATAATCCTCTTTCTTGAGGATTTCATTCATGACCGCGTTATTGATGCCCGACCCTTCAATTCGAATGATCTTGTCTTCAACATCCGTTTTATACTTGGGGGAAGGAAAGCGGCTCTTTATTGAATCAACATTCTGCGAAGTTGCTGAATCAGAGAGGTGGATTTCAAGTACATTTATCCCTACAGTAGGGAGAACAAGTATGACCGCTACAATGGTCACGGCGATAATGATCAGTAATTTGAGCAAATTACGCTGCGTCATAATGACCTCATGGTATGAATTTATTTCGGAAACCTGCGTAGAACTTTTTTGCGGCTCCCCTTTCTGTTAAAACGATAGAGGAAGAAGATGAAAATAAGAACCAGGCCCAGAGCGGCTTTAACAATCCATCCGCTTTTTGAAACTGATGAAGGCTTTGTATCCTTAGCCTTATCTTCAGGCGCTGTCTCGCCTGCAGCCAGAATTTTCTTCTTTTCAAATGTCATTCCCGGAATTCTGGCAGAGCGGAAATCACCGTCAGCAGTTTCCAGAAGGGTCAAAGCATCTGCTTCCGCTGACACAGCGGCAGGAATGGGAGTTTTCTGAACCAAAGGAACAGAAGACTGAGGTTTCGCAGCTTCGGGGGTCTTTACTTCCGGCTTTTTCTCTACGGCCGGCTGACCAGTCTGAGGCTGTTGAGCCGCTGCAGTATCAGCTGCTGGCTGCTGGAGCTGCACAGTTTCCTGTGCAGACACGCTAACAGCGAAAAATGCGACAGCAAGAAATGCAGCCGCAAGGAATAATCTCGCATTCATATTCAGGCTCCGTCTATTAGCTGACTTTTCCCTGAATCGCAGTTTTTGCGATTTCAATATTAGTCTTATCAGCTATTTTAATCGTAACAATTCCCTTTTCCGAATCAACAGCCGTGACAATACCATAGATACCGCCAGTGGTGATAACCTTATCGTTCTTCTGAAGCTCATTAACCATCTTCTTATGAGCTTTATCCTTCTTTCTCTGAGGAAGAAAAATTACGAGATAGAAAATAACAAAGATCGCAACCATCATAACGATCATGCTGATTCCGCCGCCTGCTGCTCCGCCTGCCGCCGAACCGCCCGCTGTCTGTGCGTATGCTGTAGTTCCAAGTTGCATATTAAGTCCTCCAATCATCATTTACAAAGTTTTAAAAAATTATCCCCGATGGAACGGGTGTCAATACAATTAACCAATACTGCAAAAAGTATTTCGCGATGAAAAAATATAGTAGCGGGTTCCAAACAAAGATCCCGTTAACAACATACCTGAAGCCCGTCAGCAGACGAGGGAATAGCTTCTGGTTCTCATAACGTTACGTTCCTGGGCACCCTTTCCCATCCGGAATAGCCGGAATGCCCCAAGCAGCCCAGAAAGTTCGACCTTCTTTATTGAAGAGTCTAGGAAACATCAGAACTGAATATCCCCAATCGAGAATTGAAAGGTAAGACCGCCGATGGGCTTAAACGGTGCATTCTGCTGACCGTTCCACAAAGCTTTCTGCGCAAACCAGAAGCGGAGAGGCATCATTGGAATCTGAATCTTAAATCCAAATCCGTAGGAGTATCGGAAATACCTGAGAAGGTTTACATTCCCGATATCTCTGATATCTGCTACTGCGCCGGTAGATTTGTCCTCGGCAATAGCATATTTCTCCTCGTCAGTCATATTATCCTCCCAGAATCTATCTGTCCACATTGAACCAGCATCAAAGAACAGCACAAACCAGAGATACTGTGGATGAATCGGAACACGGAATTCCGAGCCGTATGTAATAGTATCAAAAAGCCCATTCTGCCATGAGACTGGAAGAGGACTGCTATTCGGTTCCCAGCCACGAAGCACTGCAGATGTTCCATAGCCCGGAGGGCCGCCGATTGTAAGTCGGTCTTCAAGCTTGAGCCATGGATCATCAAAGCGATCCTGCATCGACTCAACCTTACTTATATCAAGTGGAGCTGTAATAAAGGAACCGTTTGCACGAAATTCAAATACACAGGGATACTTCGGAAGAAACGGAAGATGAAAAGGTGTATAGAACATTTCCACGCCAGGATCATACCTAATCCAATGCGAATTCCCGCCTAGAATTGTCCCTCCGACAAATGAAACCGTTATTGAGGAATTTATACCCCTGGTCGGATAGAAAACATTATCAAGAGTATTGCGTGCGAAGCGCAACTTCAGCTTGCGTTTCTCCTGCATCCCAAGTTCCTGCGTTGTAAAGACCTCATCAGGGCAATTTCCAGTCGGATCAAGATAGGAAGACCATGAATCATCCCAGATGACACCGATACTGTAATAGTGCCAGAATCGGTAGGTCGGCCCCATATAATAGCCAATTGTCGAAACCTTATAATTAGAGGTGTCTGTAGAGCCAGTGTAATTGGCAAAAAGCGTCGTCGTCGTAACCGTTGTCAAGGAGTAATAAACCGCAGTTTCAAATGACACTGGAAGATTAAAAATCCAGGGCATTGTATAGCTGAGGGTTCCGGAGATCTTTTGAGGTCCATACTCGAGACGAAGATTGACAGCCTCCCCCCTTCCCATGAAGTTCTTGTCACCAAGGTCAGTAAAGATTGAGAAACCTGTACTTGTACCGTACCCGCCGCCAAGAGAGATCGAACCTGTAGGCTGTTCCTCAACATTGATAAGGATATTCAATTTTTCGCTGGTACTGCCGGGACGCATTTCAATATTAACTTCTTTGAAGAATCCGAGATTATAGATATTTTCACGTGTTCTCTGAACCTTGTATGAGTCAAAAAGTTCATTAACATCCTCTTTCATGAGAACTTCGCGGCGAACAACATACTCTTTGGTCTTCTTACATCCGCGAATGAATATCTTCTCAATATGAGCCTCTGCCCCTTCATAGACATCGAGATCATAGGTCACATATTTACGTTTAACCTTCTTGCCGTTGACAACCTTCTCTCTCTCTTCTACCTTCTTCGAAGGCGTCACGCGTGCAAAGACATGACCTTCAGATGCATAGAGAAAACTTATTGCATGACGATCCTTTTCAAAAAGAGTATTGTCGCAAATCACATCCGTATCATCATCAATCCCCAGAGCCGCAGCAGCAAAATCAACAGGTGAAGATTCTTTTTGAGGCCGAAGCTCATACATTTTCTCAATTTTTTCTTTAGTAATATCGGTTCCCTTGTCTTTATGGCCGACAGTGCCGGTAACACCGGTCAGATGGTATCCGTCAAAATAATACCGCTCACCTTCAACAATCTTGAGTGTCAGATAAATAGACCGGGTGCGTGTTTCTTTATTCTCAGGATCCCCCCACTCGAAGCTGACCTGGTCCTGCTCATCAGCAAAGTCAGCATCTAGATATCCATTCTGTTTATAGTACATCAGAATCTTTTCTTTATCGGTCTTGAATTCTTCCTGTTTAAACATCCCTTCATTCAGGAGTCCTTTCTCCTTCGTGTCCATAAATGCCTGAAGTTCATAGGCAGGAATTTTCTTCGCACCAAGAATCGTTATCTTTGCAACACGAAGTTCTTCACCTTCATCCACGATGATTGTTACAATTACAGAACCATCATCTTTTGACTTATCAGGTTCCACCTTATAACTGAGAACGCAATTGCCAAGTCCAGAATCAAAATATTTCTTTTTAATTTCAGGGAGAGAACGATCAAGAAGATCCTGACGGAAAGGGCTTCCCGCTTTGACAAACACCTTTTCTTTAAGATCAGACTCCTGAACTTTATCGAGGCCTTTGAACACGACCTGTGAGACCATCGGCCGCTCTTCACAAAAGATCTTCACTCGCACGCCACCACCATATTCCTGCGCCTCAATCCGGACATTGTAGAGGTTTCCCTTTGCAAAAAGAAGTTTAATTGTATCCCTGACTTTAGTCTGAGTAAACGGCTGATTGAGATAAAGAGGATCATATTCAGGGTTTGATGCAAACTGGGCATTAGTGGTGAATTCATCTTTGAGAATAGACATCCCCTTCAGCACGCGAAGAGGAACAATTTCTTCTTTGGAAATGCCAAGCTTTTTAACGCCGACGAATTCTATATCCTTTACTATTTTTCCTTCATATTTTGAAGGCGCGGATATAACACTCGTGACAACAAGGGCCACCGTCGCGACGGTAACGGCTGCGCCGGCTATGATAAGAATTAAACCCTTTTTCATGAAACCCCTTGTATTCAGCTAAGTGTCGTCAGAAAAATCCCGATTTGAAGACTGATATCCGGCATATGCCCGGTCTGTCAAGAACATATGGTCAAATGAGGATCCGAAGGCCTGCCATAATAGTGATACCAGATTCAGGGTACCCTTCTGTAAGATAGTATTTGTTATTATAAAGGTTCTCCACTCTCAGATAAGCGAAAAGACCTGAAACAAGCTGCATTTGAAAGCTAATAACTCCGATGATAGTGGACGGCAGCGTCTTTTGTTCTCCAGTCTCAGAGTCAACGGTTCCAGTATAGACTGATGAACTGAATTTATTACTCCATTCAACGTTCCACTTTTGTGTTGAATATTTCAATCCGATATTAACTGAATGGGAAGGGTGGTAAGTAACCACCTGTGACGAGTGAAACCATTGATACTCATATCCTGAAGAAAGCTGGAACCCGCTGCCTAAAATAGAAAGCGTCGCATCAGTCTTTGCATCAAGAGACACAGCATTCATGCAATCGACCATAAGAACATTGCCTGTCGGTGCAGGCGCATAATTGTAGAAATTGTCGGTCTTTTTCAGGAGAACTGAATTTTTTAGCGAAAAAAGATCTGCCGCATTAATATCAACCTTCGCCTCGCCCGCATGATAGCGGGATGAGGGAAGATTATATTGAGGCCGGACATAGTTCTGGGCAAAGAACAGATTTTCGGGAGAGAAGTTTTCCATATCATATTTATATGAAGCAGACATGACAACATATTTAGATCCGGTATAAGTGACACAGAGAAACGGATTAAGCGGCACAGGCGTTCCAAACGGTTCCGCAAGGGCTAGCATACCTGAATCTCTGTTCCAGCATGACACAATGCCGGCGCTGATACCAGCATCAGATCCGAAATGAAAGTCATCTAAAATTTCACCTCTTACATAGGCATCATTTTTGATCGATTGGCCCGTAAGCCAGTCTTTTTCTGCGCTATAGTCGTAATAAGCGCCTTGAATAGATCCTTTAATTCTATTGGAACCGGACCATACATACTCCCATCCGAACTCCCCTTTAAATTTATCAAGGCTGCTTGTTTCATTATCACTGTCTGTCCGACCATCAAGTCGATGATCATATCCTGTAAAGTCCAGCAAAGAATACCATTCTAGAGTTGAAGAAGAACGGATGATATTTTTCACAGACAGAGAATATTTTTCTTTTTCTTCCCGCGTATACATTTCATTATCATACATACCATGGGAATCATCATCCACAGCCACTTCAAATAAAGTCTTCCATGCGTCAGTCACATTGAGGTTGCCGGTGAAACCGATCTTATTCTCATAATAACTCGTATTAAAGAAAGTACTGCCGTTATAACCGTAATCATTAGACCGCTTGAAGTTTGAAGTCAGCAGATATGCAAAATCATCCTGCTCATGAGAGAGCGAGATTACCGAAAGCATATTATTGTACTGACCATAAGCCAGCTGCATATCGACATTCACGTTACGGGAACCCTGCTGATCCTGGTCTTTTTTTTCGCTGTCCTCTGTTCCACCTGCAACAGATACAGACGCATCACCCGCTGCACGCAGAGGGAAAAGAGCAGAGATACAAATCAGAACCGTAAAAAGGAAGATGGTTACAAATTTACTCTTTGCCATATAAATCATCCACAGATAGAAAGCTTCATTATATTGACAATTATGCCGTTGACAGGGCAACGATTTTTTCCTTTCAAAAACAAAACCCGCGCAAAGAGCGCGGGTTTATCCAGTAATCAAACATCAGGACTATTTAAGCAACGAAGCTTTATCTGTTTTTTCCCATGAGAATTCAGGAAGATTGCGGCCAAAATGACCATACGCAGCTGTTTTTCTATAGATAGGGCGTTTGAGATCCAGCGCCTTGATAATTCCGGCAGGGCGAAGATCAAAAACAGCCTTAACTCTTTCGGCAATTTCAGTATCAGATATAATGCCGGTACCAAATGTATCAACCATCACAGAAACAGGATCAGCTACACCTATAGCATAGGCAATTTCAATTTCACAGCGGTACGCAAGGCCTGATGCCACTATATTCTTGGCAACATAGCGACCCATATAGGCAGCAGAGCGGTCAACTTTGGAAGGATCCTTGCCTGAGAAAGCTCCGCCGCCGTGACGGCCCATTCCGCCGTATGTATCAACAATAATCTTGCGGCCTGTAAGTCCTGTATCGCCGTTAGGTCCACCTACCACGAAACGTCCGGTAGGATTGATATAGATCTTTGTATTCGCATCAACAAGCTGGGACGGAATGACAGTATGAATGACTTTATCAACAACTTCCCTGCGGATTTCCTCATACGAGACATCCGGAGTATGCTGAGTCGAGATAACAATCGCATCAACGCGGCTCGGCTTGCCATTTTCATACTGAACAGTAACCTGGGACTTTGCGTCAGGACGGAGAAACTCCATCTCGCCGTTTTTGCGCAAATCTGCGAGTTTCTTTACAAGCTGATGAGAAAAATGAATCGGCATAGGCATAAGCTCATCGGTTTCTGCAACAGCATAACCGAACATCATGCCCTGATCACCGGCACCCTGCTCCTTAAACATCCCCTCGCCTTCAGTGACACCCTGAGAGATATCAGGGGATTGAGAATGAACGTAAATTCCGACATTGCACGAACGCGCATCAAAGCCTATATCTGGGTCATTATAACCGATTTCTTCAACAGTTTTGCGGACAACAGCCTCATAATCAACCTTCTGTGTAGACGTAATCTCTCCGCAAACGAAGATCTGGTCTGTCGTACACATTGTTTCACAAGCCACGCGTGAGCCGGGATCACCCGCCAGATGGGCATCAAGAATCGCATCTGACATCTGATCGGAAACCTTATCAGGATGTCCCTCAGATACAGATTCAGAGGTAAACAAATAATTATCGATTTTCATTCCGATCCTTCCGCGCGTTATTTACTGCTACCGTTATTTGCCGGCGCAGATTTAGTTTCTTCAATTACACCTGCAGCCTTTGAATCGCCTCTAAGAGACTTTTCCATTGCCTTCAATTTAACCGATTCAAGAGCAGAAATCCCGAGGGATCCGACAAGAAAAATACCAACCATAACGGCAGTAATTTTCGTAATCACATCAGCGGTTGACGAACCGAACGTAGACTGGCTAGAGCCTCCGAGAAGACCCATTCCGGAACTTTTGTCTGTCTGCATGAGAATAATAACAACAAGAAGAACGCAGAGAATGACAAACAGAACCAACACAAAACCAGTTAAAACACCCATTGTAGTATCCTTTGTTAATTTACAGGTTCCGCTTACGCGTTAGCGATTGCGATGAAAGAATCAGCTTTAAGACTTGCTCCTCCGACAAGGAGTCCGTCGATATCAGTCTGAGAGAGAAGACCTGCAGCATTATCAGGCTTAACAGATCCGCCGTAAAGAAGAGGGATTATTTCGCCGGTTTCCTTTCCGTAAAGTTCAGTGAGAACTTCGCGGCAATACGCATGAATATTCTGTGCTATTTCAGGAGTCGCAACCTTTCCAGTTCCTATGGCCCATACAGGTTCATATGCGATAGTCATCACTTTCATCTGATCAACAGTGATCCCCCTGAGGTCAGCTATAAGCTGATTGCGGCACACTTCTTTAGACTTACCTGCTTCATATTCTTCAAGAAGCTCACCGATGCAAAGCATCGGTTCAAGACCGAATTCGTACGCAGCCCTTACTTTTGCATTGATGATTTCATCTTTTTCACCGAAAACATGACGGCGTTCAGAGTGGCCGATAAGAATATAACGACATCCGGCATCCTTAACCATAACGGGGGAGTTTTCACCTGTGAAGGCTCCTTCTTTCTGGTTATACATATTCTGCATACCGACATCGAGACCTTTTCCTTTACTCATTGAAGCAACTTCGCGGGCAAACACAGCAGGAACAAAGATTGCCATTTCGCGTCCCTTCATTCCTCCCTTTCCATCGATGAGAGCCAGTGTCGTCGAGACTGCCTCTTCGTGGGTTTTATACATCTTCCAGTTGCCAGCTATAATTGTACGACGTGCCATTTGAATGCCTCGTTTTATACTTAATTGGATGAAATCCTCTGACGAAAATCGACGGAGAGATCAATATGTTCACTCAGGCGTCGGCAGGGCAAAAAATCAAGAAATTTTATCAGAACCCGTCTTTTTTTTATCTCAAAGGCTTAGATTCTGCACAGTTTCTTCATCCTTATCTCCCAGAGCCTTCATCACCTTGCTCATAAGCGAATGCTCCTCTACTGGCTTGACGATATAGCCGACAGCGCCAAGGGAAAGCACTTTGACAACATCAGCCTTTGCATCTTTGGCGCTTACAACTATTACCGGAATCGCCCGGTAAGCAGGATCAGCCTTAAGTTTTTGCAGAATCTCAAAGCCGTTTTCATACGGTATCATTAAATCAAGAAGGATAATCCGTGGAGTATGAGTCTTGAGATACCGCCACATCCCCTCAGCAGTTGAAAGCCCCTTCACAGTATATCGTTCATTAAGGATATTTTCCATTAGATATACATTTGCATAGACATCGTCGACGATAAGAACATCAGCCGGTTTAGCCGCATGCTCGAGTTTCGCAAAAAGCTCATCCGCCTCACTGGGAAGGTCTTCACTGCTAGTGTTTTTTTCCTGCGCTTTTTCATTCATCACGGTCTCCTTTTCCAAAACAGGTTTGAATCATACTGATAAGCTCTGTTTCGTCGACAGGCTTAGAGATATATCCGTTAAAACCTCTCGCGAGAATGGACTCCTTCTCACCTTTCATTGCCCTAGCTGTCACCGCAAGAACTGGGACATTTCTGCCATTGTCCCTCATCCGGATTGCATCAAGAACAGCAAAACCGTCCATCTCGGACATCATGATATCGAGAAGAACAATATCAGGATGCAGCTGATCAAAAAGCTCAAGGGCGGCTGCCCCGCAGTCAGCGGAAGCTATTTCATATTGGTCTGAGAGAATAAACATAAGAGTTTCTCTGCCAGTCAGATCATCATCCACGATAAGAATCTTTTTCTTCGTCAGGAACTGTTCCGCAGGAACAGCAGAACCCGGCACTTCTCCCGAAGAGGACTTCAGTGCATCTTTGTAGGTGACCGAAAAGCGCAAAATGGTCCCCTTCCCCTCCTCGCTTTCTGCGGAGATCGTTCCTCCCATCAGACGGACAAGATCCATAGACAGAGAAAGGCCGATGCCTGTTCCCTGAAACCGGCGCGAGGAAGAACCATCCGCCTGTTTAAACCTCTCAAAAATGAAAGGAAGATCTTTCTGAGCAATGCCTATTCCCGTATCAGCAACAGCAAAGTGGAGAGACCCTTCCGACGCTGAAACCGCAAGAAGAACACTGCCTCTCTCTGTAAATTTGAAAGAGTTTCCCAGAAGATTGACCAGCACCTGACGGATCCTGTTTTCATCCGCATCAACAATAGCAGGGACAGATGAATCAATGTCGACCTTGAACGTGACATTCTCTGACGACAGAGGATCAACGAATGATTTGATATTTGAAAGAAGGGCTTCAAGCGAGAACGGAGCATTGATAATATCCATCTTTCCCGCTTCAATCTTCGACAGATCAAGAATATCATTTATAAGCGCAAGGAGACGTTTCCCGCTGTCATAGATAAGCGTTAACCCTTCGGATTGACGGGAATTCAGATTCTGTGCATTCTTCATAAGAAGAATCCGGGAGATGCCGAGGATGGCATTCATCGGTGTCCGCATTTCATGTGAAAGATTTGAAATGAATTCATTTTTCATCCGATCGAGTTCTTTTTCACGGGTAACATCCTGAACAAGAAAGATAGTCTCGGATTCACCGTCAAGAATCGATTCCAGCCGGTTCGGAATGACCCGTATTTGTCGTTCACGCTGCCACCGGTTGACAATGGTCATTTCGCACGGAACCTGTTCAACCTCACCTGGGGCAGAAAGCTCCAGCAGAGAAAGAGAACCCTTCGTACTTTTTGAAAACAGCGTCTGGAGCATTATTTTTTCAGTTTCATCCGGCATAAAGTCAAGATACTCCAGCGCCTTCACGTTTATCATCTGAACCATACCATCTTTATCAGCGACAATGACCCCTTCTCCGAGGCTTTGCAGAATAAGTGCGAGATGCTTTCTGCTCGAATCCAGCGCCTCCTGAGCTCGCTTCATCTCATCAATGGTAATGAACAGACGCTTTTCTGTAATAAGAAATTCTTTATTGATCGTCCTCGTGCTCTCTGTCACCATTTCCAATTCTCTATTTCTTATACAGGCGGCACATGCGGATGCAAGCCGCACGGAAAGAGGCTGAATGGCATACATAAGTTCCTTTCCGAACGGATCCCCTTTTTTCTCAAGAACCAGCACTCCGACATATGGAAGGCTGTAGAGATAGATATGCGTTCCCTTCCGATCAATCATTGAAAGAGGAAGCCTATTTTCAAAGCTTCTGATATCTGCATCTTTTTCATCCGAGAGCAGAAATCTCATAGCAGATTCATAGTGATCGCTCATCAAGTGTCCGGATGGAACCGAGTATTTGGTTTCAAGGAAAAGATCTCCTTCCGGATCAACTTTGAAGAAAAGAACCCCACAGGCACAGAGCGAAAGGTTTTTAAGGAACGAGGACAGCGCTATATCAAGCATCGGCTCAAGGTCAGCTGAAACTGCGATGGAAAGAGAGATATCATATAAAGCAGGTGATTGGCAGTCGCGGGTCATTAATTCCACCTTCAGCCGGAGATATCTAACATTCCTGATTATAAAGCAGCGGCTGGAAAATACAAGTTAAAGATAGCAGATTTCACCGGATCATAAAAAAGAATAAATGATTATGGAAACCTTTTCATCCATTAACATCTGCTGCACTAAAACAATATTTGACGGAAAGAATAAACTAATAAGCATATATTCCAGAACAGAAAATAATCTGTCCGACAGGAGAAACGTCGCATTTCATGAATCTTCTTTTTATGCAGCTGCCGCTGATTGACCACGGCTACAACTATACAGCCGGGAATATTCCCTACGCACCGGCACTGCTCTGTTCTTTTATACGGAATGCATTCCCGCAGAATACCTGTTCATACATCCCGATGTCTGCTGCAAATATCATGTCCTCAGGAATGATTGTTGAATACGTCATAAAAAAGAACCCCGATATAGTCAGCTTCTCTACATATCTCTGGAATGCAGAAGTAAATCTCTTTATAGCACAGCAGCTCCGAGAGAGAAAAAAGGATTTGACAATTATATTCGGCGGTCCGGAGATCCAGAAGGATTCCTTCCTATTCGAAGAACAGCGGCCTGTTGACTTCTTCGTCAGCGGCGAAGGGGAATGGTTCTATGAGCAGATTCTCTCCGGAAGAGATATATCCTCAGAAACCTGCTTCATCTGCGGAAACAGACTCATCACGCAGAACAGCAGCAGAGCTGAACTTTCAGTTGCAACAGAACCTTTTACTGCTGGTATGATCGAATCATCAAAAGACCATTCCATCTTCATTGAAATGACGAGAGGATGCCCCTATGCCTGCTGTTACTGCAATTATTCAAAAAACAGCAGGACAGTGAGAGAACGCGATTTCAACACACTTTTAAAAGCAGTTGAAGATGCTCAGAAAAGAGATATCCGCAGCATTTATATCCTTTCACCGACATTCAACAGTGAGAAAGATTTCAAAGATAAACTTGAAGCTCTTGCAGGGATCAACAAAAAAGTATCCCTTCACACAGAGATACGGGCCGACACTGTCGACAGCGATACCGCAGCGGCCATAAAGCGGGCCGGCTTTGAAAGCGTGGAAACAGGACTTCAGACACTCACCTTAACAGCAAGACGGAAGATCGGACGCACCGGTGATCCGGAAGATGAGATCCGTGGAATCAAAGAACTCTGCAATGCCGGAATATCAGTTAAAGCAGGAATCATCCCGGGTCTGCCGGGAGATACGAAAGAAGGAATATGTGCAGTAATTGACAGACTTACTGACGAAGGACTTGGCGATGCGCTTGAGATTTACCCGCTGATGGTTCTTCCCGGCACACGAATGAGAGAGATGGCAGCCGGAGAGAAAATCGCATATCAGACAAAGCCTCCGTACCTCTTCCTTCATGGTCCGGGATTTGGTAAAGGCGCCATCAGCGAAGTGTACGCCTACGCCGATCAGAAAACCGGAGTCACGTCAACAGTCAGCAGAATGCCCGATTTCACCAAAGATCAGATGGCAAAACCAACTGCGGGTTCAGTCCCGGAAATCTTTAAAGGCTTCATCAGGGGAATGAATATCGACGCATCATCTGATTGTGAAAACATAAGTGATTATATAGAAACAAACCTCTTCTCGCTTTTCCTGCGCAACTGCTCTGCGACAGAGCTTATTGAAAAATGGATCGAGAAAGTTTCGCGCATTCAGCAGGGAACTCTCTTTCACATCATCGCATATAATGACGTACCCTTTGACGACAGGAGAATCACCCTTCTGCTCCGACATCTTTCAACTGACAACTTTCATGCACGGCTCAATGTGCATACACATGAAAGGTTCCGCAGCAAAATCCTTATTCATCAGGTCACATCCTCCGCACGACGGTACTGGAGCATGACAGAAAACTATGAAACAATCATCCCTGTACTGAGATTGGCAGATCAGGATGCTGTCATCATCTCCTGTGCACCGCCGAGAGTTCTTGTTCCGGAAGGGTTGTATGATAGGCACAGTGGCGATCTTGCAATTTATGCCGATTTTCCCGATATGATTGCTTTTGAATCTGCAGATGAAAGAGACAGGTTTAACAGGGAAACAGGGGCAGCATTAAAAGAAACTGCGCCGCATACGAGACTGCTTTTCATACAGGACGGGATTCAGCATCATATGCAGAGCGAAACTCGAAAGGAGTGAGACCTTCAGATTTCATGTTTTTTTGATTGCAACAAGTCAAGCTATGACGACACACTTCTCCGGCAGCCCGCGCTGCCGGAGGGGATATATGGCAGACTCTCAATACAGAATAACAAGAAATAAAGAATGCGGATACTCGGTTCAGGGGGAAAGGGGCGGTGAGAAAACAATCAATCTCACAATGACGCCGGATGCTGACGACCTCGACCTTCTCCGGACAGTAGAGCTTCTCCGTAATATTCCCTTTTGCGGCGGATATGAATCGATTAAACTTATCAGCTCAAAACTTACTGCTAAATCGATACCAACGCTGATTCTCCGGCCTGAAAACGGAAATCCCCTTCCCGTCCTCATCTTTCTGCATGGATTTTCGACCTCCAAGGAAAAGATTATCCGCTATGCACTGAGGATTGCGGCGGAAGGGTATGCTGTCATCATTCCGGATCTTCCGCATCACGGAGAACGTTCTGAACGCCCCTTCGGCGAAGAGTACAATCTGCGAAAAAAAACTGCGGAGGCGCTCTGCAACAGACTCCATATTGCAGTAGAAGCAGGAGCGGAACTCAATCTTATTCTGAACGCGGTAACAAGCGACGCGGAGTTTGACAGCAATAGATGCGCACTTGCAGGCATATCTATGGGAGGAACAGTCGCTCTCATTCACGCGGCCGGCGACCCGAGAATAAAAGCTGTTCTCCCGTTTGTAAGTGTTCAGCATTTTGAAGGAATGGCAAAAGCAGCCGGATCCGACCCGTTAGCACTAAAAACCGATACTGCCATACTGAAATTCGACCCGGTTATCGCCATCACAGTGAAACCGTCTGCAGCAATCCTACTCCAGACAGGTGCCGCGGACAGAGAAGTCCCAAAAGAATGCGGCAGAGCTCTTGATGCAGTCCTCAGCGCCCTTTATCATAATAACGGCAATTATCGCTTCATAGAACATGCCGGGGCAGGACACGAAGTTACAGAGGAGATGCTGACAGAAGCAATACGCTGGCTTAAAGAAAAAATGTAAAGCAGCGTACCGTTGACTCACAACACATGGGGTGATTCTAACAATATCGATGACCTGAAAATCAGTCCCCTTCAAACTTGCAGAGTGCGAATATTCTGTATCCTCTTTTCAGCAGGCGGTCGCGGCCTTTGAGGTCAGGGAGATCAACGATAAAAGCAATCTCCTCAACAACTCCGCCGACCTTTTCAACAAGCTGGGCAGCAGCAAGACACGTTCCTCCTGTTGCAAGAAGATCATCAATAAGGAGAACCTTCGTACCTTTATGTAAAGCATCACTGTGAATTTCTACAGTGTCAGTCCCGTATTCAAGGTCATACTCAAAACGCTCAACATTGCCGGGGAGCTTGCCTTTTTTTCGAACTGGAACAAATCCGACTCCGAGTTTATATGCAACAGCAGAACCGAGAATAAAACCTCTCGCTTCAATGCCGACAACAGCTTCAATCCCTCTGTCTTTGTATCGTTCACAGAAAGTATCGATGGTAAGACGAAGACCATCAGGATCGCTGAGAAGCGTGGTAATATCACGGAACTGAATCCCCTTTTTAGGGAAATCTGGGACGGTACGGATCATATCCTTGATAGCTTTCATGCATCTTCTCCATCCGAAAGGATAATGGCATGATAGTTCAATAGTACGGCATGTCAATAATTCTTCTTTATCACAGATGACTTTGACCCGGGTCCGGTTTTTCTGTCTTAAGAATAAATCTTGACGACAGACCCTTTTTACATTGACGATTCGGCGAATGAAAAAATATCCTATTCTCATCGTTATTCCTCATGGAGGATACAAAGTTCCTGAGGAATTTGCAGAACACGCCATAGCAGGTGATCTCGAACTTCTTCTCTCCGCAGACACCTGTGCAAATGAGCTCTTCTGCGCAGACGAATTCTGCGCGGCTGTCCTCAATACGCATATATCACGACTCTTTATTGATGTGGACAGAGCACCTCTTGACCTGCCTCCTCGAAAGTTTGACGGGGTAATAAAGAAAGAGACGATCTTCGGAAAGGACATATTCCCCCCGGATACCTTTCCTGACGATCTGGCTCTTGCAGCTCTTCTCAGACGATATTACTTCCCCTTTCATGATACGATGCGGAAAATTGCAACATCAGGAGAAGTCTCACTTATAATTGAATGCCACACTGTACATGCTGTCGGTCCCAGAAACTCCATTGACCGCAACCGCCCCCGCCCTATTGTATCAATTCAGAACAAGACAGAAAAAGACGGCAGCATTATCGAAACTGCACCGGAGTCTCTCGCCAGAGAGCTTGCAGCATCATTCAAAAAGAGCTTTTCAAGTGAAGAGTCTGCAACCGAGAACCCTTTCGTTGTCTATGAATCACCTGCGCAGGGAGAACTGATGAGGCGGCACTCCGGTGCGGCTCCATATCTGCGTCTCAATCTTTCACGAGGGCTGTTTCTCAACGATGCTCACTTCAATTACGACTACGGTAAAATAGACCAGATACGAATAGGCGAACTAAGGACAAAGACCCATCAGGCTCTGTCGCGGTTTGCAGGGAAGGTTTTTTAATGGCACAGTTTTCGGCAATCGACCCGGCTCTGCGCGACTATATAGTCTCAGTTTCGGTCAAAGAGAATGACCATCTGAGGACGGTGCGGGAGAAAACGGCATCCCATCCCTGTGCAAAACAGCAGATTCCGCCGGAGGAAGCTCAGTTTCTGTCAATCCTTGTGCGCATGACCGGCGCAAAAAGAATTCTGGAGATCGGTACCTTCACCGGATATTCGGCTATGGCAATGGCACAGGCCCTTCCTGAAGACGGTAAAATCACAGCTCTGGACAAAAATCCGGAGTGGACGATGCGCGCAAAAGAATCATGGAAAGATGCAGGCATCGCAGATAAAATAAACCTCATTGTACAGGACGCGGCGATAACGCTGGAGAATCTTCTCAATGAAAATGGAAAAGGATTTTTCGATATAGCCTTCATCGATGCAGACAAAAAAAGCTATCCGTTGTATTTCTCAAAATGCGTTGAGCTTGTGAGAAAAGGCGGAGTTATAGCAATTGATAATACTCTCTGGAGAACAACGCTTGGACAAGAGGGAATGCACTTCTTCAACTGCGATACCCTCCGGACATTCAACGAAACGATCTTTGCCGATGACAGGGTAGACCTTTCAATACTTGCAATAGCTGACGGACTGACACTGGCATACGTCAAATAGGTTCAGGGGAATTTTTATCTGCTGTTTTCAGCACTCCACAGAGTGTAAACTGCCTTTTTACCTCCGGAGAAAGCCCTGTCAAATGGAATGAAAGGTTTCTTTTCTTCGATTCCTTCTGTGCAGCAATCATCAGCTGTGCGACAGAAAGATCGATCTTTCTGACAGCGGAAAAGTTTACAGACAGATCTTCATTGCGATCCATAATTTCAAGCAGCTCTGACTGGATCTTTTTAGCATTCCGGATACCCGCTTTCTCATCACATGTATATACTGTCATAGTCGCCTCTAGTTTCGAGCAATATTGTTGAGCATTCCATGAATATCGACAATCAAAGCAACGCTTCCGTCTCCCATGATAGCAGCCCCTGAAATCGCACGCTCAGTAGTGATAAAGCTGTCAAGACTCTTGATCACAACCTGCTGCTGCCCGATAAGATCATCAATCATGAGCGCGAGTTTTTCTCCTCCCGACTCTACAATAATAAGAAGCGCCTTCCATGGATCGGTATACTCAGGCTTAACGCCGAAATAATCATATGACCTTACAAGCGACAGATATTCACCGCGGACGAAAACCATTTCGCCTTTGCCTTCAAGAGTATGAACATCCTCTTTCTTCGGTTGAATCGATTCCACAATAGAAAGAAGAGGTACAATATATGTATTATTCCCGACCCTGCAGAGCATCCCTTCGATAATTGCCATCGTGAGGGGAAGTTTTATTTTAAAAACAGAACCTTTCCCTTTTGTTGTTCTAACATCAATTGAACCGCGCAGAGCAGAAATATTCTTTTTCACAACATCCATACCTACACCACGACCGGACAGATCAGTGACTTTGTCTGCAGTTGAAAAGCCGGGGAGAAATATCACCGACAGAATTGTATCCTCACTGAGATCCTCAGATGCAGACAGCAGACCTTTTGCCAGCGCCTTCTCCTTCACCTTCTCGACATCAATTCCTTTTCCGTCATCGCGAATCTCAATGTAGACATGTCCTTCCTGATGATATGCACTCAGAACTATATGCCCTTCTGCAGGTTTTCCTGCAGCAACCCGATCAGCTGATGATTCAATTCCATGATCGATCGCATTGCGGATCATATGCTTGAGCGGATCAGAGATCTGCTCAAGTACAGTTTTATCCAGTTCAGTTTCTGCACCGTTGATTTCCAGAAGAATATCCTTTCCTGCACCTTTAGCAGCATCACGGACAAAACGCTTGAACTGCGAAAAGGTAGGGCCGATAGGAAGCATCCGAATAGTCATGATATGTTCCTGAAATTCACGGGTCGTCCGGTCAAGGGCATAAAGCGCATTCCGGAGAAGTTCGCCGCGTTCATCCTCAATCTGGCCGGCTATTCGGGCAAGCGACGACTGCCCTATGACGATTTCACCGAGGAGATTCATAAGAGCATCAAGCTTTGCTGTTTCAACACGGACAGTTCCGGAATCGATATCTTTTCGGGCGCGATCCTGTTCTTTAAGCGCACCCGAAACCTCCTGAGCAGAAGCAAGGCCACGCTTGACGACAATATCGCCTATCTTCTCGTTTTTAACAGACTGCTCTTCCAGAACCGTGGACAGTTCGTCCGGAGTGAGAACACCCCTCTTGACCAGAATTTCACCAAGTTTTATCTCCCCGGAAGCAGCAGCTGCTTCTGCACTATACCCGGCCGTAACATCATCGATTGTAATATCATTATCATCTTTTACAAAAACGAAAACGCTTTCGATATCATTCATTGTACATTGCGCTTTAAGCACAACGGTCCATGAAAGAGAACAGACCTCGGGATCCATTTTCGAAAGAGGTTCAATTGCAGATCTGTCGCATTTCAATTCGACAAATTCCCCCAGAAGATGCAGATCCTCCACAACCATAAGAGGATCGATGCCGCAGAGAAAGATATCATTGCGGAATTTCATTCTTATCCGGAAGTAACGATCCGCATTTTCTAACACGCGCGACGGGAGAAGAATTGTATCATCAGCAAGACGACGCATCAGAGATGCTTTCCCCTCTGCAGGCTCGCCATTCTGAGCAACGGTTGTCCGCGTCCAGTCAACGCAATCAAGAAGAAGATCAATAAAAGCTTCGCTGGCAGACGCAACACCTGAACGGATCTGATCCAGCCTCGATTCTACTGCATGAGTCAGTTGCGACACATGATCAAATCCGGCCATGCCGGAACTTCCCTTGAGAGTATGAAATCCTCTGAAAAGATCATTGATCGTTTCAGGATCAGCCTTCTCTTCAAGAGAAACTAGTCCCGTTTCAATCCGCTGAAGAATCTCTGCCGATTCAGCACGGAAAATATCTACTATGCTTTCTTCACCCATGTCATTCACCGCCTGTCAAAACTGTTCAAATCCTTCAGCCGAGAGAATTTTTTCGATTTTATTTTCACCGGAAAGCTCATGTTTCGGAGCTGCAGCATCTTTTTTTATACTTCGTTTAACCGAAAGTGGGCCTACGGTTTTTTTTGAAGATGAATTCAAATGAAGCTCCTTGTGTTTCTCTGATTGAGAAGCAGTGCGAATCCCGTCTCTGATTCTGAACCGCTCCATCGTGCCGAGAAGATCCTGTGCCTGGTTAGCAATTTCCTCAGATGCAGATGCAGTCTCTTCTACAAGACCGGCATTCTGCTGCGTCATAGCGTCAAGCTCAGAGACTGCAATATTAATCTGAGCAGACCCCTGTTTCTGTTCTTCTGAAGAAGCATCGATCTCTGAAATTAATTTATTAACTGTTTTCACCGACATTATAATTTCACGGAGAGCTTCTCCGCTCCTGTTTGAAAGAGCGGTACCTTTCTCCACTTTAACAATGGTTGTCTTAATCAGTTCGCCGATTTCTTTAGCGGCACTACCTGACCGCTGAGCAAGATTTCTGACTTCTCCTGCAACCACAGCAAATCCTCTGCCCTGCTCGCCGGCACGGGCGGCTTCAACAGCAGCATTGAGCGCAAGAAGATTTGTCTGAAATGCGATTTCATTAATTACTGAGATGATCTCTTCAATCTTTTTACTGGCTTCGTTGATTTCATTGATAGCATTGACCGCATCATAGACAACCTGTCCGCCCTCTTCAGCCAAAGAAGATGTTTTAACCGACAGAGAGTTTGCATTCTTAGCATTTTCCGCATTCTGATTTATGGAAGCTGCTGTCTCTTCAATAGTTGAAGCAACTTCTTCAAGCGAGGACGCCTGCTCAGACGTCCTCTGTGAAAGATTCTCATTCCCTGCAGATATCTCCTGAATCGCCTGAACAAGATTCTGCGACCCGACAATTATATCAGCAACCATTTTTTCCAGATCATCGGCAGCAGTATTGAGGGCTTTCCCCAGCTGCCCGAGTTCATCCTTCTGATCCAGATTTATTCTTTCAGTAAAGTCGCCTGCGGCTATTTTCTGAGCAAAGGCCAGCCCCTTTTCAACCGGACCCTGAATGCCTCTTGCAATTGCAAAGCCGATAAGAATCGAGATGAAGAATGCACATACAATAACAACACACATCATCAACACTGTTCTGTTAGCCATGGCAGTATTTTCATCTGATATATTCTTTGCGATACCCTTCTTCATATCAACAAGCCTGGTAACTGCATCATCAATCCTGGCTACAATCGGACTCCCCTCATCGAGATATTGTGCTGACGCATTTGCGATATCACCTTTTTTGGCCATCGAAGTGGTTCGTTCCAGTACTCTATAGTATGCATCAAAATCCGCCTTAAGTTCCTGAAAGCTCTTTCTTCCATCTTCAGTGAGAATTGTTTTCTCAAAATCAATCATGTAACTGTCTATTTCATTTTTTGAAGCAGCAATCTTCTTTTCATTCCGGGCTCTTGACTGATCATCCCTGCTGGCAAAATAATCACGGATATATATCCGCACCTTCTGCAGATGCGTCGAAACATCGTTAATATCACTCAGAGGTATTGTCGCCTTTTCATAAAGGGTAATATCCGCAGCATCTATTGCTTTTATATTATAGACGCCGATGCCGCCGACCAGAGCCGCAATGAGAGCAACACCTGTAAAACCGAGAAGAAGCTTCACCATTATGCTGATATTGCTGAACCATTTCATCTCAAACCTCCGAAGCATCCCTAAAATGCAATATTGACTGCCTGAAATAAATACTATTTTTTAATATAAGGGAATTCGATACAGATCGACACCCCCAACTCTTTCCCGACCCGAATCTCTCCTCCTAACTGCCTTGCGAGATTATACACAAGATTCATACCAAGTGTCTTATCGCTGGTAAAATCGATAGTATCAGGAAAGCCGACACCGTTATCATAAACGCACAAAAGACAGATATCGCCGCTGCGGGACATTCTGATTCCGATTTCACCGGTACTGCCGGCGGGAAAAGCATACTTGAATGCATTTGTCAGAAGTTCATTTATGATGAGTCCGCAAGGGATGGCAGTATCAATATCCAGTTTGATGCCCGCAACGTCAGTCCGGACTGTGATGCCCGCATAATTATTCAAATGCCCCTGCACAAGATGAGAAACAAGTTTATCGACGTATTCAGAAAAATCAATTTGCGAAATATTCTTCGATTGATACAGTACCTCATGAATAAGCGCCATTGATTTAACGCGGGATCTGCTGTTCCGGAAAATATCTATATCGGCAGGATCACGGACAAAACGCTCCTGAAGATTTAGAAGGCTGGAGATTATCTGGAGATTATTCTTTACCCTGTGATGAATCTCTTTAAGGAGAGTATCCTTTTCGGCAAGCGATGCCCGGATTGCCGATTCAGCCTGCTTCAGTTTTGTTATATCATGGTAGATCTCAAGTTTTGAAAGAGTACCATCACTGTTTACAATCGGAGCTGCAAAAAGATCATAGTATTTATCCTTAGGTTCACAATACCATTCATACTGCACGCTCTTGCCGGAAAAAACCTCTTCATTTTTACACCAGTGACACGGTTTCTGCCTATTGCTGAAATACTCATAACACTGCATGCCTTCGGGAGAACCGAATTCTTCAGACATTGAAGCATTTATATATTCCACCTGATAATTGTGGCTTATGATACTTACCCCGTCATTCATGGCTCCGAGTATTGTCATCATTTTCTGGCGTTCACGGAGTATTTGATTTTCAATTTCCTTTCTTTCGGTGATATCAGTATGAGTTCCGACCATTCGGGCAGGTTTTCGATCTGCATTCCACGCAACAATTCTCCCGCGCGACTGAATCCATCGGATACCTCCCGTTTTGGTTGTAATGCGGAACTCTATTGAAAACTGCCCTTTCCCTTCAGAAATGTATTCATTGATGTAGCTGTTAAACCGAAGAAGATCCGCTGGATACACGAAAGTTCTCCACGATTCAAATGCAGCAGGGAATTCATTCGGCTCATAACCGAACATCATAAAAAAACGGGGACTGTAATAACTGTTATCTGCAGCAATGTCCCAGTCCCAGAGCCCTTCTTCAACAGCTTCAAGAGTCATTCTCAGACGAAGCTCACTTTCACGAAGAGCCGCCTCCATTCTGCGCCGTCTGGTGATATCCCTGGCTAACGCTATTATTCTGACGACGTCACCGTCGCGGATAACGGGATAAAGAGAACAGTCAAGATGACGGCCTTCATATTCTACAACAAAGCTGCATGACTTTTTGTTCTTCATAATCTCTTCAAGCATGAATTTCTTCTTTGCAGCAGATAGAACTTCATTGTTCGAATACAGACTCATTCCCGCAAGATGATCTCTATCAACGCCGAGAGCAGCAGCAACTTCTCCGCTAGCATTGAGAATCGTTCCATCCGGAGCTACAATGAGCACAAAATCATCATGAGCAACTGTAAGAAAGGCTTCAATATTTTCATTGCTCTCGATGAGCTGTCGTTCTATCTTCCGTTTTTCCTTTCTGACAATATGTTCATCAAGCTCCCGCACAACTGCAGGGGCCAGCCGCATAAAATTTTCCTTGAGAATATAATCGCTGGCACCGGTGCGCATAGCCTCGACAGCAATCTCCTCCCCCGCCTTGCCGGAAACCATAATGCAGGGAAGATCCGGATCGTGCTGCCTGATGATTCTAATTGCTTCAATGCCGGAAAATCCCGGGAGAGAATAATCCGTTATGACAATATCCCAATCTTTTTTTTCTAGCTGTGAATGCAGGGCATCTGCCGATTCAACCCTGACGACAGCCGGAATAAAATCATTTCGTTCCAATGCACGAAGAAGAAGAAGAGTATCATCCTCCGAGTCTTCAACGACAAGAATGTCAACAGGAAAGCTCATTGATACACAACCGGAGGACACTGATTGACCATGAGCCAGTAAAGACCCAAATGGTGCACAGCATCAAGAAAACTTGAAAAATCTACAGGCTTACGGATATAGCTGTTGGCTCCCAGCCGGTAGCTTTCCAGAATATCACTCTGTTCGTTTGATGAGGTCAAAACGACAACGGGAAGCAGGGATATTTTTTTCTCAGCGCGTATCTGTTTTAAAAGATCAAGCCCGCCTAACTTCGGCAGCTGAAGGTCGAGCAGAATAAGCGCGGGCTGATGATTGATATCCCTTCCCGCATATAAGCCCTGGCAGAGGAGATACTCAAGAGCTTCAGCTCCGTCGTGAACATGCGTAACATGATTTGATATATGAGTCTTCAGGATGGCGCGCAGAGTAAGATCCGCGTCATCCTGATTATCTTCTATAAGAAGAATCGTTTTCTGTTCCATAATAATATCATCTTCCCGCTGCAGTTTTATATATTACTCATCAACTGCACTCTGAGAGTACAATGCCGGGATGATGATGTCAAGAAAGGGTAAAGAAAAAGGATGCTCCTTTGTCAGGTTCACCTTCCGCCCGTATCATTCCGCCGTGCTTTGACACAACACGCTGTACGATTGCCAGACCGATACCGGTGCCGGGAAATTCCTGAGCAGAATGAAGACGCTGAAAAGCGCCGAAAAGCTTGTCATACCAACGCATATCAAATCCTGCTCCATTATCCGACATTATGAACGATTTCTTTCCGTCCTCATCACGGGAATAAAATGTGATCTTCGCAGGTTCCCGTTTAAAACTGAACTTCCATGCATTCGATGCAAGATTCATCAGCGCTATGCGGACAAGCCGTTCATCGCCCCGTGCCCATATTCCAGGGACAATAGTAAGTTCAACATTTTCCCTCGGCTGCGCTGCTCCTATTTCTTCAAACACTGAATAAGTCATTGCACTTATGTCAAAATCAACAATATCCATGTCTGCCCTCGTTATACGGGAGAGAGTGAGAAGATCATCGATCAGATGTGCCATCTTCGTTGAAGCATTGCGGATGCGTGAAAGGTAACCGAGCCCTTCAGCAGGAATAACTGATCCGAAGTCCTCTTCCAGTGCACGGCCGAATCCTTCGATGCTCCTCAGAGGCGCACGCAAATCATGCGAAACAGAATAGCTGAACGCCTCAAGTTCATGCGCATATGATTCAAGCCTCCGGGTACGGTCTTCTACTTTCTTTTCAAGTTCAAGATTGAGAGAGTGAATTTTTTCTTCTGAATTTTTTCTCTCTGTAATATCGCTGAATACTGTTGCAAACCGGTTTATCTCAGGCGAATAAACAACAACTTCAAAATAGCTGCCGATCTCTCCCGCATAATTTTCAAAGTTTCTCGGAATGCCGGTGAGAGCAACTACACCGTAGATATCGATCCAATACTGCTCAGTACCCGGCATGACTTCACGGACTGTTCTTCCTACAACCTCAGCAGAGGAATGCCCGGTCATCCTTTCAAACGAAGGGTTGACTTCAATAAATCTGTAATCTATAGGCCGCCCTTCAGGATTGCAGATGATCTCATGAAGAGCAAACCCCAGCTGCATCTCGGAGAAAAGCATCCGGAACCGGCGTTCACTCTCTTTCAGAGCCCGTAATGTTTCCATCCGTTCTGTAATATCCTGTCCCTGAGCAACTGTTGCCGAAACAACACCGTCATCATCAATGATATTGGCACTGTTCCAAAGTATGATTCTTATGCCGCCATCCTTTTTCCGTACAGACATTTCTACCGAATCCCACTGTTCGCCGTCGAGAGCCCTGCTGATCTTGTCAAATGATGCCGCAGCATTCTCTTCGCTAAAAAGGATCGAGAGACGCTTTCCGACAACTTCGGCAGCACGATAACCTGTCATACGCTCAAATGCGCGATTGAACATTGTGATGGTAAAATCAGTGCCCCACACAACGATAGGGGCACTCGCATTTGAAACAATTTTATCCAGAAAAACCGATGTTTCTCTAAGCTCATTACCCATCCGTCTAAGCCGGGACTCCTCCTTCGCAAGCTCTTCATAGATACGTCTCAGAGAAAGAGCCATATCATGCATAGCGTCATAGACCGCAGCGAATTCATCATCGGCAGACAAAAAAACCTCCGGGATTATTTTTCCCCCGGATATCTCTCTGCTCAGCCGGACAAGACGCTCGACTGCGCCGTCGATTCGTCTTGAGAAAAACACGGAAAGAAAAAAAGCAGCCAGTGCAGCAGCAGCAATCGAACCGATGGCAACAGAAGCAATAACGATCCGGATCCGGAGAAGAAGACCGGACAGCTCCTGTTCGGTCGACAGGGAGACGGCTACGCCGTCATACAGCGAACTCTGAAGACGGACTTTCAGATCTGAGAAATGTTCGCTTCTGCCATATCCCTGATATAGACTCCTGCTGCCTTTTATTTCGCATAAAATACCGTTGATACGTTCAAGATAAATAGAAACATCATGATACTGACGGCGGGAGAGAGATAAGTACCCATCCAGCGATTCAGCGATAGTTTCAGATTCTCTGAACATCGATTCTATCTTTGAAAATATTTCACGATCACCTGCCGCATCAGATTCATAAAGCATGACGCGTATTTCATTAAGCTTGGAGCGGAGGGTGATGCAGGAGCTGATCTTTTTATCAACAGCGTCAACAATAAGCATCTGACAGAAAAACACAATGCCGACAAGAATAGCGAGAGAAAATATAGCGACCGCATTCAATCGGACCGCTGAGGAGATTTTCATATACCGGAACCGTCATCAACAGACTGCACAGCACCCTTGAGAAAAGCCACCCTCTCCGATATATCTCTAACGATGCTGATAATAATCCGTTCTCCTGATAGATCAGCGGCACGGGCTGTAACTTCTACAGGAAACACTGTTCCGTCCTTCCTCCGGTGCAGCGTTTCAAACCGTACGCCGTCACCTTCAGCTCTCATAAGGTCAGAATCAACTGTCGAACGGGTATCATCTGCTCGCAGATCATACAGCGACGATCCGCAGACCTCTGCTTTTGTGCGGCCGTACATTTCATACACAGCACTGTTTGTTTCAAGTATGACAGCATCTTTCGGACGGACAAAGAAGATTGCATCCCTTGCATGATCTGAAAGAAGTGCATATCGTTCGCTTACTTCAGCCGCATTATAGGCATGTGTCTCATCGCGGAAGGAACAGATCATCCCGTCATAAGCCCCGTCTTTCGACCGCGGAATAAAAGCCCCTGAAAAAATTCTCTCAGTTCCACCGATCGAAAGGCGAAGATCATCATATGATATTTTCAGCAGAGAAGTCCTGGCTCTTTCAAAAATGGGATTGAAAACATCTTTAACGGCAGCAGGAAGTTCCTCGGGAATTTTGATGCCGATCAATTCGGCTCTGCTGCTGTTCCATTGCCTGCTCATGGCCGGATTGAGATATGCGACAGTTCCTTCGGCGTCAGTGACAAGTATCGCATCTGCAATACTATCCAGCACACTCTTATAAAAACCGTGCAGATAACGGATCTCCGACTCAGAACGGTCTTTTTCACTTTTAAAACGGAAATAGCGGATTCCATGTTCCACATCGCTGCAAACGCCTTCAAAAAGAGACTTCTCCTCAGGAGCAAAAGGATCTGCCTCAGATGCAATTATAGTAATCGATCCCCTGGTTCTGCTGTCGATAGCGAGATTGAGAACAATGGAGCTTTTATCATCCTTAACAGGATGCGAAATATCGCCGCACTTTGCTACAGGGATAAACCCTCCCTCTCCTGTTCCTTTACCGTAACCGATCCATGCACCCTTGAACCCGCCCGAAGAAACGATGGATGAGCAGATTCTATCAAGATATGTATCCTCGCTGTCCGAAAGTATAACAGCGCGCCCCATTGCTGTCATGACACGAAGCGCTCTGTTCACGCGCTTTTCCCTCCTCTCGCTCTCCCTGACTGCCTTTTCAAGAGCATGCCGCATAAGGACAGAACGTATGGTGCCATGAATTTCCCTGTCATTGAACGGCTTGACAATAAAGCCGTATGGAGAGGTTTTCATTGCCCGTTCGATCGTTGCATCGTCGCTCTGCGCTGTTGCATACACAACGGGAATGTCAAAGCGGGAAATAATCTGGGCGGCTGCTTCTATACCGTCAGTTCCCCCTTCAAGCAGGATATCCATAAGAACGATATCCGCCGGGTGCTCTTCAAGAAAAGGAATAACGCTGTCCCCTCTCGCCACAGGGCCAGCCACGTCATATGCGAAATTTGCAAGCATTCGCTTAAGATCAAGAGCGATTATAGCATCATCCTCAACAATAAGGACGACAGGTTTAGATATCTTCTCTTTCATCTGATCTCCCGACCTGAGAAGAGTAGCATGTGAAACAGACAAGATCAAGATATTTTGATCTGCCTTCCCGAATGAAATTATCTTGCGTTGCAGGCGAGGAATTTGTATTATATGATAAGGAAGGAAAAAGAATGGACACCATCACAGAGTCGGGGCAGTGGAAAGTTCTTATTGTTGACGATGAACTGGAGGTTCACACCGTTACCAAGATGGTTCTTGCCCATTACGTCTATGAGGGAAGAGGCATACAGTTTATTCACGCATATTCAGCAAAAGAAGCGGAAGAAGTCTTTACCTCCAACAGCGAGATTGCAATCGTCATGCTCGATGTTGTAATGGAAGAGGAGGACAGCGGGCTCAAATTCATCGGATTTATCCGGAACACCTGCAGAAACAAAACCACACGAATCATCCTCCGGACAGGACAGCCGGGACAGGTTCCCGAGCACAGGGTTATTATAGAATATGATATCAACGATTATAAATCAAAAAACGAACTGACATATCAGAAGCTTTTCACATCAGTTACAGCTGCACTGCGGGCTTATTCTGTCATACTGACTCTCGAGGACAGCAAAAAGGAATTAGAAAAAGAAAAGGAACTTCTTTCTGCAACTCTTTATTCTATCGAAGACGGCGTCTTCGCCCTCGACACAGCCGGCAGAATTACAATGATGAATGCAGTTGCAGAAAAACTTACCGGTTTCAGTTTTGAAGAGGTTCACGGCAAGAATGCTGATGAAATAGTTTCTGTAATTTCAAGGAATGACGGATCAAAAATTCCTTTTCCGGCGATCGAAGAACTCCAGTCTGGCGCATCCAGTTCAACCGAGCCGGCTATTCTCAAATCCCGCAGCGGAATAGAGCGGCTCATATCCTACAGCCGTGCTCCCATCATAACCCCCGGCGGCATGTCGCTTGGGGCAATCATAGTGGCAAAAGATGTAACCGCACAAGTCAGAGCGGAAGAAGAACTGAAGAAAATTCAGAAGCTGGAATCAATCGGCATACTCGCCGGAGGAATAGCTCATGATTTTAACAATGTTCTCACAGGAATCATGGGGAATATATCGCTCACAAAGCTTGATATGCCCAAAGATAAAAAAGGTTACGGATACCTCAGCGACGCAGAGAAGGCGGTCATCAGAGCTCAGGTGTTGACGCGCCAGCTGCTTAGTTTTTCAAAAGGAAGTGCTCCGATAAAAGAGCCGGCTGAAAGTATAAAAATTATTGAAGAATCAATTTCAACATTCCTGTCTACACATTCAGCAGAGATCAAAACGGATCTGGACAGCTCTCTTCCCCGAATCGATGCGGATAGAGGACAGCTGATGCAAGTAATGATAAATATTCTTCTTAATGCATGTGAGGCGACAGGAGAAAAGGGAACAATCGCTGTAAAAGGAACCGTTCTCAATCTTCCTGCCGGAAATGAATATGCCATCAAAGAAGGAAAATATCTTCAGATACGGATCTCTGACAATGGATGCGGAATCACCGATGAAGCCATGCCGAAAATTTTTGATCCGTTCTTTACCACAAAGCAGGGGAAAAACGGTCTCGGTCTGACAACATCCTTCACCATTGTAAAGAGACACGGAGGACTGCTGACCGCAAAATCGGATCACGGGGAAACTCATTTTGATATCGTTCTTCCCGTCTGTGAAATTCCACAGGAGGTATCTCACAAAAGCGAAGACATCCGTTCCCCGATTTCAGTCCTGCTTATGGATGATGATGAATTCATTGTAAAATCAGTATCGGGAATATTTACCTATTTCGGCATTGAGGCAGCGACAGCAAAAGACGGAGCTGAAGCAATTGAAAAATACAGACAGAAGATGGAAACAGGAAATCCCTACTCTGTGGTCATTATGGACCTGATCATTCCGGGAGGTATGGGAGGAAAGCAGGCGATACATCTCCTCCGTGAAATAGACCCGGGAGCAGTGGTACTGGTATCAAGCGGATATTCCGATGATTCCATTATGGCGGAATATAAAAAAAATGGATTCGACGGCGTCATACTGAAACCATACAGACCTCAGGAGCTTATCGAAGCAGTCAGGAATGCTTCATCAAAAAGACGGTAGTCATTCATTCTTTATAAAAAGCCTTTTAAGTCCGTTCAGAGAAAACTCTTTATCGTAACTCTGTATAAACTCCCTTTCCTTCTCAATTCTTTCCACAATACTCATTTCTGCAACAGCCTTTTCTCCATAGCGGGCAAGAAGATCACGTTCCGTCATTTTCTGCAAAAGCTCTTCCCAGAAAACATCGGTATCGTACTTGCAGATAAAGGCATCCATCATCTCTTCGAATTCATGCGAAGGATAAACACCTTCAACAGCATCATGTTTGGTAACGAACCCGCCGCAGCCGAATTCTTCTGCAGAGGAATACAGATACTGTTCAAGATCTTCAAACTGCTGAACTATCTCCTCATTGCTTCTCGTCGCATTCGCCATAAAATTGCCGAGATAGACCAGCTGAATAAGGGTTTGAAATTGTGCATCAGTAAGATTGAGTGTTTTCATTCTGTCCTCCGCAGTGATAGTGATACCACAAAACAGCTGCAAAGTAAATCAAAATCACAGAGAAGACAGAGCTGATAGGAAATTATTCCCCGAAAATTTCTTCAAGACGGTCAAACAGCTCTCCCAGCTGTTCTTCATCCTCATCACTGTTTTCAAGAATATCGAGGATCGCATCAAGGAGCTCTTCAAATTCAATTTCTGTAAGGGTTATCTTTCCGTCTTTTGACTGTTCAATGCCTTCAAGACAGCCGCAGACAGTTATGCGGGAAAGGATCAACGCTTTTTCTTCGGGTGAAAGAACAATTTCAAATTTTTCCATAGTGACGTCCTTGGTTTTAAATGTAGAAACTTTTTATCCGGTGCAGATGATATTGATCTTCAGCCTATAGCATTAGATGGAACAGAATTTTCAAGGAAAATCTCTCTTCAGACATCGGATGATTTCAGAAAAATTCCGGGACAGTGAATCCTTCAGCGTTTTTAGTGTGCATTGCCCCAGCTCCTGCCCCACCCTATTTCCACGCAAAGCGGGATATCGAGTGCGATTGCGTTTTCCATCTTCTCTCTGACAAGATGTTCCATCAGATCTTTTTCAGATGGATCCACATCAAAAACAAGCTCATCATGAACCTGCAGAATCATGCGGGATTTCATTCCGCGAACCGTAAGCTCACGATAGAGCGCGATCATCGCAATTTTTATAAGATCGGCAGATGTCCCCTGAATCGGCGTATTAATCGCGATACGTTCAGCTCCTTCACGGCGGAAGACAGCGCTGGAATTGATCTCCGGTACAGGACGTCTGCGGCCGAGAAGGGTTTCTACATACCCCTTCTCTTTCGCAAACTCGATTGTCCTGTCCATATACGACCTGAAGCCTGGATAGGTCTCAAAATATTTATGGATGAACAGGGCAGCCTCTTTCATCGATATTTCAGCCTGCTTTGAAAGTCCGAAAGGGGAAACGCCGTAGATCGTTGCAAAGTTGATGATCTTGGCCTGACGCCGCATCTCGGGAGTGACAGCATCAGCCGCCACGCCGAAAACAGAGGATGCAGTCATAGTATGAATATCAATGCCTTCGCGGAACGCGCGCAGCATATTCGCATCGCCGGACATATGCGCTGCAATGCGGAGCTCAATCTGCGAATAGTCCGCTGACATGATAAGATTCCCCTTCCGCGGTGTGAATCCTTCGCGGATCCTCCTCCCGAACTCGTCGCGCGCCGGAATATTCTGAAGATTAGGATCTGACGAAGAAAGCCTGCCCGTCGCAACAATAGTCTGATTGAAGGAAGTATGAATGCGTCCTGTTCTGGGAGAGATCAGTTCAGGAAGAGCATCAATATAGGTTCCCTTGAGTTTTGCAAGCGTCCTGTACGCAATAAGATGAGAAATGATCTCATGTTCGCCTTCAAGCTCTTCGAGAACAGAGATATCGGTTGAAAATCCCGTCTTGGTCTTCTTAACCTTTTTGAGATTGAGTTTCTCAAAAAGAATGCGTGCAAGCTCTTTCGTTGAATTGATATTGAACTGTTCCTCAGCGAGGCGGTATATTTCAAGTTCCGATGCAGCAATCTTGCAGTCAATTTCTTTACTAAGCGAAGCAAAGTGAGCCCTGTTGATAAGAACACCAGTCTTCTCCATTTCAGCAAGGACTTCGACAAGAGGGAGTTCAAGGGAATAATAGAGACCATCCAGCTTTTCCTCTTTGATCTTCTTCAGAAATACCGAGTATAACCGCAGTGCAATATCTGTATCTTCACAGGCGTAATCGGAAACCTTCTCAATTTCAACTTCATGAATAGAAAGAGCTTTTTTTCCCTTGCCGACAAGCTCATCAAACGTCACTGTCTTATAACCAAGATGATCCTCCGCCATATCATCAAGGCTGTGCCGCCGTTCCGCGGGATTGAGAATATATGACGCAAGCATATCATCAAAAACAATCCCCTTAAGCTCTATTCCTTCATTGGAAAGGATGATCATATCGTATTTGATATTCTGACCGATCTTCTTGATTGCTTCATCTTCAAAGATATCTTTGAGCAGAGCCAGAGCTGTTTCCTTATCGAGAGAAACGCCTCCGTCGCCGAAGAGCGATGCGCTCTTCATCGGAATATACCAGCCCTGTCCCTCCTCAATTGACATGGAAACACCCGCAATCTCGGCATCAACAGGCTTGACCGATGTGGTTTCAGTATCAACCGAAACGAGACCCTTTTCCCTCACAGCGGCAACCGCCTCTTTGAGTTCAGACACAGTGCGCACAAGTTTATAGTCATGAGGAGAATTTTCCATGCTCTTTATCTCCGGCTGTGCACAGGAAACCGCTGCTGCCTGATCCGAAAAAAAATCCGTCACGATCGATTTCATCTCAAGAGCGTTAAAATAATCTGCGGCCTTCGCGCAGTCAAAGCCGGTGAATGCCGCATCTTCGAGAGAAAATCCGAGATCAATATCGGTGCGTATGGTTACAAGATCGAGAGAAAGATAGGCATTATCTTTATCCGCAGCAAGCGTTTCCTTAAGCTTGCCTTTCAGTTCATCGATATGTTCATATATAGAATCGAGAGAACCGTATTGAGCAACGAGCTTCTGTGCAGTCTTTTCTCCTATACCTTTAACGCCGGGAACATTATCAGACGCATCTCCCGTAAGCGCCATATAATCGGTGACCTGCGAAGGCTCTATGCCGAGCTTCTGCCTTACCGCTCCGGCATCATAGATCTCATGTTCAGAAATTCCTTTCTTATTGGCATAGATCGTGACATGATCGCCGACAAGCTGATAGGCATCCTTGTCACCTGTAACAAGCACGACATCGCACTCGCCGGTTCCGAACTGCTTAGCACAGCTGCCGAGAATGTCGTCAGCCTCCCAGCCCTCGATAAGCGCAACAGGAATCCCGAGCATTGTTACCATTGCCTTAATTTCTTCAATCTGACTTTTCAGATCGTCTGGCATCTTGATCCGATTGGCCTTGTATTCATCATACAGATCAAAGCGGAACGATTTCTTCCTGGGGTCAAATGCAACAACAAGATAATCAGGTTTTCTGTCGGCAACAAGACGGAGAAGCATGCGGGAGAAACCGAATATTGCAGATGTATTCTGTCCTTTGGAATTCACCAGCGGATTATTGATAAAGGCATAATAAGCTCTGTAGCAGAGCGCATGGCCGTCAATGACATAGAGGGTTTTCATCATCATCTCCTTAGATCTTCATAAGCCCCCGGGATTCCGAAGGGAAAATAATTCAGTATCATTCCCGAACCGGCACAGATGCCTGCGGTCACGGAAGAGGGGGATTCGGCGGAACCATGGCACGTGCGACAATTCTGCTGTTGAACTCGATCACCTTTTCAATGACTTCTTCAACAGATTCCTGTACAACAAACCGCTTGTCATCTGTCATGAGAATAATAGTATCGGGCGTTTTCTCTACTGTGCGTATGTGCTGTGAATTCAAAACGACTTCGCTTCCGTTGATTCTGTGAAGAACTATCATTGCCATACTCCTTTTCGCCTGGACTGTATCATTTCGGCATAACGCTTCATACTGAGTTTCTCTACCGTTCCCGCCGCACAGCCCGGATCACTCGCATCATACACCGGAACCGGCGATTTTGAAATCGTCTCCTCCATCCAGTATTTTGCAGCAAGAAACTGATGATTGGTGAAGAATTTCCTATCTCCCCGCGGTATCACGTAATGACGTGCATTCCACGATGCGGAAAATTCCCTGCTCTCAAGCGGAGCAGTTCTGGAACACCGGGGATAGAGACCCCTGTCACGGACAGTTCCCCGTGCATAACAGCGGTCAAAAAATCCAAGATCATTGCCTGCCAGCATAACCGTCGCAGCACCGCAGCCGAGAGCAATCGACAGAGCCTGACTTGTAACAACGCTTCCTGTCGCAGCAAAACCGAGGCCGGTTCCGGCCTCATGCCACAGACGGTCATAGGGCTCACCGTGGAGCAGCCAGTTATAAAAATGAAGACCGCCCTTCCACTCTCTCACAGTGCGGGAACAGACGCAGGAGAATGCAAGCAGCATTGTGCGGGAGGAATCCTCTCCTGCAAAGAAGTCTCTCGGCGTCGTTTCACAGGAGACTGAAAAGTGAGGAATGATCCCTGCGCGGACCAGGGGCTTGAACGCCATGTCAGCGGCAATCACAGCAACATCCGCCCGGCCCTCGAGTTTAGAAATATACGGGTAAGCGCTCTCAAGTGACGGGCCTGCACCGCAGATCACAACATGCCGGTCCTTGAGCATGGGTATGACATCGCGAAGTCCGCCGTGCTCTGTAATGAAGGGCTTATTGAGAGAGAGGTTCCTTTCGAAGGAATGAAACCTCTCCTGTGTCATGCCGGCATTTATCTGCTGATAGAGTTTCTGTTTATCCATTGTTACACGACGGGCGAAGATCACTCTTCGCCCGCAGAAAAAATTCATGCAAAAGCAATTACTGGGTTTTAAACTGGTCAGGATCGATCTTGTCCTTCTTGATATCAGGTCGAACAGAAGCCTTCTGAGCATCAGCTGCAGCCTTTGCAGAAGAGGTATCCGCTTTGGTGGAATCTGCAGCGGCTTTTGCAGCACCTGCCGCATCTGCGGCAGCCTGCCCTGCCGTTCCTTTTATCGCATCGATATTAGTCTTGTCTGCTGCCTTCTGATCCTCAACGCGGGCCTTGTCATCATCCTTCTGTTTCTGAACCATTTCCTTGTCTTTTTCTTTCTGATCAACAACAGCTTTGCGTATTTCATCCCGCTGTTCTTCAAACTTGCGTCTCATATCCGCCTTCTGATCTTCATACTTCTGTCTGATATTGCCCTGAATCTCTTTGATATCAGCAATAATTTTGAGCCGGTTGAGCTTGTCAGAGTCGATCTGTTTTTTGACGAGATCGGAACCGGCTGCAACAGTAACCTCTTCCCTGGCATCAAGGGTTACAGTCTTCCGGGGGTTCTGGGCATCAGAAACTTCAACTTTGCCGTCGACGCAGGAGATATTCGAGTTAGCACCGTTCTCTTCAACCAGGAATTCTGTACCGCGGACAGCAGCTACCGCGGTTTTTGTTTCAACAGTATAAGCATCATTTTTTTCAAGTTTCTTTGTTATTCTGGAGAAAACACTTCCCTTCTCAACTGACAGATCAGTATTCTGACCGCCGTCAACAATGACAAGTTTTGTGAAAATGAGAGATGTATCACCGGTAATTTTGAGGGCGTGGTCGCCGATATAAATTTCTGCGAAGGATTCCGATCCGGCAGTTATGATCTTAGCGCCTTCTGCTATCGTATCGCCCGGCTTTGCGTCAGTGACGATTCCCTTTACATCAAGTTTAACTGTGCCGGAAACGAAATTGACGATGCCGTTGAAAGCGACAGCGACAGGTTTCTGCTCTTTCTTGCATCCGAAGGCAAAAAGAAGAACAAACACGGCAGCACATGAAAATATTTTATTCATAGGAATTGAAACCCTCCGCCAGATTTGTATATAGATACCGGACACCGCGAAAAGCGCTCAGTCAAGAACAAATTTGAGAGCACAGACGGCACCGGTTTCAGCTTTTAATGATTGACTTTGTAACTATCAGGTTCTTTTTTTCACTAAATGTCAGGAAGGTTACCATGTCAAAACAGATTGTCACACTGCTGGCCGATGCTGGTCGTGTCATAACGATTGCCACTCTCTCTGCTTTTTCAATTATCAACATTGCCATTATTATAGAACGGGTTATCTTCTTCCGGCGCAACAGCGCAGAGGACAGAGGGCTGATTCTGGAAACTGTCCGGGACAAGGTGCTCGCAGGAAAGGTACAGGATGCAATTGCACTGTGCGAACACAGCACCGTCTCTCTCACAAAAATCATACTCAAAGCGCTTCGCGTTTTTGCAGGAAGGGAGGGAAAGAAGATTGAAACCGTTCCTCTCGAAATGACCCTCGACAATGCCCTTGCGGTGGAAAAAATCCGCATCGACCGGTTCAGCTGGCTTCTTGGAACAATCGGCGCAATCGGACCTCTTGTAGGACTTTTCGGCACGGTGCTCGGTATTATGCGATCGTTCGCAGCTATCGCGATGCGAGGGAATTCAGGACAGGGAGTGGTTGACGTTGCCGCTGCCGGAATATGGGAATCGCTCTATACAACTGCTTTCGGTATTCTCGTTGCAGTTCCGGCCCTTGTTGCCTACAACTACTTCGTCCGTCGTTCGCGCAGTCAGTTCGAACTTCTGGAAAATGCCGCAAACGATATGATTTCAATAGCTATGGAAAAGAACGATTCAGCGGAGCACTCGAAATGAGACGCAGACGTTTCCGCGATACAACTAATATTATTAGCGATGTCAACATAACCCCGCTTGTCGATACATGTCTGGTGCTGCTGATCATGTTCATGATCGCAACGCCGATTATGGTAAAGCAGTCGGTTCCGGTCAATCTTCCCAAGGCGCATAAGGGCCTTCAGGTGTCACCGCATAATGATCCGTTTATCACCGTGTCGTATGATCAGACCAGCCACAAGGCGCAGTTTTATTTCATGCAGGACAAAACGCCTGTGAGTGCAAAGGATCTGGGGGATCTTCTCGCCAAAAAGCTCAACCCTGACAAAAAAGAGACAGTTTTCATCTATTCAGACGGAAAGACGCCGATGGAGGAGATCATCACCCTCGTCGATATAGTTACGTCTCACGGCGGGAAGATATCTCTTATCACAGAGCAGGGAGAGTAGCGATTTTACGCTCCTGTGTTTTATAGTTGTCCCCCGTCCCTCCCCGTTGTTGACTGTCCCCGCCTACGGAGGAGATCATGAACTTTAAAGAAGAACGGCCGCTTTACCGCCTTGCGGAAATATCGGAAAAACTGCGCTCTGAAACAGGATGTCCCTGGGACAGGGAACAGAGCATGATGTCGATGCGGAAATATCTGATCGAAGAATCATACGAAGTCATCGACGCGATAGAGTCAGGAAAAACCGAAAAGATACGGGAAGAGCTTGGTGATGTCCTTTATCAGATCTTCGCACACTCGGAAATCGCGAAGGAACAGAACCTTTTCACAATAGATGATGTTGCTGAGGAAATTATCACAAAGCTCATCAGAAGACATCCTCATGTTTTCGGCGATGAAACGATAAAAACAGGAGATGCTGTCGCAGACAGATGGGAGAACATTAAAAAGAAAGAACGGGAGGGGAAGGAATCTATTCTCGACGGCGTACCGTCAGCGCTTCCTGCGCTTCTCAAGGCATACCGCGTGCAGGAGAAGACATCGCGTGTCGGTTTTGACTGGAACAGAATCACCGATGTTGAGTCCAAGCTCGGAGAAGAAATAGGAGAATTCCGTGAAGCGATGCAGGAAGGGGATGAGTCGAAGCTGTTTGAAGAATACGGCGATATCCTTTTCACTCTCGTCAATATCGGACGCTTTCTCAAGATCGACCCGGAGGATGCTCTTCAGCAGTCGACGAAGAAGTTCATGACCAGATTCAAATATGTAGAAAAAGAAGCCGCTGCTCAGAAACGGGAACTCAAAGATATGACCCTTGAGCAGATGGATGAACTGTGGAACGAGGCAAAGAAAAACGTCTGAACTGCAGATCGCGATATATCCCGAACCGGAAAGGACAACAGGCCGGAAAACATATAGACCCCCCTTTTTTTCGTCTGCATGGTTCTGTTCAATGATTTTGCGTTGCTGCACCCTCTCCAGACGGAGGGTACAGCAACGCAAATGATGCTAAATTAATAGAGGATACCCTTACATCGAATCCCTATAGATAGCTTCGATGGCAGCTTTGCCGGAATCAACCGGAGCAAAACTCAGAAGGAGGCCGAGACTAGGTGTTGTAAGCGCGAGGTCGACAAGCTTGGCAACATCGCTGTCTTTAAAGCCGAGAGTTTTAAGACCGGCAGGAACGCCCGAAGCCGTAAGCCATGCACGGACGCCGTCTGCAGCTTTCTTCCCTTCATCTGCCGCGCCGGTAAGGCCGGGCACGATGGGAGAAAGAATGTCAGCAAGAACCTTTCCCTGCGCAGGATAGATCTGTTTCACCACAGCCGGAAGCAGAAGCGCAAGGCCGTGGCCGTGAGTAACTTCAGCTTTCACGCCGCTGAGAGGATGCTCAAGAGCATGCGTAAAATGAAGAAGTCCGTTGTCAAAACCGATACCGCCGAGAATCGATGCGTAGGTGAGAAAATACCGCGCTGTAAGATCCTTCGGATTCTTCTCTGCAACAGGCAGATATTTCGCCACAAGACGGATCGTTTCCTTCGCAAGAAGGATTGAGTAGGGAGTAGCGGCCTTTGTCGTCGCGGCTTCCACTACATGGTTGACAGCATCTATAGAAACAAAGCGCGTCTGATCGGCTGAAAGACCGGTCATAAGCGCAGGATCATCGATAGAAAACAGAGGGTAGATACAGTCGTATGCGATCGCCGGTTTGAACTCCTTCTCGGGAATAGAAACAACTGCGAAGCGGTTGACCTCGGTCCCTGTACCGTGCGTGAGGTTTATAGCAACAACCGGCACTGCTTTTTCAGGGGTGAATGCAAACTCATAGAGGCTGCGTGCATTTTCCTTCGGGTAGGACAGAAGAATTGCCGCACTCTTTGCCGCATCGATAGGAGATCCTCCGCCTATGCCGAGCACGGCCTGAGCACCTATTTTCCTGCCAAGCGCAGCAGCCGCATCGACCTGATCGGCTTCAGGATTCGGTGTTACGCCGTTATAAAGCTCATAGGATACGCCGTTCGCCTTGAACGCTTTTTCTACAAAATCCCATGCTCCGGTTTTCTTATATGCGCCTTTGCCTGTAACCACAAGGAACTTCGTAATTCCCTGCTTCTTCATCGAAGCTACGATTTCATCGATCTTCGCTATTGCTCCGACACCCAGATAGTTCGTCGTCTTGCATCTGATCTCACTGACGGCGTTAATATTGATCGTTTCTTCCCACATAGAAGTACTCCTTATATTGAACTGAACCTTTAATGTTACAAGAATAACATAAAGCAGTTATTTAGGTACAATATATAGAAATACAGCACAAAAACAACTGAAATAATGAATACTTTTCCGATTTAAACACAAAAATAAAGAAAAAGAAGATATACACCTCAATCCCCTACCCTCTTTTCCTCAAAGGAAACAGTGTGATACGGAAAAAACCTTCCCGGGCAACCCTCTTCTGCAAAGACTGCTACCATCCTGATCCTTCGACTGCTACCATCCTGATCCTTCGACTGCTACCATCCTGATCCCTCGACTGCTACCATCCTGATCCCTCGACTGCTACCATCCTGATCCCTCGACTGCTACCATCCTGATCCCTCGACTGCTACCATCCTGATCCCTCG
>Ga0364874_10122_pt1 | contig 43285 bp, 39 predicted proteins | sample ExccelAu500001D4_2_FD_206922 | JGI IMG/M metagenome (GOLD analysis project Ga0364874, IMG submission 206922) | Enriched cells from Trout Bog Lake Hypolimnion, Wisconsin, USA - BchlTB.Aug07.5000.01.D4 | ecosystem: Environmental > Aquatic > Freshwater > Lake > Hypolimnion/Profundal zone | place... | reverse complement strand
TCCAGATGTTGACGAATTTAAAATATACGTTCATGCGTGTAAAGACGCCATTAATGGCGTCTTTACAACAACGAAAATTTTATTGCTGATTAGCTGAATGCAGAGATGTTAGAAATAATGTCTCAACACCAAAGATTTAGGTGGCTATAGCGTCGGGGTTCCACCTCTTCCCATTCCGAACAGAGAAGTTAAGCCCGACAGCGCCGATGGTACTGCGTAAAGTGGGAGAGTAGGCCGCCGCCAACTTAAACTAACCCCGGATTCAAAACTGAGTCCGGGGTTTTTTATGATTCAAGGTTTAGTCGGGGCGCGACTCCAAATCGCACCCGGACTAAAATAAAAGCCGTGGATTGTTCAAACCAAGTACATTAATCCGCCTATAAAGGAGTGCCCGGTATTTATCTTTCATTTCTTCTGAAAGGAAACTAATATCAATTAATCTGAACCATGAAGGTAAGGCTGAATTGATCGAAAAGAGGGTCTTATCAATAATCTTGTCTGTCAATCCACAACGATCTTTACCAAAATAGTTGATCAGGAGATTTCGATTGAGATTTCTTTTCCTCCCTTTTATGGGTAATGCAATTTCCTCCACCTCGCCTCTTAAAACGATCGAAGAATTAAGAAAGTCGTAAGCCGGCGCTAGTTCAACCTTATTATTTAAGATGATCACTGAATAATTTTTGAGGTGCATATCTTCGTTTCCTATCAGAAAGTTGAAAAGTACCCTGGTAAATAGTTTAGCTTTTTCAATAGCCGGAAAGGTACAGTATTCATCAATTAAACTCACCAATCTTTCCATGGAAAAATTATATTTGGTATCACTGCTCATCCCTGCCAACTGTCCAAAATCTTCAACAGCAATTTTATCTTTCTGACCTTTTCTATCAAACCGCTTAATAAAATAAGTAAGAGAATTATCTTTTGACCAGATCAGACCGTGCAGGGGTGTATCAATTCTGATGGTTGTAGCAATTCGCATGGTGAGATCCTCATTTTGAGGTAGCTCAGGAAAAAGAGGATGCTGTGGTTTAAGGATGTACCGGCCATTTTTATCAACAATTTCGAACAATCCGTCTTTGATATTGAGTATTGCACTCAATTTAGGTTGCACTCCCTGGATAGACATTTTGGTGGCTCTTTGCATCGCTTCCGTTCTTAATCCCTCTGCAGTAAATTCTAGTACTGCAAGTCTTTTGAGTGCCGGTGAAAGCAACTTTAATCCCTTTTCGCTATAAATAAGCTCCCCACAATCTTCGTATGTGATTGGACATCGATTCATGGCCGTATTTCTTCAATCGTTACATTTCCAACCATATCTGCTCCAATCGCAATCAGTTGTGAAAACTGGTCGCTACGGTCTATTTTCCCATATTTAAGCAGTCCTTCCAATTGGAACCCTTCAGGAAGAAGTCCATCAAAAAAAGGGGGGAAAGTATCAAATTCATAAATCTTATTTTTATCAATCATTGTAAGTGAAACCGGCGCCCCTGAATATCCGGACAGATATTCGAAACGGTACTTTTTGCGGAAATTAACTTCAGTGAGTATACCTGCCTCAATGTTATTTACTTTAACCTTAACCTTTCTCATGGTTGACAATTTGGTTCAAAAATGGACTAATAAGTTGAACTTTAATATTCAGAACAGCGAGGATCTTTCTTAAAGTATCCAGTTGAACCGTCTCTTTACCTTTCTCAAGATCAAAAACGGCAGTCTTCCCAACTCCTGCCATTTCTGCTAATTGTACCTGGGTAAGTTTTGCAGCTTTACGATGTTTCCGGATTAACGAGGCCAATAGTTGTGGTTCAAGCATAGTTCTATTGTTATAGCGGTAAATATAGTTATTTTGCATCTAATATACAAATCTATTTAATATTAATTACCGCTAAGACAATATAAAATACCATTTTCTAAGATAAAGGGTTTTACTTATCCCGTTTTTACCGCTATGGCGGGAATTCTGAAAAATCCGGTCGCGTCTTCAGGATTAGTCCGAGCCCGGCTTTTTCAGGAGGTGAGCCAGCCGGACCCGGACAATTATGATTCTCGGATATCCTAAAAATGTGTGACCAGACACATTAAATGGGAGTTCAATTTTTGTACCCGATTTGTAACATGGAGTTCCCGTTTACCGATTGAAATAATTCCTATATTTGTACTCTTTTTTAAGGGAGTATTTATAACGCTATGAGCAAGAAATTCAGGGAATACAAAGAGTTTGATCTTTCGAAAATTAACAAGGATATCCTCAAATATTGGGAGGAGAATGACACGTTTCACCAATCGATTTCGACGCGTGCCGGAAGACCGACTTTTGTATTTTATGAAGGCCCGCCGTCGGCGAATGGACTGCCAGGAATTCATCATGTGGTTTCACGCGCAATCAAAGATATCTTCTGCCGGTACAAAACTCAGCAGGGATTTCTCGTAAAACGCAAAGCAGGATGGGATACCCATGGCCTCCCTGTAGAGCTGGCCGTTGAAAAGATGCTGGGAATTACCAAGGAAAATATCGGAAAAACCATCTCTGTTGCCGATTATAATGCCGCCTGCCGTAAAGAGGTGATGAAATATACCGACAAGTGGGAAGAGCTTACTCACCAGATGGGTTATTGGGTCAATATGGACGATCCCTATATCACCTACGACAGCCGGTATATCGAAACCCTGTGGTGGCTCCTGAAAGATCTCTATAAAAAAAATCTGCTTTATAAAGGATACAGCATTCAACCCTACTCACCCGCTGCCGGTACAGGATTAAGTTCTCACGAACTCAATCAGCCAGGTTGTTACCGCGATGTGAAGGATACCACCTGTATTGCCCAGTTTAAGGTCCTTAAAAATGAAAAATCAGATCCTCTTTTTAAAGATGTGGATGCTGATCTTTTCATCCTTGCCTGGACTACCACTCCATGGACATTGCCGTCAAATACCGCCCTCGCTGTCGGTAGCCATATCCGGTATGTAAAAGTAAAAACATTCAATCCTTATACCTCCGAGCTGGTAACTGTCATTCTGGCGAAAGAGTTGCTGCGGAACTACTTCCCTGAAAAGAATGAAGAACTGCTCTTCGAAGATTATAAAGGTGACGGGAAAAATATCCCTTTCCAGGTATTGGCTGAATATACAGGACAGAATCTGGTAGGTGTTAATTACGAGCAGCTTATACCGTGGGTTAAACCTTCAGGCGATGCTTTCAGGGTAATCGCCGGTGATTTTGTGACAACTGAGGATGGTACCGGAATTGTACATATTGCCCCAACCTTTGGGGCTGATGACGACAGGGTTGCAAAACAGAACGGGATTGTCCCGCTTATGCTTCTGGATAAGGAAGGAAAAGAGCACCCAATGGTGGACCGTCGGGGACGTTTCTTCCGGATTGAGGACCTTTCACAAGAATTTGTTTCGAATCATATCAATGTTCATCTATATACTGAATATGCTGGTCGTTATGTGAAAAATGAATATGACGACACGTTGACAGAAACCGATTCAACCCTTGATATCGATCTTTCGGTCATGTTAAAGCGGGAAAACCGCGCTTTTAAAGTGGAAAAGCATGTTCACAGTTATCCCCATTGCTGGAGAACCGATAAACCGGTATTGTATTATCCGCTCGACTCCTGGTTCATAAAAACCACGGCCGTCCGTGATCAGATGATCGCACTAAATAAAACGATAAACTGGAAACCCCAGTCCACCGGAACCGGCCGCTTTGGAAACTGGCTTGAAAGCCTCGTTGACTGGAATCTCTCCCGTTCGAGGTATTGGGGAACACCACTTCCAATCTGGCGTACCGAAGATCGGTCCGAGGAGATCTGCATCGGATCGGCCGAAGAAATGATCACCGAAATTAACAAATCGGTTTCTGCAGGTTTCATGGAATCGAATCCGTTTAAAGATTTTAAGGTCGGGGATTTCTCCAAACTGAATTACGAAATAATTGATTTTCACCGTCCTTATGTTGATGAGATTGTCCTTGTTTCGTCTAAAGGGGCAAAGATGGTTCGTGAAAATGACCTGATCGACGTATGGTTTGACTCAGGTGCGATGCCATATGCCCAGGCTCACTATCCGTTTGAAAGCGAGGACCTGTTCAATGAGGTTTTCCCTGCAGATTTCATCGCAGAAGGGGTTGACCAGACACGTGGCTGGTTCTTTACGCTGCATGCCATATCTACCATGGTAAAAGGTTCAGTCGCATTTAAAAATATTATTTCCAATGGATTAGTGCTTGATGCGCAAGGGAATAAAATGTCAAAGCGGCTCGGAAACGGAATCGATCCTTTTGAAACAATCAATAAATACGGGTCTGATCCTTTACGGTGGTATATGATCACCAATTCCCAACCCTGGGATAACCTGAAATTTGACATTGCAGGGGTCGAAGAGGTCCGGCGAAAATTCTTCGGAACGTTATACAATACCTATAATTTCTTTGCGTTATATGCCAATGTGGACAGGTTTACTTTCAGCGAAGAACCGGTATCGAATGAATTGCGCCCTGAACTTGACCGGTGGATCTTATCCTTGCTGAACACCCTGATCAAAAATGTTACGGACGATTATGAGAACTATGAACCCACCCGCGCAGGACGTGCTATTTCTGAGTTTGTAAGTGAAAATCTCTCAAACTGGTACGTCCGATTAAGCCGTAAACGCTTTTGGGGTGGTGAATATGATACCGATAAAATTTCGGCATACCAGACACTTTATACCTGTCTTGAAACGGTGGCGAAGCTGGCGGCTCCAATTGCGCCATTCTATACTGATCAGCTTTACTGTGATTTAAACCGGATCAGCGGTCATGAGCCGGATAATTCAATCCACCTGACCTCATTCCCCAAATCAGATGAGACTTTAATTAATAAGGAGCTTGAAGAGCAAATGGATATTGCCCAGAAAGTTTCCTCGATGATCCTGGGATTACGCCGTAAGGAGAAACTTAAAGTTCGTCAGCCATTGGCCAAGATTATCGTACCTGTTCTCAGCGCTAAATTCCGCCGGCATTTTGAAGCCGTCGAAAGTATTATCCTTACCGAGGTGAACGTGAAAGAGGTTGAATACCTGACAGATGCTGAAGGAGTAATCAAAAAGAGAATTAAAGCCAACTTTAAAACTTTGGGACCAAAATACGGCAAGCTCATGAAAGCGGTTTCACTCCTGATTGCAGGGATGAGTCAGGGCGAGATTGCCGCTTTTGAGCGCACCGGGACTTTTGATTCAGCAATCGATGGTGATAAGGTGTCTCTGGCACTGGAAGATGTGGAGATCTATTCGGAAGATATTCCGGGATTGCAGGTTGCCAGTGAAGGTGCGATCACAGTCGCTTTGGATATCAATGTTACCCCGGAATTACGACTCGAGGGAATTGCCAGGGAGTTTGTAAACCGTATTCAGAACCTCCGGAAAGAGAGTGATTTTGAAGTGACAGATAAAATAATTCTTCGGATTGTGCGTCATCCTGAGCTGAATGAAGCGATGGATAAATACAGTGAATATATTGGAAATCAAACGCTTGCTTCCAGAGTGGAATTGGTTGACCGGTTGGCTGACGGAGCAGGAAAACTGATTGAAATTGAGAAGGACATTGAGACTTTTATTGAAGTAGAAAAAGAAATTCAATAAGATTTGTTATTTGGTTATAAGAATATATTTTCGCAGTTGATATAAATAGAACCTAAATATAGTATTTTTACATCAAACCGCAATGCAATGAGTGAGAAAACGAGATATTCAGACGAGGAACTCCAGGAGTTCAAAGAGTTAATTCTAGATAAGCTTTCAACAGCCCGTCAGGATTACCAGTTGTACAAAAATGCCATTACACACGGTGATGGAAACGACACGGAGGATACTTCCCCGACCTTCAAGGTTTTGGAGGAGGGTGCAGCCACCCTGTCTAAAGAAGAGGCTGGTAAACTGGCTCAGCGGCAGCTTAAGTTCATCCAATACCTTGAAGCTGCTCTGGTTCGCATCGAAAATAAGACCTATGGAATCTGTCGGGAAACCGGTGTACTTATTTCGAAGGAACGGCTGAGAGCGGTCCCTCATGCGACACTCTCTATTGATGCTAAGAATAATCAGCGTTGATTAAACAGGGTTCTCAACTTTTAACGGAGGTTCACATTTAAAGTTCGGGGTGGTTAATTTTGCCCCGTTTTTTTTATTCTGATAAAGTCAATCTTTATATTTTATGAGTTCTAAGGTAAAGTCAATTTTAATTGTTGTCCTTATTCTGTTTTTAGATCAGACACTTAAGATCTGGATAAAAACAAATATGATGCTTGGTGATGAGATCGTCATAGCGAAAAACTGGTTCATCATTCATTTTGTGGAGAACAATGGAATGGCTTTTGGTTTCGAGTTTGGCAACAATATCGGAAAATATTTCCTGAGTATTTTTCGTCTGGTAGCTATTGGCGCCATAGGCTGGTATATTACTAAGTTGTGGAAAAAAGAGGTGCCGTTTGGGCTGATCGCCTGCTTCTCACTAATCATGGCTGGGGCTATCGGAAACATCCTGGATAGTGCTTTTTACGGACTCATCTTTAACGAAAGCTATGGCCATGTGGCATCAATATTTCCTGCCGGAGGCGGTTATTCCTCTTTTTTACAGGGGAGGGTGGTCGATATGTTCTATTTCCCCCTAATTTCCGGTCATTATCCTCATTGGCTTCCTTTTGTAGGAGGCGATGATTTTATTTTCTTCCGTCCCGTATTTAATTTGGCCGACTCTTCCATTACCGTGGGAATTACCTTAATACTAATCTTCTACAGGAAATTCTTCGAGGAGAAACATGAGGAGAGCAAAAGAGAAGCAGAGGCGAATGTCCTATCGGAAACTCCCTCCGGATCAGATGATAAGGAAAATTAATATTTATTAACTCAAAGAGACCAACCAAATAAGTATCATAACGTTTATTCTTTTGTATTATTGACAGATAATTTTTACCCGTATTAAAGGTTTCCAATAATTTGAATTAGTTATGAAAATTAAGCTCAAAGATTTGATCAGATTTGGTTCTGTTCTCTTGTTTTTTATTCTGGTTTTTAATTGCAAGAAAGATACGGTGTCCACCAAGGTACCAACCAATGTTGTCATTAAAGATACCTCAATTGTAAACCGGTTCATTTATACAGGGTTACAGACCTATTATTTATGGGAGGATTCAATACCCAGTCTTACAGCAACCAGGTATAACAATGCAGATACATTAAATGCCTATTTAAATTCGTATAATGATCCCCAAAAATTCTTTACGAGTCTGTTATACCAATACAATACCGTTGATAAATGGTCATTTTTGGTAAACGACTCTACAACCATTACGAATTGGATTCAGGGGATATCCCAATCAATGGGGTATGATTTTATGCTGGAATATATCGGAACAACCAACAATGTTTTTGGCTTTGTCAGGTATGTGGACAAAGGATCGCCGGCTGACCTGGCTGGTATAAAACGGGGAGACCTGTTTATGAAGGTCAACAATCAGCAGATTACAGGCTCAAATTATGATCAGTTACTGTTTAACAACCTGACCTATACCCTCTCGATGGCATCAGTTTCAGGTAATACTATTTCAACCAACGGTCGCACTGTTACCATGACGGCTGTCACTTTACAGGAGAATCCGATTCTGATGGATACTGTTTTGACAGTAGGCAATTTCAAAGTGGGCTATTTAGTCTACAATGGTTTTAATTCAGATTATGACCTCCAGTTAAATGATGTTTTTCAGAAATTTAAAGATGCCTCCATCGATAAGCTAATACTTGATTTACGTTACAATGGTGGGGGTTCTGTCCAAACTGCAACCTATCTGGCCAGTATGATTTATGGGACAGCAACTTCCAAAGTCTTTTATACTGAAGAGTATAACCCGTATGTGCAGGCATATTTTCAGAGTACCGACCCGCTATCATTATCAAGTAATTTTGTTTCACAGATAGCTGCAACCACAACAACGCCTGCAACACCTATTAATGCGCTTAATCTAAAGGAGTTGTATGTAATCACAACAAGTAATACAGCTTCTGCCAGCGAATTGTTAATCAATGGATTAACACCTTATATCCCAATATTTAAGGTAGGAACCAATACGGATGGAAAGTATGTGGCATCAATAACAATTAAAGATTGGGAAACAAACGGCACAGTGAATCCGAAAGATCCTTATGTGATGCAGCCAATCGTTGTTAGAATTGCTAATTCACAGGGTGTTACTAATTTCAGAAATGGTTTGACCCCCGATTTCTCAATTGAGGAAGACGTGGTTAATCTTTTGCCATTCGGAGATCCCAACGAAACTTTATTGAAACCGGTGCTTGATCAGATTCAGGGACTTCCACTAAAATCTGTCACTTTAAAATCAGCCCAGTTAGGATTGAAAAAACTTGATGATTCTCAGGCACACCGTCCTTATCCTAAAAGCATGTATATTAATAAGTTAAAAGTTATTCCAAGGAAATGAGGCTAATTCTGTTTGTCTTTCTTTTGATTGGCGTGTCGTCTGTTGACCTAAAGGCACAAAGCACTGATGATATTACCGGAATCTGGTGGAATGATATCAAGACTTCCAAAATTAAGGTGGAAAAAAAAGACGGGAAATACATCGGAACAATCGTCTATCTTGTTCCGGAAAAATATGTCAATGGGGAACCTGAAAAAGACAGCAATAATCCTGATCCGAAACTCAAAAGCCGATCTGTACTTAACCTGCAGATATTAAACGGCCTGGTTTATAATCCCGGAGATAAAGAGTGGGCGGGTGGAATGATCTATGATCCCAAATCGGGTAAAACCTATGACTGCTTTGTGTGGCTCGAAGGAAAGGATGTTCTGCAACTGAAAGGTTTTGTTGCCGGGATCCGCATGCTGGGGCGAAAATCAGCCTGGACCCGGACGACACTTTAATCAAATAGCCGTTCAGAATGGTACAGAATGACTGCTTAAATTAAAAAGATAAGATATAAAATGCAAAGTCAAACTTCCAGAGAGCGTTTGACTTTTGCATTTTGTCTTTTGTACCCTGAAAAACATTTACGTTTAATTTCCAAATATGAAGTTTAAAGGTGTTTATTATTGCTCTCTGGTTACTTAGTCTCCCGAAGCGATCTTCAGTTCTCTTCTCTGATACAGAGTTTTGAACAACAGGCCAAGCAAAATCAAACTCACGATAACCAGGTAAAAACTTCCGTCAGCCCAGGTTCCTGTCTTATCGAGTTCATTGCCTATAAGACCTTTATGAGCCAGGTAATATGCAATTACGGCTGTTGCGTTGTTGATAAAATGGGCGATCATCGGAAGCCATAATGTTCCGCTCCATTCAAGCATGTAGCCAAACATAGCTCCCAGGACCATCCGCGGGAGAAAACCGAAAAACTGGAGATGTAAGGCACTGAACAACGCGGCTGAAATCCAGATGGCTGCATGCGCATTTCCATACATTTTTTTAAATAGTTGTTGCACCACACCCCTGAATACCAACTCCTCACCGATGGCTGGCAGGATCCCAATCATGATGACATTCTTTACGACTGAAGTTATGGAGTTCGTTGACAGGAAAGCTTCCGTAATTTTATTGGCCTGATCTTCGGAATTCTGCATCCAGACCTGTACCGAATTCAGCCATTCGGGAAGACTTAATTTGGCATTAATCTCGTTCAGCCAGTTAATCAGTGGATTTGCAAATATCACGATAGCAAACACAATGATAACACCTTGAATATTAGGTTTTTTATTGATTTGCAAATAAGTCATTGGCTTGTCGCTGAGTATCCAGGCGATGATAAAAGGGGGCATTATGAATACCCCTATCGCCTGCACCGTCTGAAAAAACTTCAGGATAGAAATATTTTCAGGGTTTGCGAGATCCTGCATCATATGCTCAATTTCGGTCAGATTGACCCCATATATTACCCAGCCAAGCGCCATACCCAGAGAGGTTATTACAAAACCGCAGAATATGAGTACCAGAGCAGAAAATAGGAGCTGCACTGAAGGTTTGGATTCACGAAGTGTCTGTCGGAACATCTGATTTTATTTTTTTGTAAAGTTAATATTCTGCGTTGAAGTAGCAGTTCTGTGGCTGACTTTTGAAATGGAGGCATTTGGTTATCTTTGACAATTATTATTCAAATTCTTAATCGTATTCTAGTGAAAATTGGAACCCTGAATTTGGGAAATCTGCCGCTTTTTTTGGCCCCCATGGAAGATGTGACTTACAAATCGTTCCGGTATTTGTGCAAGAAATTCGGTGCTGATGTGATGTCTACCGAGTTCATTTCTGCGGAGGCGGTCAAACGTGAAATGGAGGCTACGAAACGAAAAATGACCATATTCGATTTCGACCGTCCGATAGCTATTCAGATCTATGGTTCAAACATCGATTCAATGATCCTTGCCGCCAAAGTGGCCGAGGAGGCTAAACCCGATTATATCGATATCAACTTCGGATGCCCTATGAAAAAGATTGCCGGGAAAGGTGCCGGTGCAGGACTTTTGCGGGATATTCCGAAAATGATCAGGATGGCCGAAGAGGTGGTCAGGGCTGTCAATCTTCCTGTAACAGCCAAGACCAGACTGGGGTGGGATCCATCCGACATGGCCATAGTAGATATTGCTGAAAAGCTTCAGGACGTAGGAATTCAGGCGCTTACAATACATGGAAGAACACGGAGCCAGCTCTTTTCGGGTGAGGCTGACTGGACCCTGATTGGCGAGGTTAAAAGGAATCCAAGAATGTATATTCCGATCATCGGAAACGGAGATATCAGCAGTCCGGAGAAGGCAAAAACTTTCGCAGAGCAATCGGGGGTTGACGGGCTGATGATCGGCCGTGGCGCGATCGGGAGACCCTGGATCTTCCGCGATATCCGCCATTATCTGGAAACCGGAGAACTTTTGCCTGCGCCATTGGTGCCCGAGGTGGTTGAGAATATCAAGGAGCAACTCTTCCAATCCATCTCATGGAAACCCGAACCTCGTGGCGCTATCCTCGAAATGCGGCGCCATTTTGCCCACTATTTCCCCGGCCTGACCGACTTCCGGAATTTTCGGGTTCAGCTGCTGCAGGCCCTTGAGGTTAATGAGGTGATCCGGATCCTGGATGCGATTGCAGTAAAATATGTGGATGAACGGGTCGACTATACCCACGTCAGTTTAAAATAGAATGGAAAATCTGACGTTACTCCTCTGCTTAAAAAATTTGACCCTCTTTTCGTGAAAGATCCTTATTATCTGTAAATTTGGATATTGGAAACTGGTCGGATATCCTTTCCCTCAATCTAATGATTAAAAGGGATTTTTAAACTATTTTTCTTTGTCACGTGGATAAACTGATAAAAATATTGACGGGTTCAACTTTTCTGAAGATTCGTATTTTGCCAATTGAAATGATGGTGGTAATAATTGGGCTATCCTTCGTTGGAAAGTCTCAGGAAAATTCGCAACCACAGCTTCAGGATCACCAAAGTGATTATTTGACAAGCCACCTTCCTGAGAAACTTGTTAGTACATCGGATTTTTATAACTATACCAGGATCCGCGATGAGCAATTTTCCGAAACACTCAAAGAGACCTGGCATGACTATTCCCTGTTCCCGGCACTTTCGGAAGAACCCAAAAGATTCCCAAATAATCAGCCTGTTTTCGATAAATTAAACCTGGATAGTTCTTCACCTTCGCCAGCTTCGCTCCCTTTTAGTGGCGTTGTTGGACTAAATGATCCGGGTGGAGCTCCCCTGAAAATGATCCCAAGGATAAGAAAACCGGAATCTGATAACTTTAACGCCCTGAAGGGAACGTTCCTTTTTTACGGACAACAGATCGCTATTCGGTACGATAAGCTGTTAACCATGTCGCCAACTGCCTCCGTTTCGGAAGATTCTATTGCCGGTTTTTGGAATGCTTTCTCCCGGTCGAACAGTAATCACCTCGTTGATCAGCTGATGGATTACCGCGATATCCTTGGTCTGGGAGACTGGGGTTATTTTCAGTTGGTAAAGGCGGCCTCTGCATGCATTTTTCCTGATAACCGTTTTAGTGGCGACCAGATCACCTGGGCCTTAATGATCCGTTCCGGATTTGATGTAAGGCTTGCTTTTAACCAGTCCACCACATCCGTATTATTCCCTTCTGAAAATATCCTCTATGGTAGGCAATCCGTGGTGATTGGCCGGCAGCGCTTTTATCTGGACCGCCCTATGAAAGGGATGTTGCTGCTTGCCTGTCCAAATCCGTTCCCCGACAACAGGGGAGTTATCGATCTGAAATTTTATAAATCGCTTAATTTTCATGGAAAACTGAAGATTCAAAAATTTGGGATGACCTGGGAGAATAAAAAATACGAGTTTTCCTTCAGGGTTAATCCCGATGAAGTCCGGTTTTTAAACGATTATCCTCGAACGGATCCTGTTGTTTATTTTAGAGCTCCGTCTTCAACCTCATTGAAAGAGGATTTATTGCGACAGCTTTACCCGGTTTTGTCTAAATTCAATAAAGCAGTCGCCACCGCATTCTTGTTGAAATTTGTACAACAGGATTTTGAATATTTGCCTGGAGGTAAAAAGGATGAGGGATTGATCGGCCCCTTTCCGGAGGAGGTGATTGCCTCTAAATCGGGTGATGATAAGGGTAAAGCAGTATTGTTCTCATGGCTGGTCAGAAACCTGTTGCGACTGCCGGTTATCGGTGTACAGTTTCCGGGCTGTTTTTCAACAGCAGTCGGTTTGAGCGACCAACTTGACGGAGATGGGTATTTATTGAAACACTCTAAATATATCCTTGCTGATCCAACTTCCCCAAATGCCCCCGCTGGCGTTTTAATGCCTGAACTCAGCGGTCTTAATCCTCTGCTCATCGAATTGCCAGGCCAGGGTTCCCTGCAGAATAGTAGCTCGGAGGTATGGAAACTTGCCTATAAGATGGGTGCCAGGCGAGGTGGGGCAAGTCAGGATATCATTTTTGACCGGCAGGGAAGAGCACTTGTCACTGGCTATTTCCCCGGGAAGGAATCGAATAATCCCTTTGTTGCATGCTTTTCGGAAGGTAATTCACTTCAATGGATACGGAGATTTGAAGGTGACGGAAATGCCGCCGCGTTTGCAATTACAAAGATGACTGATGATGAAATTTATGTGGCCGGATCCTTTAGTGGAAAACTTGAAATGGATGGTAAAACAATACAAACATCCGCTGAAAAGAGAGGTTTATTTCTTGCCCAGTTTAATCAGATTGGCGAACTAATCTGGATGAAGCCTGTTCCAATCGATTCAACCCTGCAGGATCGGCCATTGGCTTATCTCGTAAAATTTGACCGGTCCGGGAATGAGATACATATCCAATGGAGAAATGAAGATTTAAGAAATGTGAAATGTGGCTTCAGTGAAGTAAATGAAACGGGTTTAACGTTTACCGGGTATGGAAATTTCAGTACTTTCAAAACTCGAAAATACCGTGATCATGGGAAAAATGGGGATGACAGTGAAATAATTAAGAGATCCAAACTGTTGAAAAGCAAACAATGTAACCCCAAAGTTGAAGCTCTTTTGGCGGTTTTGAAATTGCTGCAGAGAGAGGGTAATGAGGTTACCGGAAATCAGATTCAGAAATTTATCAATCACAATAATCCATTTTTTGCGACCGTCTATCCATTCATGTTTAACCTCTACGGGCGGATTGCTCTTCTGAAAAATGAGAATGGAATGATTTCGTTAAAGACTAACGATTATAAATCGCTCATTTACAATAACCTCAAAATAGAGGACGGTGCCAAGTTTCTGATCTCTGAATGCGATAATGGCGATGTAAGGATTGATGGCATATCCGGATTCCGGAATATGGCGAACCCGGTGGACTTACCTCTGAATAGCATTTTAATCGATTTTTCAGCCGGAAATTTGATCATCGATTATGATGAAGATCATATGCTGAAAACAATATGGTTGGAGCCTAAGCCATAGAATTCAGACATACACGCCATTAGGCTATTTAACGATTAGGCGTGTTCCCTTCCACCGTTATACTTTTGCCCGGATCGGTGAAGCGCCGGGATTGGCTCTTCCCAAAAGGAGGAACAGAATTTTTATGATTCCATAAAGCACGACAAGGGTAAATATAATAGCTGCCCCTGAAGGAATATCATACAGGTAGGAGATGGCCAGCCCGATCACTGAACCCAGGAAACCAAAAGCAATCGAATAAAAAATCATGACATCAAATCTTTTGGTAAACAGATTGGCAATGGCCTGTGGAATTGTCAGCAGCGACATCACCAAAATTATTCCAACAACTCTGATATTGAGTACGATAGTTAATGCTACCAGACTGATCAAAAGGGCATTAAAGAGCCGAACCGGGGCATTGTTGGTGAGCGCAAACTCTTCATCAAATGAAACGAAGATAATCATCCGGTAGAATATCAGGAAGAAGCCAATGATGAACACTGAAAGGGAAAAGAGAAACAGCAGATCATTTTTGGAGACGGTGAGAATGTTCCCGAATAAATAGCTCATCAGATTTGGAGCATAACCCGGTGTAATAAAGATGAAAATTATCCCGAGGGCCATTCCCAACGACCAGAGCATCGCTATTGCTGAATCTTCACGCAGGTTGGCTTTTTTGGTAAACAGCTCTATTCCAAGTGCCGAAAGAATACCAAAACCAATTGCTCCCAGTATAGGATCTATTCCAAAATAATATCCCATTCCAATCCCGCCAAAAGAGGCGTGGGTAATTCCTCCGCTGATAAAAACTATCCTCCGCGAAACGATATAAGTTCCTATTATTCCGCAGGTTATGCTTGCCATAAACGCAGCTAGAAAGGCATTCCTGAAAAATTCAAAGTTAAACAGTGCAATCAGGGTGTGCATCAGGAGATATGTTTATGTAAAACAGTGTGGGGGATATCGCCGTGCGAAATGATCTGTATCGGGCATTCATACGATTTTAACAATTCAGGGGTTACTGCACTCCCGGAATGATAATGTAATGAGCCATTTACGCAGGCATATGATTTCACATAGGTCGAGATGGTCCCCAGGTCATGCGAGACTAAAAGAATCGCAAGTTTATCATTAAGGAGCTTTAGCTTCTCGTACAATTCCCGCTCAAAACGGTTATCCACATAAGTATTTGGCTCATCGAGAATCAGCAGCCTTGGTTCATTGACCAGCGCGCGACACAACAGCGCCCGCTGAATTTGTCCTCCTGAAAGCTCACCTATCGCCTTATGACGAATGCCAAAGATTCCCATCTCATTCATCAGATCGTTTGAACGCTCATTCTCTGAGCTGCTGTACCGCCCGATCAGACGTTTGCGCGACATCAGACCTGACCGCACCACATCAAAAACAGTCACCGGAAATTTGCGGTCGATATTGTTGATTTGGGGCAGGTATCCAATTCGGTGGGCGCTCCCCCCAGTCATTGACTCTGCAAAATTTATCTCTCCGGCCATCGGCGTTATTAAGCCCAGCAAGGCCTTTAAAAGGGTGGTTTTCCCCCCTCCGTTCGGCCCGATCACGCCAATGAAGTCATCAGGTTGAATGGAGAGATTGACCCCGCGTAAAACGACATTTTGACCATAACCGGCTGATAGATTACTGATTTCGACAAGTGATTCCATGATATTACGATTATTGGTGTGCTCCGGAGATCTTCCGGGCAATGTCAATCATCTGATCCGGCCAGTTGTAATCAAGCGGATCAATCTGTAAAATCTGACTGCCGGTTTCCCTGGCGATAATCTCGGCATTCCTTTTATCAAACTCCTTCTGTATCAGGACAATCTTGATCTGACCTGTTCTGGCAGCATCGATAATTGTCTGCAAATGTTTGGGTGAAGGGACTTTCCCTTCAAATTCAATGGAAAGCTGGTCAAGTCCGTAGTCGCGTGCCAGGTATCCTAATGCCGGGTGAAAAATGATGAATTTTTTGGAATGGCCGTCTGCCAGTAACTTAGTTACCATTGAGTCGGTTTTGGCAATTTCAGCCAAAAGGGCGTTGAGATTTTTCAGAAAGGTGTCTCCATGCTCAGCATCAATCTGCATCATCCCATTATAGATATTTTCTGCAATTAGCCGGGCTGTTTTTGGGGAGGACCAGATGTGCGGATCAACACCTTTGATATGCTCCGGATCATCCTGCTGCTCATCCTTGATTAAATCAATCCTTTTGGAGGTTGCAAAGACCCGGAGATTCTGGTTTGAAGAGCTGTAGTTCTCCAGCCAGACCTGTTCAAATCCAAGATATCCGATCGAAAAATAGGCCTGAGCCTCACTCAGTAACATCATTTGTTTGGGGGTGGGTGCATACGTTTCGGGACCGGCGCCGGGCGGAACAGTTACTTCAACCTTGTAATTGCTGCCAACAATCTTGTCGGCAAAATACTTCAGCGGGAGAATACTCACAAAAATTACTTTATGTTTTGATTTTGGTGCGTCCGAAAAGCACCCGGAAAGCAAAATTCCTACGAACAAATATCCTAAATATCTTCTCATTTTTTCATTTTTTCACGCCCTCACTCCCTCCAGACGCACAGCTCTGCGTCTCTCCATTCCTTCCTTCCTCACTCCGTCCAATCCTCCCTTTTTTAGGCGGCACCGGGTCATATCCGTGCGTTCCCCAGGGATGACATTTCGATAATCGCCTGATTGCCAGATAAAGTCCCTTAATTGGTCCATGAATTTTCAAGGCATCCAGCGCATATTGCGAACAGGTAGGAATGTGGCGGCATGATGCCGGAGTTAAAGGAGAGATGGCATATTTGTAAAAATAGACCAACAGCATCAATAGTCTGATGATGATCCATCTGATTCCATCAAGCACCTTCCTGAACATCTATTTTTTCACTTTGTATAAATCATCGATCTTTACCACTTCAATTGTTGTTGAGTCTTTCAGTGTCTTGGAAATCAATCCATAAGGAGCCACAACAATTTCATCGTCAGGGTTTAGTCCCTGTATTATTTCGATGTTCGTATTGTCCTGAATACCAGTCTTTACCTTAACCTGGCGAGCCAGATCTTTTCGTTTAACGAAAACCACTTCAAATTGCTCCGGTTCTTTCAATGCCACTTTATCCTCACTCTTATTTGTTCCTTCAACATCTGCAACAGGTTCATTGTTCACTTTTTTTGAATTTCCATTATTTGCGCGGGTGGTGACAGCCTGAATGGGAATTGAAATAACGTTATGCCTGGTTTTTGTGCGGATCTCAACAGTTGCCGACATCCCAGGCAGGAAGGGATACTTATGCAGCTGGCTGATTAATAAGTCTTTGTACGATTCTTCCAAAAGCAATATCTTCACATTAAAATTGGTCACCTGGTCTGTGGTAGTCCCTGAAACATTGGCGGAACTGGCAATTTCGGTGACCTTACCTCGGAATTTCCGCTTCATGTAGGCATCTATCTGGATAACGGCAGTATCTGATTTTTCCACATTTACGATATCATTCTCATTGACTTCTACTTTCACCTCCATCTTGGTCAGATCGGCGATACTCATAAGTTCTGTCCCGGCAAACTGATTCGTCCCAACAACCTTCTCCCCTTTTTCGACATTCAGTTTGGAAACAGTGCCGGAGATGGGGGAGTAAATCTTTGTTTTGGTAAGGTTTTCCTGGGATTGGCTGAGACTTGATTCAGCGCTTTTTGTGGAATAACGTGCAGCCTGAACCTCTGCCACAGCAACTTTATAGTCCGCTTCAACTGTTTCGAAATCAGATTTGGCAATCGTATTCTTTTCAAAAAGCTGCTTGGATCTTTTGTAATTCAACTCCTTTTGAATCAGCTGAGCCTCGGCCTGGGTCATCCGCGCTTTCTGACTGTTCAAAGCAGCCTCGTTACGGTTACGATCCGAGATGTAAATATCGGGTCGGATCACCACGAGTAAATCCCCCATTTTGACTTCATCGCCCTCTTTCACAGGAAGTTCAATGATCTCCCCAGGTACTTCAGGACTGATTTTCACCACCTTTTGAGGTTCCACTTTCCCGTTGGCTGTAATGATCTCGGTGATATCTTTCTTTTGAACCTTTTCTACTGCCACTTTAACGGCCATTTCTTTTCCAAACCAACCGGCTTTTTTCCCCGCAATAAGAAGGATAATCAAAACAATGCCCAGGATAGAGAAATAGAGCACTTTGTTATTTTTCTTTTTCATTGGTATCAATTGTGTTTTTTGTGGCCTTATTGATTCAAAAAATATTCGTGCATAATGCTCATCATCAGAATTTTTGACTAGGGTTCCTATCGACCATGGAACATCTGCTCTCATCAGAATGATCAGCCAGATATTCTTTAAATAGGAGGATTATGAAAGTCTAAAATTACAAATAATAATGGAGCATTAAAGAAAAGGGACGAAAAATGGTACGGTTCCGGTCCTCTTACATAACAATGAATCTCCGGACACGATTTTTTACAAAGAAATGTGGAAGAACAAATTGACAATAGCTAAACTAATTCATCTTTTCTGCTGAATTTATGATTTTGGTCCGGATCCCTCTTTTTCGCGTGTTTTCCTGAAAAATTCGACTATCCGGGACAGTAAACCGTATTCTGCCAGGTCACTTTTAAAATCCTCTGGTGGGGTATATTCGCCCTTTGAATCATTCAACCGGCCCCTCTCCTTATGAAAACCTTCACACATCCTGCCAATCAGTTCAATACCTTCATTTCTAATTCTTTTGCGAAAATAGACAAGGTCTGAGGGGTCGCATGGAAACTTCCACTGAAATTCCGATTCTCCGCAAAAATACTGAAAGTAAGGATTTTGAATCCATTGTTCCATCACCGCCAAATCGCCCAGATTATAGATAATTTTGAGCATCATCAATCCCACCATGATGCGGATAGGCACTCCGGGTTTGCCGGTATTGGAATAGAGGCTTCCAAAGTCATCCTCAAACTGTTTCCAGTCGATTTTAGCGGATAAAACAACCAGCTCATGGGCAGGATTAATGATTTCGATTAATATCGGACGAAAAATATTTCGTTGTTCCTGAGAGGGTAGTTTGCCTTTCATCTTTAAATAATTATGTTTTTAAAAGGCCAGTTGGAATCGAAGGTCAGCGCAGCTAATAACATGTCGTTTGGTGAATTCCCAACCAGACTGTTTCATACGGTATTTGCCTCTAAATTATGCATAATTGATTTATTTAAAGCCATAAAGATCAGTAAGATATTAACAATATGGCGATAAAATACCAACAATTTATTTAAATCTTTTGATGAATAGGGAGATGAAGCTCAATGTTATTCGACTTTCTGTTTTATCTGCTTGATAATTAAGTGCCCAGGGAATAAGATTTTTCATTTCCTGATCTTTAATCCCGCCCAGTCACTGTCCCTGAATATTGATCAAAAAGAGGAATTATTATTTTCAGATAGCCATTTTATCCTCCAAACACCGGGTTATAAACCCCGCATCCGGACCGCCAGGGAACCGTGGGAAGTAATCAATTCTCCAAAGTGAATTTTAAACTCAATATTCTTCCAAATTATTCGGGAAAGGTGATCGTTATCCGTGTAGGTAAACGCATTTTTTCTATATATTTGACACTTCTTTTCAGCTAATTAAAATTCTTCTTTACCCAGTTTTTATTTCGTTATGTTCCGAAAGCTTAAATTCAAACAGTGGTCGTGGCTACCATTTTTTATTGGTTTGATGGTCTGTACTATCTTGCTGTTTACCGGCAATAAAGCGGTGCACCTCACTTCATCTGATGATTATTGTCAAAAGTGTCACATACACCCGGATGCCGATGCATCGTGGAAAAAATCAACCCATTTTTACAACCGTAGTGGCGTCAGGGTACACTGTGTCGATTGCCATTTGCCACCCAAAGACGATTACCGATACCTGCCTCAAAAGGCTAAAACCGGATTGCACGATCTCTATGCCTACTATTTCAGGGATAAGAAATCTTTTAATTGGGAAGATAAGAGGTTATTGGAACATGCAGTCAAGATAGTTTATAATGAATCGTGCATAAAATGTCATCAAAACCTCTTTTCCAAAGGACTTTCCGAAGAAGGGGGTACCGCTCATCTTTATTATGAAAAAAACGCAGAGAAACTTGATCTGCAATGTATTAATTGTCACCTTGATGTCGGGCACTACAATCCTAACTACAAACATGCAAAAATGACAGGCATACCGCAGACTGGTACTGCTTCCCAAAATTTATTTACCGCCCCGGCCAAAATATCAACTTTTGAAAATTTTAAGGAGTTCATACCCAAAAGCGCGATTTCCTTTCAGATGATCGCCGTAAAAGGGGGGACCTTTAAAATGGGTAGTCCTGATAATGAGCCATTCCGGAAAAGCGACGAAGGACCAGTGCGAAACGTAACCATTTCTCCCTTCTTCATGGGTGAAGTTGAAGTTTCGTGGGACGAATTCTGGACCTTCTTTGCATCCACCATGTCGGAGGGCCGCGTCGATCCCAATCTGGTGATGGCCCATAATGCCAATTCTCCCGACGCAGTAACCGGACCAACTCCACCTTTCGGAATTCCTGACCAGGGTTGGGGAAGCGGGAAACGACCGGCTATCACGATGACCCATTATTCAGCCAGTACTTACTGTCAGTGGCTCTCGAAAGTTACCGGCAAACATTACCGGCTGCCAACCGAAGCCGAATGGGAATATGCCTGCCGGGCCGGCAGTGAAACACCTTACTTCTTTCCGGGCGATCCGAAAAGGTTATCCCAGCAGGGTCTGCGCAGTAAAGTATTCGGGGCCGATACCTCAAATATCAGCCGGTACGTGGTTTATGCCTTGAATTCTTCGGGAAAAACCCAGGAACCGGGTTTTGTTAAAGCAAATCCCTTTGGGCTGAAGAATATGCTGGGAAATGTACTCGAGTATTGCTCGGATTATTATGCTGAAAACGCCTATTCCAAAACCGGAACCTCAGTTACAGATCCGAAAGGACCTGCCTCCGGTGAAGAACATGTGGTCCGCGGCGGGAATTACTCCTATGATGCCAAAGATCTCAGGGCTGCCTCCAGAGGCCTTACCCATACTGTGGATTGGCTGAAAACCGATCCACAGCAACCTAAAAGCATCTGGTGGTATTCCGATATTAAGGGGGTAGGCTTCCGTGTCGTGTGCGATGCAGACCAATCATTAACCAATAGATAAACTAAGGATAGATTCTAATTAATTAAACAAGAAAATCATGACTAAAAAGAATTCATTGAGCAGAAGAGACTTTTTTTCAACTACAGCCGTGGTAGGTGTTGTCGGAACTATCGGAGCCGGTGCTGTTTTGGCTTCATGTTCCGGACCGGAAAAGCTGGTCCCGTTAAAGTCACTCGCAGGGGCCTATATCCCTAACCTTGTTGATAAAGCCGATGATGGCAGACTTCTGAAGGCCGGAGTGATTGGTTGCGGTGGACGCGGATCGGGTGCAGTCCAGAATTTCCTCGATGCAGTTCCTACCAATGTACAGATTGTCGCATTAGGGGATCTGTTTCAGGATAGGATTGATGATTGCCGTAAAGCGCTAAAAGAAAAACATAAAGTAGAAGTTCCTGATAATATGTGTTTTACTGGATTTGATAACTATAAAAATGTACTCGCTTCCGGTATTGATCTTGTCATAATTGCCACACCTCCCGCCTTCCGTCCTACCCATTTCCAGGCCGCTGTTGAAGCAGGAAAACATGTGTTTATGGAAAAACCGGTATGTGTCGACCCTGTTGGGGCCCGCTCAATCATGGCATCGGCCAAAAAAGCCGAATCTCAGGGACTTTGTGTCGTTACCGGAACTCAGCGTCACCACCAGAGAAGTTATGTCGAGAGTTTCAAACAGATTCAAAGCGGCCTGATCGGAGAAATTGTGTCAGGGAATGTTTATTGGAACCAATCGATGTTATGGTACCGGGAACGGAAAAAGGAGTGGTCGGATATGGAATTCATGGTACGTGACTGGGTAAACTGGAAATGGCTCTCCGGAGACCATATCGTTGAGCAGCATGTCCATAATCTCGATGTATTCAACTGGTTCTTTGGCAAAAAGCCGGTTAAAGCAGTAGGATTTGGAGCCAAACAACGCAGGTTGTCGGGCGATCAGTACGATATGTTCAGTGTCGATTTTGAGTACGAAGGTGGCATTCACCTGCACAGCATGTGCCGTCAGATTGACGGATGTGAAAACAACGTGTCGGAGCATATCCAGGGAACAAAAGGTTCCTGGAGCAGCAATACCATGGAAATCAAGGACCTTCAGGGCAATATTCTTTGGAAATATGATGCGGAGAAAGAGAAAGCCGAGTTCAAACAGATCAATCCGTATGTATTGGAACACGTTGACTTTGTGAACCACATCCGGTCAAATACCCCGATCAATCAGGCTGAAGAGACGGCCGTTTCCTGTCTGACCGCAATCATGGGCCGGGAATCAGCTTATTCAGGTGCAGCGGTTACCTGGGATGAGATTTCCAATTCCTCTTTGAATTACCTGCCTGAAAAACTGGAAATAGGGAAGATGGATATGAGTGGATATGTCGTTCGTGTTCCGGGTAAACCTAAAGAAGAGAAAAAAGGGTAATTGTAAAGAATTCAAAGCCAATATAAATATCCCTGCTGCTGAAAAGTGGCAGGGATTGCTATTTCTGGCAATCGGCATCTGACAACTGGCTTATGACTTTCCCGGACAATTACACGGCATATCCAACAGACCGAAATGGAGATCAATCAAAAACCATTGGATATTCGGGCAAGTTGCCAGCTGCAAATAGCCAGCCGATTCAATTTTAAACCCCTAACAGTCTTCAGCCTAAACCCCTGATTTCTTTACTAATTCACCTCAAAATGGACCGGGTCGTGGTAATTTTTGTAGGTTCCCCCCCATAACAAACCGTGCCGTTTGGCAATTTCAGGCACCCGTGATGCAAGCCACAAGGATTTTGAACTCCCTTTCCGTAACTGAATGATCCGCAATCCATCCCGTTTATAAAGAATCAGGTCAATAGCACGGCCCAGGACATGCCGGCTTTTGCTGACCGAAGCATTTCTGGGATTATCCCGCTTCAACTGAATCTGCGCCTCCCTGGACCTCAATCCGCTGATTATTTCTACTTTCCAGGAAGTTTCCTTTTCAATGTCGGCAATAAAATGATTAAACTTCGCTGCACACTCCTCATTTGCCTCTTCAATATTACTTATCACTGCATGGTTATTATAGCGTATGCGCAGGTCATAAACAATGGTATAACAGAGATATGAGACTGATAAAATGATGATAACCAAAAGGATAGCCATTGAGTATCGCAAGAAGGGTTTTCGGTTCTTAGAGGCCATTTTAGTTAATTAATTCTTGATCCGATCATATTTACCTGCAGAATATAAACGAGTTAATCCGGAATTAGCTTGACCTAACCTGGGAAATTAAAACAAGTTTAGTGCTGGTATATTTAGGCTGCGAAATTAACACCATTCTCCAAACTTGTCAATGACCCGGCTTAATTTATCTTTTTTCTAAACGAGAATAAATCTTTTCAGGATGGATTGTTAAAGTTTTGTTTGTAATTTTATTGCCAATTAATTAACGCTTAACGAAACAAAATAAGGAATCATGAATAGAAAATTACGCATGGGAATGGTAGGCGGAGGTACTGACGCTTTTATTGGTGCAATCCATCGTCTGGCCGCTTTTATGGATAACCAGATTGAGCTGGTTTGCGGGTGCTTTAGTATCAATCCTGAAATTTCACTCTCTTCAGGAAAGTCGTATTTCCTTCCGGAAGATCGGGTATATAAATCTTATCAGGAGATGTTCGAGAATGAGGTAAAACTGCCTGAAGGGGAGCGGATGGATTTTGTAACTATTGTAACGCCAAATTTTGCCCATTTTGAACCTGCAATGATGGCTCTTGAAAATGGTTTTAATGTAGTGATTGATAAACCAATAACCTTTACCCTTGCCGAAGCTAAACTGTTAAAAGCTAAGGTTGAACAGACAGGCCTGACCTTAGCGCTCACCCATACCTACTCCGGTTATCCGGCAGTTAAGGAGGCTCGCGAAAGGGTTCGTCGCGGTGATTTCGGTAAAATCAGAAAAGTCTTTGTCGAATATCCGCAGGGATGGCTTTCATCAAAACTCGAGGATATGGGAAATGCACAGGCTTCGTGGAGAACCGATCCAAAACGTTCCGGCAAAGCAGGGTGCATGGGAGATATCGGTACGCATGCCCATCATCTGGCCGAATATGTCACCGGACTTAAAACAGTTGAAATTTGTGCGGAACTCAATGTCTTTGTTCCTGGCCGGTTACTCGACGATGACGGGGCTGCCTTGCTGCGTTTCGACAATGGGGCCAGGGGAGTTCTTGTCGCCACCCAGATTGCAGCAGGTGAGGAAAATAACATCAGACTTAGGGCTTATGGAGACAAGGGGGGACTGGAATGGCACCAGCATGAACCAAACACGTTGTTTATAAAATGGGGTGACAGGCCTGCTGAAATTGTCCGGGTAGGAAATGGCTATATGAGCGCTATCGCCCAGCAAAATACCCGTACTCCGGGCGGTCATCCTGAAGGCTATCTCGAAGCTTTTGCCAATATCTACCGCAATTTTTCGCTCACAGTGAGGGCTAAAATGAACGGAGAAACCCCTAAAGCGGAATGGCTTGACTTCCCGACCGTTGAAGATGGAATCAGGGGAATGCAATTTATCGATACGGTTGTGGAAGCCGGATACAACGATCAGGTGAAATGGGTCAAATTTGCAGAATAACCATAAACTAAAAATAATGAAACGTGCAGTAACACTTTTTACCGGCCAATGGGCTGATCTTACACTGGAAACAGTAGCACAAAAAGCCAAATCGTTCGGCTACGATGGTCTCGAACTGGCATGCTGGGGCGACCATATCGAAGTGGAGAAAGCCGACCAGGCTTATTGTGACGCCAGATTAGCCTTGCTGAAAAAATATGACCTGAAGCTTTTTGCCATTTCAACCCACCTGGTTGGCCAGGCCGTATGTGATAATCCGGATAGCCGCCATAAAGGGATGCTTTCGGCAGAAATCTGGGGCGATGGTGATCCCGAGGGGATCCGTCAACGCGCTGCGGCCGATGTGATCGAGACCGGAAAGGTTGCAAAACGACTTGGACTAAAGGTTGTCAATGGCTTCACGGGGAGTTCAATCTGGCAATACCTCTACTCTTTTCCGTCGGTTTCACAGGAGACAATCGACGCAGGTTATCAGGATTTTGCCGAACGTTGGATTCCGATCCTGGACGCCTACCAGGAGATAGGGATGAAATATGCCCTGGAGGTCCATCCCACCGAGATCGCCTTTGATATCGAAACTGCAAAACGGGCACTCAAGGCGCTTAACAATCATCCTGCTTTTGGATTCAACTTTGATCCGAGCCACTTCGGCTATCAAGGGGTTGATTACGTAAAATTTATCTACGAATTCAGCGACCGGATTTTCCATGTCCATATGAAGGATGTCACCTGGAACGACCAGCCGGGTACTATCGGGGTGTTTGGAGGCCATACTGAATTTGGAGATAACCGACGTTTCTGGAATTTCCGGAGTGTGGGTCGCGGAAGAATCGACTTTGAAAAAATCATCCGGGCATTAAATGATATCGGGTATACAGGACCACTCTCCGTGGAGTGGGAAGACAGTGGCATGGACCGCGAAATGGGCGCCGCAGAGTCTTGCGAATTTGTGAAAAAAGTTGACTTTTCTCCTAGCACACTCGCTTTTGATGCGGCATTCAGCAAAGAATAAATTAAAATAGAAATCGGAAAAAGGCTGGACACAAATCCAGCCTTTTCTCCCCCTTGTTTGCAACGAGGGGGAAGTTGCGAGTCGTTTAAAACGATAAATAATCATCTAATTCATTTGACAAACACTGATTTGCACTAGATGCAAACCACTCCATTAAGCCTTTTTTCACCCGAAATATTTTGTAAATAATTCCAGCAGATATCACGGATTAACGCAGAACTGAAAGATTTCTGCGAAAATCTGTGGGATCAGCGGGCCATAAATAATAACTTAATTTTCAATGCAGGTCAACGGTAAAAATTATCACACAATATGGGTTCATCCGGATAACAACCAAACTATCCAGGTGATTGACCAACGTAAGTTACCCTTTGAATTTCAGGTCATTGAATTAAAGACACCCTCTGACACCTTCGAAGCAATCCAAAATATGACTGTCCGTGGGGCGCCACTAATCGGAGTTACGGCTGCATATGGAGTTTACCTGGGATTGGTGAACTCTGATGAAGATACCTGGAAAGCCGGTCTGACTCAGAATGCCCAATACCTTAAATCGGCACGCCCTACTGCAGTAAACCTGGCTTTGTTAATCGATGAACTGATCTCTAAACTCGTCAATTGTATTAGCCTGGAACAAGCATGCAATATTTCCCTGCAGGAGGCAAACCGGATGAGAAACAGGGAAATTGAATGGTCTGAAGCTATCGGGGATTATGGATGCGAATTGATTGAGGCAATCAGCAAAAATAAGAATGGCGCTCCGGTGAATATTCTGACCCACTGCAATGCCGGCTGGCTCGCGTGTATCGACTGGGGAACCGCAACCGCACCGGTTTACAAGGCTTTTCTCAAGGGGATTCCTGTTCACGTTTGGGTGGATGAGACGCGGCCCAGGAACCAGGGTGCACGACTTACGGCATGGGAACTGGCACAGGAAGGTATCCTGCATACCGTAATTCCTGACAATGCCGGTGGTCATCTGATGCAGCATGGACTGGTCGACCTTTGCATCGTGGGAAGCGACCGCACCACATCCACCGGAGATGTTGCCAATAAAATAGGGACCTATCTTAAAGCTCTCGCGGCTAATGACAATGGGGTCCCTTTCTATGTGGCACTTCCGTCCTCCTCCATCGATTTTACCATGAAGGACGGAATCCGTGAGATTCCAATCGAACAACGTGACAGCGAAGAGGTCAGCCATATGGAGGGGGAACTTGAAGATGGTCAAATTACCAAAATGCGAATCATTAACCCCTTATCACCCGTTGCAAACTATGGTTTTGATGTGACTCCCGCCAGATTGGTTACTGCCCTGATCACCGAGAGAGGGATCTGCAAAGCAAATCCTGCTGATATCCAAAAATTATTCCCGGAAAGATGAGATATGTCCGGGTGCTACTTAGAGTCGCGCTCGGACTAATAATTATCCTTACCTTTGTTCAAACTTAACCCCGATTTCATGAACGCTGCTCAACCTGCTGAAGGCTCGATAAAATTCTCCTGCCACCTCACGACCGAAAAGATCGAGATTCCTTCGGAACTTTTCATCCCACTGAATTACTGGAGGGAAGAGATGTGGCAAAAATCCTTAATTGGAGCCTATCCCGATGGGATTGGATATGGTAATATCTCCATCAGGGTGCCGCAGAGTGATCAGTTTTATATCTCCGGAACTGCAACGGGGGGAATCCCTGAACTCAATCAGGTTCACTACCCCCTGGTCGAAAGGTGTGACCTGCTCCAAAACGCAGTATGGTGCAGGGGAGTTGTGAATGCTTCTGCCGAGTCGATGAGCCATGCAGCCATCTATTCCTGCAGCAGCGATATTGGCGCAGTGATCCATATCCACAACCGTGAGCTTTGGGAAAAGTACCTGGATATTCTTCCTGCAACAGCAAAAGAGATTGAATACGGCACCCCGGAAATGGCTTTTAAGATCATCCGGCTGATGAATCTTCCCGAGACTCAGCAGAAGAGAGTCTTTGTGATGGGAGGCCATAGGGATGGAATTATCTCATTTGGCAAAACGGTTGAGGAGGCGGCGAGACGAATACTTAATTTGGAAGAGGTTAAATAAGGATAGGCTTTGAGATGGTAAGTGAAAGAATGTGCCAATACGGCAATTTGAAAATTTGATAATGCGGCATGTGGATCATATATTGATTCAGAAAGGGATAGACATTATTTTACACAGATTAAATTCAGAATAAAAATTGTAAAATACAAAGTTAAAATTCTATTGGTTCTAATTTATATTTATTCACACGTTACCAGCTGCTAGTGGCAAGTAGCCAGCAGCCTTTAACTATTAATCATTTTCTGTCATGCCCAAAATCGCCATTATCGGAGGATCCGGACTCGAGAATCCTGAAATCCTTAAACAACCGCAGCGGATTACCCTTGAAACACCCTATGGTGATCCAAGTTCAGATTTTATTTGCGGGAAAATCGGGGGAGTGGAGGTTGTCCTCCTTTCACGGCACGGTCGCGAACATACGATTCCGCCTACACAGGTTAACAACCGGGCCAACCTTTACGCAATCAACCAATTGGAATGCACGCACATTCTTGCCACAACTGCCTGCGGTTCGCTGCGCCAGAATATAGGCAGGGGAGACCTGGTTATTCCGGATCAGTTTATTGATTTCACGCGGCACCGTAAAGTGACCTTTTTTGAAACTTTCGAATCGCACGAGATGAAGCACACCCCGATGGCCGATCCGTTCAATGATTATTTGCGCGAAAAGCTCATCTCTGCCGGACATGATCTTGAACTTACGATTCACCCCAAAGGATGCATCCTGACTATCGAAGGACCCCGGTTCTCAACGCGCGCCGAGTCGCATATGTTCCGCGCATGGGGAGGGGATATGATTAATATGAGTACGGCCCCCGAATGTATGCTGGCCAATGAGCTGGGCATCCCTTATGCCGCCATTGCTATGGCAACCGACTTTGACAGCTGGAAAAAGGATGAGGCGCCGGTCTCCTGGGAGGAAATCCTGAAGGTCTTTGGTCTCAATGTACATAACGTGGTGAATATTTTGCTAAAAGTGATTCCGAAAATTTAAATTGCGTAGAAATAGTTGGAAAATACGGGGTAATTGAGTAAAATTGCACTCCGAAATTCATTAATGGATTTTTAGGGCCTATAGCTCAGTTGGTTAGAGCATCTGACTCATAATCAGGGGGTCGCAGGATCATGCCCTGCTGGGCCCACCCACTGAATCAAACACTTACAGAGATCATCTGTAGGTGTTTTTTATTTCACGCCAGGTTTACGCTAGGTTTTGGGGAGAAATCGACTTTTTAGGTTGATAGAGGGTGAAGGGAAAATCCGTTTATTTTTAAACGAAGTTGCAGATTCATTAACGTTCCGCACTTGAAGACAGTCAGGGCGTTTTATTCGATTCTCTTTATCTGCCAAATATCTCGTTTATTCCTTCTTACAGCACAAAAACCAAGTTCTAAATCACTCAATAGGTTCAAAGAAGGGTCAATTTGAAACATCTCTTTGAATCCAGCAACTCTAGCAACACTCTCATAGTCTTCAAATTTATCATTACTAAAAAATTGCCATGCACCATCTTCAATATCATGTGAAACATAGGTTATTGTTTTCTTGTTTTTTAGGACAAACTTTGTTGTAAAGACAGCGGTATCATTTTTCTTTGTTTCAATTTCTTCAATTTCAGGATATGTATGAAATACACAAACCGTTTTGTCAATACGAGCTTGTTCATAGTATTCGCGACCACTTTCACTAACCGAATTCTCATCTATTTTGTATGCATCCTCTCGTGAAAGTAATTTCCATTTCAATTTTTTGATTTGGTTTCTAGCAATTTTGTCTGCAATATCAAATTCATCCTCGTCTACATAGCAGTTAATGAATGCTCCTGCAATATTCTCGGAATTAGATTTTTTTACTGGTTGGCCATGATAGGTTAGAAAGTACATATTCGTATGAATATAAAGCTTTACAATATTTTATTGACCTGATAAAATCAGAAGTAGCGAACATAATTGTACGACTAGATCTGGCAGATGTCCGTTTTATGCTTCCCAAAGATATGTTAAATAATTGATGGGAATCATTTAATCTCATTCTTTGACATTTCACCAGCGTAGTATCAAAACCCGACTTGCTTGATAATCCTGTTAATTCCATCAGATCTCATAATGAACCACTGTTTATGAGACCATTCTTATAGTAGAGTGAGAGCCTCTCAATTGCAGTTTTTACTGGCGGAGCTGGCTACTCGATTGTGTGCCGTAGTTTATTCATTATCAATCGTTTTCGTATATTTAATCAATGAGTTTATATAATCCGAATCAAACTCTATAGTCCTTATACTTTTAAGTTTATGTTTTTCAGTCTCTACCCATTTTGCTTTTGTATCAATTTCTTGGATGATAAGATTCTCCTTAGTCATCTTTAAAAATCGCCCAATAAAACATACTGTTTCATCCTTTTTCTCAATCTTAAATGCACCAAATCTATCCGATATAAGTTGTAATGTTTCCGATATATCAGTTATAGGGAAAATATCATTTTCAGTCGGTATTAAATTTTTTGCTATCAATACTTTTTCTCGAAATTCTTCGTAATCATCTCTTTTATATTTGAGAATCTTATTTGATTTTAAAATCAAGTATCCATCAATCACATAATCAACAGGATTGTACTTTATCAGTGTCCAGTCGTTATTGTAATCAATAAGGTATCCAGATATTATGTTCTTTCTATCTCGATATTTGAATGAAACCAATTTTCCTTTTAAATCTTTCATTTTTGTTGTAGGGTCTTTGTATTACGGCAAACAACTCGTTAATAGGTCTGACTGATATCCGTTTAAAACGTAACGCGATTAATTTTAATAGCGTTTTACTGAACGTCTTCCCAAAGATATGTTAAATAATCGACGGGAATCATTTAATCTCCCTATTTTACATTCCACTTGGGAGTACCGAAACCCTGTTTGCTGGATAATCCTGAAATTTCATCGACCTTATATTGAACCACTTTAGTTGCGACTGTTCCTACCTTTGTGAAAGAACCAGTTTGTATGGGTATGTTCATTGGCTAGGTGGGGTAATCGATTGGTTGAAGCCTTTTTATTTTCTAAGATTTAATGGATTGCTCCATATTATATTCCATCTACTCTTGTCACTTATCCAATTGTCATAATCTGCGATACTTTTACAACTAGAATCTATAAAGATTAAACCTATTTTAGTTGTCTGAACATGGCCTTGATCAGCCCAACAGCCTACACAGCCTTTGCATGGATTATCAAATTCAATATTTCGGACAAGTGTTGATTTTATCTGAATACTATCATGAGCTTTTATCTTAACTTGATGAGGACTATTATTGTCACATGGACTATATTGAAATCCAATGTACAAATTGTTTACTATAAAACTCCTTTGCCAATCACATGTCATAGTCCAATAGGTAATTACACTATCAGAATTATTCACTATCGATAATCTTACATCAAATCTTTTTTCCCATATTGAATCATTTGCTGGTTCATAATTTAATTTTCTATTATATGGAACATAATAATCCTTCTCTACATAGAAATTTATCCTCAATTTACTGCCATTTTCATTTTGCTTAATCCTTTGACATGAACAAACAGAAAAAATCAATAAAATTATCGCAATATATCTCATAAGTGACACTTTTAATGTTACACAATATTCGTTTACTGGTCTTACAGATGCCCATTCAAAATGTATAGTCACTACTGTGAGAATTATTGAGCCTTTCATGTCAACGAACCACCAAAACCCGACTAACTGACCAATCCTGTTAATTCCATCAGATCTCATTATGAACCGTTTATATGAGACCATTTCTACAATAATAGGAGACCTCTCCCTTTTAGTTATTCCTAGCGGGACGGGCTCACTCGATTATGGGTTGTTGTTTATTTCAAGTTATTCATGATATTTCCATTCTCTAATTGGGAATAAATGTAAAATCCATGCATCGTCGAAAAGTCCAAATCCTTCCGCATATAGAATACCTTCATCCGTATATTTTTTCACATATGCCTTATAGTCAAATCGGTGTTTCTCCTTTGAGAAATAAATTTTTTCTCCTTCTGCCGTTTCTATTTGTCTCTCAACAATTGTATCATTTGATGTAATGTTCTCATAGGTCTCAGATATTAGTCCTTTGAGGTTATAAAATACCACTGTGTCAATTAGAAACCCTTTATCATATTTTGCCGCGACATATTTTTTCCCTGACGTTGAGTAAATTGTTAAGTCGCCATGCTTTAAACCTAAGTCATAATTTGCGAACCACACTTCACCATTTGTTGATTCAATCCATAATCCTTGTTTAAATCCCTCTACTTGATTAATATGCTTCATGTAATTCACAGAAGTCTCATTCTTTAGCTCGCCAATCATTTGGGCAATCTTGTCTTGTAATTTGAGGATTTTCGAATTATTAATCTGTTGTCCATTTACCTTGAATATGAAAAATAAAATCACTGCTGTCAATATTGTAATTCTCATTTCATCTGTTAATTAGCGTGTTTATGTCATTTTATTATTATGCTAAATCTACTAGCGTTTCTTTTAACGTCTCCTCAAAGATATGTTAAATAATTGATGGGAATCATTTAATCTCACTGATTTACATTCCACCAGAGAAGTACCGAAACCCGACTTACTGGATAATCCTGTTAATTCCATCAGATATCAAAATGAATCGTTTTATATGAGACCATTCCGACATTAATATGAGAGCCTTCCTGTCTGTGCTAACTGGCGGGGCACTCGATTATCGGTCGATTCACATTTCTTTGCATCCAAAATCTATCATGAATACTTTATTAATACCTTTTCTTCTTACCATAACGACTGCTTCGTTTGATTTCTTTATTAAACTATCACCAACTTTTACAAAGTAGTAGAAATTAGATTTATCGATAACAAAGTCTTGATTTTTGATTCTAGAATCAGTCTCTTGTAGTATCAAGGTTTTATATGAATGCTCATGTTTGTCAAGGTACTTTTCTACTACTTTTGCATTAAACTGTTTACTTTTGAATTCTTTGAATGCATTACATGCAGTATCGTTTGAGGAGGGTAAACTTCTAATAAACCAGATAAAAATTACAACGAAAATAACATCAATCCCAATATTACTTAACCCAATCAAGAAATATTTTCTTTTCAGTATAGTATCGGTAGTCTTTATTGAAAGTTTTAAAATATTTCTTGTATTAAGGAAATGACCTGAAAAGTATTTTGCATCTAAACCATTGTCTTTAAGATTTATTACAGTCCAAAAGGACAAAATATTTCCAATTATCATGGCGAATATAAAAAGTGTACCTATCATTTCAGTATCGTTTGTGTTTATGTCTGTCTTTACTACTGATGCGTTAAAATTGGTTATTAAATAAATCATATTGTTCTTTGAAATCTTGATTGATTTGAATTTCGGTAAGCAGTTCTTTTATTGAAGTTTTGTCAAATGCTGAAATGCCTAATATCTGCATCGTTTCGTAGATGGACAAATTGCTTTTAAGTGAGTATTTGACATAGGCGACAATGAGATAGGTGCAGATGGCTACCCAAATATGGATATTTACGGCATTTTCTGAATGTCCCCAAAGTGTTTTTATGGTCAAATTTTGCTTTATCCATTTAAAAAAGACTTCGATTTGCCAGCGATTACGGTATAAATGAGCAATTTCAAGTGCAGAAACGTTCATTTTATTGGTAAGAAAAACGAGTAGTACTTTTTTCTCTTCATCGTAGTACTCAACAATCCGAAGTGTTTCTGGGTATAGTTGCTTTGACTTATAACGATTCAGTTTTATTGTCATATCGCTTCTTAGACCAGTTCGCTCATCAATGTTGTAATTAGATTCAATGATTGTATAGTCTATTGTAACTTTTGCCCTGGTAACAAAAAAAGCACCTGCTTTATGCATCTTGTATAAAGCAGCAAAATCGACATAGGCCTTATCCATTAGATATATAGCATCTGGCAAAGGAACAATCACATCAAGGATATTGCTATCATGATATTTACCATCAGTGATAAAGATAAAAGTTGGTATGCTTCCTCTTAAATCGAGCAAAGTGTGAACTTTTACCGCTCCTCTGGAGTATTTTCCTTGCGCCCAGCCAAAAAGCTTAAGACTTAAAGATATTGTTGTTGAGTCAAGAGCAAATACATCTTTATCTGTCGTAATATTTGGAATCGGAGAGTTAGCGTAAAGAGGCCTAACTTGTTGTATTAAAAACTCTCCAAAGTCAGCAAAAATTCTCCAATCCCGCTTCTCGTTTGCTCGGGAAAGTGTGGATTGGTTAACATGTTGCTTAATACCTAAATGATAAAGCTTATTTTTATGCGCTTTTAAACACAAACAAATGTCTCTTAATGAATTAAGCGAAGTAAGTTGCCCAAAGAAAAGTTGAATAAACTGATTCCAGCAGTCTAATTCTCTTACTCTGTGGTTGCCTTTATAACGCATGACACCTTTTTCAAACTCATATTTGTTGACAAACTGTAACAGCTGGGCGAACACATACTTACCTGAATTCATAATTTTGCACGTTAAAAGATGCAAAACTACTAGTCAATTCAAATCAAAAAATCAAAGAACGCTTATATTAATTTTAATATCAGTTAATTACGAATATTTTATAAAAGTTAACGCATCACCAGTAGTCTGTCTTTATAAATAACCGCCTACATAATAGCGTTTCATTTACCGTCTCCTCAAAGATATGTTAAATAATTGATGGGAATCATTTAATCTCACTGTTTTACATTCCTCCAGTGAGGTACTGCAACCTAACTTGCTGGATAATCCTGTTAATTCCATCAGATATCAAAATGAATCGTTTTATATGAGACCATTCTTGCAATGCGGAGAGCGTTTTCCTGTCAGGATTCATTGGCGGGGCTGACTTCTCGATTGGGCACTGGCAATTTTTATGATAATTCAATTACTCTCATTATAATCAATATGGCAAAACAAACAAGTCCTGATATTGCAACAATCTTAAAGTATTTAGGTGGATTTTCCAAAATCTTGGGTTAGTTGCTTAATTGAATAACGCCAAACAGCACTAAAGTAAAATAAAGAAATATTCCGAATGGAATCAAGTCACCAATAAAACCGCCAATCTGCTGATACAAATAATTATTTATTTTAGTTATTAATCAATCTCTAATTCTAAATCCGTAGACAATCTTTTTTTGAAAGGGAAATAAATTCCTAATAGAACATAAAACCCTATTGCTTCAATAGCAAAATATATCTTACCGAACAATACAAATCCAACCATAAATAAGACAGGACTAATCTCCATTGCGGAATATCTATACATTGTAGCTTTAATGAAGTTATCAAGTCTTGTTTTAAAATCGCCAGTCAAATATGTCTTTTTGCGATTGTTTGCAAATCTAAAGCCTATGAATAAAGCACCAGCAACTATACAGTTTGAAAATATTATGAATATCATTAAAAATGATTCATCTGTACTATACGAATCCTAAATCAAAGATTTTATTATCCAAAACAATGTAATTCCAACAGTAATGCATAATCTGATTAGCAAAACGTTTCTAAATCTTTTGTAAAAATCTAAATGGTTCAAATCAGTCATAATTATTATAATTTATCGTTTGATGCGTTTTTTTGCTTGTGCCCAACTAAGGTATTAATAAGGATTTTACTTTAATAATGGGACATTCCAGCAATTCCAAACGTAAAATTAAACATAATTTGTCTTGAAAATCATAATAATGACCTTTATATTTTGAACGTGATCCACTAACACTTACATTACTGATTATTCTTGCGTATCTTTAAATCAGTTGATCATTCGATCAATAAGGTTAGGTTTAAGGTTAGGTGAACCCCAGTTACTCCCAAAGTAGCTGGGGTTTTTAATGTACATTCGTGTGAGTTTGCCCAATGATCTTGAGGAGGAGATCCCCCTGCAGAACGGCCTGCCTAAAGGTACATTTGAGTAATATGTCCCCCCTCCGTACATCCCGCCTTGCCAGAGGAGCGGGTCATTTTTCTGTATATGGAGGATAATGCAAAAAGAGAATTCTGGCCCAAAATTCACTAAAACCTGAATAACCTTAAAAATCAGATAAAAATTTTTCCAGTTTTTTCTGTGAAATCATAATCTCTGTTTAAGGAGCTATATAAAGAAGTGATTCCCGAATTGTAGTTAAATAAAATCCACTTGTGAATATTGTCTTCATTACTGGACTTCAGCGTATTATCTCGAATATATTGCCAGATGGATTCTGGGTTTGTTTTTCAATACATAGTTTTTAATTCTATATTGTGTATTGTAATATGAAGAAAGCGTCCCAGAACTGAGCTGGTGAGGACTGGTGCAAATCCAACAATCCAACATTCCTATTGTCCTTATCAAAGACTCAATATTATGGAGAGGGGGGTGAGCGGAATTGGGGGGTGAGGTTGGGCATCCAGTATGCTGGTCCAAAAAATCTCACTTGCGTTCGAGTTGAGAGCCTTACTTATAAATTCCATTTAATACTCCACATTTTCAGATCGCTGGCCGAAGTGTGTGATCGGGTTCACTGGGTTTGTTTATTTTTAAACAAAGTACCCCAGACCCGATTAAAACGGTTTTTGTTGGGATTGTTGTTTCAATTTGGGTGCTAGAACCTTTTCTGAGAACGAGACTCACTGGCGTTCGGGTTGAGAATCTTATTTTAAAGCCTTGCCATATCTACCAGATCAGGATTGGCATCGAGAAACTCGTTGTATTGTTTTTTATATTTATAAAATATTCCTGCCTCTCTTACTGATAAACTATTCCACCCAGTTTCATCTCGCTTATCTAAAACTTCAAAAAATATATCAGGAATTGGTTCTTCCCCGCCAGAATTCTTCTCAGTCAATTCCTGCTCCTTAGTGGTTTGATTTTTCTCTAAAGAAAAATTCTCAATTTCCCCAGTATCTGGTTTAGTATATTGAATTAGTATATCTGAATTATTAATTGTATTAATAGGGTTCTTCTGAGAACTACCCCCTAGTTGTTCGGGAACTACCCCCATTGTCGTCTGGGAACTATCCTGTGGTCTATCAGGAAGTACCCCCTGGTTCTCATCGGAACTACCCCCTTGTTGTTTGGGAACTACCTCCAGCTTTTGAGTCTGTTTACTTTTGGGTTTAATAGACCCATCTACAGGTGAGCCAGTGACAGTATATTTTGATTTTATTGTAATTAACCGCCCGACGCAGTTTGTTTTATCATATATATCTTTGGTTTGAATGTACTCTAGATTCTTCAGCTGACTAATCCGTTTTGACGCTGCACTTTTATTAATACCCAATAATCCTGCAAAAAACTCATTTGAGGCATGACATCCTTCTTTCAACTGGCTTAGAGATATTATTTCAGCGAGTAATACCTTATTTGTCCAGTCTAATTTCTTATTATTCATTAACTCAATCGGTATCCATATACCTGTTCTTTTTTCATTAGTTTTCATTTTAATACAAAATAAAAGACCCCAATCATCAACGTGCTCACGACTTCACGCTGACAAAAGGGGTCAAAAATCTTTAGGTGGGGCAAGTCGTGAGCCACTGTGAATAATAATAAACAATTACAGAGAAAAAGTAAATGGTATTTTGATTTATTCACAGATTCTTCCCTCCAAGGAATTATTGAAGGTATTTCTTCCAGCCACCATTTTGGGAATGGCAATAATAATTTCCACTGTATTACAATTCTTGAGGATTCGGCGATATTTATGGGTATGAAACAATCGCATCACATCCGTATTCGGATAACTGAACAGCAGTTTGAGCATTTAAATTTGGTACTCATAAAGGAACAGACAACGCCATCGACTCTGATTCGTAGACTCATAAATTCCTATATTCTTGAAAATATGAATGATAATGATGAGGTGAACAAAAACACTATGAAACTATGAAAAGAACAATTAATACTACCGAATTCACATTTAAGAATCATAATGTAGAAAGGGACAACGAAATAGCAGAATTTTATCTGGCGGATGATTTTGGTGAAAAATTGGATATGGCGAGAGAATCGGCACAATTCGTAAAAGGGATACTTAATCGCTTGATGGCGGAACATCAAATAGATTTTGACGAACTTTCATTTACAGGGAACAAAAATTCTATGATATACTTTCTCTCGCGTATGTTTGAACAGTATATGCGGTACAAAATCTTAAAATATTATAAAAATGAGAATGAAGATTTCTTTTTCTCCCTCTAAGCAAACCAAGTACTCTTGCCAGATTGGATTTAGATATCATATTTATAATGGTGCTGATTTGTAATACATTCTATCCTTTTAAGACAAAAAAACCTTCCAGATCGACCCAGAATTGACTGGAAGAGATTTTGACTTCTCCATATTATATGAAAGGTTAAAAATCACTTTTTACGATTTTAGAGAGAGGTATATTCAGGTACCAGCGATTCATCTTTTTTGTTTGATTCTTTAATTTCCCTCCCTGAGGTACCAGCACCTCTCATATTTTTATGAGAAGTGTTATCACAGCAAAACGAACAACTCCACAGAATTTATTGTTTTATTCCCCCAAGTACTGGTTAATAATGACACCAATGTATTCTATCGATTGGTACAAGTTAATGATACCCAACAGGAAACATCCGATTATCAACAATTATAGACCCTAATTCGATGATTAACCTCGTCTGATATCAGACAAGGTTGCTAATAATCATTTGTGCGAAGCATCCACCCGAAATCGGCAAATAAGAATGCACAGAATTTGGAAAAAACCCTGATAATTCCTCTCATATATCAGTATTTTAATACTTTAACTTCTGTGATTTCACAGAAAGTTAAAAAACCAGACTACTTCTATAAATTCTAAGAAGGGTTTTTGGATATTGATTTGTCGTAATTCCGTTAATGAGCAATTAACTCAAATATAGCCCAAAACATCTGACTATAAATGAATTTAACGGGGATTGGATATGTGGCAGGAGAAAATTGAACTGTTTTCTTCAATGGCAGGAATTTGGAATCCTTACAAGGTAGGAATTATCGTTTAAACGAATATCAACCTCTATTTTTGAAAAGTTTAGATTGCTGCACGGAAGGGAGAAGGATTTCTGTCCTTATTTTTTTGTTCCATCTTATAGATGATGGCGGAAAATGGACTTATGCCGCCGATTCGTTTAATATTGGAAATTTTGGATTTAAATCTATCCCAATTCCAACTCGACTTCCTGTCAAATGAAACGAAGTTGTTTAATCTTGCGGTCGTATACCTGTTGTTCAATAGAAGGATCGAGCAGTAAAACCCATGCTCTTGCAAATGAAAGATTTTCAATAGTTTTAATTGGTCAAATGGATTTTAAACATAAAATATTAGTAAGTTTACATTTAATATTGCGAGGATGGATCATTTGAATAGCAGTATATAAAGTTGATCAATGTGTGTAGTTGGGAAAATCCGCTGTTATATTCAAAGCCAATAAACATAAACAAATAATAATATTATCATGGCATTCGGGCTTTCACCAAAACACACTCAGGACATACCTCTGGACAACCTGACTTCAGGACAATTCATCGTTATTGCAATTGAAGCTGCCAAAAAACTTGAATGGAATATCGGTTATATGAGTGAGACAGGTTTCATCGCCCACACAGGTTTTTCTATGAGTTCATTGAGCGAAGAAGTTAAAGTGAAAATAACTGATAATATTGCAAACCTAAAAAGCGAATGCACTGGTAATCAAATGGTGGACTGGGGGAAAAATAAAGAAAATATTGAAAATCTTGTTGCAACCTTTAATAAACTCAAAGGGTCTTTTTCTCCAGAACAACTTACGCAGAAATTTGAAGAGCTAAAACCAAATTTGGTTTCAAAAGAACAAGACCTTTTAAGTCAACCGCCACCGACAACAAAAGAAAAAATTACTGGCTTCTTTGCAATCTTCAAACCAACAAGTGGATATTTCATTACTCCGATTATTATCAACTTGAACATTGCCATTTTTATACTAATGGTAATAACAGGTGTTAATGCATTTCTTCCCAATAACGAAAGTTTAATAATATGGGGAGCAAATTTCCGACCTATAACATTAGAAGGTCAGTGGTGGCGTTTAATCACAAATTGTTTCCTTCACATTGGGATCTTTCATCTTCTGATGAATATGTACGCTCTGCTTTATGTCGGGTTACTTTTAGAACCCCATTTAGGCAAGACAAGATTTGCAGCAGCATATCTTCTGACAGGGATTGCGGCAAGTATAACAAGTTTGTGGTGGCACGACTTGACAATTAGTGCAGGTGCATCAGGTGCAATCTTTGGACTTTATGGAGTTTTTCTTGCAATGCTCACGACAAATCTAATTGAGAAGTCTGCAAGGAAAGCATTGCTGACAAGTATCGGAATTTTTGTTGCTTATAATTTAATGAATGGGATGAAAGGTGGTATTGATAATGCAGCTCACATTGGCGGTTTAATCAGTGGATTAATTATCGGCCATTCATTTTATCCCTCATTGAAAAAACCTGACTTTTCTAATCTTAAATACTCAACAATAGGACTGCTCACAGTTTTTATAATCTCAACTTCTTACATTTCTTACAAAATTATTCCGAACGACATCGTAAAATATGGCGAACAAATGAAATCATTCTTTTCAATGGAATCAATGGCGTTAGACATTTTTAGAAATCAGATAAAAACTCCGAAAGAAGAAATACTCTCAGATATAAAAAACAGGGGGCTTTATTATTGGAATGAAAACATAAACTTAGTTAATAATCTTGACAAATTAAATCTACCAGACCAAATTCACAACAGAAATAAAAAATTAATTTACTACTGCAACTTACGAATTAAAAGTTTCAATCTAATTTATAAAGCAATTGATGAGGACTCTGGCATCTACAAGGACAGCATTCAGAATTACACAAGACAAATTGAAACTGTAATAAACGAATTGAAAGGGAAATAAAATCCATTAAAAAGGGAATAATATATTTGAATTGCAGACTTCATTCGAGGTTCAACGAGACATATCTTGTAAAGGTAAGCTGATTCAACCTCAATTGGGACAAAATTTGAAATGGTTTATATTGGTTGGTAAATGTCCCTACAGGTAAAGAGACACTCTAAAAAGTAATTTTAAAATATGTGGGTTAAGAAGACTGAAATCGAAACGACAGAAGAAGAAAGACTTTTAAAAATTAGTGAACCTAAATCACGTTTTAGAAAATCATTAAATCTTGGAATTTTTGTCTTTATTTTAATCGCCATACTTTACCCAATAGCCTCAGTGACGATTGGAGTTCCAAGAGGATATAATTATACACCTCGCGTTGTTTTGAGAATTGACGAACTCCCTGAATATCTTCCAGGATTTCTAAGATTAGCATCAATAATGGGAATTGTAATTTTTTTGATTTCATATTTTTTCTTACTTAAAAGTAAAACTACGACCTTAATGTGTGATAAATGCCATAAAACCAAAAACTTCGATAAAAATAATATATGTGACTGTGGTGGCAGCTTCATAAATATTGGAAACTTTAAATGGATAGATGACTAATCAGTTCTTTATTAAATGATTAAGTCAAATATCATCATTTAAAAACTAACATGCATAATAATTGAGTAATATATGGATGAAATACAACGACTTCTGGACACTACTTTCCCTTTTATAAATGAACTATTAGTAAAGTACGGTGAGTTTTTTCCGCTGGCATCCGCCATTGATACGAATGGTCATATCTCACAGGTTGGAACTTATGACGGAACTGAGAACCCGCTATCCGACAGATTAATCAATGACTTTAAAGATATATTTAGAGCAAAAAAGGATAAGTTTGATTCTATTGCAATTTTCTACGACGTAAGAGTTGTAAATCCAAAAACAAGACTAAAGACTGATGCAGTGGCGGTTTTTAGTGAAAATAAAAAAGAAAGAACATCATATATCTTTTATTTTCCTTACTCGTTGACAACAGACAAAAAACTCTCATTTTCAGATTCTTGGATGAATACTAACGACATGGAAATATTTATTGACTAACATGGAATCAATGAGAAGACATATTTTTCCCTGCAATTTCCTATAAGGAAGTTACTCTTTTCTTATAGGGTTGGAGATCCAACTTAATAGGACAAAAAATGAAATGGGTTGTATTGGTTAGGAAATGTCCATGGGTTGAGCAAGAATCATAATATAAACAATCATACCGAGGATTTTATACATAAAATATGATTATGTTTACATTTCAATATAAATTCTGCTGATCTGATCTGTAACATACATTCAGTGATTATAAAACTCACTATACTATGAACTTACTTTATTATTACTACTTTTTATTTTACACGAATATTATTCCTGATGATGAGCCACATGCCACTACAATTTTCACATTAAGTCTCTCCGAATCTTTTTTAATAACTGGAATATTAGAAATTATTTCAGTTCATTTATATTGTGTTCCTTTCAATAAATGGATTAAGATTACAATTTCACTTTTTATAATGTTGTTGAATTATTTTCTATATTCGACAAGTGGGAAAGGTAAAGAAATAGTAATTGCTAAGCCAATTATCTTTAAAAGTAAAAGTCTGTCAATTTTTGCCGTTGCACTCTTCTTTACATTCACAGCGGCTTTTTTTATATGGGAGCCGAATTATATAAAGCAAATGCTGGAGCACTGCAAATAATAAATGCATGAATAAATGGTCAGTTAATTTTTATCGCGACACATTGAAAATTACAGTTTTAAAATATGGGCTATTTTATGATTGAGAAAACCCCATTCATAAAAATCATTGTGCAAAGTCACTATTGTCCTGTAAACCAAGTAACAAATAAAGAAATATAATCAATCTCATTGGGCAACATAGTCTTATTGGTAATTGCACAATCACTTATAAGATAAGGTATCGAGAGCTTGGAAAGCGCAAACCTGTGTAAAACGAAGAATCTACCCTGTTGCACAATGACTCTTCACAGCAAGGCCAACGATCCCCATATCACTCCAGCAGCCAGATTCAAGCCACGAAGAAAATATCATTCAATTTATAATTAGTCCATTAGTATAAGTTGGACAATACTGATCTTGGTTAATTGGCACCTCAGAACACAATGTTTCGAACTAAGATCATAATTTAAAAACCAACTGAACTATAAATAATGCGACAGTCACTAATAAATTTTTTAAGGTAAATGTGAAGCCATATAATGTTACGCTTAGTACAAAAATCGCAATACTAAAAGTAGTATAGAATATCAATTTAACTCTAAAGCCTTCAAAGGTCTTAGCCCTTAAAGAAAGTGTGATGTTTAAAAACCAATTAAAATAACAATACATAGCTCCTAAGAAAATCAACATTGAAATGGCTGCATTAAAACTATATCCATACCATACTATTCCAAAAACTACAGGTATTAATATCATAAAAACTAATGAATTGCCA
>Ga0364874_10115_pt1 | contig 44349 bp, 38 predicted proteins | sample ExccelAu500001D4_2_FD_206922 | JGI IMG/M metagenome (GOLD analysis project Ga0364874, IMG submission 206922) | Enriched cells from Trout Bog Lake Hypolimnion, Wisconsin, USA - BchlTB.Aug07.5000.01.D4 | ecosystem: Environmental > Aquatic > Freshwater > Lake > Hypolimnion/Profundal zone | place... | reverse complement strand
ATCTCGATGCGAACTGGATTGTCCAAACCGGTGCGCGGTCCGGGGTTATGGCCCTCGAAATCGATCCTAGATACATTTGTAATGCACTCGTGTATTTAGCGGCCGAAGATGACTCATGGCAGCGCACTCTGAGGTTTCCTTATCGCGGTATGTGGTTCGCTCTGTTCGCCTATTCAAACGGCATGAGAACTGTTGGTGAACGTTACCTCGGCTTGCGTTTGCACGCAGGCGATCCGATCTTCATTCCTCCATCAGTCACCCTCGACGGGATCCGGTCCGATTACGCCGATTCAGGTGCTCCCCTGCTACCGGCTCCGAAGTGGCTCATCAATGCCATGCAACGTTAGGCTACCCTCCACGTCATCCCTTCCACCAAGGGCTGAGAGGTTGGCGCTCGAAGGCGGACCTACCTCTCAAGTCATTATCTTTCGTCCAGAAACCGTAGTCATCAGAAGGGGATTCTTCGGCATAAGGGCGTACAGATTCTGCTCTCCCGGCAGTTATGCTGCACATCCGTCGCACGTTACTGTAGGCATGTAATGAGCCCACGATTCACTCTGACACGCGATCTTCTGGCCATCGCAACATGCCCGTTCGCGCCCTATTTGTAGGGGACGCACACAAGTGCCTTATGCATCCTCAACCTACACCATCAACGGAGGAGTTCCATATGGAAATTGAAGTCTACATCTCACAATTGCTCACACAGGATCACAATAGCGATTGCTACATCATGACGGTTCGCCACGTCCTCTCGTGTTTTGCATCTTTTTTCACGCTCGAAAAGATGGTCGATCCGCAGATTCGCGCTGCGGAAGTCTTCCCGCTGTATGCGGAGATGCTTTCGAACCTGGCGCCTACAACTCGTCGCACCCATCTTTACATCATCAACAACTACCTCAGGAGCGCAGGCGAGGTATAAGCACAGGACCACCGCTGTTGAAGCACTTCACGTCATCCACGTACATTGGGGGGGATAATGAGGCGACCTGCTCATTACCCCCCTCTCCTTGGACCATAGGTCCCCCGCATTCGCTCGGGAGCCGAACTCATTCCTTCGGGCTGTCAGCTATTCATGCTAGTGCACCAGTCCACGCGTGCTGTGAATCGTCCCCAGCGCTTGAGATTGCACCTCTTCTTCTCTCTGCCAATTCAGTCTACGTCGGTGTACCGACTGCCGAGCGAGAGCAGCGCGAATATTGAAATGCACAATATGACCGAGACGTGAATTGACCGCTCCATCTTGAAGAGTCCAACGTTGCATCGGTAGAAATCCAACTACCGTTGCTTGGCACTCGATCTTTTTCCTTATCCGCAACTGCGATTCCTGGCGGTGGACTCTCCAGTCCAAGGCATTCTGCAAGCACCACATTCTTTACCGGGTGTCCTAGTGCGTACCTGCCATCGACTGCTGCTACCACGGAATTCGGCTTCACAGATGGCTCGATTCCGCACCCTCCCCCGTACGCTCGTCGTAGTGGTGAGCTCCGGTTGACGAATGGGTCTCAGCTCCTGCCAGCGCCGACCTGGATCTGTCAAGGAAACGTACAGCCATGACAAGCCCAGCATATACAGCCCGAAGCATCACAAAAGGATAGACGACTATGACTATCATTCGTTGCAAAGAATGCGGCCTGCGTCAGTTCGCATCTCGCCCTACCTGTCGCCGCTGCCGCGGAGATCTGGGACTCTTCATCATCGAGATCCCGCTCCGCAGCAATCCCAGAGTCACCTCAACAGGCGAAAAGCTACCTGCTATACGGATCGGCGCAGCATTACGTACTCTGCGCGTACAGCAGGGCCTTAGCCAGTCCTCCGTCGCTGTCAACGCACAAATCGAGCGCAGCTCACTTAGTCGAATTGAGCTTGATCATGCTAGTCCCTCCTTCGATACGACAACCCGTCTGCTCCGTGTGCTCGGAGTGGACTCGCTTCTTTTCCGGATGCGCGAAAGCGCATCACGCCGAACAAACTGATTCTTTGTGGCGTCGACAACACAAACTGTCCAAATAGTCTTTATTCCTCGATTAGCCTGATGGCATACTCTTCAATACCGCATACCAATGCGATACGAAGGGACCAACATGGATCGAATCGAGGACATCGAAGAAAGGGCGGAGGAGCAGGATGCGCGTGACAATCCTGCTGATTTTGGGCTGGATGAAGACGGGTGGCCCAATGCAAGAGAATTCAACGCAATTGTGTGGGATGCTGCCCCTCCATCATCCATTTCTGATGACTAGATAACCTACCGATGACCTGAGCTAATGCGCTCAGATCATCGGCGCAACCCTCACAACCCCTGAGACAGAACTCACGGAGAAGACAAACTCATTAGATAATGCGCGCATGATTCTGAGCGCATAGCAGAGAAGGGAGAAATATGGGAGAATCCACTGATATAGCGTATGTGGACAGTTCATTTAACCCGTGGTTTGGATGCGGACCTGCCCACAATAGTCCTGCATGTAAAAACTGTTTTGCCAGGGTTCTGAACTGCCGCTGGCACTGGAACGGAGGCGGGTGGGGCCCTGGAGCACCGCGCAAGCCTTGTGCAGATTCGACATGGGATCATCCGCCGAAGTGGGACCACAAGGCAGCCGCTGGCCGCTGTGGCAAGGACGGTAAACACTGGATTGTATTTGCTGGCGATATGTGCGATCTCTTTGATGAAGAAGCCCCTTCAGAATCCCGTGATCGTCTGTGGAATCTGATTCGCAACACGCAGCATCTCACCTGGTTGCTCTTGACCAAGCGCCCCGAGAACTTCACGCGCTTCTTGCCTGCAGACTGGGGCCAGAACGGGTACAGCAACGTTTATTTGGGCGTCACAGCCGAAAACCGCGAGCAGGCCGCACGCCGCATTCCTATTCTTCTCAAGTCTCCTGCGCGTCTTCACTTCTTGAGCATTGAACCACTTCTTGAATCGTACGACGGTGTGGATTTGGCCGGCATCGACTGGGTAATCGTGGGTGGCGAATCCGGTCCTCAGGCAAGGGCATTTGATCTGGCCTGGGCCCGCTCGATCCAGGCGCACTGCAGCAAGGAAGGTATCGTTTTCTTCATGAAGCAGGTGGGATCGCACCCGGTCGTGAACGGTGCTCCCTTCCCCATCCTCTACGACACGTCTGACGGCAAGCACGACGTCAACGGAACAATGCTCGCCAATATTCCTGAAGACCTTCGCGTCCGCAACTGGCCAGATCTCGTCTAGGGGATGGGCCTAGACGAAGTCATACAGAACAGTCACAATTGGTACATGTGATCTTCACTCATCCGAAAGAGGATCACATGTAACCATTCCAGTCACCCTGTGCTGCGCCGATGAAGGAAGATCTCTTTTATTCGTCGAGTAATGTTGCTCTGCTGGCCGTTAGGGAGTCAGGCGTGTTCCAGGGAGCTAACCATGTGCAGAATATGACAACAACGGTAGAGGGCGCGCGCTATAACACGTGGGGTGGTGTCGATTGTCTTGTCGACATTCCTCATTGAGAAGATGCCCGTGGAAAATGATTGCGCCACGGTTCGAACAATCGCGGATACACACAACAGAACTAGACTGGTGCCAGATGGCGTTGAACGAAGCGTGAATCGTAGCACATTGCTAACATCGTGCGACAATCAACGCTTCTGCACTACAGTGCCACTGATGCGAAGTCTGTGACACAACCCTCGCCCCTGCTGCAAGACGCAATCCTTCCTCAGTCCTGTAACATAACGTCGCGCGCTACCTGCTTCAGGCGTAGCCCGAGTGTGATGCCTCTCAAGGCCATAAAACAGCAGAAGGCAAGCCACAGGCCATCGTTTCCCCACCACGAAACAAACAGCCAGGAGAGGATCAGAAAGCCGGTCAAGGAGATCACCATCGCGTTGCGCAGATCTCCGGCCCGCGTCGCACCGATGAAGATCCCATCCAACTGAAATCCCCAGACGGCAACCAGCGGCAGAACAATCACCCAGGGCAGATATCGTTTGGCGGCCAGCAGCACCTCCGGCTGATTGGTGAACCAATCAATCATGTGCGTTCCGACCCCAGCAAAGAACAGAGAAAACAATACCGCGGAAACCAAAGCGCAAATCGTCGACGCACGCAATACGGTGTCGAAGCGTTTGCGATCCCCGGCCCCAATCGATTCTCCGACCAAAGCCTCTGTCACATTGGCAAAGCCATCCAGTCCATAGGAGGCAATGGCCTGCACATTGAGTAGGACAGCGTTGGCCGCCAACACCGCATCGCCTGCCACAGCGCCCTGTCGCGTAAACCATCCATAGGCTGCCACCAGGCTGAGTGTCCGCAACAAAATATCGCGATTGAGGCGGAAGAGTCGTTGCAGTGCGTTTACTTGGCAGAGAGTGTGCCACTGCATCTGATGCCAGTGGAGACATGGCGACACCATACCGATGCCGAGCAGACAGCCGCACCACTCAGCCACCAGCGTACCCGTTGCAATGCCTGCAATTCCCCAGTGCATTACCGAAACCAGCCACAGCGCAACGGCAATATTCACCACTTGAATGGAGGCCTGCAGCAGCAGTGCGCCACGTGCCCGCTGACGCCCAAGCAAGGTTCCCAACACTGCGTAGTTGACCAGCGAGGCTGGCGCTGCCCAAATTCGAATCCCACAATAGAGCAATGCTTGCTTACGCACCTCCGCGCTTCCACCCAGAACGCCAAGCGCAAGATGGATCAACGGCTTCTGCAGCAAGATCACGGCCAGGCCAAGACCAAGGCCCAGGCAGATGGCACGCATCACGTGGGCAGATAACTCATCTTCCTTTTGCGCGCCGTATGCCTGCGCAACAAGGCCGGTCGTGGCCATGCGCAGGAATCCGAAACTCCAGAAGATTGTATTGAAAAAGACTCCTCCCATCGCCACGCCGCCCAACACGGAGGGCGCGTTCTGGTGTCCGGACAGAATCGTATCCACGCTTGTCAGCAGTGGCTGTGTAAGGTTCGACAGAATCAACGGAAAGGCGAGCAGCAGGATCTTCTTGATCTCCGCAAAAGAGACCGTCCATTTCGCAGTTGGCAAACTATTTCCTCGGTTCGTATTGGTCACACCAGCGGCAAGGATCGACTCATCCATTCGACGAGTCGCTCCTCACTGCCACCGACAACGCCTAGAACGGTACGTACAAAGACGGGTGCTTGTCGATGTCGATAGCCACCCAGCGCTCGTCCCAATGCTCAAGTGTCAAAGACCAGCGCTCTTTTTCTCCCTTGACGTAATCGTCAATATCGGGAAACAGCTTGCGGATCAACTGGCTGCGCGTCAATTCTGCCTTGGGACGCTTTTCCGCTGGTGGTGCAACGATCACGATTGCAAAATCCCAAGCCGGACTCACCTCATGCACCGCACGCGTGTAGACGGTCTCACTGATCACCTGGCCATGCGCCTTCTGATACTGCATGATCGGGAAGTGGTACTTCTTGTACAACGCCAGCCACTCATCCTGCTTTCCCGGAGGTACACGATAGAAATCCACGGATACCGTGTTCTCCCCATCGCCAGTTCCAATGGTTGCCTGAGCATGGAGCGCAGGTGGGTGGCCAAATCCAAAACTCAGCAGGACAGCAAGTGCTCCCTGCAACAACAAATGCAAACGAAGACGCATGAACTTCTCCTTGGTTGATTCAATGGCGAAGGCGGCAGTGTAGTTGGACCACCACCCTCGTTTGGCTAGGACTTGGTAGGCTTGGTGAGTAGATCGCCCAGGACATGCTGCTTCATCATCGCGCGGAGCCCTTGCAGGTCCCGTTTGTCGAGCAGCGCAATAATTTTGTGATGTTCTTCACATGCTTGCTTCAAACGCGTAGCGGTGTTCTTCCTCCGGTTGCTGGTCACAGGGGTACGATTGCGCAGTTCGAAGATCAGATCAACCAATTCGGAATTTGCGCAAGGGTGCAGCATCGAGGCATGAAACAAGCGGTTCGCCTGCTCCTGTTCAACGACGCTTCCTTCTGCAACCATTCGTTCAAAGCTCTTCGCCAGAGTCTTCAGTTGCCGGAGCGAAGCGGCGGTGAATTTGTCGTAGGTCTCTTCGGCCGCAGCTACTTCAAGCACAGCGCGCACTTTGAGTATCTCCGTCAGCTTCTGCTCGTCCACATCGACAACCCGATATCCGCGATTCGACTCCAGATGGACCAAGCCTTTTTCAGAGAGCCTATCCAGAGCCTCGCGCAAACCCAGACGCGTGCACTCATAGACCTTCTCCAAGTCGCTCTGCCGCAGCCACGTGCCCACGGATATCTTGCCCAGCGTAATATCTTCCTCAATGCGCAGCACCAGCTCACCAACCTTGCTGGTACTACGCCTCGGCACACTTGTAGCCGTCATCTACCCACCCCGCGATTGATCTTCATGCAGTCTGCTACGACGCCCACGGCCCCAAAAATGTGCGAATCTCCGGCACAGCGATTTCGCCCGGAACGCCATGGTTGCAGTTCGGCACAACAACCAGTGTAGCGTGAGGGATCTTTTGCGCAATCAATTTCGATTGATCCGGAGGGCAAATCCAGTCCCCATCGCCGCAGAGAACTAGTGTGGGAACATCGATACCTGCAAGCTGATCGACCACATCGTATTCATGATTCGCAAACAGATCGTTATGCACCTTGGCGTGGTAGATGCCTCGCCGCGAATTTTCCAGGATGCGATCGCAATCGACGAGCGTTCCATCTGGCACGTACATTGGAAAGAGCGCAAACATGATCAGCCGGAATTCTTCGTCGTCGATGATCGTCGGCGTAAAGATCTTTTCGAGCATCTTCGGCGTTGCCATAGGAGCCTTCACGGCCGCACGCGCCTGAAAGTTGGCCATTGCGCCCAGCTCATGATGCCAGCTCGGCGCCGTCCCGCGCAGAATCAGATGGCTCAAGCCGTGCGGATAACGAACAGCATAGCTCAGTGCAATCATACCGCCAAATGATCCGCCTTCCAGAACGATGCGCTGACCACCGCAAAGCCTCAGGCGGATCTCTTCCAGATCGTCGACCAGCTGCCGAAAGCTATAAGGAGGCGTCAGGCTGGAGTGGCCGTGTCCGCGCATATCGTAACTGATGACCCGCAGCTTATCCGACAACGGCTGAAAGCTCGCAAAGACAGATTCGTGACTCCCGAATCCGCGGCCACCGTGGAGCGTGATCATCGCAGGAGCCTTCTCCTTTCCCGCGCTGCGATAGTTGATGGTTGCCCCATTGATCTCAATTTGCCGCGCAGGGGTTTCGCCCTCTTGCGGATTCTTTGCGACGGCGACCGTCTTGTTGGAGGCATGGGCGACTGCCGGCACAAGCCATGATGCCGCCAGCGTTGCCAGAGCGCCTTGAACTGCATTGCGGCGACTGAAAGATTGGCTCATTTAGGATTCCTTTCCAGCTGTGGGATGCGGACTGCCAAGGGTGAGCATCAGACGGTTTGCCCAGGCAAACATAGCCGACGCATGAACTAGATCAAGTAACTCGACCGGTGCAAATTCGAGTCGTCGCAGCACCGCTCCATCAGCGTACGCAATGCTACCAGGCAGAGCCGAGAGCTTCTCCGCAAATGCAGCAATCGCCTGCAGCCGTGCTGGCAGTGCCCTGCTAGCACCAATCTGCAGAAATGCCTCAACGTCCTCGCTCGTGCGAGCAAGCTGCGCGTAGCGGCGCGCATGGATCGACGCGCAATAGACACACCCATTGAAGCGCGAAACCGCCACTGTTGCGAATTCCCGCTCCGTACGGCTAAGCCCCCCACGGTCGAAGAGAATACCGTTATAGAGCACGGTGCGCGCTGTGAGTGAGGCCGGATGGTGCGCAAGCAACCTGAAATAGGATGAGTCCCGCTGGATGGCACCGCACTGTTCCAGCGCCTGTAACTGGTCGTAACTGGCCATGTCGAGCTGCACAGAGGGCAACCAGGGTTCCCAGTGAAGTGGCTGCATGGTGAATTCTGGCCTGTGCGGTACTAGCGGTGCCTCGTTTGCATCCTTGTTCTCCGGCTTCTGCTCAATCAACATCGACAGGCCATAGAGCACACGGCTCAGATAACTCAGAAAACCGGCAGCCTGAGCCAGAAGAACAATGGCACCTACTGTTCTTCCTGCTCTGGTGAGTTCATCGATTTGTTCTCTCAGCGTTGCACCGGGTGTGCGAAAGAAACCTGTCAGGTAAGCACCGAGTTCGTCCAAATTGAGTTCGCTCGGAGCCCCCTCGAAGCGACCTTCGCTCAGCAGGGTCTCGCAGAGAAGGGGATGAATCCCACAGCGTCCTGCGACGGCATACAGGCTGCCGCGTCCATCAGAGTCAATCCCAGACGCTCCGAAGATGACCTCTTGCACGGCATCGATCCGCGTGCTCCACTCTGGCCGCAAGGCAAGAACTGGCACGATCTGCGCTCCGTAGAGTTCGATTGCCAAATCGGTTATGCTTCTTGTTGCCATTCCATATTCCTCATACCCAACAGTTACTTCACGAGTGTGAAATCATCAGCCTGAATCCATTCGTCCTTGCGAACATCCCAGCGAACTCGGCTCGAAACTCCGTAGACCAGTGGCTCAGCCAGCAAAAACAAACCAGGTGCTTCGCTGCACATGCGCTGCGTAGCCTTGCGATAGGCTGCAAGTCTTGCCTGCGGATCAAGGGTTGACCTACCCTGTTGGAGCCTGTTGCCGAACTCCTTGTCATCCCAGTACGCATACGGGCTATCGGGCGCAAATAGCGTCAGCAGGCCATCGGCATCGAGCGTCGGCCATGCCTGCGTGATGTACATCATGGGCGCCATGGCATGCGCCTTTACGTATTTGCGCATGTATACGGAGAAGTCCAGTTCATGGATGCGGATTCCAATGCCCAGCACATCTTCAATTTGTCCAGCAACAGCCTGAGCGATCTCGCTCGCGGCAAAGTACGTCCCAACCGGAACATCCATGTCGATCACGGTGCCCTTGCGAACACCGGATTTTCGGAGTAACTCCTGCGCTCGTCGCGGGTCAAATTCAATTGGATGCAGATCTGGATTGAATCCAAAGTACTCGGGTGTGAGCATCTGGCAGTCCAGCACGCGGCCCGCACCGGACAGAATGGTGTTATTGATTGCCTGCTTGTTGATGGCGCAGTTCAACGCAAGGCGTAAGGCTGGGTTGTTCTTGAAAGGTGGCTGTAGCGTGTTGAATTTGACGATAATGCTGCGGGCGCTCGCTATTGTTGCGGCGTTCGCACGGTGGCTTGCCCGAATGCGGCCGATATCCTCAACTGGAAAACTCTGGGCAAAGTCCACTTCGCCCGCGATCAAGGCCGCGACTCGACTTTCGGGTTCCGGAACAATCCGGAAGAGAACACGGTCGAAACCAGGCCGCCCTCCCCAGAACCGTTGTCGCGCACGCAAAGTTATGTGGTCACCCGACACAAACTCCGCTAACTCGTAGGGCCCTGTTCCCATCGCGGCGTTTGCCGGATCGTGATGCTGCGTCCAGCGCGGAGCAAGCAAGAACAGCATGCTCAACTGCTCCGGCAGAGCCGGAAAGGGTTGACGAGTTCGGATGCGCACCACTGTAGGCGAGACCACCTGTACCTGATCGATGGGCGCGAACCATGGTCGAATGCGCGAAGCCGCGCTTCTTGCTCTTGCCAGGTTCCACGCCACAGTCTCCGCATCCAGCGGTTCACTGTCAGGAAACACAATTCCGGAGCGCAAATGGAACTCCCATGTTGTGGCGTTCAGCGCCACCCAGGATGTTGCGACGCAGGGATGCAGCTTCAACTTGGAATCTCGCCTGAGCAGCGGCGAATACAGATGGCTCACCACGCTTAGGTCTGTACGCACCGTTCCACTCATGTGGGGATCAAGTGTGTTTACATTGGCAGAGAGCGCGATGGTCAATGTCCGCTCAGCACCAGCATGGACCGACGCAAGCAACAGCCATGCGGCCAGTGAGATTTGAACGATTCTTCTCATGCGCTCTCCCTTGTCGTCATCGCAGAGAGGAGATGATGCCCAGGTGTATGTTCCAGCCATTCGCCTTCGAGCGCAGAGTCTCCTTTGTTGCCGGCAACGCGCGCAGCAATCGGTCTATCCGGGTCTGGCAGCGGAGTAGCAGCCAGGAGATCCTGCGTGTAAGGATGCAGTGGATCGGAGAAGACCTGGGATGCCGGCCCCGCCTCCACAATTCTCCCGCGCCACATTACCACGACACGGTCACACAGAAAGCGCACCATATTCAGATCGTGCGAGACAAACAGGCAACCAATCCCGCTCTGCTGGCGCAGTTCGAGGAGCAGGTTGACGATCTGCGCCTGCACGGATACATCGAGCGCGGTAATCGGCTCATCGGCTATCAACAGCAATGGGTTCAGGATGAGCGCACGCGCAATGCAGATCCGTTGTAGTTGCCCACCGGACAACTGCGCTGGCAGACGGCTGACAAGGCGTCGATCCAGGCCCACACGATCCAGAGCGAGTTCTACATGAGCTGCACGCTCATGCCGGCTCAGCTCTGGATTGTGAATCTCGAGCGGCTCGGCAATCGACTTTCCTACCGCTCGATACGGATGCAATGAAGCGAGCGGATTTTGGAAGACTGCCTGTACATCGTTGCGAAACCGACGCATCGTAGCCGCACTGGCGTGGGCCAAGTCCTCGTTGCCGTAGTGTACCGTGCCGGACTGCGGATCTTCTAGTCGCAACAGCAATCGGCACAGTGTGCTTTTGCCCGAACCTGACTCTCCGACAACGCCTACGATTTCACCAGCGGCAATTGAGAAGGACACGCGGTCTACTGCCGGCCGCGGTTCTGCCGCACCGCGGTGTCCCCAGCCGCTGGGCCCCCGGTACACGCGCGTCAGCTCTTCAGCGCGCAGAACAAGCTTATGCATAGCGCTCTGCCTCGCTTTCTGTCCGCGCCTTTGTTTGACGAAGGTCATACCAGGCCGCGACCAGATGTTTCGGATCGCCCTCTGCTACTGGAACCAGTGGCGGCATCTCCTCAAAGCAGCGCTCGGTTGCAAAGCGATTGCGCGGTGCAAATGGATCACCTTTGATCTGCTCGTAAACACTCGGCGGAACTCCAGGCAGTGAAGATAGACGCGCATTGGAACCATAACTCGGGGAAGGTATCGCATGCAGCAGCGCGTTGGTGTAGGCGTTACGTACATTGTTAAAGATGGCACGTGTTGGTCCGCGCTCAACGATCTTACCTGCATACATGACCTGGATCGTATCGGCGATGCTTGCGGCCAGTGCGAGATCGTGCGTAATCCAAAGCACCGCCATCCCAAACTTCTTCTTCAGTTCATCGATCAGTCCAACAATCCCGGCTTGAACCGTCACATCCAGTGCTGTGGTGGGTTCATCGGCAATCAGCAAACAGGGCTCGCAGGCAATCGCGATCGCAATGCACACGCGTTGCTGCAAGCCGCCTGAAAGTTGATGGGGGTACATCTCCCAAGCCTTAGCCGGCTCCGGCATGTGCACCAATTCGAGCAGTTCCAGGCCCCGTATGCGCGCCGACTTTCGGCTCAGTCGCAGATGAGTCCGCAGACTGTCCACAAGCTGCTGGCCCACGCTTAGAACGGGGTTCAACGAGTCCATCGGATTTTGAAACACAAACCCAATCTTGCTGCCACGCAAACCGCGTAACTCGCGTTCGGTTGCCCGCAGTAGATCGCATCCTTGAAATCGAATCACCCCGCTCACCTGCGCGCCTTTCGGCAGCAGGCCTGCTATCGCAAGCGCGTGTACACTCTTGCCGCTTCCGCTCTCTCCGATCACCGCCAGCGTCTCACCGCTCTCGATGACATACGAGATCCCGCGCACCGCATGGACAGTTCCCGAGGGCGTCTGAAAGTGTACAGCGAGATTGTCGATTTCCAGGAGAGCCATGGTTAGATTTGCACCTGCAAGAATCCGTTCGGGGTCGCGGTCAAGGACTCGTATCCATCCGGGGTGATCAGTAGCGTGTCAGAGTGCTGTAAGCCGCCCCACTCCGGAATGCGCAAGTTGGGCTCGAAGGTAAACACCATGCCGGGCTCAAACAGTAGATCCGACTTTCCATCGAGCGAGGGTTCCTCGTGTGCTCCAAGGCCCATGCCATGACCGATGCGGCCCGGCAAGTACGCCCCGAAACCCAGCTCTTCATAACATCGCTTGGCTTGGAGGAAGACATCAGCAACGCGTGCTCCCGGTCCAATCAAAGTCTGCGTGCGGCGGCGAATCTCAAGAATTGCGTCATACGCGCGCTGCTGCTCGGCGGCTAGTTGCCCAACGGCAACCGAGCGCTCATTCTCCACATACACTCCGTTCGCGGCGGCCCAGATGTAGATCAGCGCAATCTCGCCCTGTTGCGGACGCCTCGTGCTCGGACTATCGCAGTTCAGCAATACCCGCTTGCCTGAGAGACACCAGCACCAGAGAGCGTTTTGTACCCCACCTTCGAGACTCCCGAACGATGCCACCTCCACATCGGGATAATGTGCATTCCAATACAAATTCATGGCGTGCATCGCCTCAATGGCCACCTCGCGCTCCGTTCCTCCCTGGCCAAGCACTTCAATCGCGCGCGTCATACCAGCGTCGGCAAACTGCGCGGCAATGCGCGCATTCGCTATTCCTGCGTCGTCCTTAACCGTTCGCGACTGAAACAGGAGTAGACTCGCATCCTTGATCGCAGCATTTGGCGCGATGGATCGCATTTGCTCGTAGCGCTGCACCGGCAGTGAATCCAATTCCAGCCCTATTACGCTGCTCTCCAGCTGTTTCTCTTCCAGAATGATGCGCACGGCATCAAGCCAGCTCTGGCCCATAGTCTTCTTCGTTGACCACGCACCGTACAGACGAATGTCTGCAATCGAAGACGAGGAACGCGCGTGATCGTCGCGCAGTGCGTGCACAAGCAGTGTGGGCTCACCCGTGCGAGGATAGATTGCAACCACCGGATGGCTATAGATGATCGGATTGAAACCGCTCAGATGAAAAGTGTTCTCCGGCTTCATACAGATCAGAACGTCAATGCCGTTTTGCTCAAGCCTCTGTTTGAGAAGTGCGAGTTTCTGAACTGGAGCTGCAGTGGATGCCATTCGGTAGAATCCTCATTTCGGTAGTTGTCTACGGTTGTTCTTCAAAGAGCCTGCGTAGAGCATTGCCCAACAATGTAACGGCCAGAACGGTCAGCAGAATTGCCACTCCTGGCATCACCGCCACCCACCAGGCTACGGTCAGATAGTTACGCCCATCCGCCAACATGCGACCCCAGGCAGGCGCGGGCGGCTGTGCGCCTAATCCCAGAAAACTGAGGCTCGCCTCCATCAAGAGCAGACGTGAGGCCTCAAGCGCGGCTAACGTCAACATGGACGGCCACAGCGCAGGGAGCAGATGGTAGAAGAGAACTCGCATCCGACTTGCACCAATAGCACGTGCAGCCAGAATGAATGTTTGCCGGCGCATTTTCAGGGTCTCCGCACGAGAGATGCGCGCAAAGCGAACCCAACTTGTGAGCGCTAGAACCAGAATCAGGTGCATCTGGCTGGCCCCCAGCACGGCAATCACCAGGATCGCCAGCATCATGACCGGAATCGATTGGAAGATGTCCACCAACCGCATCACCAGGCGTTCCCACAGGCCACCTGCATAGCCCGCGCTGCTTCCAACGATTCCCCCAATGGCCAAGCCAAGTAGCGCGGAGGCGAGTGCGACAAAAAGAGAAAATCGAGCTCCAAGAAGCAATCGGCTGAGGATGTCGCGACCGAGCGCATCCGTGCCCAGCAGATGTCCAGCATGGAACGGCGGCGTGAAACGCGCATAGAGGTCGATGTGAAACGGATTTGCCAACGGGAGCCACGGAGCCAGCACGGCGGCCAGTGCAAGCGCAGCCAACAGCAGGATTCCCAAAGCGCCACCGCTGCCTCCCACGGACCCCGTGAGGCGGCTGATCTCTTCTTGCACGGCAAACTCCGAACCTTCCACCCTCTGCATCATGCCGTTCTCCTGGTGCGCGGGTCGAGCCAGAGGCAAACGAGATCCGCACAGAGATTGATCGCAATCACCAGAACCGAGACCACCACAATTCCCGCGCTGACAACCGGATAATCCTGATTTTCGATAGCCTGGTAGATCACTCGACCCACACCCGGCCAGGCAAAGATGGTCTCGACGATGACAGATCCTCCTGCCATTTCACCTGCCAGCAAGCCGATCATCGTAACAATGGGCGCCGCGGCATTCCATAACACGTAGCGCAGGTAGACCACATGCGCGGGCAAGCCTTTCGCCCATCCCATCCGCACATGCTGGCGAACCAGTTCTTCGCGCACACGCGACTCGGAGATGCGCGCGATCTGCGCGGTAAAGAAACATCCCAGACTGAGAGCCGGCAGAAGCACATGCTTCCAACCGCCGATGCCGCTACTGGGCAACAAATGCAGCCAAACTGAGGCCACCAGAATCAATACCAGACTTAGCCAGAAGACCGGTGTCGCCTGACCAACTAGCACAACACCACTCAGCACACGGTGCAACCAACCGCGCGGATGCAGTGCGAGAAGGAATCCCGTGCTCACGCCCAGCACTGTACCCAGAGCCAGGGCCAACGCGGCAAGCTCAAGTGTAGCCGGCAGCCGTTCCAGAACAACCTGTAGAGCTGGCCGAGCAAACAAGAAGCTCTGCCCAAAATCACCGTGTACTGCCGTCCGCAGAAGGTTCCAATACTGTAGCCCGAGCGAGTGATTCAAACCTAGATGGATGCGCAACGCCTCTGCCTCCTCAGGCGAGGCGCCGAGTGGCAACAAAAGAACGGTTGGATCGCCCAGCATCCGCGTCACAAAGAAGACAAGAGTCAGCAACGCCCAGACGGAGAACAGGGCATCGAAGATCCGACTGGCAATCCGTTGCAAACTCTCTCTCCTTGTGCTCTTTCTTTTGCCCACTCGTGAACCAGAGTGCAAAAGGGACGGCGTACGAGCAGTACCGTCCCTCAGCTGGTTTGATTAGAAGATCAGCTTGGCCGCCACTTGCATCTGACGCGCCGTGCCACTGCCAATCGTGCGACCAAAGGTGTTAAGAGTCTGGCCAAAGGTGGAAGTGTTGAATGTATTACTAGGCGTGGTGAAGTTGGGCGTGTTGGGCACGTTGAAGACTTCAGCACGAAGCTCCAGCGATCTTCCGTCCGCGATAGGTGTCCGCTTCACCAGCGAGGCATCATACTGCTGGAAGCTAGGTCCATAGACCGTATTGCGCGCGAGATTGCCAACCGTTCCTGCTGCGGGCGTTGTGAAGGCTGCCGGATTGAACCACTGCTTCACGTTCCTGTTCGCGGCATATTGACTCACACCGGTAACACGGTTGGGACGTTGGTTGGTTGTGCTCCCATTTCCGGAGGTATTGGTGCCAATGAAGATTGTCGTTGGCGTGCCCGTACGCACTGATCCCACACTTGAAAACTGCCACCCGGAGATCAGATTATTGACAACGGCGGGCGTGCGCTGCAAGAACAGTCCGCGGCGCCCAAAAGGAAGATCGTAACTCACGCTGTAATTCAAGCTGTGCCGAATATCGCTGGTAGCATTGCCGTATTCTGCCGTCCAGTTATTGTTGGTCTGCGGCTGAAGAGAGTAACCGCTCGATACGCCGTAATCCTGCACGTTGTCGAGCGCATGGCCATACGTATAGCTGGCTGTGGCTTGCAGGCCATGGTGGAAGCGCTGCGTCAACTGTGCCTGAAATGCACTATAGTTTCCAATGCCGCCAGCCAGTTCCATGATGATGTTCGAATAACCTGCGATCGGACGCTTTCCTGTGGATGGATTCACGTAGTTGATGTTCTGATTCTGCCTGAGGTGCAGGGTGCGATTGCCAACATAGGCCACCGTCACGGCTGTGTCTTTTGCCAGTGCGTATTCACCAGCCAGGTTCCACTGTTCTCCGTAAATGTCTGGCTTGGTGCGATTGAATCCCACCACCGCCGGTAGAGCCGCGGAACTCAACCCCAGAAACGAATCCAGCGGATAGCTGAGTGCTGGCACCTGCGAGCGCAGTAACGATGTGGTGCCCGTTGCCGTGTTCGAGGAGAACTGATTGCTGGAATAGAGTGGGAATTGCTGGTAGAAGATTCCGAACCCTGTCCGAACGACGAGCTTGGGAGAGACTGAATAGGACAGCCCGAATCGCGGCGAGAAATTGTGTGGCGCAGCATCGTAGAACGATGTTCCTGTTGCCGCAAGAGCGTTGGTAGCAAAATCAAAGGTGCGCAGCTTGTTGTTAGGATCGTAGGCTGGTGTCTGGTAGTCCCAGCGGATGCCGTAGTCCAGGGTCAGATTCTGGCGCGCACGCCACGTGTTCTGAATGTAGGCTCCCAACTGATACGTCTGCACGGACGAGCCACTATTGGCGCCGGTCTGCGATGCACTGAAGGCAGAGTTGTTGATGAAGTCGGCAATCGACGTAAAGGTGATCGCCGTCGTCGCAAGCGAACGAGTGTTCAGATTCAAACGGTATCCCTGTACACCCCATTTCAGCGTGTTTCTGCCGTGTACGAAGCTCATATCGTCGTTCAACTGCAGGCTTGTATTGGCAGTGTTGCTTGTTCCACGCGTGCCAGGTGTAATGCTCAATCCCGTAATCGTCGTCAGAGGGTACTTCTCCAGCGAATCAAGAATGCTGTCGTAGCGCTGCAGGCCTGCCAGAAATACATTGACAAAGGACGACCCCACTAGCTGCTGATCACGCAGCGCGATATTTGTCACACGGATCGGAACCGACTGATAGTCGCTTACACCAAGTGAATTTGGGAAGACCCCATACTCGGGACCATAGACATAGGAATCGTTCACATTGAAGCGGGCAAAGAAGCTATTGTTGGAGCCAAAGCTGTGATCGATGCGCGCGCTTCCCGTGTCTTCGCGGATGGCGTCCGACTGATTGGTGGTATAGGAATCAATCAATGCATTGCTGGTCGTGCTCGTGCCAGTGGGAAATTGCGCCAGCAACGAAGCCAGTACGGGCGACTTCGCCAAGACCTGCTGACGGAGCGTCGAACTGGGTGTCGTGCCGGTGCCGGTGATACCGATAACCTGCCGCGATCCCTCGTAGTTCAAAAAGAAGAAGTCCTTGTTGCGGCGAATCGGTCCACCCACACTCGCACCAAAATTATTGAAGCGAAATTCAGCTTGGCGCTGTCCCACGGTATTGAAGTAGTTGCGCGAATCGAACAGATCGTTGCGGATGTAGTCATACGCGGTGCCGTGGAATTGATTTCCACCGCCCTTGGTCACAATCGTTACAAAGCCGCTGGCTGCGCGGCCATACTCCGCCGGATAGACGCTGGTCAGAGCGCGGAATTCCGCAATCGTCTCCAGGCTGCCGGTCAACAGGCGGGCTCCACGTTCAAAGCCGTTGGCAATGTAGGGATAGTCCACGCGTGATGCATCGACACCATCAATCGAGAATCTATTTGCCGAAATCTGCTGTCCATTAAAGGAGATGTTGGCAAGAATGTTAGTGGTGGCTACGGCGCCAGGGGTAAGGAGCGTGAAGCGTGCATAGTCGCGTCCGTTGATCGGAAGCTGCGCTAATGCCGCTGTATCCAGGGTGGTTCCTAGACTGGTAGCCGACTCAATCAGAGCCTCGGAATCAGCTGCAACCGTAACGCTCTGCTCGAGCTTGCCTACCTTCAATACAAAGTCAAGGTTGACAATCTCAGAGACACCCAATTTCACCGATGGAACCACCTGACGATCGAATCCCTCGCGCGACACCGTGATTTGATAGGCGCCAATCGGCAGTTCGGTCAAGGTATAGATGCCCTGGGAATCGGAGACGCCCTGGCGCTGTTGTCCCGTGCTTAGATTGCGTGCCAGAATGGCGGTGCCCGCAATGCGCGCATGAGACGCATCCGAAACAATTCCAGTAATTCGCGCTGCGGTCTGCGCAATTGCTGAGGCGGTGAACAGCGACGCCAGGAAGAATACGGCCAGGAATGCGTTCGATTTTCTCATAAACTCCTCGTTGGCTAGTGCCTTGGCGCCATGAATGGCGCCAATTATCAAGTTTGTGTGGCGCCATAATTGGCGCCAATCTACCCTCAAGGCCGCGCATCGGGGAGTATCCTCTTCAATTGCAAAAAAGAAAATCCACGTGCGCATGGAGGCTACGTGGATTCGGTACCTGTGAAACTCAGCTTCGACTTAAACCGAGCATCTCAAACGCGACCACACGTTGCCACCCTACAGAGGCAACAACAGGCCGACATGTTCGAGAAATTCTTCATGAATCAAAGGCTACTACAGATCGCGTGCGGGAGCAATACCCTCTCACATTACGAGCTTCCGTCATATTTGGTAGTGCCTTCTTCAGCCATAGTATTGGTGCCACATCCTGCTTACCGAAACAAAGTGTTGGATGCCGCCATCAACTATTTCAAGTTCGCTTCAACATGAGAACTGTTTTCAACCTGGGATTTGACCCTGCATTTCGTTGGTGATATGGTCAGGAACAGATGATGCTTTACGCCTGCGCATGTTCGGCTTGTTGTCCTTCTCCTACGAGGATTGGGGTGACCGACTGCGCGTGCTGATCTCAATGCACCGCCAGCTGTAGTCAAAAGGCAGCTTCTAGCCCACCCCAACTGAAGGGTGGGTTTTTCATTTGCTCCCCCTTCTCATTGCCGATTGCGCATCTCCACAGCCTCGCACTTGAGAAGAATCTATGGAATCAGCTTTCAACCCACATCCGGCCATTCAAGGCGCAGCTTCATCGCCACGTCGCTTGCCGCGCTGGAAGGGCGTGCGCTTGCAGCTCACAGCTCCGCTTAAACTCTACGACCTTCGGCCCGAGCCGCAAGAGAAGAGCAACGCGCTCTGTGCAGGCCGCACCGCTTTCGGTGTGCGGTCAAGGGCCAGAGGCTTCTACCTTCCCTGTTGTTGACGCCTCGTTCATCGGCAACGTTCATCCATAACTCTCCATCTCACCACCTTGCGCGGTGGAGAGGGAGTCTTGTCCCTAACCAAAATCGAAAGGACTCATTCATGTCTGTCCGTTTCCTCTCTTCTTCCCCAGGCGGGCGAGCGATATTCGCCGTCTTCCTGCTCGTTGGACTTCTTATCGGAGCCTCACTTCCTCTTCACGCGCAGAGCAGTCAGGCAACCATCGCCGGCGTCGTTACGGATTCACGCGGCGCCGTGCTCTCTGGCTCCACCATCATCATCCGCAGTCTCTCCACAGGTGTAGTCACCAATGCTACGGCGAATGATGCAGGACTCTTCTCCGCGCCCAATCTGCCCATCGGCGAGTACTCCGTGACCATCGATCACCAGGGCTTCCGGCGCTATGCTGCCGAGCACGTCGTGCTTACAACGGGGCACGTCGTCGGCATCAACGCGGCCCTCTCGCCCTTGGGCGATAATCAGACCGTCGAAGTTACCGCAGCTCCTGCCGAGATTGAAACCCGTACCTCGGAGATCGGGCAGATCATCGACGCCACCAGCGTCTCCGAGCTGCCCCTTGGCAATCGCACTTCGATGAACATCGTCGCCCTTACCGGCGGAGTCGTCTTCATCGATTCGGCCAACTATGCACTCTCTGGCGGCCGCACCAAGAGCGCCATCACATGGCTCGATGGTGGCTCTGGACAGAACATCCGCATCGGCATCTCCACTGCCGAAGTCAGCCCCCCGGTCGACACCATCCAAGAACTCGGCATCATCACCAACAACTACGCGGCTGAATACGGCGGCTCCTCGGGCGGTGTCATTCTGCAGAACACAAAGTCCGGCACCAACAAGCTGCACGGCACGCTCTACGAGTTTCTCCGTAACGATGCCTTCGACGCACCCGGCTACTTTGCACCGGTCTCCAACAACACCAAGGTCATTCCTGAGCTACGCTACAACATCTACGGCGGCACGGTCGGCGGCCCCATTCGCAAGGACAAGACCTTCTACTTCTTCGGCTTTGAAGGCGCACAGCAGAGAACCGGATCCACCACCGTGCTCACTGTGCCCACCGATGCAGAGCGCACTGGGGACTTTTCCGCCTCCGGCCTCAAGGCCATCTACGATCCGCGTACGCAGACCACCGTGGGCGGAGTCACCACGCGCCAGCAGTTCACGGGTAACAAGATCACCAACCCTGATCCGGTGGGCTTGAAGATCATCGGCTACTATCCGGTTGCAACCAACAAGACCGCGGTCGCCAACAACTTTACCGGCAACACAGTTGCCGCCAGCGCCTCGCAGTTCTACATTGCGCGCGTCGATCATCAACTGAGCGAACGCGACCGTCTGGCCTTGCGCTACATCTTCACCAAGGGCAATTCGAGCAACGTCTCCGTTTACCCGGACCGCGGTGCGGATACGTATCAGCCTTCGATTACCAATGACAACATCGGCTACGCGCAGTGGGTACGCACCCTCTCTCCGAGCTTGGTCAACGACCTGCGCTTTACCTACGAGACGCGCGTCAATCATCAGCTCACCGACGGCCTGGGCGGCAATTATCCCACCAAGCTGGGCCTCACCGGTGTCTCGCAGAACGCATTCCCGTACATCGCCCCTGCAGGTTATAGCCCACTCGGCTCCACTGGCCAGGAGCGCCGTCAATATCCCATCAACCAGTACCAACTGGTGGACGATCTCTCCAAGGTCATAGGCCGTCACTCCTTCAAGATCGGCACTGAATTCCGCCGTTCCATGGACCACGAAGTCAACCTCTCCACGGCGTCCGGCTCGTTCTCCTTCAGCACGCTTTCAACCGGTATTCCGGGCAACACCAATACCGGCAATAGCCTTGCCTCGTTGCTGGTTGGCGCGCCCCTCAGCTTCAGCCAAGCACAAACCCAGCCGGTCACCCGCACCAGTTGGTATATCTCTGGTTTTGCGCAGGACGACTTCACCATCAGCCGCAATCTGACCATCAATCTGGGCCTGCGCTGGGAGACGGACACGCCCATCAAGGACGAGAACAACCGCATGAATGGCTTTGATGCCACGGCCACCAATCCGGTCTCTGGTACACCCGGTGTCATCAAGTTCATGGGCCTGAATGGATTCAGAACCACGCCCTACAATGTGGACCTGAACAACTTTGCTCCGCGTGTGGGCTTTGCCTGGCAGCCCTTCCAGAACGGCGGCACCGTGGTGCGCGGTGGATGGGGCTACTTCTTCTCGCACCCCTTCGACGCGGGCCAACCCGCCTCCGCCGCGCTCGGCTTCAGCATCTCCGGCAGCATCAACTCGCCCGACAACGGCGTCACCACGCCCTTCTATCTACAAGGTGGCGTACCGGCGGTGAATACCTCTACCACACTCAATGATTCCTTCGGCGCCGTCGCTGTTGGCCAGACCGCATCCACGGCCGTCAGCTACTTCGATCCCTTGCACCGTACGGGTTATGCGCAGCAGTTCAACCTGAGCGTCCAGCATCAGCTTCCGGCCAAATTTGTGCTTGAAGTCTCCGGCCTCTCGAACCTGGCACACAAGCTCCCCGGCCAGAATCAGAATATCGATCAGATTGCGCCGTCTGTGCTGAGTGCCACACACCACTCGCAGAGCGATCGCCCGTTCCCGCAGTTCAGCAGCGTCGCGTTGGTTGCACCCAGCATCGGCAATGCCTACTACTTCTCTGGCATCGTGCGTCTGGAGCGCCGCTTCAGCAATGGCTTCAACCTCAACGCCACCTACACCTACGCCAAAGCCCTCGACGACAACTACGGCTCTGGCTCCGCCCTCGGCGTTGACAACGGCGTCTACTCCAACTACTACAACCGCCACGCCGATTACGGCGCATCGTCAAACGACATCCGACATCAGTTCGTCTTCAGCAGCGTCTATGAGCTTCCTTTCGGACCCCATCGCCGGTTCCTATCCCAGGGAATTGTTTCGAACGTGCTCGGTGACTGGACCCTCGGCAACATTACACGCGCCTACAGCGCCGCTCCGTTCACGGTTATCACCACCACCAACACCACGGCGGCATTCTCTTCCGGATCGCAGCGGGCCAATGTGATCGCCAATCCCAGCCTGCCCTCCGGTCAGCGTTCGCCGGCCCATTGGTTGAACACGGCTGCCTTCGCGCAGCCCGCGGCCTATACCTTTGGCAACGAAGGGCGCAACTCCAACCGCGGTCCCAACTTTGCGAATCTGGATTTTTCGCTCACACGCAACATCAACTTTGCAGAGCGTGCTCATCTACAACTTCGTGGCGAGTTCCTGAACGCACTCAACCACACCAACCTCGCTATCCCCCAATCTACCTTTGGCGCTACCAGCTTTGGTACCATCACCTCAGCCTATGCAGCACGTCAGATCCAGGTAGGCGGACGAATCGTTTTCTAGCCTCACCTCTTCACCGGCTTGGGGCTTCGCGTCACTATAGATCCGGCAACCAAACACTGTTCGGGTGCCCCATCCATTCCCGCGTCCTTTGCGGGAATGGGTGGGAATGAGATGCCACTCTTCAATTACCGGATCTATAGGAGCGCCGTGAAGCCCCAGAACTAACCTGCCATCGATCGCAACGCGAATCGCTAGATTCTCACGGAGCATCAACATGTCAGCCAATGAGTCCGACAAAACCACGCGACAGTCCAACCGCCGCGACTTTCTTCTGCAGACGGCCGGCGTGGCCGCTACTGCCGCCCTGCCTTCGTTTTCCGCGGCACAGTCCCCATCTCAACGCCGCCCGAACGTCCTGTTCATCATGTCCGACGATATGCGCGTGGAGCTTGGCTGCTACGGTAGCCGGTTCCGCGCGCACACCCCCAACCTGGACGCTCTTGCCCACCACGGCGTACGCTTTGACCGCAACTACTGCCAGTTCCCACTCTGCAATCCCTCGCGGGCCTCGCTGCTCACCGGGCAGATTCCCGCCTCCACCGGAGTGCTCGGCAATCGCACCGATTTTCGCGCCGACCATCCGGATTTTGTGAGCCTGCCGCAGTTGTTTCGTGAGAACGGCTACGTTACGCCGCGCGTGGGCAAGATCTTCCACGGCGGCATTGACGATCCCAAAGCATGGACCGAAGGCGTAGGAGAAGCAGGCTATCCGAAGGGATGGAACACGGGCACTCCGAAAGTGGTGCAACGTGGCCCGGTTCCCCCACGGCCCGACGATGTGCTGCCCACGCTTGCCCTCGACAACCAGCAGGCCATCAACTCCGACCGCATTCTGGTGCTCGAAGGCGATGGCGAAGGTCATGCGGAGAATCTGATAGCTGAACACGCCATCGAGCTCCTGGGCAAGTACAAGGATCAGCCTTTCTTTATTGGTTGCGGCTTCTCCAAGCCCCACAGTCCGCCCACCGCTCCGCAGCGCTTCTTTGACCTCTACGACCTCGACAAGATCGATCTGCCCGAGGACTTTGCGGCCTGGCCTACGGTCCCGCCCGGGTTTCCCCGCGCCGCCATCCGCATGCGCAACGCAGATCTGTTCATCGGCCGCGGCGCCAGCCGCGAGGAAGCCAAGGAGGTGATTCGCGCCTATCTGGCCTCCATCTCCTGGGTGGACTGGAACGTTGGCAGGGTGCTGGCGGAACTCGATCGCCTGGGCCTTCGCGAGAACACCATCGTTGTCTTCGCTGTCGATCACGGCTACCAACTCGGAGAAAAAGGCAAGTGGTCCAAGGCCGGCTCGTTGTTTGAGTACGGCACCCGCATTCCGCTCATCATCGATGCTCCTGGCCGCCGTGGCAATGGCCACTCCATCGCCCAGCCCGTGCAGTCGCTCGACATCTATCCCACACTCGTTGAACTTGCTGGACTCAAGGCTCCGCCGCAGGAGTTACAAGGGCACAGTCTTGCACCCTTGCTCAACCACCCCACCGCGCACTGGAGCCATCCTGCCTTCAGCATCTGGAGCGAAGATGGAAAGACCGTGCACGGTACCGCCGTCCGAACCGAGAATTGGCGCTACGTCGAGTTCGGTGAGAAGGCCGCAAACGGGGCCATGCTCTTCGACGTGCATCGCGATCCCAACGAGCAGCATAACCTTGCCGACGATCCCAAGCACGCCAAGGTGCGCGCTGAACTCTCCGCTCTCATCGCGGGGTATGGAATGCGAGGATAAGTTCGAACGGGCCTTTCGTCTGCGGAAGGCCCGTTCGGTTTTGGCCCAGATCACCCCTTCTTCTCGTAACGCCCACTTTCTATGCTCATGGCTTCAACGCGATCTACCTATAAATACGAATCAAATTTGAGCTGGACATTCTGGACATTTGCCTTATACTCCTTGTAATGAATCAGTCGCTCCATGCCTCCCGGCATCTCGCTGCTTGTACCTGTTGCCTTTAGCAACAGCGTCTCATCGCGACTGAGCATTCTCCTCCAGAAGCATTCTTGATCAAAGCAGTCCGCTAACTTCCGCGCGCAAGCAAGGAAGCCGCTGGCCTGCTGTTGATCTGTTTTGAAGAACGGAATTCTCGGTCGCGTGGCTGCATTCATCAGATCAACAGATCGGAGAAACTACCATGCGCAATTCTTTCCATTTCAGTTTGACTTTTGCCACCACGCACCTGCGAACCCTTGCTTTCTCGTTCCTCGCACTCAGCTTTGCAGGCAGCGCTCTGCATGCCCAGAGCCTGGGATACGAAGGCCCGACGGGCGTATTCGTCACGCCCCTGGCCGCAACCGCGGCCTCTCCCGCAAAGGGCGCGGGGCATCCGGTGATTGCGTATCACGTGTTGGCTGGTGGGCCTGTGATTGGTACCTGGAACACGGTCTCCATCACCGAAGGCTTTGCCCAGCGCTTTGAAATTGGCTACACGCGCGAGGATCATGCCACAACCAGCACCACAGGACTTAGCCCGCTCTGGAAGACCGGCATCAACATCTTCCACGGCAAAGCCAACCTTGTGCCCGAGAACGCAGGCAAAACCAAGTGGGTTCCGGCCATCTCCGTGGGTGGAATTGCGCGCACCAACGACAGCAACGTCTTCAATGGCGCCAACGGACAGAGCACGACCAACGGCGATATCTATCTGGTGGCCACCAAGGTGGTGACCCAGATCGACAAGCATGTTCCCATCCTGCTGAATGCGGGCGTGCGCGGCACCAACGCCTCGCTTTGGGGCCTGGGCGGCAATGCGCCGGAGTTCTCGGCACGCGCCTTTGGAGCCGTAGCGTTTGTCTTTACCGGCCCTGGCAAGAGCACCATCATCCTGGCCTCTGAAGCCGCCCAGCAACCGCAGCGGATCAAGGCAACTTCAGCTGCCGGTGTTACCAGCGGCGTGTTGGACATTCCCACCTCCGTCGATTATGCCGTGCGTTTTGTTCCCTCGCCCAAGCACAAGCTCAATGTCGACTTTGGCATTTTGCAAGCTGCCGGAACCATTGGCACCGGAGTCAACCTGAAGGCTCGGGCCCGCGCGGCCTTTGGCATCTCCTACGGCTTCTAATTTCCCTTAACGGAGACGGCCGGCATCCTCTTCCCCCGTTGTACAAGGGTGGAATGGAATCCCGGCCATCTCTTTGCCCAAATTTCGGCCTCTTATCCACTCGTTGGTAACGATCTCGATCGCGTCGACTTGCAGCGTCTGAAAGCCTATGGTACATTTTATCCATGCATTCGTTGATCTCCATGACCGCCAAAATGTGTTGTTGCGCAGCGATCTGTTGTGCGCAAAAGCATGATGGCGTGAGGAATTGGATCAGCTAAAGGTCTTCTACAAGCTGCCGCTTCCAGGGTACCCACCGCCAGAAATGATTGGCAGGTGGGTTTTTTATTTTGGGGCGAGGGCAGCATTCAGGCATTCGCCAAGCCGATGCAAGGTGAGGATAAGACGATGGGCGTTCCTGAGATTCGTGTTGAAGACCTGAAAAAGAAGTTGGATGCTGGCGAAAATCTCTTCCTGCTCGATGTACGCGACGAGTTCGAATACGAGATCTCCAACATTGGCGGGCAGTTGATCCCTCTTCCCGAACTCTCCCGGCGTATCAGCGAGCTGGACACGCATACAAAAATTATCACCGTGTGCAAGATGGGCCCACGCGGCGCCAAGGCCGTCCAGGTTCTACAAAAAGCGGGATTTACAGACGTTTGGAACATGACCGGTGGCATCCATGCCTGGTCGGATCGCGTGGACCACTCCGTTCGCAAGTACTGAGCTGCGTGCGCCAGTACACTTTTTGCGGGTTTGCGGCACTGGCTGCTGCACATCCATGTTCAAGAAACCCCTTTGCTGCACTGACCGTCCAGAACTACAATAATCGCGTTTCAGGTCCCCAAGGAGGCCCCCTGTGGCAGACGAAGTAAGCCGTGTATCGCTCGGTGAAGAATCCGCATTTCAACTTGCAAATGTGACCAAAACCGCTCCGCAGTTTGGAGCCATCACGCCCCGCTGGCTGGTTCGCTTTCTTGACTGGAAGCCGCTCGAAGCTGGCACCTTCCGTCTGAACAAAGTGGACGAGAGCAAGGCCATCGAATCGCTCTGCGCGCACGAGGACGAGTCCCCGCTGCCTGCAACGTTCGTGCAGTACGAAGAGTCGCCACGCGAGTATCGCCTGGGCAGCATCAATGCCGTGCTCAACGTCCACACCCGCATCTCCGACCTGCTGAGCAGTCCCTTCGATCAGGTCCGCGAGCAATTGCGCATTTTGATTGAGAGCGTGAAGGAAAAGCAGGAGAGCGAGTTACTCAACAATGCCGACTACGGCCTGTTGCACAACGTTCCCGAGTCACAAACCATCAAGCCTCGCAAGGGGGCGCCCACGCCCGACGATCTTGACGAGTTGCTGACCAAGGTGTGGAAGGAGCCGTCGCTCTTCCTGGCCCATCCCCGCACCATTGCGGCCTTTGGCCGTGAGTGCACGCGCCGCGGTGTTCCTCCGCCCACGGTCACGCTCTTCGGTTCGCCCTTCCTCACCTGGCGCGGTGTGCCGCTGATTCCTTCTGACAAGATCGCGGTGCGCAGCAAGGATCAAACCTCGAAGATTTTGCTGGTCCGCGTAGGCGAAAAGAAACAGGGTGTTGTGGGCCTGTTCCAGCCTGGCCTTGCCGGTGAGCAGAGCCCCGGCCTCTCGGTGCGCTTTATGGGAATCGATCAGCGTTCGCTGGCCTCCTATCTGGTGTCGCTCTATTGCTCGGCAGCTGTGCTGACCGATGATGCCATTGCCCTGCTCGACGGCGTAGAAGTGGGTCAATACCATGAGTACAAGTGATCAGCTGCTGCCGTTGGCGCCGGAGCCGGGCGACTGGGCATCTGGTCTTCACGGGACAGGTCTGCGCGGGAGCGAAGGCTTTGCTCACGGCCTGCCTTCTCCGGCCGAGTTGGCGCGTTTGGCCAACGCTCTTTTCAACGCACTGCCTGAAGACGCACAACCGCCTGCCACCACGGCGGCGCAAGCTGTGCTGCCCTCAAGTTCTGCGCAGACCGGCAACCCATACGCTGCCGTGCCCGCTCCCACTGCGCCTGCTGTTCCGGGGCCAGTGGGCCTGTTGGTGGATGCGCAACGTGAGTTGAACCCTCTAGGTCCTGTCAACATTCCTGACCGCAACATCGCTCCCGATGTGCGGTCCACTTCTACTGCGCCTGAAGCTCCGGCTACTTATGCTCTGCCCGGAGGTGGAGTAACTCCTCCTGCCTATGCACAGTTCGGCTTCTTGCAGGATGCACGGCCGCTGTTTACACCGCCTGCAGCCGAACCGCCGCTGCAACAGGGAGCACCCTCGCAATCGGCAGTAACTCCACGGCCGACGGATGAGAGTTATGCTGCAATTCCCACGTCCTTGCTGCCCGACTTACAACTTTCTCCCACCACACAGCCTCCCGCTCCCGCAATTCCAGGCGCGCTCAGTGCGGTGGATTCATCGGCAGTTCCCGCCTTCTCGTTCCTTGAAGAGGCGCGCCCCATCTTCTCAACGCCTCCGTCGATTCCAGGCCCCGTTCCTGCCGCTCCGCAAAAGGCAGATCTGAACACGCCCTTTGCTGCGCCGCTCGATCTGGACCAACCGCAGCAGCCTGGCACGGTAACGCACGCGCCGGACCACAAAGCCGCGGCCCCTGCTGACCCAGATCGTCTACCGCGTTCGCTCACTGCAATTGACGTGGTCCCGGTACTAGAGCCGGCAGTAGATCAACCCGATGGCTTTCGCGACCTCGGCCTCTCCTCAACGTCTTTTGACGTGGAGGCCATTCGCCGCGATTTTCCCATCCTGCGCGAGGTGGTCAACGGGCGGCCGCTGGTGTGGCTGGATAACGGTGCCACCACGCAGAAGCCGCAATCGGTCATCGACCGCATCAGCTACTTTTACGAGCACGAAAACTCCAACGTGCATCGCGCTGCACACGAACTGGCCGCCCGCTCCACCGACGCCTACGAATCGGCCCGCGAAAAGACGCGCCGCTTTCTGAACGCAGGCTCACCGCGCGAGATCGTCTTTGTGCGCGGAGCCACGGAAGGCATCAATCTTGTAGCGCAAAGCTGGGGCCGGCGCAACATTCAAAAGGACGATGAGATTGTCGTCAGCTGGATGGAGCATCACGCCAACATCGTTCCCTGGCAGATGCTGTGCGCCGAAAAAGGCGCGCGGCTGCGCGTTGCCCCGGTGGATGACTCCGGTCAGATTCTGCTTGACGAGTACGAGAAGCTGCTCGGACCCAAAACGCGTTTGGTCTCCATCACCCACGTCTCCAACGCGCTCGGCACAGTGTTGCCGGTCAAGGAGATGGTGGAAGCCGCGCATCGTCACGGCGCGCGCGCGCTGGTGGATGGCGCGCAAGCGGTGTCGCACATGCGCGTCGATGTGCAGGCCATCAACTGCGACTTCTACGTCTTCAGCGGACACAAGGTCTTTGCCCCTACCGGCATTGGCGTGGTCTACGGCAAGACCGAGGTGCTGGAGAACATGCCGCCCTGGCAAGGCGGGGGCAACATGATTCAAGATGTCACCTTCGAGAAGACGATTTATCAACCCGCACCGCAACGCTTTGAAGCCGGCACCGGCAACATAGCCGATGCCGTTGGATTGGGCGCCGCACTCGACTATCTGGACCGCGTGGGCCTGGCCAACGTCTCGCGCCACGAGCACGGCTTGCTCACCTATGCAACCGCGGCGCTTCTCAAAATTCCCGGCCTGCGCATCATCGGTACAGCCAAGGAGAAGGCAGGCGTTCTGTCGTTTGTGATGGAGGGTTTCCGCACCGAAGAGATCGGCGACTACCTCAATCGCAAAGGCATTGCGGTGCGCGGCGGCCATCACTGCGCGCAGCCCATCCTGCGCCGTTTTGGATTGGAGAGTACGGTCCGCGCCACGCTCGCGCTCTACAACACCTGCGAAGAGATCGACGCCCTCGTCGCAGCCTTGTGGGATCTGCGTCAGGGACGCAATCCCGGCCTCGTCTGAGCCGAGTTATCAACCCCCAACAAAAATGCCAGCCCACTCAGGCTGGCATTTTTCTGTACCTTCAATAATCTTTTCAAGTCACGACTCGTTCTGTTTACGCTTCTTGATTCTTCTGCTCGATTCTCGGTTTCGAAAACCCCCGACTCCAGAGACCTACAAGCCGCCGTATGCGTTGCGCGGGACGATCTGCCGCCGCTTCCTTACCCCCTGCTATCTCCGCGTAAGGACGCAGAGACAGCAACAGGGTCGCGGCAATTGCCAACAGAACGGTATGAACCACAAACATCTTCCCATAAGATCCGCTCCTATCGAACGCGAAGCCCATCACGACAGGCCCAAGGCCGTTGGCCACGGCCAGAAAGAGAAACTGCAATCCGTAGGTCTCCGCAAAGGCACGGACACCGAAATACCGAGAGTGTAGATAAGGGCCAAACTCCGCTTCGGCTCCGCTGCATACACCGATCAACGCTCCACTGAGGACCAGCATATGTGGATTTGCGGCTGTGTAGAGAACGAACAATCCACAAATCGCCAGCAGATAAAAGGGGAAGATGATGGCCGGAGATCGAAAGCGATCAAGCAGCCTGCCCATTGTGAGTCGCCCCACAATGCCGCTCTGAATATAGATTGTCAGCGCCGTTGTAGCCTCGGCTGATGCTAGACCGCGATCGATCATCATGGGCACCAAGTGAGCCAGCACCCCGCCGACGACAAAGGTAGTCAGAAAAATGCCAGCAATCAGTGTCCAGTAGGTTCTGCTGCGCCGGATCTCGGGGGCCGTCATCCCCCAGCCCTGCTGCCCCAGTTGAGGGCTGGCAACCTCCAGTCTTAGAACTGATTTGGCTACTGGCTTCTCCCTGAGGAAGAGACCTTGCACAGGAAGATTGACGCACACAATCAGTAGCCCAAGCCCGATATACGCACCGCGCCATCCAAAGTGCGCGATCAAGACACGGGCCAGTTGCGGCACCAGCGAGGCACCCACGGCAACGCCGGCGCCAACCAGTGCAAGCACTGTGCCACGCCGATGATGGAACCACTCCGAGATCACCTTGGTGTAAGGAACAAGGCTGATCATGGCTGCCGTGACGCCCACCAGTAGATAGAGAAGATAGAACTGCGCAACCGAACCGCGCGCTGAAGAGAGCAACATCACGGCCGCGGCATAGAGCACAATTCCCGGCAGCAGGATGCGCCGCACACCCCACCGATCCTGCAACTTGCCCAGCAGTGGCGCAAGCAAGGCCGTGGTGCACGACATAGTCATCACCACCCCGGAGACCTTGGCGCGCCCCCAATGAAAATCGTGCAGGATGGGCAGCATGAACACGCCAAAGCTACCGATAATCACGGTCCCCGACGCCATCATGATGCCAATCGAACAGGTGATCGCAACGCGCACGGAGCGAAAGTTGATCTCAGCGTCCCTCATTCATCCTCCCTGGTTGCAGCCGTAGTCAAAAGCTCAAGCGCATGCTCCAGTGGCCCGGCTTCGACCCACTCTTCAGGCGGTACAATGCGGGGCACGAATCCTGAATCGTAAAGAAACCGGTTTTGCGCTGCCAGTGCATCCAATGCGTCGCGGGAGAGCGTCAACGCAAATGAATCCTGAAACCGCTCCCCGAAGATCTCTTCCACCAACTCTTCGGCGTTGCCAGTTTCAGCGGCCAGGATGCGCGCTGTCTCCCGGCGATGTTCCGCGGCCCACCGTGCGGCCCCCACCAGAGATGCAACCGTCGTCTCCACCACTTTTCGATTGGCGTCGAAGTAGCGTCCATCCACGGTGAACGCAAGCAGCGTGGCGTTGTTCAGCCACACATCTTGATTTTCGGAGCTAGTGAGATCGGCCAGGATACGCGCCCCCAGAAGGTGCCGCAGCGTTGCAGCATAGTGCCCTGGCGAAAAGATGGCATCCACCTCACCGCGCAGCAGCGCGTGTCCCTCTTGCCGCTGTGCGCTCAAGGTCCACTCGGCAACGCCGCGTGTCAACGTGCGTCCACCTCCATCAGTGGACACCGAGGAAGCCTCTCGCGCTTCCGTGCCAGGGACTCGAATTCGAACTAGCTCGACATCGGAGAGTGTCAGCCCAACTGAGTTCAACAGTGCTGTCCAGGCTTTGAGCGTAGTCGCCTGCCAGAAGTCGATGGGCAACTCATCGCGCACGGGAACCGCCAAACGCAGTCCGCGCAAATCGGCGGGTGTACGCAACGTCGAGTCGCCTCGAACCAGAATCAGTTGCGACTCGCGCGTCCATGAAAGACCCAGCAGGCGCACGTCGCGCCCCTCGGCACGCGACCATAGCGGTGGAATATGTCCTCCGTGCCGGATCTGACCGTAGACGGTGTGGCGGAAGTGCGAGAGACGCACCTCAGCCGAAGCCTCCTGACGAAGAAGATGAAGCTCAACGCCGAGTGGGGCCAGTGAGCCCGCTAGTTGCCCGGTCCGTACGGCGATGGCTAATGCATTAGGCAAAGGACAGCTTGTGGACCAGATTGCGTTTTCTGTCATGGTCGGAATCTCTTCTCTTCCTCTCTTTTGTTACTGCTTGCGCAATTGGATCACGCCGCGTCCGGCTTCGATTTCAATTTTGGTTCCATAAGGAGCGGATAACTTCCGCAGGTGTTCGAGAATGCGTTGTGCATCCTCGGCTGAAGCGGGACGTGGACGGCCGCGTTGAGAGCGCTGTTCGCCCAAACCCAGCGTGATCGGATTGAGCACAATCTCGCTCACCTGGCGGTGTGAGTCAAAGGCCAATTCCACGATGAAGCTATCGAAGTAGTCCGTATCTTTCAGCAGGCCACCGGTCTCCTTCTGCGTGATTACGTCGAAGACGTCGGCAGTATTCGCCGCGGCATCCAGATGCAAACCGTCGTACGTCTCCGATGGAAGAAACGGCTGCGTGTCGCCATCAAAGGCAAAGTTTCCCAGGCTGTAAAAGACCGGCTTGCCTTTGTAGATCTCGATTCCCTTGAGAATGTGCGGACCATGAACGGCGAAGATGTCAGCTCCAGCATCGATTGCAGCATGAGCCGTCTCAACGACGAAGTCAGGCGGCAACTCACGTTGATCGGGCTGGCCTTGATGGGCGTGTGTAGTGACGATCACCAGATCGGATTCGCGTTTTGCCTCCCGCACCGAGGAGAGCAACCCAGCTAAATCGTCGGCATCGACCTTGGTATGCACAGACGGCGTGGCGCCCACCTGGAAGACCGCCTCGCCGAATTGAACTCCCGGTCCTGTTGGCGCGCCATATCCGCGTCCATGCCCGATTCCGTAGACGCCATCCTCAAACAAGCTGCTCCGGCTCTGCGCGGCAACATTACGCAACCCATCGTAGGTTGCCTGGCTGACGGTATACGTAGCCACATAACGCAGAGGATTGACTCCGAAACGTCCGCGCAGATCGCGGCGCTGTTCGCTGGCCCAACTTCCGGGCGTCAATGTGGACGATGCGGCGACCAATGCAACGCGCCCATGCTGCGTGTCGAGATAGGCAGGTGCGCGCGCGAATCCCAGATTCTCCCCGGCCCCTGCATAGACAAATCCAGCCTTGTCCAGTGCCTGCAAGGAGCTTCGCTCGCCCTCGGCGCCGTAGTCGAACTGGTGATTGTTGGCAACCGACAATAGATTGAATCCCGCCCATTTGAATTCATCGGGAATCCATTCCGGAGCCAGCGAATAGACTCCTCCGCTGTAAGCCGCGGAAGCGATATCCGGCGGATGCACCAGGGTTTCGAAGTTGACAAATCGGACATCGGCGGCACGCACCCTCTTGAACAACTCAAGATAGGCCGGATCGTCGTACACCGATAGCTTGCGATGCAGATTGGCGTCGCCCGCCAGCACTATAGTAAGGTTCTCTTTTTCTTGCGCGCGCAGAATGCCTGAAGCGGGCACAAATACGCCCATAGCAAGCGCGATCAACAACAGATGCAGACGTACTTTCATAGATCCCTCTTTCCCGGATTTTCAACGTGTGTCTGGAACTCACGTAAAGGCACAGCCCCGTGAGCAGCTCGTACAACGGGCTGCTCACCAGGGCATTATTGATCAGGCCCTTTTGGGTGAGATTGTTCTTTCCCACCCTTGACCGCAAAGAACGCGGCCAAGGATGGGGCACCCAGACTCATTCTTTTGGGCCGGATCAATATGCCAACAGAGTAGAAGTTGACGCGCTACTGATGGGTGCGAATCACGCCTTTTCCGTCGACAAACTCCACCTTGGTTCCCAACGGCGCTGACAGTTTGGCTACACGGGCAATAATCTCCGCAGCGGCTTCGGGTGACGCCGGACGGGGACGCCCACGCTGCGAGCGGGGATCGTGCTGCCCCAGCGTGATGGGGTCCAGAACAATCTCCTGCACGTTGCCATCGGCGGCAAAGCTGACTTCAGCAATCGCGCTCTGCCAATTCAGAGTGTCGTTGATGTTGCCACCGGTCTCCTTCTCCGTGATCACGTCGAAGATGTCGGCAATGGAACCGCTCTGCGGCACGTGGTATTGGTCATACTTTTCGGAGGGCAGAAAGGGCTGCGTATCGCCATCGAAGGCAAAGTTGCCCAGGCTATAGAAGATCGGCTTTCCCTTGTAGATCTCAATTCCGCGGAAGGCATCGTGCGGGCCGTGAATTGCAAACACGTCCGCGCCCGCATCGATAGCAGCATGCGCGAAGACTTTCACAAAATCGGCGGGCTGGCCATCGCCCTTGCTCTCGTGGGCATGAATGGAGACGATTACCCAGTCGGATTCGCGCCGGGCATTGCGGATGGAAGCGATCAAGCCCTCCACATCCGCCTTGCTGGCCACAGTCTCCGATCCAAATGCGGTGCCCGCTTTGAACTGCGTGTTGCCGATCTTCACGATAGGATCAGAGGTATTCGCCGTGCCGCCGTAGGGCTGCTGGTACGGTGCCAGTTTACGCAACCCATCCAGGGTTGGTTGATCCACGGTATAGGCAGTTGTGTAGCGAAGCGGATTCAGGCCAAACCTGCCGCGCACGTCAGGCCGCTGCTCGCTGGCGGGGCTCTCCGGATTCAGCGTGGACGAAATGGCAATCAGCGCCACACGTCCATTCTTGGTATCCAAATAAGATGGAGCACGCGCGAAGGCTAGGTTCTCACCTGCTCCAGCCCATACCAACCCAGCTGCATCCAGCGCGCGGTTGCTGCTGCGCAGTCCATCCGCGCCCCAGTCGAAAGCGTGATTGTTGGCCACCGAAAGCAGGTTGAAGCCAGCCCACTTCAGCTCATCCGTGATCCAGGATGGAGAGTAGGAGTTGATGCCGCCCGCAAAGGGGCTGCCGGCATACTGATAGTTATGAATCAACGATTCGAAGTTGACGAAGCGCACATCGGCGGTCTTCAGGTGGTTGAATAACTCAACATATCCGGGGTCGTCGTAGATCGAGAGCCGCCGGTGCAGGTTGGCATCGCCGGCAAGAACAATCTTGATGCTCTTGCGGTTTTGCGCGAAGGTCATCGCTGGCAGCAGAAGCAATGCAGCGAGCAGGGCAAACAGAATGCGCGATTTCATAGGATATCTCCTCCCCATCTCATGGGGCCTTAGTAGTTCAGCTTGAGCGCGAACTGGAACTGACGCCCGGTGGTGTCCGTAGTGCTGGTGATCTTGCCAAAGGTGCTGGCACCAGCAACCGATGCAGGTGCGGAGAAGATAGGAGTGTTGAACAGCTTGAAGGCCTCTCCGCGAAACTCGATATCCGTTCTTTCACCCAGAGCTGGTACGCGGAAGTGTTTGGAGAGGGACGCGTCCCAACGGCGCTGGAAGGGCGCCAGATAAGCACCGCGCGTAGACTTGCCGAGTACACGGCCGCTCCCGTTGGAGGCGATCGCATATCCACCACTTCCAGGAGCCTCATAGGCATTCACTCCGACGATGCTGGAGCTGGCACTGAGCAGCGGTTGGGTGGAAGCGCACGAAGAGTTCAGGTAGTTCGTCAGGTGATCTTCGACGCGACCGGATGCAACCAGGCTGCAATTAGCGGCAAGCAGTCCGAAGCCAGTGCTGCCCGTGAGCGTCGTGTTGCCGCTGTTTTGGGTAATCGTTTGTGCAAAGCCGTTCTGGTAGGTGGTGATTCCTGCCACTGTCCAGTTGCTTAGCAGAGCGCGCGCCGCACGAGCGTGGAAGGCAGGTGTATCCCACACGTAGGTGACCACCAGACGGTTCGGGCTGTGCTGCTCGGAAAGCCCCTTGCTCTGGCCCAAGACATATTCGTTGCCCACGCCGGTGCCATAGTTGGCGTCCACACCCACGGTGTAGGGATCGATGCTCTTGGAGAACGTATAGGCGCCCTTGACCTGGAAGTTGCGGGTAAGCGGGTGCGTTACTGTAACCAACAACGCGTTATAGGATGTGAAGGCGGCGTGATTGAAGCGCCGCAGTCCGTTCACGCCCAAGCCGTTGATCGGAGCGCGTGCGTCGCGATTGACCGAAGAGTTCGCCGTCACGCCGAGCAAACCAGGCGACGTGCTGTTGACCAAGAGCGCGTTGTTGGCAAAGGCAAGGTTCGCCTGCTTTACGCCGTTTGCGCCTCGATATCCCACTTCCAGATACCACTGCGGAAGAACTCGCGTCTGCACAGTCAGCGCCCAATTCTCTGTGTAAGGCGTCTTGCCCTTGCGATCGACGGAGAACGCCGCCAGTTGCGTGCCGCTATAGGTTGGCGCTCCACTGGCCGACACGGCGGTGATACTCGGCAGCGTCGGCCAGATGGGAAATTGATCCGGCGTGGGCAAAGACTGGAAGGGACTGGCCAGAATGCCGGTGCGCGTGGTGTTTGTGCTGGTTGCAGAGATGTAGTACGGCGGGTTCATGATCATGTAGGTTTGCGCATCGAGAGTCGCTTGATAGTAGAAGCCATATCCGCCACGCACGATCACCTGTCCATTGCCGAAGGCGTCGTATACAAAACCTACGCGTGGCGAGAAGCTGCCATAGTTCGGAGCCGTATAGGTGCTTGAACTCACTCCATTTTGCCCGGCCAGCACAAAAGCGTTCTTCAGCGCCGTTCCACCGGTGGCCGCGTCAGAGGTGGACAGGAGCGAGGGATCGAAGTTCGAGAAGCGGTTCTGTGTCTCGGTCGGATTTCCAAGATGGTCGTAGCGAACGCCGAGGTTCAGCGTCAGCCGCGGAGTCACCTGATAGTCATCCTGCACGAAGGCATCCAGATTCTGGAATCGGATGTGATAGCTGGGCACGCCGGAGACAGACGAGATGCTGGAAGGGGCTCCCACCAGGAAGTCACGGAACGACAAGTCGCCCACCGAACCCAAAGGTGAAGCTCCGTAGACGCTGTCTGCAATGCCCACGTTGAAGGCCAGCGTGCCGAGGGGCGTGGCAGGAACGCCGATCTCGTTGTATTGCGAGCGAATGAACTCGAATCCAGTCCGCAGAGTGTGCCGCTTCACAAGCCAGGAGAGCGTGTCGCGGAAGTCGTAGTTGGCCGTACGCTGGAAGCGTCCAACCGTGGTGCCCGACAGACCGAGCGCATTCTGAAAGGTTAACGCAGGCAGCAGGCCAAACACAGACTGATTGGCGCGATACATCCCGACATCTTGCACATTCACGCCGGTTCCGTAGTTGGCAATGTCACGCTGAATACGCGTATAACCAAGCACCAGATCGTTGACCAGTTTGGCATTGAAGATGTGCGTGTCGTTGATGGCCAAGTTCTGGTTTCCGAGCGGATAGTCATAGCCCTGCCCAAGCGAACCGCCGGCCCCGGAGGGATTGATGTACAGGCCGTGGTTATAGAAGAAGGCGCCCCATAGATGGTTTTGCTGTGTGCCGGGGTGAAACTCGTGATCGACACGTACACTGCCCTGATCGGCGTTGGAGAACACAGGGCTTGAATACGCATACGTGCCCAGTGTGCCAACTGCTGCTTTAGTTCCGCTGGGGAACAAGTAGCCGCCGTAGGGGCCCTTGGCTTTCAGAATGTTCACTGCGACAGGATCGATTGCGGCTTGCGGCAGTCCGAAGGCCGCAGCCAGGCTTGCGGCATCGCGACTGCTGGGAAGCACAGGCTGCGACCCGGTCACCGAGCCGGTGACGCCGTTCTTCTGCCGAAGACCTTCATAGTTCACAAAGAAGAACGTATCGTGCCCGTGAGGAATCGGTCCTCCAACAGAGACGCCGAACTGGTTGTGGATCAGGATCGGACGTGCCTGATTGCTGGCATTCAGGAAGTAATCGTTGGCATTCAACAACGTGTTACGCAAAAACTCATAAATATCGCCGTGATATTGTTTGGTACCAGCTCGGGTGACAATATTCAAGTTGCCGCCTCCGCTGTAACCGGTAGTTGCGTCGTACAGGCTGGTTTGGGTCTTGAACTCCTGAATTGAATCCGCGCTGGGGATAGCTACCGTTCCGCCTGCCAGCGTGTTGAACTCCGAACTGTTCGCGTCGACGCCATTCAACAGGTAGTTATTGGAGGTGGCGCGCGATCCAGCTACATAGATTGCGTTCGTACTGGTCACAATGGTTACAGCCGGCGAGGTCAGCGCCGCAATCACTCCGGCATCGGTCCCAAGCAAGTCGAAGACGTTGCGCGTAGGCAAAGGCAGCGCCGTAATCACGCGGCTGGACACCACTGTACCGAGGGTGGAACTTGTGATGTCCACAACGTCCGATGCGGCATTTACTTGGACTTCCTCGCTCACCTTTCCCAGTTGCAGGTGAACATTGGTCTGCGTTGTTTCCGTAACGCGCACCGTGATACCGTCCACCTGCACACGGCTGAACCCTGGCGTTTCCGCCGTGATCCGATAGGCCGCGATAGGCTGCAGATACGGAAATGCGAAGGCACCCGATGAATCGGTCTTCACCGCGCGTTCCAGAGAAAGTTGCGCGTTGTGCAGCGTAACCGTCGCGTTTTGGATGGCTGCGCCATTCGGATCGACAACGACGCCTCGGATAGCGCCGGATGAGGAACTCACCTGAGCACGGATCGGCGCTCCCAGGAACATTGCAAGAGCGATCGCTGCAACGATCCCCGTGATTCTGATTAGTTTTTGCATTGTGACACGACTCCTCCAGGCGCACTGCGCCCTTGGCTGGAAGACATATTGATGCGCGGCCATCCGCATCTGCCGTGATCGAAGAAACGACACGACTCTGCACGCGGCAAAACGGCGCACTCAGATGGATTTAGAAAGGATTGTCTGGAACGGAATTAGCGACAACAGCCTTGCAGGGCAATGGCTTGCCCGGAGACCGGCGCGGCAGAGAGAGTACCATCGAACAAATGCATCACAACCCGCGCGTGAACAAAACCATTGCGCAGTGCATGCATCGCGATCTTTGGATATTCTGCCATGGAGCGATTATGGCTCAGTGTCTGACCACGGTCAAATAAAATTCGCATATGCTGATTCATAAGGGGAACTTATGATTGACATCCGCCACTTCAAACACATGGTGGCTCTGGCTCGTGAAATGCATTTCACCTCAGCTGCCAAATTGCTGAACATCGCGCAGCCCGCATTGAGCCAGAGCATACGACAGCTGGAGCTGGAACTCGGCGTGCAACTCTTCAACAGAAGTACCCGCGATGTATCGTTGACCCCGGCCGGCAAGGTGTTTTACCGCGAGGCGCTCCGGACGCTTCAATCCCTTGACACCGCAGTTCAGGCCACCCAGAGCGCAGCTCGCGGTGAACAGGGAACGGTCTCGATCGGCTACTCAACAGCCGCCATGCTGGCCTATCTACCATCGATTCTGCATCGCTTTCGCGAACAATTCCCCGCTGTAGGGATGGAATTCTCTGAGTACCTGACCGACGACGCGGTGGTGGACGCATTGCGCCAAAGCCAGATCGATATCGGCTGCATCCAACGCTGCCTGCGCGTCGATACGCTCGACCACCATCTCCTCAATCCCGTTCCCATCGTCGTGGCGCTCAACAAGAATCACCGCCTGGCCAAGGCCACCTCCTTGCGTTTGGAGGAGCTTGCTGGCGAACCTTTCATCATGCCCACGCGCACCCGTTACAACTATCTTCCCGAAGGCAGCATTCCTCGCATCTGGAAGCGCGCGGGCCTCAACCCACGGCTCGGCGCACGCGCTGAAAGCCCGTCGGCAGTCCTCGGAATGGTGGCGGCCAATCTGGGCGTGTGCGTCATGCATGACCCACTCAATCTCAGTCATCCGGATGTGGTAACCGTAAAAATCGCAGACTTTCGGGCCTCGCTACCCATGCAGATTTTGTGGCGAAGAGAATCCTTTACGCAGGAGATTGCCTCCTTCATCCAATGCGCTCGCAACGAGCCAGCGGCAGCTCCCACTCGCCGTCGCAAGCTCAAAGCAACCTAGGTGTTTGCTGACATCTTGCATCCACTGACTTCTCTATTGAGTTTCTGACCAAGCAGGTTTACTCTGTTGATATGTACACGCAGTTCCATTTCGTGATGACCACGTTTTGCCGTTGTTATGGCAAGTGTTGGGTCACGTGGACCTGCGATTAGAGTTAAGGATCGCGCAGGATGCCCCCCCAAGTGACCCACGAGCAATCGTGGGTCTTTTATTTATGCACGCATCATCCGGCCCCCCGGAGAATACGAGCACTGTCATGAGCGAAAATCCTCTCTATTCCATCGTCGCCGCACCGGACGGCAACACCGCCCGCCTCGGTTGGGTCTCCTCAGCAACCGGTATCACTTACTGCGGAATCTGCCTCCGCTCTGCTCTCCAGCCGTGCATCGGCGAACTCTGCGATGCCTGCGGCGCTTGCGTTGTTGGCGTCTTTGACCCTACAGAGGGCAGGGAAGCCATTCATGGTGCATGGAGCCGGTTTCGACCCACAAAAGTTGCGTCTGCTGAGGAGCTTGCCTCCTAACCCACATGTACAAGTGGTTGACTGCATGTGAATTCGGGGCAGACGGTCTCCCCTCAAATAGAACGGACATGCACTGATCTTTTGACATCCCGCCTTCGCTATGGAAAAATGTACTTAATGACTCACGCTCGCCAGATCGTCCATGTCACCTGCTGTTGTCCCTGCGGCAACGAGGTTTCTGGCGTCTGTGCACTCGCTTTCTAACCGACCTGAAAAGACTCGGTAGTCCAAAGCCCACACGCCAGCAAATCGCGGCGGTGGGCTTTTTCTATTGGTTCCCTTGATCTCGACAGCAGAAGAGTGAACGTGAAAGCAGACCTGACCATTCCGCGTCCCAGCACCGCCGATCTCGGCGTCTCGGTCTACGAGCGTATCGGCAATACACCGCTGTTGCGCCTGGACAACATGGTGCGTGGTCTCGTAGGCATCACTCTGCTGGCCAAGGCCGAGTGGCTCAATCCCGGCGGAAGTGTGAAGGACCGTGCCGCTGCCTCCATGGTGCGCGATGCACTCCAGCGCGGAACTCTTCATCCCGGCAAGACCATTCTCGATGCCACCAGCGGCAACACCGGCATCGCGCTGGCCATGCTCGGCGCGATGCCGGTGCTCTCGGCTATCCAGTTACGCTCGCCATGCCCGCCAACGTTTCGCCTGAACGCAAGAAGATCCTGCAGGTCTACGGCGCACAGATTGAGTGGACCGATCCCGAGCAAAGCTCCGACGGCGCCATTCGACGCGCGCGCGAGCTTGCCGCCAGCGATCCCGAGCGTTTCTGCTATCTCGACCAATACTCGAACAATGCCAACTGGCGTGCGCACTACGAAACCACAGGCGTTGAGATTTGGAACCAGTCAGCTGGACACATTACTCATTTCGTCGCCGGCCTGGGCACCAGCGGAACGTTTATGGGAACCACACGCAAGCTGAAGGAATTCAACCCATCGATTCAAGCCATCAGCATGCAACCGGACTCGCCCTTCCATGGCCTTGAAGGCCTGAAGTTCATGGCCACCTCCATTGTTCCGGCCATCTATGACGAACAACTTGCCGATCGCGCGATTGAAGTTGAAACCGAATCCGCTTACGAGATAGCACGGCGTCTGGCACGCGAGATGGGGCTGCTGGTCGGAATCTCTGCTGCCGCCGCGGTCTCCGCCGGCTTGACCATTGCTCGCGAAGAAGCCTCAGCAGGCCGGCCAGCCGTCATCGTCACCGTGCTGCCCGACTCGGCAGACAAGTATCTCAGCGAACGATTCTGGGAGGAGATATGAGCAAGGTCAGCTTGACCACGCCCGTCTATGAGGAGATTCGCGCGCACAGCGAACAGACGTATCCCCATGAGTGCTGCGGCGCTTTGCTGGGTGTGCAGAGTGCAGAGGGTTGGGCAATCCGTGCCTCCATCCGCGCCGGAAACACGCGCACCGATTCAGCTCATAACCGCTACCAGATCTCACCCATTGAGTTGCTCAAGATTGAACGCACCGCGCGTGCTGAAGGCCTGGGCATTGCAGGCTTCTATCACTCGCATCCTGATCATCCCGCGCTGTGGTCGCTGACTGACCTTGAGGAAGCCCACTGGCTGGGATGTGTCTACATCATCACCGCTGTAGAGCACGGGCATGCGGCGGCAACCAGCTCCTTCCGTCTGGCTGGTGCCAGCGAAGAAGAAAAGCATTTTGAACCCGATCCAATCGTGATCGTTTGATCGCGCAGATTGGAACACAACATCCTCAAGGAGCAACATCCATGACCATCTTTATTCCCACACCACTGCGCGGCTATACAGCAGGCAAGGACGTCGTAGAAGTGGAAGCCACCACTGTGCGTGAGGCCCTTGACCAGCTCACGGAAAACTTTCCCGATCTGCGCAAACACCTGTTCACGCCAGAGGGCAAGGTGCGCGCCTTCGTCAATCTTTATCTGAACGATGAGGACCTGCGTTATCTGCCCACGAAGGAAGCTTCTGAGGTAAAGCCCTCTGACACTCTCAGCATCATCCCTTCCATCGCCGGCGGCCGCTGAAACCTGCGTGTAGAGCAGCAAAGAGAACTGAGGCACATACTATGTCCACCATCGATTCGCTGCATGAACTTCCCGAGTTGACCGACGACGATCTTGTGCGATACTCGCGCCACATCATTCTGCCCGAGGTGGGCATTGAGGGCCAGCGACAGCTCAAAGGCGCTCGTGTGCTCTGCGTAGGCACTGGTGGCCTGGGCTCACCGCTCGCGCTCTACCTTGCCGCGGCCGGTATCGGAACGCTCGGGCTGGTTGACTTCGATGTGGTGGATGCCAGCAACCTGCAGCGCCAGATCATTCACGCCACACCCGACATTGGCCGCAAGAAGCTTGACTCCGCAGCGGAGAAGCTCACCGCGCTCAATCCCGAGTTACACGTCATCAAGCATGACACGCGCCTCACTAGCGCGAACGCCCTTGGCATCTTCAAGGACTATGACGTTGTTGCGGATGGCACTGATAACTTCCCCACGCGCTATCTGGTGAATGACGCCTGCGTGCTGCTTGGCATTCCCAATGCGTATGGGTCCATCTTCCGCTTTGAGGGTCAGGCCAGCGTCTTTGCCGCGCCGGATGCGCCCTGCTATCGCTGCCTCTATCCCGAGCCGCCGCCACCAGGTCTGGTTCCGAGTTGCGCGGAGGGCGGCGTTCTGGGCATTCTTCCCGGCCTGGTCGGCGTAATTCAAGCTACTGAAGTTATCAAGCTCATTTTGGGCAAAGGCGAGACCCTCGCTGGACGTCTGTTGCTGGTGGACGCGCTCCACATGCGCTTTCGCCAACTCAAGCTACGCAAGAATCCCGACTGCCCCATCTGCGGAACCAACCGTACCATTACGCAGCTCATCGATTACGAACAGTTCTGCGGCATCGCTCCGCATGCTCCGGCCAACGTGCAGGAGACCAAGAATGGAATACCCCAGATCACGGTTCAGGAGCTGAAGCGCCGCATCGATGGCGGCGAAGATCTCTACATTCTGGATGTGCGCGAACCCTTCGAGTATCAGATCGCCAACATCGGAGGCAAACTGATACCGCAGGGTGAAGTGCCGCAGCGGCTGAATGAGATCGACCGAACGCGCGAGATTGTTGTGCAATGCAAGGGAGGCGCGCGCAGTCAACACATTGCGGAGCTCCTCAAGCAGAACGGTTATGAGCGCGTCGTCAATCTGGCTGGCGGCATTTTGGCGTGGGCGACAGAGATTGACCACACGATGAAGAAATATTGAGGGCACGGCCAGACGTACCGCTTCAGCCGTGCATACATGCTTTAGCGTTGAAACATTGCTGCAGATCAAGCACAAGTTTCTCCGCCCAAATCGACCGGAATACGCATCCATGTCTCGTTTGAACCGGATCAGGCAGTCCGTCACAAGCTCACTTCCGCATCGAGACCTATCTCACTGTGCGACGGATTTCAATTGCGAAGCAACTTTCAATAACTCCGCAGAAGCGTTGTTCAGTTGCAGGTGCCGGCCCTGCTGCCAGGCTCGATCTGTCTCGAGCTGGTTTTGCGCTCGTTCAAGCTCCGGCTCCAGGGCGGCCAGCGCTGGTCCGCCGGAAATCGAACGAATCTGGATAAAGTGATCCACATCGAGCGACTCGATCAGCAAACTTTCAGGTGGAGCAGGAACCCCAGCGGCAGCCAGTGCCCGAAGGACACTGGCGACCATCTGCCGACGATCAAAGATGCCGCGCGCATCCACAACGGCTCGCGAGACAATGGTGTGGGCCTGGTGGAAGGAGATACCAACTACACGCACCAGAGTATCGGCTAGCTCGGTAACGGTCAAAAAACTGCCCTCGGCGCGTTCGCGCATCTTCTCCGTGTTGAAGGAAGCCTCAGAGAGCGCTCCCTCAAGCAGGCAGAGTGCGCGGCGAGCATCTGTGAAGGCAATATCCACAAGGGTCAGCAGAGGATCTTCGCTGTCGTTCATGTCGGCAAAGGGGGTGTTGTGCAGGCTGCTCAGAACAGCCTGGGCTTCCGTCATGGCACGCGAGGCAAGAATGCGCGCATGTTCCAGCGGAACCGGGTTGCGCTTTTGCGGCATGATGCTGGAGGTTTGCACATAACCATCAGAGAGCCTCAAGTAGTCGAACTCGGCCGTAGCATAGAGCAACAGATCCTGCGCAAGGCGGCCAACGTTAAGCATGGAAGTGACCAGCAAGGCACAGATCT